>Ga0116223_10002050_pt1 | contig 19514 bp, 10 predicted proteins | sample Sb_taG_3_FD_90092 | JGI IMG/M metagenome (GOLD analysis project Ga0116223, IMG submission 90092) | Peat soil microbial communities from Weissenstadt, Germany - Sb_50d_a_PC metaG | ecosystem: Environmental > Terrestrial > Soil > Wetlands > Peat | place: Germany: Weissenstadt | collected 2010-09-21 | reverse complement strand
GGGCCTTTGAGCGCGAACGGGCTCAGATCCAGCGACGGGCGGTTGCCAATCAACCGCCCGTTCGCACATTCTGGCAGATTTTGCGGACACAAGAGCGCGCTATAAGCCGTTAAAACCATTGCGTGCGGGAACGCCGGGCGAATCCGGCGAAACCTGCGGTGACTACGCTCGTGTGCTTTCTTGTTTTGCACGCGAGGCCGCGGGCGCTAGCTGCGCGCCCGGCGTTCCCCACGCCCTTTCGTTTTCGGGGCGAAGGATACTATGCTCAACTCGGACGCATCGCGCCGCGGGGCGCGAACTCGTGTCTTGCCGTCATTGCGAGCGGAGCGAAGCAATCCACCCTTTCATGCTGCTCTATGGATTGCTTCGCTCCGCTCGCAATGACGGGCTACGGGGGAGCGTCATGGCAGAAGCACCCGAAAATGCATGCGTAAAAGCCGGGCGCGCGGTACATTGGCATAGAAACCCAAGGCAGCATCGGTGCGGGATGGCTTAGTGCCCTTGAGAAACCTCTCCACCTACCGGAAAAAGCGCGATTTTGAGAAAACCGCGGAGCCGAGCGGCGATGCGCCGATCAGGCCGTCGAAACAGCGGCGGTTCGTGATCCAGAAGCATGCGGCAACCCGCCTGCACTACGATCTCAGGCTCGAATTCGACGGTGTCTTCAAATCCTGGGCTGTGACGAGGGGTCCTTCGCTCGATCCGCATGACAAGCGGCTGGCGGTGGAAGTGGAGGATCATCCGCTCGACTACGGCGATTTCGAAGGCACCATTCCCAAGGGTCAGTATGGCGGCGGCACCGTGCAATTGTGGGACCGCGGCTATTGGGAGTCCGACGATCCCGAAAAGGGATTTGCGAAAGGCGATCTGAAATTCACGCTGCACGGCGACAAGCTGCATGGCAGCTGGGTGCTGGTGCGCATGCGTCACGACCGCGACGGCGGAAAGCGCACCAACTGGCTCCTGATCAAGCATCGCGACGAATATGCGCGGGAGGGCAAGGCCAACAATGTCCTGGAGGCCGATCGATCGGTCGCCTCAGGGCGCACCATGGATCAGATCGCCGCAGGCAAGGGCAAGGCGCCGAAGCCTTTCATGACGGCAAAGTCCGGCCGCGGAAGGGCCGATGCGGTTTGGCATTCGAACCATGGCGAAGCCGCAGAGGCGCGGGCGACGCCAGCGAAGCTGGCGCGCGCCCGCAAGGTCGCAGGCATACCGGATTTCGTCGCGCCCGAACTTTGCACGCCGGTCGAGCGGCCGCCGAGCGGGGAAGGGTGGTGCCACGAGATCAAGTTCGACGGCTATCGCGTGCAGTTGCGCGTAGAGCACGGCAAGGCGAAGCTTAGAACCCGCAAAGGCCTGGACTGGACGGAGAAGTTCGAGACAATCGCCAAAGAGGCAAGCCGGCTTCCCGATGCGCTGATCGACGGCGAGATCGTGGCGCTCAGCCACAACGGCGCGCCGGATTTCTCCACGTTGCAGGCCGCCATTTCCGACGGCAAGACCGATTCCCTGATCTTCTTTGCCTTCGATCTGTTGTTCGCGGATGGTGAAGACCTTCGCCGCCTGCCGCTCGAAGAGCGCAAGGCGCGGCTGAAGGAAATGCTGGAAGCGCTGGCAGAAGCCAAATCGATCCGCTATGTCGAGCATTTTGAGGGAGACGGGGAAACGATCCTGCAATCGGCGTCGAAGCTCTCGCTTGAGGGTATCGTTTCCAAGAGGCTCAGTGCGCCCTATCGCTCCGGCCGTTCCGAAAGCTGGACCAAGGCGAAGTGTCGCGCCGGGCAGGAGGTCGTGCTCGGGGGGTGGAAGACCACCAACGGCAAGTTCCGTTCGCTGATGGCGGGTGTCCACCGCGGCGGTCATCTGGCCTTTGTCGGGATGGTCGGCACCGGCTTCGGGCAGGACACGGTCAGGCGCATCATGCCGGCGCTGAAGGCTGCGGAGTCGGACAACAATCCGTTCGGCGGCAAGGATGCGCCGCGCAAGACCCGCGACGTCCATTGGCTGAAACCGGAACTCGTCGCCGAAATCGAATTCGCGGGCTTTACCGACGGCGGCAACATACGGCAGGCTGCCTTCAAGGGATTGCGCCAGGACAAGCCAGCCGACGAGATCGTCGCGGAAAGGCCGGCCATGACGAAACTCGCCAGGCTGACCGGAAACAGCACCGCCAAATCCGGCAAGCCGAAGCCGGGCAAGACGACTGCCATGTCGGCGACAAACCGTTCTGCCGAGGTGATGGGTGTCGTCATTTCAAAGCCGGACAAGGAACTGTGGCCGGATGCCGGCGACGGCAGGGGCGTGACCAAGCTCGATCTCGCCCGCTATTTCGAGGCGGTCGGCGACTGGATGATCGGATATCTGAAGGGCCGGCCGTGTTCCGTGGTCCGCGCGCCCGACGGCATCAACGGCGAGAAATTCTTCCAGCGTCACGCGATGCCGGGTCAGTCGCATCTGCTGGAGCTCGTGAGGGTTTCCGGCGATCGCAAACCCTATCTGCAGATCGATCGCGTCGAGGGTCTTGCGGCCGTCGCGCAGTCGGGCGGGCTCGAACTGCATCCCTGGAATTGCGCGCCTGATATGCCCGACCTACCCGGGCGCCTGGTGTTCGATCTCGATCCCGCGCCGGAGGTCGCATTCGCCGAGGTCGTCGAGGCCGCCAGGGACATGCGACAGCGTCTCGGCGAACTCGGCCTTGAAAGCTTCTGCAAGACCACCGGTGGCAAGGGGCTTCACGTCGTGGTGCCGCTAGCGCACGGTGCAAGGGACAGAGTGGACTGGAAGGAAGCCAAAGCATTCGCCCAGGGCGTCTGCCAATGGATGGCCAAGGAAAATCCCGAGCAATATCTGCTCAACATGTCGAAGAAGCTGCGCCGGGGAAAGATCTTCCTCGACTATCTGCGCAACGACCGCATGGCGACCGCGGTCGCGGTGCTCTCGCCACGGGCGCGTCAAGGTGCCACCGTCTCGATGCCGCTGGCCTGGGCCCAGGTGAAGGGCGATCTCGATCCGAAGCGCTACACCGTGCGCACCGTGCCCTCGCTGCTTGCGCGAAGCAAGGCGTGGGACGGCTACGATGAGGCGGCATCGTCGATCAAGGCTGCAATGAAGAAGCTCGGGGCGCTAAAATGAGGAAATCGTCATGCTCCGCGTAGCGAGGTACGACGACTCGTGGTTGGAGGCGGCGTCAAATCCTTCCGAGCAATACCAGGATCAGCAAAATAACGACGATGAGTCCGAGGCCGCCGCCACCATAATAGCCCGTGCCGTAGAACGGTCCGCCTCCGATGCCGCTAAAGCCGCCAAGAAGTGCGATAATCAGGATAATAAGAATGATTGTTCCAATCGACATTTAGTTCTCCTCCAGCCGATGCTCGGTACCGTGCTCTGTCATCAGGCGGGGAAACAAACCGGAACTTGGAAAGTTCCTGTGCTGCGGGCTGGCGTTGACGCGCTCTTTTTTGTTGAGAGAGCGGAACTACATCTGGTTACGTGAAAGGAAATATCGTGTCGGCACCTCTCATCGTTTCGATTCCGCATCGTCTCGGCCGGGAAGAGGCCGTGCGTCGCCTCAAGGCGGGGCTGACGCGCGCGGCTGCAAGTGTGCCGGTGCTCAAGGTCGATGAGGAGCGGTGGGAGGACAACCGCATGATCTTCCGTATCCGCGCGCTCGGACAGGCGGCGTCGGGCCATCTCGATGTCGCCGACGATCACGTCCGGCTGGAAGTGACGCTGCCGTGGCTGTTGCAGCGGTTTGCCGAAGTCGCCCAAGTCGCGATCCAGAACCGAGGCAAGCTGCTGCTCACCAAACGGAACTGACGAAGTGCGATCTAGGATCCTGCGGCGAGACGCCAGAAAACCGACCACGGTTTCAAGACGTCGCCGGCTACGCCACCCCAGATCGGCGTGCCGCCGGTTTCACGCTGGCCGGGGATGTCGTGGTTCGACAAATTGGCCTGGAGCGTCAGCCTCGTGCCGTCGCCCATGCGCCAGTTTGCCGTCAGCATTCCCTTGTCGGCCGCATGGGCCTCGCCGAACGCCGCCTTTGCAAGCCGCGGGACGATTTCCCGATGGCGGACGGCGAGGAGCGCAGCCACCAGCGCCAGCCGTTTGCGTCCGGCTGCTTCGTTGCGGGATTCCCAATCCAGCACCGCGGATCGAAAGGTCTCTTGGTCCAGCGGGTCGGGCACCTCGTTGCCATATGTGGCATAGGCCCAGCCATATTCCCGGCGCCGCCCCTGTCGAACGGCTTCGGCGAGGCCGCCCTTGAAATCGCAGAAGAACGGAAACGGCTTTTTCGAACCCCACTCTTCGCCCATGAACAACATCGGAATTGCGGGCGCGAGCAAGGTGATCGCGAGCGCCGCGTCGATCGCCTCGGGGCTTGCGAGGCCCTCGAGCCGGTCGCCGAGCGCGCGGTTGCCGATCTGGTCGTGGTTCTGCAAAAAATTGACAAAGGCGGTGGGCGCAAGCGTGCCGCTCGGCTCGCCGCGCAATTGCCCGCCGCGAAACGGCGAGGCCTCGCCTTGATAGACAAAGCCGGAGCCCAATGCGCGGGCGATGTCGTGAAGCGGCGAACGCTGGTAGTCGCCATAATAGCCCTGTGTCTCACCGGTCAACAGCACGTGCCAGGCATGATGATAATCGTCGTTCCATTGTGCGCGGTATTTGCCGGACAGCGGGTCTTGCGCGCTATCCAACAGGCTTGCGCAATTGTCGCCATTTTCGAGCACCAAATGGATGTGACGCTGTGTTGTGGCGGCAAGGTTGCCGACGGCCACACTGAGGTCGTGCAGTATCGAGATTTGGCCGGGCTCGAAGATGGTATTGACTGCATCGAGCCGCAGCCCGTCGAAGCGGTATTCGCCGAGCCAATAGAGTGCGTTCTCGATCGCGAAGGCGCGAACCTGCGGCACGCGATAATCGATCGCGCTGCCCCAGGGCGTCTGCGCCTGCGTGAAGAATTCTGGCGCATAGCGGCCGAGGTAATTTCCCTCAGGCCCGAAATGATTATAGACCACGTCGAGAAAAACCATCAGCCCGCGCAGATGCGCTTCGTCGATCAGCGCCTTGAGATCGTCGGGCCGGCCATAGGCGCTGTCGGGCGCATACCACAGCACGCCGTCATAGCCCCAATTGCGGGAGCCGGCGAAATCCGCCAGCGGCAGCAATTCCAGCGCGGTGATGCCGGTTGCGACGAGATGATCGAGCTTGTCGATCATCGCACGGTAGGTGCCATCCGGCGTGAAGGTGCCGACATGGGCCTCCAACAGCACGGTTTCGTGCCACGGCCGCCCGCGCCAGTCCGACGCGCGCCAGCGGTAGCTCGAATGATCGATGACCTCGCTCGGGCCGAAAATGTCCTCGGGCTGGAACGCGGAAGCCGGATCGGCGACGTCGATCTCGTCGTCGATCCGGAATCTGTAGCGCGCGCCGGCTTTCGCGCCCGGAATGTCGGCGGCGAACCAGCCGTCCTCGACGCGCTTGAGCGGATGCGGCTTGTCGAGCAGGAGATCGACGCGCTTGGCCGCCGGCGCCCACAGACGAAACGCCGCGCCATCCGCGGTCAGTCTTGCGCCGAAGTGCCGCCCATTCATGCCGAACCCGCGAAAGCCAGCACCGAGCGGGGAGGCGCGGTGGCCTCGCTTCCCGACGCGAAACCCGCCACCGCCTGCTTAACGTCGGCGGTGTTCAATAGTTGCCGCCAGCTCTTGTATTCCGGCATTTTCGGTAGCTTGAACGCGATCGCTTCCGGGGCGGCGTTGAGCACGATGAAGATCGGGGGCTGACCTTGCTCGGCCGGCCCCAGCACATAGGCAAGAAAGCGGCCCTGCGGGAATTTCCAGTCCGCTTCCTTCATTTCCTCGGCGGCCGGCGTCAGCCACAGCACGCCATAGCTTCCGTCCGCGCGCCGTCCGTCGAGCCAGCGGCGGGCCCGGATTTGCGGAAAGCGCCGGCGTATTTCGCTCATGTGGCCGATGAAATCGATGAGGTCGTCACCTTCGCGGCCGATACCTTCCCAGCCGACCCAGCCGGTTTCGTTGTCCTGACAATAGGCGTTGTTGTTGCCGTTCTGGGTATTGCCGACTTCATCGCCGGCCAGAATCAGCGGCACGCCTTGCGCGAGCAACAGGCAGGCTATCTGGTTCTTCCGCAACTGACGGCGAAGCGCATTGATCGCGGGATCATCGGTCGGGCCCTCATGGCCGCAATTGTTGCTGTGGTTTTCGTTGGCGCCGTCGCGATTGTCCTCGCCGTTGGCCTCGTTGTGCTTTGCGTTGTAGCTGAACAAATCCGCAATCGTAAAACCGTCATGCACGGTGATATGGTTGATGCTGGCGCGCGGGATGCGGCCGTCATGGTTGAACAGGTCGGACGAACCGGTCATACGGCTGGAGACTTCGCCGATCAGGCTGCCTTCGCCGCTCCAGTAACGGCGCATCGCGCTGCGATAGCGGTCGTTCCACTCCGACCATTGCGACGGAAAGGCGCCGACCTGGTAACCGCCCATGCCGAGGTCCCACGGCTCGGCGACAAGCTTGGCGGAGGCGAGTATCGGGTCCTGCCGGACGGCGGTGAGAAAGGCGGTGTTGCGGTCAAAGCCGTTCGGCCCGCGCGCCAGCGTCGTTGCCAGATCGAACCGGAAGCCGTCGACGTGGCAGACCTCGACCCAGTAGCGCAGGGAATCCATCACCATCTGCAACACGCGCGGATGGGTGAGATTGACCGAACTGCCGCAGCCGGTGAAGTCGTCATAGTAACGCGGGTTTTCCGGCTTCAGCCAGTAATACGAGGCGTTGTCGATGCCGCGAAACGACAGCGTCGGGCCCATATGGTTGCCCTCGGCGGTGTGATTGTAGACGACATCGAGCATCACCTCGATGCCGGCGTCGTGCAGCCGCGCCACCGTGGTGCGGAAAGCGTCGAGCGGGTTATCCTGCGAATAGCGCGGCTCGGGCGCGAAAAAAGACAGCGAATTGTAGCCCCAGAAATTCGACAATTTCCTCTCGACCAGCGTCCGTTCGTCGACGAGACCGTGGATCGGCAGCAATTCGATGGTGGTGACGCCGAGCCGCCTGAAATGATCGATCATCGCGGGCGAGGGCAACCCGCCATAGGTGCCGCGCAGATTGGGCGGCACGTCGGCGCGTTTCTGAGTCAGCCCCTTGACGTGGGCCTCATAGATGATGGTGTCCTCCCAGGGGATGTTGGGACGCATTTCGCGCCGTCCCCAGTTGAAGGTCTCGTCGACCACGACGGCCTTCGGCATGCCGCGCGCATTGTCGCGCCGGTCGAAGGAGAGGTCCTCGCGCGCGCTGCCGGTGCGGTAGCCGAAATGGGTGTCGCTCCACACCAGCCGCCCGGCCAACCGCCTTGCATAGGGGTCGAGCAGGAGCTTGTTGGGGTTGAAGCGGTGGCCGTGCTCGGGCGCGTAAGGTCCGTGGACGCGGTAGCCGTAGAGTTGTCCCGGCGAAACGTCGTTGAGATAACCGTGCCAGACGTCCTCGGTGCGCTCCGGCAATTCGATACGCTCGAGTTCGCGGCGGCCCTGGCTGTCGAACAGGCAGAGTTCGACTTTCTGCGCGTTGGCCGAGAACAACGCGAAATTGGTGCCCCGGCCGTCCCAGCTTGCGCCGAGGCGAGAGGACGATCCGGCGGACACTCGCATGCTCAGCCTTCCGGTACGAGAAAGATGGCGGCGAGCGGCGGAATGGTGAGGTTGAGTTCAGGCGCTCCGCCATCCAACGTGCGGACTTCGCCGACGTTCCCGACATTGCTGCCGCCGTAATGGGCGGAGTCCGAATTGAGAACCTCGCGCCACGTCCCGGCAATCGGCACGCGGACGCGATAATCGTAATAAACATTGGGCGAAAAATTCACCGCAACCAGGCAGCGCGCCCGCGCGTCCCTGCCTTTGCGGATCCAGGCGAACACGTTGCCATTGGCGTCGTCGGTCACGAGCCATTCAAAGCCCATGTGATCGCAATCCAGTTCATGCAGCGCCGGATAGGTGCGATAGAGCTTGTTCAGGTCGCGGACCAGGGACTGGATTCCGCCATGTCTTGGCTGATCGAGCAAATGCCAGTCGAGCGAGCGATCGTGGTTCCATTCGCGCTCCTGGGCAAATTCGCAGCCCATGAACATCAGCTTCTTGCCGGGATGTCCAAACATGAAGGCATAGTAAGCCCGCAAATTCGCAAAACGCTGCCAGTCATCGCCCGGCATCCGCCCCAGGATCGAGCGCTTGCCGTGCACGACCTCGTCGTGCGACAGCGGCAATATGAAATTCTCCGAGAAGGCATAGTGCAGGCCGAACAGGATATCGCCGTGGTGATATTTGCGGTGGATCGGATCCTTGCTGATGTATTGCAGCGTGTCGTGCATCCAGCCCATGTTCCACTTGTAGCCGAAGCCGAGCCCGCCATATTCGACCGGCCGCGACACCTGCGGCCAGGCGGTTGATTCTTCGGCCGCGGTCGTCGCTTGCGGAAAGCGGGCGAATACCTCGGTGTTGAAGCGGCGCAGGAATTCGATGGCGTCGAGATTTTCCCGGCCGCCAAATCGGTTCGGCACCCACTCGCCGGCGGGCCGGCTATAGTCGAGATAGAGCATCGAGGCCACCGCATCGACGCGCAGCCCGTCAATGCCGTAACGCTCCAGCCAGAACAGCGCGTTCGACACCAGGAAGTTGACGACTTCCGTGCGACCGTAATTATAGATCAGCGTGCCCCAGTCGAGATGCCGGCCCTGCAGGGGGTTCGCATGCTCGTAGAGCGCGGTGCCGTCGAAATGGCCGAGGCCGTGCGGGTCGTCGGGAAAATGCCCGGGCACCCAGTCGAGCAATACGCCGAGACCCTCGCGATGGCAGGCATCGACGAGCGCGGCGAAATCGGCTGGTCCCCCGAACCGGCTGGTCGGCGCGAACAGGCCGGTCGGCTGGTAGCCCCAGGAGCCATCGAAGGGATGTTCGCTGACGGGAAGAAGCTCGATATGGGTGAAGCCGAGATCGCGGGCATAGCGCGGAAGCTGCTCGGCGAGATCGCGATAGGTCAGCCACTCGTTGTTGCCCTTGCGCCGCCACGATCCGAGATGCACCTCATAGATCGACATCGGTGCGTCAATCGCGTTGACGTCGGGCGGGGCGGGGCGGGGACACGGCAGTTCTTCCTCGTCGAACACGATCGACGCGTTACTCGGGCGCATCTCCGCCTCGAAGGCCAGCGGGTCCGATTTCAGCGGCAGATGGTCACCCTGCCGGCTGACGATATCGAATTTGTAGCGGTCGCCGGGCGTCGCATGCGGAATGAACAATTCCCAATAGCCAAGGCCGCGCACGCGCATCGGATGCCGCCTGGGATTCCAGAAATTGAAATCGCCGATGACGCTGACCCGCTGTGCATTGGGCGCAAGCACGACAAACACCACGCCCGCGACGCCCTCCAGCACACACGGGTGCGCCCCGAGCTTGTCGTAAAGCCGCTGATGGGTGCCTTCGCCGAGGAGATAGAGGTCGTAATCCGTCAGCACCGGCGAAAAGCGGTAGGGGTCGTCGAGGTCGACCACGTTCTCCCCAAACCGGGCACGCAACTGGTACGATTTAGAGCCGTTCGGAACAGTGCCGGCAAAAAGCCCGTCCTCGTGGATGCGCGTCAGCGCCGCAGCCTGGCCATGCTCGACAACGGCATCGACCTTCGAGGCGTCCGGCAGGAATGCGCGCACCACCGTCTTGTCGCCCTCGACATGCGGCCCGAGATAGTGAAAGGGATCGGAATGGCGGCCTTCAAGGATCGCGTAGGCTTCGGCGGGTAGCTTGGTCATGAGGCCTCATCGGTACGCGGAGACAACAATCGAAGCGCTCCAGTCAGTGGGACCCGCACCCATTCGGGCCGTTGCGCCAACTCGTATTCTAGCTCGTCGAAGATCTCTTCAAGCAAAAAGAAGTCCAGCATCCGGTCTGCAGCCCGCCGATCCGCCGGCCAGAGCAATGAATTTGTCATAAATTCACGATAGGCGGCAAGGAAGGCTGCGCCGGCACGGTTAACCCATTCCGTCAATGCCATGCCGAGCCTGCCATGCTCATCCGAAGCGAGCTTGAGGGCGCGCTCGAGCGCGGCATGGGCGGAATATTCGATCGACCGGATCAGGCTGGCGACGTCGCGCGCTGCGGGCGCCTTGCGACGCCGTTCCTCGATCGGTCGGCAAAGGTCACCCTCGAAGCCGGTAATAAAGATATCGTCCTTGACGATCAGCATTCGTGCAAGATGGAAATCGCCGTGATGCCGGATTCTGAGGCCATCGATGCCTGCCGGCAGAAGTGCCTTCAGCCGATCGCACCAGGTCGCCTGTTGGGCCAGCAGTTGATCGACCAGCAGGCGATCGGCCTCGCCGAAGCTATCCCGACGTTGCTTCAGGGTATCGAAGACATGCTCGGCACGCGCGAAAATTTGTTGGGTCCAGCGCCGCACATCGTTAGGCCCGATCGGTTCGGGTGCAAAGTCGGTGAGTGCGCTGGTGGCCGAGAAGGCGAGGTGCATTTCGGCGGTGCGTCGTCCGATCTGCGACATATAACGCAGATAGGGGATCTGCTCCTCGCTCTCTCCCGGACGCTCGCTTGCCGGCAAGAGACGCTGTTCCTCGACAAAGCGGTCGAGATAGGCTGCCGTCACGGTCCACGCGTCGCCCTGATTTCCGACCTGGGCATGAACGATGGCGATCGCGCTTCGGGTTTCGCCCTCGGCCAGTTCGACGCTGCCGAGCATCGCCGGTGTGTTGGAAAAGCCCACGACCTCGGTCAGAAACCGTCCGACCTCGATCTCGGGATTGATGCCGGATTCAAGCTTTCGGTAAAATTTGGCGACGTAGTCGCTATCCACCAACACGGTGCTGCTAAGCGGTTCACCGTCGACGGTGGTGGTGCGTTCGGGTTGTCTGATGAGCCGGCCCGAGAATTTGCTGGTCGGCCTGAATTCCAGGCTCAAGCCACCTTCTTCAACGGTCAAGGCTTCGCGGAGATTGCGTAGCAGGAGCGCGATGAAGATGGGGTCGGAGGCGACGTCCAGCAACGTGCCTTCGCGCGCGCCCTGGCGTACCGCGGCGAGCGCGTGGGGATTGTAGCGCTCGCGATCGAAACGCACCCATTCGATCTGCATCGGCAGTACGTAGCGCGTCGTCGCCTCTTGCTCGGTTGCGTCAAAGAAGGCGAGCCATGGCCGGTTGTCGCCGATATCGCAAAACGGGATAGCCGAGGTCAGGACCGGTCGAATTGCGGACACCGTATGCTGCGGATACCAGCGGGTTCGCGCCAGGTGGCCGGGCAACACGTCGCGCTCGAACACGCTGCGGGTACGGGCAAGCGACACCCAGGTCGCCCCCAGCGGCACGACCAGGGTTTCGAATTCGGGCACTACCGAGGGCGCAACGTGTCCGGACTTGTCGCGCTCCTGGAGCTGGAACCAGTAGAAGCCGTAAGGCGCGAGCGTAATCATGTAGGGCAGTTCGCCGATCGCCGGAAAATGCGTCCGGCCGAGCATTTCCAGGGGAACGCGGTCCTTGAAGGCCGAAAGATCGAGTTCGGTCGCTTGCGCCGATCGCGAGAGATTGGCGACGCAGAGAATGACCTCGTCGCCCAGCTGCCTGACATAAGCGAGCACCGCGCGATTGACCGGTCGAATGAACGTCATGCTGCCGCGGCCGAACGCCAGGGTCGACTTGCGCACCGAAATAAGCCGCTTGTTGGCGCTCAGCAGGGACGACAGGCTGCGCGACTGGGCCTCGACATTGACGGCTTCATAGCCGTAAACCGAATCCATGATGATGGGGGCATAGAGGCGTGCGGGATCGGCGCGGGAGAACCCGCCGTTGCGGTCCGGTGTCCATTGCATCGGCGTGCGGACGCCGTTGCGGTCGCCGAGATAGATATTGTCGCCCATGCCGATTTCGTCGCCGTAATAGATGATCGGCGTGCCCGGAAACGACAGCAGCAGCGAGTTCATCAGTTCGATCTTGCGCCGGTCGTTGTCCATCAGCGGCGCAAGCCGCCGGCGAATGCCGACATTGATGCGCGCGCGCGGATCGTTGGCGTAGGTCGACCACAAATAGTCGCGCTCGACGTCGGTGACCATCTCGAGCGTCAATTCGTCGTGGTTGCGCAGGAACAGCGCCCACTGGCAATTGGCAGGAATGTCCGGGGTCTGGCGCAGGATATCGGTGATGGGGAAGCGATCTTCCTGCGCGATCGCCATGTAGATCCGCGGCATCAGCGGGAAATGATAGGCCATCTGGCATTCGTCGCCATTGCCGAAATATTCCTGCACATCCTCCGGCCATTGATTGGCTTCCGCCAGCAGCACCTTGCCCTTGGCATAGGCGTCGAGCTCGGCGCGCAGCCGCTTGATGACGGCATGTGTCTCCGGCAGGTTTTCGTTGTTGGTGCCTTCGCGCTCGCACAGATAGGGGATGGCGTCGAGACGGAAGCCATCGACGCCGGTGTCGAGCCAGCGCTTCATCACCTGGATCATCGCGCTCACTACGCGCGGATTGTCGAAGTTCAGATCCGGCTGATGCGAGAAGAAGCGGTGCCAGTAGAACTGCCCGGCTTCGGGGTCCCAGGTCCAGTTGGACTTTTCGGTGTCGGTGAAGATGATGCGCGTACCCGCATATTTCTGGTCGGTGTCGCTCCAGACATACCAGTTGCGCGCGCTCGACCTCGGGTCGCTGCGGCGGGCGCGCTTGAACCAGTCGTGCTGGTCGGAAGTATGGTTGATGACGAGTTCGGTGATGACCCGCAACCCGCGCCGCTTGGCTTCGACGATGAAGCGGCGGAAGTCCTTCATGGTCCCGAAATCGGGATTGATAGCGCCGTAGTCGGCGATGTCGTAGCCGTCATCGCGACCGGGCGAGGGATAGAACGGCAGGAGCCAGAGCGCCGTCACCCCGAGGTCTTGCAGATAATCGAGCTTTTCGGTGAGGCCGGCGAAATCGCCGATGCCGTCATTGTTGCTGTCGGCGAAGGCCTTGACGTGAAGCTGATAGATGATGGCGTCCTTGTACCACTGCTCTTCGCCGTCCAGCGCGGCGGCCGGCATTTCCTTTGTATCGATTGACGACATCAGATTCATCATGGAACCCCGCACGCCAGGCAGCGGAAGAGCAGGGCGGGATTATGGATTACTTCAAGCCGGATGACAGCGCCTGCGGCGCTTTCGATCGGTTGGAATGTTTTGTTCACGGTGATGCCGCCGGTAGGCAAATGACGTCCCATTTCGTTTGCGCGAACGGAGATGCTCGGGACATATATAGAAAGCCGTCCCCCTCCCATTGGTTCCCCGGGGGAACGGCGGGGAAGCCTGAGCGTTAAACAAAGGCTATCCTCTTCCGAAATCAATGGAATTCGCGACGGCCCGTAGCGTCGCGGGCAAATGGCGTGCCGCATGGACCTTTTCACCAAAGCCAGAGAGCTGGGTATCCAGACCGAATTCGTCGACGGCCAGGGTCACAGCCATGTGACGGACGCCGAAGCACTCAAGATCATCCTCGACGCTTTGCCGGAGCGGGTCCCCTGCCGGTTTCTCGGCGAGGCAGTGGTGATCCGGTCCGGTGAGCCGTCGCGGACCGAACTCAACGTGGCTGCCTTGCTGCCGATGCACTGGATGATCGTCGCGGGCCAAAGGGTTATCGCGAAAGGCGACACCGGTGATCGCAAGGGCGACACCGGTGATCGCACCATCGTCTGGCCCGCCAATTTGCCGGAGGGGTCGTACCGGCTGTATCTGACGGACGCTTCATCGTCGTCGGAAGAAGTGCCTCTGATTGTCTCGCCGCCGAAGGCCTATGGCGGCGATTTTGGCCGCGGCTGGCTGGTGGCGGTCCAGCTCTATGGCGTCCGCTCGGCGCGCAATTGGGGCATCGGGGACTTCACCGACCTTGAGGCATTGATCGAATTGGCGGGTAATTTGGGGGCCGATGGGATCGGTCTCAATCCGTTGCACACCTTGTTCGATGACCGGCCGACCGATTGCAGTCCTTATTCGCCGAACAGCCGGCTGTTTCTGAATGCGCTTTATATCGACGCCGAGAAGATTCCCGAATTCAATTCGAAAGCCTTCGCCGCGAGCTTGCGCCCCATCGTGCGCCTGAGGGAGGGGCATCTCATCGACTATAAGGGCGTGGCGGAATTGAAGTGGCGCGCTCTGCGCGCTGCCTTCGAGAATTTCAAGGCTCGCGCGGCGGCTGGCCGCAAGGAAGATTTCGACGCGTTTCGAGCCGAGCGCGCGCTCTTATCCCGCTTCGCCTGCTTCGAGGTGCTGCGGCACAAGTTTGACAAGCCGTGGTGGGAGTGGCCGGAAGGTTGGCGGAAGCCCGACGACGCCAAATGCGCCGAATTGCGCCGGGGACTGGACGAAGCCGAAATCGAATTCGTCGAATTCGTGCAGTGGACAGCCGACCGGCAATTGCGTGCCTGCCGCGATCTCGCCAGCAAACTCGGCATGAAGGTCGGTCTCTATCTCGACGTCGCGGTCGGGGTGCAATCCGACGGCTTCGACGCCTGGAACGAGCAGACCGCGATCTCCCGGCATCTTGCGGTCGGCGCGCCGCCCGATCCCCTGAATCTGGCCGGCCAGAACTGGGGTCTCGCCGGGTTCAATGCCGCCGGCCTCGAATTGCAATCGTTTGAACCATACCGGGAGATGCTGCGGGCGTCGATGCGCTACGCCGGCGCGATCCGGCTCGATCACGTGCTGGGATTGAAGCGGCTCTATCTCGTGCCGCACGGGTTTGACGCCAAGAACGGCGTCTACGTGCAAATGCCGTTCGAGGCGCTGCTTGCGGCGACCGCGCAGGAGAGCATGGCGCACGCTTGCGTGGTGATCGGAGAGGATCTCGGCACCGTGCCCGAAGGCTTTCGCGAGAAGATGGCCGGTTGGGGCATCTGGTCCTATCAGGTGATGATGTTCGAACGCGACGACCGCGGCGCGTTTCGTGACGTCGACTATTACGCGCCGAATGCGCTCGTCACCTTCAACACCCATGATCTGTCGACCTATGCCGGCTGGCGCTCGTTCAGCGATCTCAAGCTGAAGCGCTCGCTCGGGATCGATCCCGGCGAGAGTGACGACGCCCGCTGGCACGCGCTCACTATGCTGAGCGACAGGCTGCGTCATCATGCCATCGACCGTCACGATCTCTATGCGGTGGCGGGCTTTCTGGCGAAAACCAGGTCGCGCCTGCTGGCGATTTCGCTGGAGGATCTGTTGGGCGTGGTCGACCAGCCCAACATTCCCGGCACCGTGAACGAGCATCCGAACTGGCGGCAGCGGCTGCCGATTGCGATCGAGGGAATTGCGGCGGCAATCGACGTTGCCGCGCTCAGGAACGCGACGGGCGAGAGGGCACGCGCCATGGCGTGAAGCGCCGCATGTGAGCTGGTGAAGGATATGTCGAGCCGAATAGAAGATTATGGATTGATCGGCGACTGCGAAACGGCGGCACTCGTCGGCCGCGACGGTTCGATCGACTGGCTGTGCTGGCCCGCGTTCGACTCCGATGCCTGTTTCGCCGGCCTCCTCGGCACGCGCATGAACGGCCGATGGCTGATCGCGCCCGCGGAAGAAATCACCGGCACCTCGCGCCGCTATTGGGACAATACGCTGATCCTGGAGACGCGGTTTCAAACCGCCGGCGGTACCGTCGCCGTAGTCGATTTCATGCCGCCGCGCGGCGACGCCTCCGATGTCGTCCGCCTGGTGCGCGGCGTCACGGGCAAGGTCAAGATGCGGATGGAGCTTGTGATCCGCTTTGGCTTCGGCGCAGATATCCCCTGGGTCAAGCGCACCGAGGACGGCGCGTTGCTTGCAATTTGCGGGCCGGACATGACCGTGTTGCGGACGCCGGTTGCGACGCGCGGCAAGGACATGACGACGGTTGCCGAATTCGAGGTGAGGGAAGGCGAGGCCGTTCCCTTCGTGCTTACCTACGGTCCTTCGCATCTGCCGCTGCCAAGGCCGATCGATCCGGCGCAGGCTTTGCAGGATACCGAGGATTTCTGGATCGATTGGTGCAGCCATTGCTCCTATCAGGGCGAGAGCCGCGGCCTCGTGATGCGCTCGCTGATTACGCTGAAAGCCCTGACCTATGCGCCGACCGGCGGCATCGTCGCCGCGCCCACGACGTCGCTTCCCGAAAAACTCGGCGGCAACCGGAACTGGGATTACCGGTTTTGCTGGCTGCGCGACGCGACCTTCACGCTTTTGGCATTTATGAACTCGGGCTACACGGAAGAAGCGTCCGCCTGGCACAACTGGCTGTTGCGCGCCGTGGCGGGATCGCCGGCGAATATGCAGATCATGTACGGCATCATGGGCCAGCGCCGCCTGCTGGAGTGGGAAGCGGGCTGGCTGCCCGGCTATGAAGGTGCGCAGCCGGTCCGGCTAGGCAATGCCGCCCATGCCCAGTTGCAGCTCGATGTCTACGGCGAATTGATCGACGCCTTTTACCAGTCGCGCGTGGCGGAGCTGAAACTCGACGAGGGATCCTGGGCGCTGGCGCGGACGATTGTTGAGCATGTGGAAGAAGTTTGGGATAAGCCCGACCACGGCATCTGGGAAAGACGTAGTTCCCCCAAGCACTACGTGTTTTCAAAAGTGATGACATGGGTTGCGATCGACCGTGCCATCAAGGGCGCCGAGCGGTTCGGCTATGACGCGCCGCTCAATCGCTGGCGAGACTTGCGCGACACGATCTGTCGCAGCGTCTGCGAAAACGGCTTCGACTCCGAACAGAACACGTTCGTCGAATGCTACGGCTCTAACTTGCTCGGTGCGAGCGTGCTGCTCTTGCCATCCATAGGTTTCCTTCCCTCCGCGGACCCGCGCATCCGAGGCACCATCGCGGCCATCGAACGGCATATGGTGCGCGATGGCTTCGTATTGCGGCATGATCCCCGTGAAATCTCCGACGAGAAGCAGCCGATCGAGGGCGCGTTCCTGGCATGCACCCTTTGGCTCGCCGACGCCTTTGTGCTGGCCGGCGAGACCGACAAGGCGCAAACGCTATTCGATCGCGTTGTTGCCGTGGCCAACGATCTCGGCCTCTTGGCGGAGGAATTCGATTCCATCGCTGGCCGCCAGACCGGTAATTTCCCGCAGGCGTTGACGCATATCGCGCTGATCAACACTGCGCATAACCTCAGCGACGCGAAGAGGACCAGCGAGAAGCGGGTGGTGCAAAGGTCGAAGTGAGCGTGAGGCAGCTACCGACGGACGTGCTTCATTTGAACGCCTTGATCAGCGCTTCGAAATTGACTTCCAGTGACTTGTCGTGATGCAGGATCGGCGGAATCTCGCGATCGATCCCAAGCAGTTCGTAGACCGCCATCTGGGCGACCCGAACCGAATATTCGACCGTGAACACGACGTCCTCGGGGATTTCAACGAACTGGCTGACGAAGGCCAGATTCTTCGACGATTTGGGTACCGGCAACGGTCGGTCAGTCAGCGCACGCGGCATGAACATGCTGGTGATGTAGGGCATGCGGCACGGAATGCAGATAGCCTTGGCGAATGTCTTGCGATCGAAATTGAGGTGACCGCAAATCTCGTGGAGAATGTCGGTGCCGGTACATTCCGACATCGGCTTGGCCACGAAATCGCCGACCCGATCCGGGTGCAGGGCATATCCCCAGAACACCCGAACGTCCGCGGGCTGATTGACGAAATGCGGCTGGTGCGGCAGGACGACCGACATCAACCAGCGAGAATCCTTGAAGGTAACCAGGCCGCCGGTGCCAGGCTTGTTGCCGGTAAATGCCTCCATCCTGTCGAAAAAGATGGTGTCCCTGAGCGTCACTGCAAAGGATTCCCAGTACGATTCGGGAATGCTGCTGTTGAAAGCGGCGGGATTGCCAAACTCCGGACGGCCTTCAGCGAGCTTTTCCCACAGGGTCCAGCCGCCGCTATCCTGCTTTGTCAGCTGGTCGGGTGCCCGCGTCATTGAACCGAAGCTCGATGCGTCGGTCATGGAGCCGTTCTGGAGAAAAACCAGATCGTCGGCGGCTACCGCAATGGCTTCGGTCTCGCTCTTGCCGGCACGTCTGATTTTGATCGCCTGGACGACAACCTTGCCAGCCTCGGAAGCCAGATCGAGGTCGGTAACAAAACAGCCTCTTTGGAAATTAACGCCCTTTTCGGTAAGCCAAGCCTGAAGCGGTCGAACCAGCGAGTCAAATTGATTGAAGACCGTGCGTTTGACCCCCGCGAGCGTTTCAATACGCGAGAATTCCTTGATGAACCTGTGCAGGTAGCGCCTGAACTCGACCGCGCTGTGCCAGGGTTGAAAGGCAAAGGTCGTTGCCCACATATGCCAAAATGTGGTCTTAAAGAATTCCGGCGAGAAACAGTCTGAGATCGCGTCCCTGCCCAGGTCAGGCTCGCTCGCCATCATCACTTTGAGCAGTTCCATCCGGTCGGTCATCGAGAACCCCATCGACGTCACGTCGACGATGGCGCGGTTTCGGTCCACCAGACGCGCCCGGGAGTGCGACTTGATCTCTTGATTGAAAGCAACCGTCTCGTCGAACACAGTCTTGCCGGGATTGACCAGAGATGGGATCGATTTGAACAATCCCCAAGTGCATTCGAAATTGTCTGTCGTCAGCATGCGTCCACCGCGCAGGGTGTATCCATCCTGGTGATCGCCGCCCCCATCGAGGCTTCCGCCCAGCACAGGCAAGGCTTCGTAAATTGTGATGTTGCCGCCCGGCAGGCCGCCATCACGGATCATGAAGGCAGCCGCAGCCAGTGAACCGATGCCACCACCCACGAGGTGTGCTTTTCTGTCTCTCATGGTCACGGCATTTTCCTTCGAACGGCATGATCGGCTTGATCTGACCCGCCACGCGCCCATGCTGGGAGATGACGCTGAAATCAAATCCCTGGTCGTCGGGGATGCAGCCGGATGGCACGGCTGAAGATTGAGCTTCGATTGTTTTCAACCATTGTCGGCGTGATCGATCGTTGACATGGATCAATCACGATCCTTGATCACGAACACGTCGTCCCTGCGAAAGCAGGGACCCATAACCACCGGAGTAAGTTGCCAGCAAAGGCAATCGCCACAACGCGTCACTGACGGTTCACGGCGTATGGGTCCCGGCTCGCGCGGAGCCTGTCATCGGGCGGCGCTTCGCGCCGACCCGTTGGCTTGGACGGGACGACGACTTAGGTTACTCACTCCTTCAAAATCATCTCGATCGCCTTTGCAAAGCCTTCCTCCTCGTTCGAAGCCGTGACGTGGGTTGCCGCCTTCTTGACGTCGTCGGTGGCATTGGCCATGGCGAAGGAGATGCCGCTGGTCCGAAACATCGCGAGATCATTCTGCATGTCGCCGATGGTGGCGACGGCGTCTGTCGAAATACCCAGACGCCGGGCCATCGCCTGCACAAAGGTGCCCTTGTTGCAGCCGGGCGGGGTGACGTCGAGATAATAGCTCTGGGAGCGCACCGCCGTCGCCTGCGC
>Ga0116223_10002047_pt1 | contig 19525 bp, 17 predicted proteins | sample Sb_taG_3_FD_90092 | JGI IMG/M metagenome (GOLD analysis project Ga0116223, IMG submission 90092) | Peat soil microbial communities from Weissenstadt, Germany - Sb_50d_a_PC metaG | ecosystem: Environmental > Terrestrial > Soil > Wetlands > Peat | place: Germany: Weissenstadt | collected 2010-09-21 | reverse complement strand
GCAAGCGCGGCTTTACTTTTGTCGGCTCGACCATCTGCTACGCCTTCATGCAAGCCACCGGCATGGTCAACGACCACCTCGTCGAGTGCTTCCGCTACCGCGAGGTCGGCGCCGGCAAGCCGAACGCGTAGACGTTCGAATCGTGATCCACCGCGAACACCCGCCCGTCCGAAACCGCGAGGCCGCTGAAATGCACCCACGACTCGATCGCCGTCCCGCTGTTGAACAGTTCCTTGCCGGTCTTCAAATCGAGCGCCTTCAGCACCGACGGATGATTGCTCTTCACCCGCACGGCCTCGCCGCCGCGCTGCACCTCGTTCGACCCCGTCGATTGCGCGAAGACCACCCCGTTGGCGATCACCGCCGGGTCCGGCATGTCGAAATCGCCCGACACCCAAACCGGCTCGAGCCCGGGACTGCCCTTCGCATCGGCAACTACCTTCAGCGCCATCAAGCTTCCGTGCGGCGCCGGCCCGTTGGCGATCGGAAATCTCGGACCGTCCGCCGCCGGCGGTCCGCCCATCGGCACGATCAACCACGTCTGCCCGTCCAGGTCCCGCGCCGTTGAAATGCCGCCCCAGATACCCAGCCCCTCGCAGCACACCTGCTTGTCGTTGCCCAGGCGCGGACTCGTATAGAGCGTCGACTGGTGATCGCTTCCCCCCAGGTTTTCCGCGTCCAGCAGGTACACCAGCCCCTCCTTCGCCCCCGCCGCCAGCAGATTTCGATTCTTCCAGCCGAAGAACACCGGGCTGGCCGCTCCCAGGTCGAAATCCTTGCGCCGGATGTACTGCCAGTTCAGCGGCAGAAAGTAGTCCAGCAGCGTGAGGTCTTTCTGCGACACCGCGATCTCCGTGTCGGAGTAATCTCCCGCCGCCGGATCGAACACCCCGTCCGCCGTCGAGCCGTACACGCGGCCATTGGTCCCGATCACCGCCCCGCCGCGGCCCCAAACTCCACCCGTATCGGTATTCGAAAGCAGCATCTGGTGAATCACGGGATGATGGCGGTCGCGCACGTCCACCGAATAGAATCCCGAGAGCCCCTGGCCGCACCCCTGCGCCAGCACCGTGTAGAGGACTCCATCCACCAGGTTCAGGCTCGAGTTCTTCGAGAACGCCGCCACCAGTTGCACCGGCCCGTAGCGCACCGTGCCGCTTCCCAGGTCGAGCCCGTACAAAGCGCCGTTCCCTGCAATCACGTAGAGCGTGTTCGTGGTCTTATCGATCACCGGCGTCGCCGTGATCCCGTTGGGGCAGAGAAACGTGCCCTGGTACCCGCCCTTCCCCGGCAGCACCACGTACTTGAACGCGTGGTTCCACAGTTCTTCGCCGGTGGCCGCGTCCAGCGCGAACACCGTTCCCGTAATTCCCGCGACATACACCACGCTGCGCACGCCCTTGCTGGTCGAAATGCCGCTCGCCACCACGGGAGCCGTCAACGCCGAAAGACTGTACGGCTCGTTCTTCAGCTTCGTCTTCCAGGCAAGCGTCATCTGCGCCACGTTCTCGGGAGTGATCTTCGTCTCCTCGAACGCCCAACCCGTCCGTTGCGGATCGTGTCCGAAGGTCAGCCAGTCGGCGCCCCAAGCGGCTTGGCAGAGGGTGAGAGCAAGGATAATTCGCGCGCGCATCAATGCCTGTCAATATATCACCCGCCAACGCCGGCGTCGCCGCCGGCCCGCAACCCTCCCGCAACCTCGGTGAGACGGTGCTGAGGAGCGCATGATCGACTTGCGATCGTCCAACACCATTGACTTGCATCCATCCAGCATCATATACTTGTACCGGTACAGCAATAAACACTTGCAATTCTCCGCAAGGAGCTCACGATGGCCACACCGAACGAAAAGCTCGCCCGCTCCCTGACGGCCCTTCGCCACCTCCAGAAAGGCGGACGGCGCGTCTTTCAATCGCAGGACCTCGGCCGCACCGATCGTGAACGGCTGCTGCACAACGGTTTCCTGCAGGAGGCCATCAAGGGATGGTTGATCTCCTCCAGTCCGGGTGCGCGAGACGGCGACAGCACGCCGTGGTATGCGTCCTTCTGGGAATTCTGCGCCCGTTACTGCGGCGAGCGCTTCGGGGACGAGTGGTACCTTTCGCCCGAGCAGTCGCTCCTCCTGCATGCGGAGAACACCGTCATTCCGGCACAGGTCATCGTTTATAGCCCGAAAGGCTCCAACAACAAGGTCGCGCTGCTGTTTGGCACATCGCTCTATGACCTCAAGCAGCCGCACATGCCGCCTGCCGCCGACCTGACGTCGCGCGATGGCCTGCGGCTCTTCTCTCCGGCGGCGGCAATCGTCCGCGTGTCGGAGGCTTTCTTCGCCAGCCATCCCATCGAAACCCAGGTCGTGCTGGCGAGCTTGCGCGACCCATCGGAACCGCTCCGGCGTCTGCTCGAGGGTGGACATTCCGTCGTTGCGGGCCGGCTGGCCGGGGCGTTCCGCCACATCGGCCGCGCCGACGCCGCCGATGAGATCGTCGCCACCATGAAGGCCGCCGGATACGGCGTGCGGGAGACCGATCCTTTCGGGAACCGTGCGGCGCTCGCGCCATCCGCGGCGGCCGCGCCTATTGTCGGGCGGATGCAGGCGATGTGGGAATCGATGAGGGGGAAGGTTCTCGAAGTCTTTCCATCGCCGCCCGGTCTCCCGGCTGCCAAGGCCAAGTATCTCAAGTTCGTGCAGGATATCTATCGCAGCGATGCCTACCACTCCTTGTCCATCGAAGGCTACACCGTTTCGCCGGAGCTGATCGAGCGCGTGGGGGCGGGCAACTGGGACCCGGAGCATCATGACGCGGACCGGCAGAGCCGCGACGCTCTGGCCGCGCGCGGTTACTGGCAGGCCTTCCAGGTCGTGAAGGCAAATGTCGGCGAGATTCTGGCGGGAGCCAATCCCGGCCGCCTGGTCCGGACCGCCCATCGCGACTGGTACCGCGAGCTCTTTCAGCCCTGCGTGGGGGCCGGTCTGATTGCGCCATCCGCTCTGGCCGGCTACCGCAACGACGCGGTCTATCTGCGCACTTCGCGCTACGTGCCGCCGCGCTGGGAAGCAGTGCGCGATGCCATGCCCGCCCTGTTCGACTTGCTGGAGAAAGAGCCGGACCCCGGCGTGCGCGCGGTTCTCGGACACTGGCTCTTCGGCTACGTTCACCCCTATCCCGATGGGAACGGCCGCATAGCAAGATTCCTGATGAATGCCATGCTCGCCTCGGGAGGCTATCCCTGGACCGTCATCCGCATCGAGGACCGCACCGCCTACCTCACGGCGCTGGACCGCGCCAGTATCGAGATGGACATCGGACCGTTTGCCGGTTTCATAGCGGAACGCGTCAGATGGTCGATGGAGAAGGCGCCCCTCCGAACAGACGCTCACCGTTCCAGCCCCAGAAAAACTCGCATGCGATCCAGCTCCGCCTCGAGTTCCCGCTTGAAGACGCGATCGCCCGGTGGGCGCGATCCCACATAGCCGAGCTCGGACTGGAGCTCGCCGTTCTTCACGGACCCGCCGTCCTTCACGGACCCGCCGTCCTTCACGGACCCGCCGTCCTTCACGGAAAGGTTGCCCCATCCAATCACCGCGTCGCGCCAGAGGAAGAGAGATTCGCGTGCGCATCGGTGTCTGTCGATATATTACCGGCGACGCCGGCGTCTGGTCGACCGGCACACAGTCCGGCCTCAGTGAGGCAGGCCTATTCTGACGCCTTTGCCCCCTTGCGCTTTGGCGAGCCCACCTCCCGCTTCTCCCGCCCAATCCGGAACGGCAAGTGAATCCGCAGCACGCGCTCCCGCCGCCGCTCCTCTTCGAGCGAGCGGGTCCGGGCCCGCAGCAGGTCGTTCAACGAAACCATTCCCACCAGCGTACCGCTTTCGCCGCTCTCCACCACCGGCATGCGTGTGAAACCCGTCTCGGCCATGCGGTATACCACCGCCCGCAGCGGCTCGCCGGCGTAAGCCACCTGGGGATTGCGGTTCGCCATCTCGCCCAGCGGCCGCTCCGGCGAGACCCCGTCCTCCACCAGTTCTTCGAGGCGGGTGCGCGTGATCACGCCGGCCAGCGTGTGATCTCCATCCACCACCGGATACAGAAACTGGCCGCGCCGTTCGTGATCGGGCTTCAGGGCGCTGGCCAGTTCCGCTCGGGTGGTCTTCGCCGGAAGAGCGACGATGTTGCTCCGCATCACCTCGCGGACCATCAGGATTTCCAATGGATCCACCGCATACTCTCGGCTCAAATGGTAGCCCCGCCGCGCGACTTTTTCGGTGAGAATCGACCGCCGCAGCGTCAGCACCGTGAAACCATGCGCGATGGTCACCGCCAGCAGCAGCGGCACCAGCATGTTGACATCGTGAGTCAGTTCCAGCGCGAAGATCACGCCCGTGAACGGCGAGCGCATGGTGCCGCCCAGGATCGCGCCCATGCTGACCAGCGGCCAGAATCCCGCGCCTTCATGCGGCAGAAACCCGGCCTCCAGGCCGCCCAACGCCCCGCCCATCATGAGCAGCGGCGCCAGCACCCCGCCGGACGTTCCCGACCCCAGCGACACCGCCCAGATCACCGACTTCACCAACAGAATGCCTACGATCAGCTTCCGCGGCACGTCGCCCTGTAGCAGCGCGCCGATGGTGTCGTACCCCACCCCCAGCGCCTGCGGGAAGATCAGCCCGCCCAGCCCGATCGCCATGCCGCCCAGCGCCGGCCACCACATCCAGTGGATGGGAAGCAGCCGGAAAAGGTCTTCCGCGCCGTACACCGCGGCTGTCAGAAGCGCGGAAAGCGCGCCCGCCAGCACCCCCGCCACCACGCACCCCAGCAGTCCTTCGGGGCCGATGAACACCGGATGCGGCGGCACCGGAAACAGCGGGCCCAGCCCCAGGATGTACCTCCGCGCCGCGCCCGCCGCCACGCTGGCCAGCGCCACCGGGATCAGGCTCCGCGGCTTCCACTCGAACAGCAGCAGCTCCACGGCCAGCAAAACTGCCGCCACCGGCGACGCGAAGGTCGCCGACATGCCGCCCGCCGCCCCCGCCACCAGCAGCGTCTTCCGCTCGGTACTCGAAAGGTGGAAGAGCTGTGCGATCATCGATCCGAACGCGCCGCCGGTCATAATGATCGGCCCTTCCGCGCCGAACGGCCCGCCCGAGCCGATCGAGATGGCGCTCGAGAGCGGCTTCAGTATCGCCACTTTCGGCTCCACGCGGCTGCCGTTGATCAGGATGGCCTCGATGGCCTCCGGGATGCCGTGCCCCCGGATGCGCTCCGAACCGTAGCGCGCCATCACCCCGATGATCAGCGCCCCACCCACGGGAACCAGCACCTCCCAAAGCCCCAGCCGGTTCCCCGCGGGCGAAACCATCGCGGTGCTCCAGCGCCCGAAGAAGAACAGGTTCGTAAACAGCCCGATCAGTCTCAGAAGCGCCAGTGCGATGAAGGCGCTGGCCAGCCCGATTCCGGCGGCCAGCAACGCGAGCCACACCACCCGCCGGGTGGTAGTGAAATCGCCCAGTGTCTGTAAAGTATCTGCCTTAGTTTTGGTGTACATTTTCGCTATTTTGTGGACAGCAGCCCGCCCAGCGTCTCCACCAGCATCCGGCCGGAGGTGCGCAGTTCCTCGCGGTGCGCCGTCGAAAGCCGCCTGAGCTTGCCTTCCCCTTCGGCGGTTAGCCGGACCCTGACCTGCCGCCGATCCTCCTGCCCGCGGGTGCGCTCCACCAGCCCCCTCTCCGCGAGCCGGTCAATCAGGCCCACCGCGCTATGGTGCCGGATGATGAGGTGCTCCGCCAGGCTTCCGACCGTCGGTCCTTCCGGCTCGTCCAAAGCCCGTACGGCCAGCAGCATCTGGTGCTGCTGCGGCTCCAATCCCTCGGCCTTGGCCGCCTCTTCGCTGAAATGCAGGAATCGCCGGATCTGGTACCGAAACGCGCCCAGCGACCGATAATCCGCCGCCGTCAAATCGTCGTCTTGCGCAGTCCGCTGTCGAACTCTCGCCACTTTTATATCGTATCACGATATTTATCCGCACCCCTTCACAACCCCAACCCCCAACCCCCAACCCCCTTTTTTCGGGCCCCCAACCCCCGCTTTCGATCTACGGCAATCCAATTGCTCTGCCGATCTATAGAGGTGAGAGGATTTTATGCTTGTCGCAGCGGGTCTCGCGGTTTTGGTGGTGTTTTGCCTGCTACTGTCCATCGTGCAGACTCCCCCAGCCGTCGGCCGATGAACACACATTTGGGTCAATCCGACACACGCCGGGACGCCTACGCGGATTGAGCGACCACGACCGTCAGGTCATCTTCCTGTACCGGGCTGGAAACCGCCTGGAACAACTGGTCCACGAATAAAGAAGGCTCGGCAAGCTGGCGCTCGCGGATGAACTCCTTCAACCGCTGGCCGCCGAATGGCTGCTGGTCCTGCATCGTCGCCTCGATGATGCCGTCGGTGTAGAGCAGCAGTTTGTCGCCCTGCTGGAACGGCGCGGTGACGTTCGCATAGCGGGCATGCCGGAACGGCCCCAGGAACAGCCCGTTCTCCGCCAGTTCGATGACTTCTCCAGTGCCCCGCTGCAAAAGCAGAGACGGCGGATGTCCCGCGCCCGCGTAAGTCACCGCCTGGGTTTCGAGATCGATGAACACGCACGCCGCTGTCACGAACTGACCGGCCAGCAGTCCGGCCAGGGAGGCGTTCAGTCCGGCCAGAATGGCTGCCGGGTCGCAGGCGTGGTCCGACTGCCCGGCGAACGCCACCTTCAGCATCGAAGCGATCAGCGCGGCGGGCACCCCGTGCCCGGAAACGTCCGCCACCAGAATCGTCACGCGCCGTTCGTCCACCCGCAGGAAATCGTAGAAATCCCCGGCCACCGCCGTCATGGGCTGGTAACGGGCGGCCATCCGCAAGCCCTTCAACTCGGGCAGGCTCGCCGGCAAAATCGAGGTCTGGATGCGGCGGGCCGTCTCCATCTCCTGCGCTACTGCGATCAGTTTTTGTTCCTGGTCAATGGCGTGCCTGGCCGCCGTGTAAGCCAGACCGCAGAGGAGCACGAGGAATCCCAACGGCTCGACCGAGTTGCCCGCCAATCCCAGGTTCGTGAGCAACACACAAACCAGGCCCACGGTGAGCGAGTACTTCAACACGGCTCGACCCGGGTCCGGGCGGCTGCGCCGCCAGACTTCCAGAAGAGCAGCCGACGTGCCGGCTGAGACCAGGACGGTGTTCGCCAGCTCGGCCGGCGCCGGGTAGCCACCGATCACTGCGGTCATGATCGCCAGCGGGGCAAACACCACCTGCGCCCACACCCAGATCGAAATCAATCTCTTCCAGCCGGCCCCGTACCACTCGCCGAACTCGCGGAAGAAAAGGGCATACGGAATCGGGATCGAGTACGTGATGACCCGGGTGGCCGCGAGCAGGCTCTGGCGGCTGATGCCGGTGGCCACACCCACCAGCGTGTTCTCGGTGAACAGCCGCAGGCCGTAGAGTAACGCAAAAATACCGAACCAGCGCAGCAACGGATCGCGCGATCGCAACCGGGAAAGAACGCTGGCCGCCAGCCCCGCTGCCATGACAATGGTGGCCAGCGCCACGGACGGCAAACCGGACTGCAGAGCCCGTTGCACCTCTGCGAACGGAATCGGAGGTCTCATCTCCTATTTCTTGGGCGGCGGAGTGGGACGGCGGTAGATCTCTTCGAAGTCCGGCTTGGAAGCGACCCCAACATTCGTAGACGTGGAAGTCCCGGGAGAGCGCGATCCGTAAGGGCCGGGCCGCGTATCCGGATCGGTAGTCTGGGTTTTGGTCTCGGCAGTCACCCGGGACTTCACCGGGCGGTAGTCCACCCGGTCGATCTGGTCCCGGGCGATGGCGATCTGCTCGGTCTTCACCACCACGATCAGATTTTCCCCGGTCAACTGGTCCATCTTCGCAAGCACTGGCGGCGCCGTACCTCTCTTGTAGATGCGCAGTTCGGTGCCGCCCTTGAGGTCGCGAACCTTGGCCCAGGGATCGTCCGCCGCGAACACCGTCATGGCGGCCAGCAGAAAGAACACAGCTCTCGACATGGTGGTCACCTCCCCTGCCGGGAATCAGCGTACCACATCGGTTCCAGGCTGTGCGCGCCCCTGCCGGCCGGGTCTCAATCCGTCGCGGTGTCCGCTCTCTTGCGGCCGAACCCCCTTAGCATCCTCGCGGCCTCCCGCATGGCCTCAACGTACCGATCGGCAGACTCGACGATTCCGGCACAACGCGCGCATGTGATGTAGTGCTCCTCGAACGCTGCCGCCTCCGGCAAACTCAGTATTCCCATACAGTACGCCTCCGCAACCTGTGCGACATTCTTTGGATGATAAGACCATTTTCCCCTCACGCATATATGGTGCCGCAGCGGCGGCACCGTCTCAACAAAAATTGCTCCGTGGAAACCGCACTTTTCCCGGCCGCCCCCTAACCTTTTCCCGCCGCTCCGCCGATGTTGAAGTGTAGGCAATGTTCGAGCACACGCAAAAGCGGGCCACCAAAGAATCGCGGCTGGATTGGAAACCGCTGGTCGTCTGTCCCAACGCCCCCATGGGGCTCCGCATCCGCTCGGCCCTGAGCGACCAGGGGTTTGCGGATGTCCGATTTATATCGCAGTATCCCCTGGCCGGCGAGATCGCCGCCATCGTGCTGCGGGATGGCTGCAATCTCTGCTTCCTGGATGTGGCGTCCAATCCCGAACACGCGTTGCTCCTCGTCTCCGAAGCGGCCGCCAAAGTCCCGGTCGTGGCCCTGAATTCGTCCAACGATGCGGATGTCATCCTGCGGTGTTTGCGTCAGGGCGCCGGCGAATTCGTCGCGGACCCCACCACCGAACAGGTCAGGGGCGTGCTGGAGCGCCTGGCGCGCCTGCACCCGCCGGCGACACCCGCGAAGTCCGCCAAGGTCTATTGCGAGCTGCCTGGCAAGCCGGGTTGCGGAGCCAGCACCGTGGCCGCGTACCTGTCCGTCGAGATCAAACGCAGCGGCGTTCCCAAAGTCTTGCTGGTGGATGCCGACTTCGTCACCTCGAGCATCGCCTTTTTCTTCAAACTGAAGTCGGACTTCCATCTAGGCGACGCGGTGCGCGACTGGAGCCGCATGGACGATGACCTTTGGGGACGCCTGACCGTGCCCTATCAGGGAGTGGATGTCCTGCTGGCCCCGCAAAACCCGGCCACCATTGTGGATATCGACCAACAAGCGGCCGAGGAATTGCTGAGCTTCTGGCGGCGCCACTACGATGCCATCGTTCTGGACCTGGCCGGCGCCAATGCGCCGGGATTTGGATTCGCAGCCCTCTCCGATGATGTCCTGCTCGTTACCACCAACGAACTGGCGGCCCTTCACGCCACCCGCCGCGCCATGGAATGCCTGGAAAAAATCTCCGTGGACAAAGCCCGCCTGAAACTGCTGGTGACCCGCTACACCCCCTCTACCGGCCTCAAGCGCGAAGACGTGCAAACCGCCCTGAAACTCGATCCCTGGGCCCTGTTGAGCAACGATTACGAAGGCGTGCAGGCCGCTCTCCTGGAGGGGAAACCCGTCGCCCCCGGGTCCTACTTCGGGCGCAGCATCCACGCGCTTTCCGAACGGCTGCTCGGCAAAGAGGAAGCCCCCAAGAAGAAGTCTCCGTTTTTCGGACTCCTCCCCGCGCGCGGCTGAACCGAGACCGATGGCCGGCACTTAGCACATGAGCGCCGGGTTCAGATAAAACACTCCGAAATGTAAGAGCTTCTGCGGATGTTCCGGAAGGACCCGCGCTGTTAATGTCTTAATTGCGAAGACGATTCCAGACGGAATCGAGACAAGATCAAATGCATGTCTACTTGAAAAAGTTCTGGAACGACACCCAGGGGCAGGACCTCGTCGAGTATGCCCTGATGGCGGGAATGGTGGCGGTAGCCGCCGTGGCCGCCATGCCTCTGCTTAGTGCAACGGTGAACAATGTGTACTCGAAGATCGCCTCCATGGTTACGGCGGCGATGCCATGACTTCAACCCATCCGCAATGATCCCATCCGTCGCCCTTGATGTATAACACGCGAGTGGCCAGCCAACGGCACTCGCCAACCGAAACCGAAAGCGAGCCGCACCGGCTGAGGCCGGCCCGGCTGAAAGAAACAAAGGAAGGAGTGATTCCGATGATCCAACGTATTCTGAAAGCCGATTTCTGGCAGGATTGCCAGGGCCAGGACCTCGTCGAGTATGCCCTGATGGCGGGCATGGTGGCGGTAGCCGCGGTGGCGGCCATGCCGGTACTGGGTGCCACCGTCAACAACGTCTTCTCGAAGATCGGGTCCATCATCACCGCCAATGTCAACTGACGTCGCCGCGTTCCGCAATGTGTAATTCGCGAGTGGCCGGCTTGCCGGCACTCGCCAACCGAAACCGAGCCGCCCCCGGCTGAAGCCGGCCCGAGCGGGTAAATGAGGAGGAATCTGGAATGATTAAACGTATTCTCAAAGCCGATTTCTGGCAGGATTGCCAAGGCCAAGACCTTGTCGAGTATTCGTTGATGGCGGGAATGGTGGCGGTAGCGGCCGTGGCGGCCATGCCGGCATTGAGCTCCACCGTCAACAACGTCTTCTCGAAGATCGGGTCCATCATCACCGCCAACGTTCATTGACCGGTAGATCCAACAGGGCCATCCGCCGCGATGGCCCTATCCCAATCCGCTAATTCCCCGGAATTGGGTCCCCCCGATTGATCGTGTAAGCGTCCCCGTACACCGCTTTGATCCGCTCGTTCACCATCCCGCCCCACACCATGAAAAACGCCCACTTCGGCTGCGCCTTGAGCACTTCCGCCGGTGGCGGAGTTCCCACTTCACCCAGTGCCACCGGTTTCCCGTCCGCCAGCGCCATGATCTCGTAGTAGTACCGGTCGCTCAACTGCCGGTAATTGTCGTAGCTCACCACATCCACAGACTTCTGCCCCGGAAAGTAATTCACGAATTCGCTCGGGGGCGCCGGGCCGTTCTGGTTCCACACCCAAATCAGATTGTCCAGGTGGTGCACGTACACCATGCGCGCGTATACCTCCCGGTAAAGCTGCGCCGTGCCGGCCGCTCCCGGACGGCCGCCCCACCAGAAGAAGCTGCCGTTGTTTTCGTGCATGGGCCGCCACAGCACCGGAATATGAGCGTCCTGCAACTGCTTCAAATACCCCGCCGCCCGGTCCATGTACTTCTCCCATCGCTGGTGCAGCGGCGTGTCGGAGGTGATCAGCTCCTGCCACTGCTCGTCGGTGAGCCGAGCCTGCACGCTGCCCCGCCAGCTCGCGCCCGCCTTCCCCGGTTCGTCCTCGGTCGGCCGCAGCATGTGCCAGCAAAGATAAATGATGGAGCCCGCGGCGGCCTGCTTCTTGGCCTCCTCGATCATCAGGTCGCGGTGCACGATCGAGTCCTTGTCCTCCTCGTCCGTGAATCCGAAATCCGAACCCCAGATGGCCGGATACTTCCCGGTGAGTCCGTTCACCTTGTCGGTGTCCTGCGATCGCTGATTCGGAAAATTGTGCTGGCCCGACAGAATGCCCTTTCCCGAAACCGCGCACAGCGTCTTCAGCAGCGCGCGGGCCTCGGTGGTCGCGTTCGGATTCACCGGCTCGCAATTGTACGGCGGAGGCGCCGGAGGCCGCGCCGGCGGGGTCTGGCCAAATGTAGTCGCCGCGGCGGCGATGACCAGCAGCGCAGCCGAAATCGTTTTCCCCATGATGGCTCCTTCGAGGCCAACGGTATCACGATTCGACTGCCGCTGCCGCGCGCGGCCCCCCTCGCCGTTGGCGAACAAAACCCCCAGCCCCTAACCCCTATTTGGGCACCAGCACGAAACGCTCGATCGCCACGCGGGCGCTCTTGTCCGCCCGGCTGCGGTCCCGCCGAAACACCACCTTCAGCTCATTGCAGGCGCCCAGGGCCTCGTCCTCGGAAATCGAAAACTGCAGCATCTCCGGGACTGCGGCCACCGGGTCGCTCTTCAAATCGGGAGCCGACTGCACCTGCGCCGTGCCCAGGCTCACCGCAGGCGCGCCCGGCGAATCGGTGGCCATCGCCACCAGTTCCAGCGAAACCGTGCCCGGGTACCGGTCGGCATTGCGGATCTCCACCTGCACCTGGCTGCAGCAGTTCAGGTCAATCGGCTGATCCAGCTTCTGGTGCGCCTCCATATTGAGCGGCCAGTGGTCCGTGGTGCTGAAGGAGAGCGTCGAAGGATTGCCCTTGCGGTGATACGAGCTCTGCGGCGGCCGCCGGTACGGCCAGCGGAACATCCAATAATCTCCCCCGAAAAGAATGCTGTAAGGGCGCGGCGCCGCTCCCGACAAACCGCGGTTCGCCGGTACCGGCGCCACCAGCCGCGCCACCGGCCTCACTTCCGACACCAGGATCACGCCCGGATAACTTCCGTCCGGAAACGTCGTCGCATCCAGCGGCAGTTTGTCAACCTGGTCCTTGGCATCGTTAGCCGGCGGCGTCTCCTGCGCTTTCTGGTCGGGCGGCTGCTCGCCGTAGAACAACTCCCGCAGCAGGGCCCGCGTGGCCTCCACCGCGTTGGGCTCGCGGCCCGAATCCGCGTTGCCGCCCGGACCCCTGTGCCGCATCACGCGCCCGCTCATGCCGCCGATCGTCATGCCCGCCGCCAGCAACACGGTCAGCACGACTCCCAGAATCGACCGCGGCAGATCGCGCGTACGCCCCGCATCGCTGGCCCCCGAGGAGATCGCAAAAACGGTCGCGATGGAGGCGCTCGTCGCGAACAGCGCCCCGGCCAGAAGCGGAACGTGCAGCAGCATCGCCGTGATTCCGCACTGGAGGCACAGCGAGACGGCCAGCGCCGGCATCAGTTCCCTGATCAAAAGGGGCGAGGGTTCCCCTTCCCCGAAGAGCATGTCCAGCGGCGAATAGGCCGGAGCCGCCTCCATCCGCGGATACAGCAGCCGCCATTGCGAATAGATCAGCCTGGTGGCGCTGACCACCAGGACCAGCGCCGCAGCCATGGCGGCGGGAGACATTTGGGTCAGAAGAATGATGGCCGGAGCAAACCAAACCGCCGTCGTCGACGTGCGCAGCGTGGCCCATACCACGTCGCCCCGTTCGCGCCGCGGAATCGTCAAGTACAGGCCGAACGTAATCAGGATGCTCCAGGCCCACGCAAACACCGCGTAGCCCAGGGCGCTGCCCACCAGCGACGCCCACGAATAGCGGTGCAGCCGCGGCGACACCGAGGAGGCCCAGATCACCCAGCCGGTGGCGAACAAGCCGGCAACCTGGATGAACAGCCCCACCCCCTTACGCAGCGACGCGAAAGCCGGCGGCGCCGTTGGGACGCCGGACCGTTCGCGGTCGTGCATGAAGGACAGCACTGAATTTTAGTGTATACCCGGCGGCAGAGTACGGGAGCGGGTTCCCGCAAGGAATTTTAGATTCAATACATTTTGTCGAGCCAGAGGTGGGCATGCCCTCAGTTTGGTGGGGCAGGATTTTATCCTGCAGGCCGATTTGCAATCGGCCCCGCTTCGAGTCGCAAAGTTTCCGCCGCCAGAGACGTTCCCGCCGGAGATCGTCCCCGCTCGTGTCGACGCTCCTTCTTGGTGGGGCAGGCCATCGTTTCTTGTGGCCTGTCACCGCCGGCTTTTAGCCGGCGCTCCACCGGCTTTCAGCCGCTGGATGTTTAAGTGGGTGGATTACTTTACCCTGGCGAGAACCTGCCGGATCGCGGCATCCATTCCGGGTGTGTCGGGCAGCGCAAGGGTGTCGTTGGAAAAAGGGGCGACCATTACTCCTTTGGCGGGAAACCCGGCCGCCCGCGCTTCACCGCCGAGTGCCAGAATGGTCAACCCCTTTCCAATCGCGATCGCTTGCACCGGGTAGGAGGGCGGCGCCGCGTCGCGCTTCAAAAATCCGTGAGCCGGCTCGACGATCTGGAACGCGGAGCGGATGGGGCCGCGCACCAACGATGTTCGAACTGGGCCGCCCGCGCCGCAGCCGTCGAAGGTCAGCGAGGCATCCGACCGAAGCGCGCCGACACACCGCCCCTCCGGCGTCGTCACCGACAATCCCCCATCCCCGTAGCGGACCACGGCGGGCTCCAGCTTGCCGAGCGCAGCCGCGACCGCCGTCACCAGGTCGTCGGTCCGCGGGGGCGTCTGCCGGGCGGCGGCCGGCATCCCGCGCAGCAGTACCCCGGCCCGGTCGAGGCCGTACAAATCCAGCAGCCGTGCGCCGGCAAAATCCGAGACGGCACGTGTGACCGCGAAGGGCGCCTCCACGATCGCGGCGCGGTTGCCGCGGCGGTCCTCGAGCACCAGCGCTTTCACCGGCGCCTTCGCCTGCCCCGCCGCGGCCGCACCGGCCTGGTACTCGAAATCGGCTTCGAAATCGACCGCCAGCCCGCCCGCCGCCAGCAGCAACTCAATAACGATAGAGCCAGCGAACCTTCTCGATGACCTTGTCGGCATTGGGCAGGAAGGCGTCCTCCAACGGCGCACTGTAAGGGACCGGCGTATCCGGCGCGGTGACCCGCACCACCGGACCATCCAGGTACTCGAACACGCTCTCCGTGATAGTGGCGGCCAGCTCGCCGGCCATGCCGCCCGTGCGCGTGTCCTCGTGCAGCAGCAGCACCTTGGAGGTCTTCTTGACGCTCTCGCACACGGTCTCCCGATCCAGCGGCAGCAGCGTCCGCAGATCCACCACCTCGATCGAGATCCCTTCCTCCGCCAACCGGCCGGCCGCTTCCAGCGCCACCCAAACCATGGCCCCGTACGTGATGATGCTGAGGTCGCGTCCTTCGCGCACCACCTTGGCCTCCCCGATGGGAACCGTGTACTCTCCGGCCGGCAGATCCTCCTTGATGCGCCGGTAGAGACCCTTGTGCTCGAAAAACAGCACGGGATCGTTGTCGCGGATGGCCGACTTGATCAGCCCCTTGGCATCGTATGCCGTGGCGGGGCACACCACTTTCAACCCGGGCGTTCGCACAAACCACATCTCGGGATTCTGCGAGTGGTAAGGCCCGCCGTGGATTCCGCCGCCCGACGGCGCCCGAATCACCATGGGCACCGGCGCGTCCCAACGGTAGCGGCTCTTGGCGGCGAAGTTGACGATCTGGTCGAAGCCGCACGAGATGAAATCGGCGAACTGCATCTCGGCCACCGGACGCAGCCCCATGTACGATGCGCCGATGGCCGCGCCCACAATGGCGGCCTCGGAAATCGGCGTGTCCACCACGCGGCGCTCGCCGAATTCCTCGATGAAGCCCGCGGTCACTTTGAACGCCCCGCCGTACACCCCGATATCTTCCCCCAGCAGAAAGACGTTGGGGTCGCGCTGCATCTCCTCCCACAGGCCTTCGCGGATGGCTTCCAGGTAGGTGGTGGACATGGCTACCGGCTTTCGTACACGTCGTCCAGCAGGGTGGCGGGATCGGGGTACGGACTCTGCTCCGCCCACGCGACCGCCTCGTCTACCTCCGCCCGTATGCGCGCGTGCACGCGTTCCAGCTCGGCCTCGCCGGCCCAGTCTTCTTTTAGCATTCTGGTCTGCAGTCGCGTGATGGGATCGAGCTTGCCCCACTCGTCGAACAGGTCCTTGGGCACATAGTGCGCGGCATCGTGCGCGGAGTGGCCGGTCATGCGGAAGGTCTTGCACTCCAGAAGGTACGGGCCCGCCCCGGAGCGGGCGTGTGCCAGGGCGCGCTCGGTGGCGGCATGCACCGCCAGGACGTCGTTGCCGTCCACGATCTCGGCCGGCATGTTGTAGGCGGCGCCCCGGTCGGCCACGTTGGCGCAGGCCATCTGCGCGCTGAGCGGCGTGGAGTAGGCGTACTGGTTGTTGTTGCAGATGAAGATCACGGCGAGCTTCTGCACGCTGGCGAAGTTGACCCCTTCATGCCAGTCGCCGCGGCTGGTGGCGCCGTCTCCGAAGTAGCTGAACGCCACGCCATTCTTGCCCTGGTAGCGTAGGGCCAGGGCGGCGCCCGCGGCCACCGGAACCGTAGCGGCCAGCGCGCTGATGATCGAAACCAGGTTGAGCTTCAGGTCGCCCATGTGCATGTTGCCCTCGCGTCCGCGGGTGGGTCCGTCGACGCGCCCCATGTACTGGGCGAAGATCCGCCGCGCGGGGATGCCGCGAATGAGAAACGCGGCCATATCGCGGTGCGACGGGAACAGCACGTCCTCCGGCCCGGCCAGCAGCGCCGTGCCCACCGGAATGGCCTCCTGGCCGCGGCCCACGTACACACCGCCCAGGATTTTTCCCTGGCGGTAGAGTTTGCGCTCGATGCGGTCTTCCATCTCGCGCATCAGCGCCATGTAGTACAGACACTTGTGCGCCAGTTCGGCGGGCTCGCCGGCTGCTTCGTCCTGGTACGGAGTGATGGCGTGTACCGCGCTCATAGGTGTCCCCTCGCCGGTTTTAAAACAGACAGTGGTAGTATAACGCCTTTCGGTTGCCCATCGACTGGGGGCCGAGATGAGCCTGCGGCGGGCCACGGAGATCCAGGTGCCAGCGGCGAGAACGGATCCCGCTCGATCGCCCTCAGCTTCATAGCGAGCCCCGCCTCCAGCCGTCTCAGCGCTTCCAGCAGGCGTCCGTACAGCAGGCACCGGCGCCTGCCGGCCACGAAGACTCGCACATGGTGCGGTCTGCGGGCAAGAACATTCTTCTTGACATCTCTCCCCAACTGCCCTATAGCTAGCTATAGGAGGCAGCATGAGCAAGCACGGCAATGACCGCCTGCAGGGGACGCTCGACCTGCTGGTTCTCAAAACCCTGGCAGCGCGGGGGACCATGCACGGCTACGCGATCACGCTGCACATCGGGAAGATCTCCGAGGAGATCCTGCGCGTGGAAGAGGGCTCGCTCTACCCCGCGCTGCACCGCATGACCCAATCGGGCTGGCTGCGGGCCGAGTGGGGCGCGTCGGAGAACAATCGCCGCGCGCGCTACTACTCCATCACCGCGGCGGGCCGCAAACAACTGGCGGAAGAGGAGAAGAACTGGGAGCAGCTCACGGGCGCCGTGGCGCGCGTGCTGCGATTTGCATAGGAGGCGAATGGTGCCCTGGACCGATCGTGTGCGCAACCTGTTTCGAGCGAGGCGCCTCCACTCCGAAGTAGAGGAGGAACTCCGCTTCCACGTGGAATCGCGCACGCGTGACAACCTCGCCGCCGGGATGACCGCGGAGGAGGCCCGGCGGAACGCCACCCACCGCTTCGGCAACCACACCCTCATCACCGAGCGCACACGCGACGCGGACGTCATCGGCTGGCTGGAAACCGCCTGGCAGGATACGCGATACGCGCTGCGCACACTGTGGCGCAATCCAGGCTTCGCCGCGGTGGCGGTGCTGACCCTGGCGCTGGGCATCGGCGCCAACACCGCGATCTTCAGCGTAGTGCGCTCGATTGTCTTCCGGCCGCTGCCCTTCCGCGAACCGGACCGCATCGTGTGGATCGGGGACGGAGATCCGTCCTCGAGGGCGGGAAAGGTCCTGGTGCGGCAGGATGTCGTATCGTCGAAGATCTTTCAGGATTGGCGGCGCGAAAGCCGCAGCTTCGAGAGCATGGCCGCATATCACGCATTCTTCAGCTATCTCAGCTACAACCTGACGGGGCGCGGCGCGCCGGAGCGTCTGTCGGGGATCCAGATCTCGCAAGGCCTGCTTCCGCTGCTCGGCGTGGATGCGGCGCTGGGGCGGGTGTTCCGGCCGGAGGAGGACCGGCCCGGCGCCAGACCGGCGGTACTGTTGACTTACGGATTCTGGCAACGGCGGTTCGCCTCCGACGCCGCAGTGCTGGGCGAGACCATCACCCTGAATGACAAGCCGTCCACGATTGTGGGAGTGCTTCCCGCGAGCTTCGATTTCGCCGCGGTGTTTGCGCCCGGTTCCCACCTGGACGTGATCACGCCGCTGATCCTCGACAAGGCGAGCGAGGGCTACGGTCACTACCTGGGTGTTCTGGGGCGGCTGCGGAAGGACGTGAGCGTCGCGGCGGCACAGGGCGAGATGGACTCGCTCGTGACCCGCGAGCGCCTGGTGGATCGCAATGTCACCGGCGCGGTGCTCGTGCCGTTGGCGAAAAGAGCGGTGAGTGACGTTCGTTCGCCGCTGCTGGTCCTGCTGGGCGCCGTGGCCGTGGTGCTGCTCATCGCATGCACCAACCTCGCCAGCCTCTTGCTGGCGCGGGCGTCGTCGCGCCGCAAGGAGATGGCCATCCGGGTGGCCGTGGGCGCCGGCCGGTTGCGCCTGGTCCGCCAACTGCTGACGGAGAGCCTGATTTTGTCTCTCCTGGGAGGCGTACTGGGCCTGGCGCCGGCCCTGGCGGGCGTCCCGCTGATCGCCCGATTGCCGCACGTCTCGATTCCGCGGTTGAGCGAGGTCCAGGTGGATTCCTGGACTTTCGGCTTCGCGCTCCTGGTATCCGTGCTCACGGGCCTGCTGTTTGGCCTGGCTCCGGCGCTGCAGGCGTACCGCGAGCCTGCCGGGCGCGGCCAGCGCCTGCGCGAGGCGATGGTGGTGGCGCAAGTGGCCCTCGCAGTGGTGTTGCTGACCGGTGCAGGACTTCTGCTGCGGAGCTTCTGGCGGATCCTCGAAGTCAATCCCGGTTTTCGCTCCGAAGGTGTGATCGCCGCCCGCATCGACCCTGCGAGTAAGTATGGGCGTAGCGCGCGTCTCACCAGCTTTTTCGACGACGTACTGCGCCGCGTCGCGATAATCCCGGGAGTCGAGGCTGCTGCCTTCTGCGACACACTGCCGCTCGATCGCGACCGAAGCTGGGACATCCGCCCGCGCGGAACCCCACCCGAAAACGCTCCCTCCGCCTTTCCGCATGTCATCACTCCCGAGTATCTTCGAGTGATGGGGATTCCGCTCAAACGCGGCCGAACCTTCACGGACCGCGACACCGCCGATGCTCCCGGAGTGGTGATCCTGAACGAATCGGCAGTGCGCCGATTCTGGCCGGAGGGGCAGGACCCGTCGGGACAACAGGTCGCGTTGGCGCAGCAGGTATTGGTCAACGGCCGCACCCTGCAGATCGTGGGAATCGCCGGAGACGTCCGGCACTCCGGGCTCGACCAACAGGCCGGACTGGAGATGTACCTGCCGCTGGATCAGTTCCCATTCACTTTCATGGACCTGGTGGTGCGAACGACGCTGCAGCCCGGGGCGCTGGCGCCCGCGATCCGGCAGGCGGTCTGGTCCATCGATCGCGACCAGCCGGTGGCGAGCTTCCGCACCATCGATGAACTGGTCGATACCGCCTTGTCGCCGCGGCGCTTCAGTATGCTGCTGCTGGGGGCGTTCGCGGGGCTCGCGCTGTTCCTGGCGGCGGTGGGGACTTATGGAGTGATGGCTTACTCGGTGGCGCAGCGGAAGCGTGAGATCGGAATTCGCATGGCCCTGGGCGCCTCCGGGTTTGCGGTGCTCCGCCTGGTGGTGCTGCGCGGCGTCGGTTTGGCGACGCTCGGAGTGTTGCTCGGCGCGGGCGGTGCCTTGCTGGTTACCGG
>Ga0116223_10002040_pt1 | contig 19568 bp, 18 predicted proteins | sample Sb_taG_3_FD_90092 | JGI IMG/M metagenome (GOLD analysis project Ga0116223, IMG submission 90092) | Peat soil microbial communities from Weissenstadt, Germany - Sb_50d_a_PC metaG | ecosystem: Environmental > Terrestrial > Soil > Wetlands > Peat | place: Germany: Weissenstadt | collected 2010-09-21 | reverse complement strand
CTGATGCGCTCCCGGCTGAAAGCCGGCTTAAGGCTTGGTGGGCGCAGTGATCTTGAACGACTCGTCGTCTTCGTCCCACCGCTGGTTCTCGATATATGCTTTAATCGTTCCCTCCTCCACTGCGCCCACCGTCGCACAGAAGTATCCGCGGGCCCACCTATGCTGGCCCCAGTACTGTTTTTGCAACTCCGGAAACTCTGCCTGCAGATGCCGTCACGAACGCCCTTTGATGTACTGCGCAAGTTTTGCCGGTGACAGTATCGGCGGCGCTGCCAGCAACAGGTGGATATGATCCGGCGATACCGCACCTCGCACAATCACTACTTCGCGTGCGGCACAGATCTGGCGTATCAGGTCGCGCGCACGCTCTGCGATCCTCCCCCGCAGTACCTTCTTCCGATACTTTGTGCACCAGATCATGTGGTACTTCAGGTCGAAGACCACGTGCGCGCTTTGCCGGTATTCCGCCATCTCTCCTATTCTCGCGGGGATCAGGTGGCTCAAAGCTGACCGCCTGAAAGGCGGTGGGCTTAGACCTGGCGATGGATACTAAAAACTCAAGCGCAGACTTAGCTCCAACCGCCGGTTCGCGGTGGACCCGTTGCCGCTCTGCAGATTTAACGCCTGCCCGAAAAAGGGCGAACTCAGATTGCCTACAGGGGGGCCCGGATTCACGTGGTTGATCCAATTGCGGCCCTGAATCCCGGCGTTCAGTTGGAACCGTTTGCTGCTGGCGCCGCCGGTGTTAGCGCCGCTGGTGTTTCCGCTGGGACGGGCGGGCGCGGGCCGCTCTCCTAAGCCCCACGTGCGACTGATGCGGCCGCTGATCATCACACTTGGGTATCCGACGCCTAAATCGCGGGGGATGATCACCGTGCCAAAACCTGGATTGTGCACCGGGTCCAGATTGAACACGCCCCAGCGCGTGGCGACAACGCCACGAGCCGGATCGGCGGGGACCGTGGCGTAAGCGGGACGGTCCAGAAACAGCGTATCGCCGTTCAGATCCGCGCCCGTGGTGATGTTGAAGGGCGGCGCCGTGGCGGCGGTGATGTTCGGCGCCAACTGGATCCCGAACGGCAGCGTGATATTGCCGCCAATCAGGACACGTTCGTGAATATCGTAGAGCGAGCGCCCCCAATCGGCTTGGGCGTTGAAACCGTTGGACAGATAATTCCCGGGGCCGTCGGTATTGGAATTGGCGCGATTCATGTTGAAATATCCGAATAACGAAAACTTGCTGCTCACCCGCGCATTGAATTGAATCGTGACCTGATACTGCTTAAACAGCCCGGACGTTTCATACTGCATCAAAGGATCGGAGGTGGGGTAGGGAAATTTGCCGCTGCCAGGGAGCCCCGTAAATGTGCCCGGGAGCGGTGTATTGATGTCGCGCTGCCAGGACTGGTGCACACCGCGATAATTCGTGTAGCTCGCCGTGACGACGACGTTCTTGGGCAACTGGCGTTCGAGAATCACGGCGCTTTGCAGGATGCGCGGGGAGGTCATTTTGGGATCCAGTAACTGGATCGCCTGCGGCTGCTGGCTCGAAATCAGTTGCGCCGGGAGCGGCGCGACCGGAAAGAAAGCCGGGTTGTTGATGACAAAAAACTGCTGATTGATCCCGTTTTGCCGTTCTGCTTGCAAGGTCCAGTTCTGATCGATGCGGCTATAAAAGAGACCGGCCCCCACTCGCAACACCGTCTTGGGCGTCCGCCCGGGCGCTGGGGATTTCCCGAGGCCCCAGGCCAGGGCCACACGCGGAGCGAAGGCGCGCTTGTCGCCCAAATTAGTTTGGATTTCGTAACGCAGGCCCATGCTTACCGTAAAGTAGGGCCGCACCCGCCAATCGTCCTGAATCCAGGGAGCGGCGTCCACTTGGCTGACGCCGGCAAGTTGCCGGCCGGCCGTCACCGAGTACTGCGAGGGCGCGCCGCCCAGCCCCTGGAGCGCGGACGCATAGGCGGCCAGCGAAGTGAATGTGAAGGTGCCGTTGAAATTGGCGGTGGAGTAGTTTTCCACCGTGGTGCCGCGCACCCGAATGCCGAACCGCATGAGGTTGGTTCCGCGGACGTAGGACGACATGTTCTGGAGTTCAGAGATGCTGTCGTTCACGTAGTTGTGCGAGAAGGGCGCGCCGCCGCCAGCAAAGGCGCCCAGGACATTGATAGTTGGCGTGGAACTGTTTCCGTAGGAATCCGTGCGGGAGTGGTGAAACCGGAAATGGGTTTCATTAATCCAGCGCGAGCCGATCACGGCGGTTTCCGTAAACTCGCCCGACAGGTGCAGGCCATCGGAACTGGTCGCACGCTCCGGCAGGGTGAAGCCGCCGACGCCGTTTCCTTCGGTGGTGGGGTAGAACAGGGTGAAGCGGCCTTGCAGCGTCACGTTAGGCGTCAGCGCATAGTCGATCCGCGGGCTGAAGTTGGTGCGAATATTGGGAGTGGGAAGAATCTCGTTGACCTGTTGCACCTGGAAGCTGGGGCTCAGAATGCTGGCTCGAACCAGCGCGGAGGTGTCCTGGGTGGCGTGGGTCACGTCGATGTTGAAGGACGCCTTCTTGCTTAACGGTCCCGTCAGGTTAAAGGCATACTGCCGCATCTCGGTGGGCGGCTTGGTGAGCGCGAACGGATTCCGGGCGTTGAGAGCCGAATCGGCGAAGTTGACCTGCGCGCTGCCGCGCAGCCGGTCGGTTCCCGGGCGCGTGAACACCTCCACGCGGCCCATGCCGATGGTGTCGAATTCCGTCGAAAAAGGGTTGTTGTTGACGCGGACTTCACGGATGTTTTCTTTGGCCGGCAGCTCATCGGTGGTGAAACCGTCCACAAAGATCTCGCCGCCGTTAGGTCCCGCGGAAGGTCCCGCCAGCGCCAACAGGTCGGCCTGGAGATCGTCGGCATTGTCGGCCAGCATGTCCAGATCCTGGCCCTCCAGCGTGATGGCCGTGGCGTTCCTCGAAGGATCGACTTCCAGTTGCGACGGTTGCCCGCCCTCGACGGTGATCTCCCGGCGCTGCACCTGGAGAGTGAGGCGGATGTTCACGGTAGTGACGCGCCCGCCGGGGAGCGCGAGTTTCTGTTCGAAGGGGGCAAAGCCGGGGGCCGACGCGCGCACGGAGTAGGCGCCTTCGGGCAGACCGAGAAACACAAATGCTCCCGAGTCGTCGGATTGCGTGGTCCGCGCGGATTCACCGGGTCCGGTTACGGTGACGGCGACCTTGGGGATCGCGGCATTGGCCGGATCGAGGATCTGCCCGCGCAACACGCCCGTGGCTTGCTGGGCGGCCGCGAACGGCATCGGCATGAGCAGGACCGGCAACGCGAGAACCCCCAAAAACCACTGGGACATGGAGCCACGCCCGTGCACTCGCGAATGCCGTCCGATCAACCCGCAAAATCGAGCAGTCATTCAGAACTAAATATTCCGTTCCCGGTTAGTGTACAATGAATTTGTGGCCCGAGGTTGGGAAAGTAAGTCTGTCGAGTCCCAGATGGAGTCGGCGGAACGTTCGCGCAAGCCTCCGGCCGGGAACCCCCTGAACCCACAACAACTTGAATCCGAACGCAAGCTCGACAGCCTGCTGCTCCACCGGACCCGCGTCCTGCGTGACTTGGAAAATTGCCACGAAGACCGATACCGCAAGACGTTAAGTCAAGGTTTGACGTACCTGGAACAGCAGTTGGCCGCGCTTGGCTGGAAGGCCCCTAAGTCCGCGCGGGTCTGACCATCCTAAGATAGAGGTGTGTTCACCCGCCTGTGGCTCTGGCCGAACCTGCTGAGCTTAGACGCGCCACTGATCGCCCTGCTGTGGCAGATTCTTTTTGTCCGCTGCTTCCACTCGCGTCCCCCGGCGTGGTCTCCGGTTCTGCTGGCCGCATCGGTGTGGCTGATTTACGCCGCCGATCGCACCCTGGATGCCTGGCGCGGCTCCGGGACCCGGCCGCGCCACGAGTTTTACAGGCGCCACTGGCGGGTGGTTTTTCCCTACTGGATTCTGGCGTTGTGCGCGTGCGGGTGGCTGGCTTGGCGTTATCTGCCCCCCTGGGAGTTCGATTGCGGAGCGCTGCTGCTGCTGGGTGTCGCTGTGTACCTGCTGGGCGTCCATGCCCTGCCCTTAACGCTCTCCCGCGCGGGTTCGAAAGAGGCGGCGGTCGCGGCGATTTTCGGAATCGGGACGGTGCTGGCGGCTTGGCCGCATCTGTCCACGGCCAGCGACGTGCTGTCGATCGCCTTGTTCGCGGTGTTGTGCTGGATCAACTGTACTAGCATTGAGGATTGGGAAGGCCGGCGTCCGGCGCGCGGCGGGGCGTATTTCGCCGCGGCGGCCATCGCGCTGGTAGCCGCTCTATGCTTGCGTGAACATCGCCCAATTTTAGGAAGCGCGGAAACCGCCAGCGCCGTGGGCCTGCTAGTTCTCGACCGTGTGCGCGGGCGGTTGTCGCCGGACGCTTTACGGGTGCTCGCCGACGCGGCCCTGGCGAGTCCGGTGCTGTTTCTGCCGTGGGCTGGAATGCGAGTCTGAGTTGTGCCGCACTTGTGCCGCAGACTGCGATGAATTGCGATTGGATCGCGCCCTACTACCGCTGGTTCGAATACCTGGGCTTTGGACGCGAGTTGGAGCGGCGGCGCTGCTGTTGGCTCCCGGAGATCCAGAATGCGCGGCGGGCCTTGGTTTTGGGCGATGGCGACGGGCGATTCCTGGTGCGCTTGAGCCGGGCAGTCCCCGCCGCGAGCATCGACTCGATTGAAGCCAGCGCGCGGATGCAGGCGCTGGCGCGGCGCCGCACGGGATCTCACGTCCAGCACCTTCGGGGAGACGCCCGCACCTTGCCGCTCGAGCGCGGCCGCTACGATCTGATCGTGACGCATTTCTTTTTGGACTGCTTCGATGCGCGCGAATTACCGCAGGTGATCGAGCGCGCCGCCTCCGCCGCCGCACCGCGGGCGCAGTGGCTGATTTCCGAATTCCGGCAAGCGCCGGACGGTTGGCGGGCGCTCTGGTCGCGGGCTTGGATCGCTTCGCTGTACCTGTTGTTCCGGGTGGCGACGGGCCTGCGGACCCGCACGCTGATCGACCACCGTCCACTGCTGGAGCGTCACGGATTCCGGCTCGCGCGCCAGGAAACCTCGCGCTTCGGATTGCTGGCGTCGGAGTTGTGGGTGCGGCGCGAGACGACGGTTTAGGCTTCGGCCTGATCGAACAGATCGCCGAGGCGGATCGAGAATCCGGGGAGCAGCTTGGACTCGAACATGTCGGCCTCGCCCAGAATGGCCTGGCGGTCTTCGCCCTGCACAAACGCCTGGCGCGTGTCGGGGCTGAGGACCCACACTTCCTTGGTTCCGCACTTTCGGTAGCGCACTGCTTTTTCCATCAACTTGGTAAAGGTGTCGTTGGACGAAACAATTTCGATGGCCAGGTCGGGGACAAACAATTGTACGCGCCGCTGGCGTTCGATCCTGCTCATGTTCCCGGGGCCGATAAGCGATACGTCCGGTCCATGAGCGTTTCCATCGAAATCGAACTCCTGTTCGGAGATGATCTTGCCCAGTTTCCTTTCCCTTACATGCGAGGCCAGGATCAAAACTAGAAGGTCGCGCAAAGAGTTGTGATATTCAGTATTGCCAGACACGTCGACCAACTCTCCGTTCACCAGTTCATGGTAGTAGGCGAGAGCGTCGGGGAGCCGTTCAAATTCATCGATGGTAATGCCAGTGGTGATCGCCACGGTTCTATTGTAACTACCGCACGACGCCTGCAAGCGGACTGCTCGCCGAAGCGTAGAGCTTCTTCGGCATCCGGCCGGCCAGATACGCGTACCGCCCGGCTTCGACAGCCAGCCGCATGGCTGTCGCCATGGCGACGGAATCCTCGGCTTCGGCAATCGCGGTATTCATCAACACGCCGTCGTAGCCGAGTTCCATGGCGATGGCAGCGTCCGAGGCCGTGCCTACGCCGGCATCCACGATCAGCGGCACACCGGTAATCATCTCGCGCAGGATGCGCAGATTGGTCAGGTTCTGAATCCCCAGCCCGCTGCCGATGGGCGCACCCAGCGGCATCACCGCCGCGGCACCCGCGTCGACCAGGCGGCGCGCGTTCACCAGATCGTCGTTGGTGTAGGGCAGCACGACGAAGCCTTCCTTCGCCAGCACGCGTGTGGCTTCTAGGAGACCCTGGTTGTCGGGGAACAGCGTTTGCTGATCGCCGATCACTTCCAGCTTCACCCAGTTCGACAGCCCCACTTCGCGTGCCAGCCGAGCCGTGCGGATGGCTTCGTCGGCGGTGTAGCAGCCCGCGGTGTTGGGCAATAGAAAGAACCGGTCGCGGTCGATGAAGTCCAAAAGCGACTCTTTGCTGCGGTCCAGATTCACGCGGCGCACGGCGACGGTGACCACCTCGGCCGCGGAAGCCTCATGGCAGCGCTGCATTTCCTGAAAGCTGCGATACTTCCCCGTCCCAACGAACAGCCGCGAGCCGAACTCGCGGCCGGCAATGCTTAACCTCGTGTCCATACCTGACTTCTTCCGCCGTGCGCCTCTTAATCTCCAGCCACGCTCGCGATCTGCGTGAGCACTGCCTCGGCGTCCGCTTCCGTGAACTCCTGGGTCTTCGAGGAATGATTCATCGAGCAGAACTTCGGCCCGCACATGGAACAGAACGCCGCATCCTTGAAGCCCTCCTCGGGCAGCGTTTCGTCGTGATAGGCCTGCGCCGTCTCGGGATCGAGCGATAACTCGAACTGGCGCTTCCAGTCGAAAGAGAAACGCGCCCGGCTCAGCTCATCGTCGCGGTCGCGCGCGCCGGGACGATGGCGTGCGATGTCGGCCGCGTGCGCCGCGATCTTGTAGGCGATCAGCCCCTGCTTCACGTCCTCGCGATTAGGGAGCCCCAGATGTTCCTTGGGCGTCACGTAGCACAGCATGGACGCTCCGTACCATCCGATCATGGCCGCGCCGATGGCGCTGGTGATGTGATCGTAGCCTGGCGCGAAGTCGGTCACCAGTGGACCCAGCGTGTAGAACGGCGCTTCCTCGCAGATCTTGTTTTCCTTCTCCACCTGCATCTGGATCTGGTCCATGGGAATGTGTCCCGGACCCTCGATCATCACCTGCACGTCGTGCGTCCAGGCAATGCGGGTCAGTTCGCCCAGCGTCTCCAGTTCCGCGAATTGCGCGCGGTCGCTGGCGTCGGCAAGCGAGCCCGGCCGCAGGCCGTCTCCGAGAGAGAAACTCACATCGTGTTTCTGGAAAATTTTGCAGATATCCTCGAAATATTCGTAAAGGAAGTTCTGCTTGTGGTTTTTCACCATCCATTCCGCCAGGATCGCGCCGCCGCGGCTCACGATTCCGGTGACCCGTTTGGTGGTGAGCGGAATGTACTGGACCAGCACGCCCGCGTGGATGGTCATGTAGTCGACGCCCTGTTCGGCCTGCTCTTCGATCACTTCGAGCATGACGCCGATGTTGAGATCCTCGACACGACGCACGCGCGCCAACGCTTCGTAGATCGGCACGGTGCCGATCGGCACCGGCGAGTTCCGGATGATGGCCTTGCGGATCTCCGGGATGTCGCCGCCGGTGGACAGGTCCATCACCGTATCGGCGCCGTACTTCACGGAGTAACTGAGCTTGTCGAGCTCTTCCTGAATATTGGAGGTCGTGGCCGAGTTACCGATGTTGGCGTTGATCTTGCACATCGAGTTCACTCCGATGCACATCGGCTCGAGGTTGGTGTGATTGATATTGGCGGGAATGATCATGCGCCCGCGCGCCACTTCGTCACGCACGAAGGCGGGGTCGAGGCGTTCCCGGCGCCCGACGTATTCCATCTCTTCGGTGATCCGGCCCTGCCGCGCATAGTGGATCTGCGTGCGGATGGCATCGTTCTGGCGTGATTCGACCCAGTCTTTCCTCATAGCTGTCCTTCCCTCGCACAACGGACTGACGCCTGTGCGAGACGCTCCGATCTTATCAGAACGGTTACGATGTTGACACTGGCTTGTGCCGGTGCTTGAATTATGAAGTACCCTATTATGAAACTGCGTACCGCAATGCGAGACCGCCTCGCATTCAGTCGCGCTAGACGCGCAACACCAATGTTTCGATGAAAGAGACTCTGGCGAACAGAACGGCGGCCAAGCGTCACCCGGCGCAGGTCTACCATATTCAAGTGCTGGACCGCGCCTTCCAACTGCTCGACCATCTGGCGGAGAACCGGGATGGCCTCAGCCTGACAGAGCTTGCCGAACGGCTGGAACTGCACAAGAGCACGGCCCACCGGCTGATCATGGTGCTCGAGTCGAATCGCGTGGTGGAGCGTGATCTGGACAGCGGCAAGTGGTCTTTGGGCTCGCGGCTGACGCAACTGGGAATGTCCGCGCTTGCCCGGAGGGATCTGTACTCGGCGTCCATGGGGGTGCTGCGCGAGCTGGTGGACGAAACCGGAGAGACCGCCCATCTGGGAGTGATTCGCGACGGCGAAGTGGTTTCGCTGTGCCATGTCGAGAGCACCCAGAGCGTACGCTCGCCCATCAGCGTGGGCGCGCGCAGACCGGTGCATTGCACATCGCTGGGAAAAGCGATGCTGGCATTCTGGCGGCCGCCCGAGGTGGAGGCGTTCCTGCGCGGCCGCATCTTCAAAGCCCGCACTCGCAAGACGATTACGGGAAGCCTGCGGTTGAAGCAGGATTTGCGGGCGATTCGCGCGCGCGGATACTCCCTCGACGATGAAGAATTCGAGGAAGGCTTGCGCTGCATCGGCGCCCCGGTTCGGGACGCGAGCGGGCTGGTCGTTGCCGCGATCAGCATCGCCGGACCGACGTTCCGGGTCACGGAGACGCGCATTCCCGCGATTGGCGCGGCGGTTTCGGAGGCGGCGTATTCCATTTCCAGCCAGCTCGGCTACAGCGAATTCGAAAACCTTCCAGAGTCGCGGCAGCGGCAGATGTGGGAGGGACAAGCTTGAACCGGGCTCCCTTGAAACAGGCACTCGACCACCGAATCCTGCAAGAATTTCGTGCGATCTTGGACGAGCGCGGGCTGGTATCCTCGCCTGAGGAGCTGCGAACTTATGAGTGCGACGGCTTGACCAATTTCCGTGTGGCGCCATTGGCGGTGCTGCTGCCGGATTCGGCCGGAGAAGTCCAGAGGATTGTGCGCGTGTGCCATCGCGAGCGGATTCCTTTTGTGGCGCGCGGTTCCGGCACGGGATTGAGCGGCGGAGCGTTGCCTGTCACGGGCGGAGTGGTCATCAGCCTGGCGCGCATGAACCGGATCCTCGAAGTCGACATCGCCAACGCGCGGGTGGTGGCCGAACCCGGAGTCATCAATCAGGATGTGACCGGACGGGTAGCCGCGCAAAATTACTTTTATGCTCCCGATCCATCGTCGCAATCCGTATGCACCATCGGCGGCAATGTGGCGGAAAATTCGGGCGGTGCGCATTGTCTCAAATACGGCTTCACGACCACGCATGTGCTAGGCCTTGAAGTCGTGCTCCCGGACGGCACGCTGGTGAATCTGGGCGCGAAGACTTTGGACGCGCCGGGCTACGATCTGCCGGGAGTTTTCGTGGGTTCCGAAGGCACGCTGGGAATCGCGACGAAAGTGATTCTGCGCATCGTGAAGCGGCCTGAATGTATCCAGACGCTGTTGGCCGCGTTTCCCAGCACGAATGAAGCAGGCGAGGCCGTCAGCGGGATCATCGCCGCGGGCATGTTGCCGGCCGCGATCGAGATGATGGATCATCTGGCGATCCTGGCGGCTGAGGCGGCGGTTCACGCGAACTATCCGGACTGCGGCGGCTTGCTCCTCGTCGAACTCGACGGGCCCGAGGCCGAAGTGAAGACATTGATGGAACAGGTGGACGCCATCTGCCGCGCCAACGGGGCCTGGGAAGTTCGCGTCGCGCAAAGCGAAGCCGAACGGGCGCTGGTGTGGAAGGGCCGCAAAGCCGCCTTCGCCGCCATGGGCCGCGTCTCGCCCAACTACATCGTGCAGGATGGCGTGATCCCTCGCACCGCCTTGGGCGCGGTGATGAGCGCGATCGACACGCTGAGCGCGGAAGCGGGCCTGCGTGTAGCCAACGTGTTTCACGCGGGCGACGGAAATCTGCATCCTTTGGTCTTGTACGACCGGAGGATTGCCGGGCAGGAGAAAGCGGCGGAAGCGCTGTCGGAGCGGATTCTGGAGTTGTGCATCGAACACGGCGGCTCCATCACCGGCGAGCATGGAGTCGGCGAAGAGAAGAAACACATGATGTCGAAAATGTTCGCGGAGCCGGATCTTGAGACCATGCAGCGCGTGCGGTGCGCGTTCGATCCGCTGCGGCTTTCGAATCCCACCAAGGTGTTCCCCAGACCGCGTCTTTGTGGCGGCGAGCCGCGCGAGTACACGCCGCATCCGCTCGAGACCGCTGGCGTGGCAGAACGATTTTGACCGTGAGCGCGCCCATCGCACCCGCGAATCAGCGTGAGATCGCCGAAGCGCTCAAGGACGCGTCCGGCGCGGGGCTTACCGTGATTCCTCGCGGAGGAGGGACCAAGTGTGCGTGGGGCAATCCGCCGTCGCGCGCCGACGCCGTCCTGTCCACCCAATGCATCAACCGAGTGGTGGAGCACGCCTGGAGCGACCTCACGGCGACGGTCGAGGCCGGATGCACAGTAGCGGCGCTGCAGCAGGCGCTGGCGGTACATGGGCAGCGGCTCGCGGTGGACGTGCTATGGCCGGAGCGCGCCACCATCGGCGGAATTCTTTCGACCAATGACAGCGGCGCTCTGCGGTTGCGCTACGGCGGATTGCGCGATTTGATCATCGGAGTCACGCTCGCGCTGGCCGACGGCACGCTGGCCGTGAGCGGGGGCAAAGTAGTGAAGAACGTCGCTGGTTACGATCTTCCAAAGCTGGCCACAGGAGCGATGGGGACGCTGGGCGTGATCACCCAGGCGATCTTCCGTCTGCATCCGTTGCCGCCGAAGACGCTAACGTTGACCATGCGCGCACCGGATCTGGCGACCATGCAGTGGCTGATGCTGGCGATCCAGGATTCCAGGCTGGCGCACTCCGCCTTGCAACTGCGGCAAGAGCCGGACACCGAACCGGAATGCGACCTGCTGCTGGAAGGGACGCCGGCGGGGATTGAGGCCCAACGCGCGGTGGTGTCGAAGCTCGCGCAGAAGGCGGTGGTCGAAGAAGGACCGAGCGGCGTCTGGAGCGCCCGGCAACAGATCTGGGACCAGTCCGGCGCGGTCGCCAAGTTCAGCGTGCTGCCGGGAGCGATTGCCACCACCATCGCCGCGATTCAGGACGCGAGCCGCGACTGGAACGTTGTGGCGCAGGCCACCGGCCTCGGATTCGTGCGGACCGACGCAAATTTGAACAGCCTGCGGGCGGAGATCGAGCGCCACGGCGGATCGTTCGTGGTGGTGCGCCAGCCGCAGGGCGCCGAACCGGTGGAGGCGTGGGGAAATCCCGGCGATGCGCTGCCGCTGATGCGCGCCGTCAAACGCGAATTCGATCCGCAAGGGACGCTCAATCCGGGCGTCTACGTGGGAGGCATCTGATGAGCGCGGCGCACAAGATGGGCGCTTTCGATGCGCATCATCCGCCCGCTGCGGATCTGATCAATCAATGTGTGCACTGCGGGTTTTGCCTCCCGGCATGCCCCACGTACGCGCTGTGGGGCGAGGAGATGGATTCCCCGCGCGGCCGCATCTACCTGATCAAGATGGCGAGCGAAGGCGCAACCACCATGACCGAGAACTGGGTCCGCCATTTCGACACGTGTCTGGGGTGCGTCTCGTGCATGACGGCGTGTCCGTCCGGCGTTGACTATGGGAAGCTGATCGAGGCGACTCGCGCGCAGATCGAGCGCCTGCATCCGCGGCCACTCGGCGAACGGCTGCATCGCGGGATGATTTTTGCGTTGTTCCCGAAGATCGGCCGGCTGCGGCTGTTGCGCGGCTTGTTGAGCTTTTATCAGAAGTCCGGGATTCAGGGGTTCGTCCGCGCTTCGCGAATTCTGAAACTGTTTCCGGCACGATTGCAGGCGATGGAGGCGCTGGCGCCGAAGGTGGTCCCGCGCGAAGAGGTTCCGGCGTCGACGCCCGCCGCGGGGGTCAAGCGGAAACGCGTGGGAATCATGCTGGGCTGCGTACAGCGTGAATTTTTATCGCCAGTCAACGCCGCGACGGTTCGCGTACTCGCAGCGGAAGGTTGCGAGGTGGTCGCGCCGCCGGAACAGTCGTGCTGCGGAGCCTTGATGGTCCACGCGGGCGAAGAGGAATCCGCGCTGAAGCTGGCAAGGCGCATGATCGATACGTTCGATAAAGCGAACGTCGACACGATTATCACCAACGCGGGCGGGTGTGGATCGAACGTCAAGGACTACGGCCACCTGTTGCGCGACGACTTGCAGTACGCCGAGCAAGCGCGCCGTTTCTCGGCGAAGTGCCGGGACATTGCGGAGTTCCTCGAAGAACTGGGGCCGGTGGTGGCGCGGCATCCTCTCAAGCTGCGCGTCGCGTATCACGATTCGTGCCATCTGCAACACGCACAGCGCGTCCGCACACAACCGCGCTCCTTGCTGGCTGCGATACCGGACCTGGAAGTGCTGGAGATCCCGGAGAGCGCCCTGTGTTGCGGCTCGGCGGGAATCTACAACCTGGTGCAGCCCAAGACGGCGGACCAGCTCGCGGACCGCAAGGCCGGGCACATCGCGCCGCTCAAAACGGATGTTGTCGCGACGGGAAACCCGGGATGCCAGTTGCAGATCGGCGCGGCGCTCGAACGCCAGGGGCAAGCCGTGCCGGTGGTGCACACGATTCAATTGGTGGACGCATCGATTCGTGGCGCGAGTCCCGACTGGACCGTCTGAGCGGTGACCAGCACGCCACCCGCGGCGGTGAACTCGGCGAGGAACGCGGCGCAGGCTTCCGGGCTCAGGCTGCAAACCGCGTCGGTCACGATTTCGACGCGCGCGCCCGTCTTTAGCAAGCCCAGCGCGGCATAGCGAACACAGATTTCGGTGACCACTCCGTAGACCACGTACCGTTGCGCGCCGAACCGGTCGAGCAACGCCGGCAAATTTACGTTGGTAAAGCAGTCCAGCGCTTGCTTCTCCAGAAGGATCTGCTGTGCTCCGTCAAAATCGGCCTGGCCGGGACGGTTGGGAACGATGTCGCGCTTTTCGAGCAGCGTCGCCGCGGGCTTCTGCTGCCCGGCCGTGCCAGCGACGCAATGCGGTGGCCAGTCGCGGAATTCGGGATCGTTTTCGCTGTGCGCATCCAAGGTGGAGATCACTGGAATGCCCTGCGAAGCGGCATAGCGGTTCAGGCCGGCGATGCGGTTTACGATCGTCTCCGCTCCCGGAACGTACAACGCCCCGGCTGGATAGAGAAAATCGATCTGCGTGTCAACGTCGAAAAACACCGCCTTCACGAGGCCACTCCCGCACGCACGCGCTCGTATAACTGGGTGAGTTCCGGGCTTTGCTCGACGCGCCAGGCGTTCTCCGCAAACAGACTCAGCACGGATGCGGGTAATTTCGCCAAGGAATCGGCGGCGTGGCGGCGAGCTTGTTCCGCGGTGGGCAGTGGTTCGACCAGACGGCCGCCCAGAATCACGGGACAAATCAGCGCTTCCATCCGATCCGATCCTTCGGCGGCGCCGCCGGGACAGGAGGGGCATTCGTTCGACCGCGCCAACAAATCGTGATCCGCGAAACGGAAGACTTGTTTGGCCCCGGGCAGCGTGTGCTTGTCCGGACTGAGCTTGATGGGATAGCGGCGCCCGCTCGCGTCTTCCATTTCGACCAGCTTGTAGATCACGCCCAACGACGGCGCGTCGGCGGAGGTGGCCAGTTCCGTTCCCACCCCGAACATGTCGATGGGCGCTCGCGCGGCCATCAGTTCCTGGATCTTGTACTCGTTCAGATCGCCGGTGGCCATGATCTTAGCGTCGCGCAGGCCGGCGTCGTCCAGGATCTTGCGCACCGCGGGCACCAACTCGCCCAGGTTGCCGCTATCCAAACGTACGCCCCACAGGGGACGGCCGAGTGCCGCCGCGCGGTGCGCCCCTTCGAGCGTTTCGTAACTGTCGATCAGGTAGACCGTGCTCTCGCCCAGCAGGCGCTGCAATTGCTCGAACGCGGCCAGTTCGGTGGGGAACGACATCACCCAGGAGTGCGACGCTGTGCCAAACACGGGGACTCCGTAGCGCATGCCGGTCTCGGTGTTGCTGGTGCCGGCGCAACCGCCCACGAACGCGGCACGCGCCGCCAGCACTCCGGCTTCCGGCGAATGCGCGCGGCGCGACCCGAACTCGACTACTTCGCGGCCCAGCGCGGCTTTGACCACGCGCGCCGCCTTGGTGGCGATCATGGACTGAAATCCGATGGTCGAAAGCAGGTACGTTTCGGCGATCTGCGCTTCGATCAAGGGCGCCCGCACGGTCAGCAGCGGCTCGCCCGCGAACATGGGCGTGCCTTCGGGAACCGCGAACAGATCGCCGGTGAAACGCAATCCGGCGAGCATCTCAAAGAACTCCGGGCCGGTCCGCTCGAACTGCGGAAGACCGCGCAAGTAGGCGATCTCCTCGCTGGTGAAGCGCAAGTTTAAGAGATATTCGGCCGCCTGCGCCAGCCCCGCCGCGAGAATGAAGTTGCGGTTGTAGGGCAGACGCCGCACGTACAGCTCGAAGGTTGCGCGCTCGCGGGCCTTGCGGGCTTCGAAGTAGCCCGCCGCCATGGTGAGCTCATAGAAATCGGTCTGAAGCGCGTGATTAAGCGTTGCCGGCAACAGCTACTTCTTTCCGCCGGGCTTGGAGGTGTCTTCTTTAACGTCCGCTGCGGCCTGGCGCAGTCCGTTGACGGTTTCCGCGTCGAGCTGATACTGCGAATCGTCTCCGTCGCGGCTCGCAACGAACGCCGGCCCCGACGCGGCTATCTTCACCTTTTCGGTGCGCTTGCCTGAATCCGAGACCACCGTGATTTCGACGGTGGGAGGGGCCGAGACGCCTTCGGTGAATTTCGTCGCCGATACATCGCGCAGCTTGTCGATCAGGTTTTGAACGGAGACCGGATCGATGTTCTTGCCGCCGGAAGTCCACTTGTCGCCGGACTTGTCCCAGGCGCTGGTCTTCGCTCCACCTTGGGCCCCGTCCCTGAACTCGATCCGCGTGGGATCGGAGAAGCCGAAGTCGAACAGTTTCTTGTTGCGGAAATCATCGAGGTTCTTGGCCAAGTCGTCGGCCGCGTCTTTGTTGACCTTATAGATGCCGGCGACCTGGCTGGACTTCGCGTAAACATCGTCCTTGTTCTTGCGGATTTCGATGCTGAGCAGGCCTTCGTCTCCGGTGATGCGAACGGTCGCCACGCGCTGCGCCGAGGCGAAACCCGCAGCCGCCTTTTGCGGGTCCACGTCCGGGTCCAACAGCGTGGACTTCGCCTTGCCGGTGAGCTGTTCCACTTGGAAGCTGTCGGCGCGCATGGTCTTGGGCTTCAAAATCTGCCAATCATTGGGGCCGGAGCGGCCGAACTCAATCAGCGGCTTGCCGGGAACATCCAGCTCCACGCGGCTCAGCTTATCGGTATTGAAGGTGATCAGGTGTTTCTCGCGCAGGTCCTTCCAGCCCTTGTTGAACATGCCTTTGGTGGCGGTGAACACGGTGTACAGGCGCGGGTCGCCATCGGTCACCGCGTATGCATCGCTGCCGGTGGGCGTGTCTTCGCCGAATTTGAGCACGGTGGCCTTCCCCGACGCATCGGTGAACGTCAACGCAACCAGCGCCGGATCCAGTCCATACGACGGCAGATCCGTGGCGTGTTCGTCCACGATGCGGTCCGCGCTCAGGTTGCTTACCGCCGAAGTGATCGAAGCCACCGCGGAGTCATCGGCCTTCATGGGCTGGGGTGCGGTGATCGACCAACGCCCATTGGTCTTCTTGAGGCTAGTGACCTCGCCCGTGCGGGGCTTGATATCGATCTGCTGGATACCCTCTTCCTTCAGCGTGAGAATCTTGGGCGAGGTGTCGGTGGACTTCCCTTCCTTGGCCTTTTCGTCGCGGTTGGACCACCACATCACGCCGCCCAGAACCGCTAATATCGCTGCGGCGATCAATAGACGTGTCAGCTTCACGGCCCTGCTCCCTTCACCACCCTACCGGCGGCGCCACCAGACTCCCACGCCAGCCACCACCACCAGCAGCGGAATCATCAGCACGCTGGAATAAAACATCATGGTCATCTGGCGGCTGTTCATATTGAGCGGGCGGTCTTCGGGTTCCTTGGGGCGAATCGAAATCAGGTCCTCATCGGAACTCAGCCAATTGATCATGTTCATGAACAAGTCGCGGTTACCGTTGAAGGCCAGGAACCCGTTCGAGACCCAGCGCGAGCTGCCCACCACCACGAATCGGCCGTTGCCGGCTTCCTTCCCGGTAGTGTAGGTTCCGGCAACGCCCAGCGTCAGAGGACCCTTCAGATCGTTGGGGCCCGGCTTGATTTCCTGAGCCGCCAGATTCAAGGTGGCGAAGCTGTCTTCGGTGGTCTGGAACAACGGCTCGACGTTGGCCTTGTCCACTCTGGTCGTCTCCATGGAGCGCGCAATGGGGAAGCCCGCGGGCGTATCCTTCATCTCGCGCACGATGGCGTGGCTCTCGTACTTCGTCACAAGAGGGAACTCCGGCCCCAGACCGAAGACTTGGCCGATGCCGCTGGTGTCCAGCACCAAGTCCCTCTGCAGTTTCACGCCCCAGCCGGCCAAAACGTCCGTCAGCGCCTTGTTCTCATCCACCTCGTTACCCGCGAACTTGAGCGGTGGATCCATCATGACCAGCAGCTTCCCGCCGTCCTCCAGGTACCCCTTGATAGCAGCCACTTCGGGCGGAATGTAGTCCCGCTTGGGGCCGCCGACCACCAGGATGGTGCACTCCATCGGCACCTGCGGCTTCTCCAGCAGCTTCACCGTTTGGGTCTTGTAGTTGTTGCGTTCGATCAACTGCTTGAGGCTCGAGTATCCCTCGCGCGGGTTGCTGTCTTCGAGGGAGGGCTCGCCCGAGCCGAGCGTGAAGCACACCGTACGGTCGCCGCCTTTGAGCACGCGAACCAGCGCTCCAGTGACCTCTTCTTCGGTCAGGCTCTTGGCTTCTTCCTTCTTGCTCCCGATCTGAATGAAGATGGTCGGGAGGGCCTTCACTCCGGCCGCGCGGGCCTTCGTGAGCTGCTTGTCGGCATCGTTGTATTGCACGTCGATCTTTGTCGACAGGTTCTTGTACCGGTCCAGTAAATCGTGTGCGCCGGGGAACTTGCTGGGCTGGTCCCAATACGCAATGGTGATGTCGCCCTTCAAATTCTTGGCGATTTTCTCGGTCTGATCCGACAACGTGTAGCGTTTGTTGGCCGTGACGTCGAGGCTCTTGTTGTAGCGATTGGCGAGGAAGTTGATGATCCCCAGGATGGCGATGGCGATCAGTGTATACACCGCCGCCTGTGCAAAGTTTGCCGCGCGCCGCTGTTGTTGCTGTGTCGCCATTAGGCCCTCCACCGGATCGATTCCATGCTCCGGCCGGTCAGGAACAGACCCAGCACGATCATGGACACGTAGTAAATGGCGTCTTTAGAATCCAGCACACCCTTGGAAAAGGACTCGAAATGCGAGGTCACCGACAGGTAGCTGATCACTTTGTAGAGGGGCGAGGAGTCGAACGAGCTCACCCAGTCCATCACCCACAGCAGCAGGGAAATACCAAAACCGGCCACGCCGGCCACGATCTGATTCTTGGTGCAAGTGGACACGAATGTGCAAATCGCCAAGATGCACCCGCCCTGCAGGATCAGGCCCAGATAGCCGATCGCTAGCGGGCGCCAGTCGGGCTTTCCGTAGGCGAACAGCGTTAGCAGGCTTATCAGCGGCAGAGCCAGCATCGAAAGGTAAAGCACCATCGCCGCCAGCCATTTGCCCACGATGATTTCCCAATCCCGGATGGGCGAAGTCACCAGCAGCTCGATGGTGCCGGTGCGCTTTTCTTCCGCGAACAAGCGCATGGCGATGAGCGGAAGCACGAACAATCCGATCACGCTCACGTTCGACAACACGTTGCGCACCACCCATTCGTCTACATCCATGGGGACGCTCTGGCCCATCATGGTGGACTGCAGGTGGCGCTGCACGAAGAAGACTACGGCTACGTAGAAGAAATATCCGGTGATGAGGGCGAAGAACGCCATCACACCGTAGGCGATGGGTGAGCGGAAATAACTGCTCAACTCCTTACGGCAGATCGTGAACGTGTTCATGGCTTCTCTCCAGACTCGGTGGCAACCGCCGCGCTTTCGGCCGGGGCTTCCGCGGCGGCCGGTTCGCCGTGTTCGGTGTCGTCGTGATGCCCGGCGTGGCTCGCGGCCGTCAGTTGCAGGAAGATCTCTTCCAGACTCAGGCCGACGGCATGCAGCTCATTCAGCTGCCACCCGCCGTCGACAATCGCCCGCGCCACTTCCGGGCGGACGTGGCGGCCGGTTAAGCTCTCCACGGTGAACTGCGCGCGGCCTTCTTTCGAATCCCGGCGAATCACGCGGCCCACGCCGGGAACCTGTTCCAGGCGCTGCTGCACCTCCGCGGTCCAATTGTCGCCCGCGCCGTCTTGAGCCAGCACCTCCACGGCCACCGTCTCGGCGCCGCGCAGCCGGCTCGTCAGATTCGCCACGGTATCGACCGCCACCAGCTTGCCCTTGGCAATGATGACGACCCGTTCGCAGGTCGCCTCCACTTCCGAAAGAATGTGGGTCGAAAGAATGATGGTGTGGTTGCCCGCCAGGCCTTTGATCAGGTCGCGCGTCTCGATGATCTGGTTGGGGTCGAGACCAGCCGTGGGTTCGTCCAGGATCAGCACGTCGGGGTTGTGCAGGATGGCTTGCGCCAGTCCGACGCGCTGCCGGTAGCCTTTGGAAAGCTTGCCGATTTCCTTGTCGCGGACGTCGGTAATCGCGCACTTCTCCATCACTTCGTCGATGCGCGCTTTCAGACTCGACTTGGGCACGCCTTTGATCCGGCCGACGAAATCCAGATACTCGATGACTTCCATCTCCGGGTAAACGGGAGGGCTTTCCGGGAGGTATCCGATGCGCCTCTTGACCTCCATGGGGTTCTCCAGGATGTCGAAGCCGGCCACTTCCGCGGTGCCCTCGCTGGGCGGCATGAAGCAGGTGAGCATCCGCATGGTGGTGGTCTTGCCTGCGCCGTTGGGGCCTAGAAAACCGACGATTTGCCCCTTCTCCACCTCGAACGAAATGTGATCGACCGCGACATTCCGTGCGTATCGCTTGGTAAGTCCTTCAACTTTAATCATAAGAAGTTACTCGGGAACGAGCAGGAACGCAGTTGGTAAGCTACGGCTCCCATATGTCTGCGCAGACAATATGATAAATACAGGGGACGGGGAGTGTCAATCACTTCGTCACTACCGTGATCCGTCCGTAACCGGCGGTGCTGGAGTGCGCAGTGCGCGAGAGATGTGTGGCGAACGGCTTCAAGTGGGCGGTTGAGTCAAGCCCGTTTTGGTGAAGCAGGAGCAGG
>Ga0116223_10002038_pt1 | contig 19571 bp, 9 predicted proteins | sample Sb_taG_3_FD_90092 | JGI IMG/M metagenome (GOLD analysis project Ga0116223, IMG submission 90092) | Peat soil microbial communities from Weissenstadt, Germany - Sb_50d_a_PC metaG | ecosystem: Environmental > Terrestrial > Soil > Wetlands > Peat | place: Germany: Weissenstadt | collected 2010-09-21 | reverse complement strand
CCGCCGTACCAGAGTTCCTCTTGCCGCTGTCGCTTCTTGCGCGTGCCCATCGCCATAGATCGATTGTAAGGTCAAAACATTTCTGGGGTCACATGTTTGTGGACTTTAGACACGGGCTGTTAGACGCGGAGTTCGTTTTTGCTCGTTCCCAGCCCAGGAGCCAATCGGGTCGCACCCACTCCTACTTCCCGCGGAGCCTGATTTTGTGACGAATGGTACGATCTGGACGAGGGAGATCTTTGACAACCGAGCCAGCTCTACCTCGCCGGATCTGCGCCTGCGATTCCGGCAGCAGGATCACCAGGGCGCGCCACCTGGACGGTTTTGTCGCCATCCCGAATGTCCGGACGATCACTGAGTTTTCTTAAGGACTGAAATCGGTCATACTGCCTTTGAATGGATCACCTCTTGACCACGTCTAACACCAAGGCCCTTTTGGCCGCTGGCGTCATCGCCACTCTCACTCTGATTTCCAGCGCCACCGCCCAGCAGCCGCGCGCGGCAGAGACAAAGGTGGACGCGAATATTTTGAAGACCGCCGGATCGGCGAACGATCCCCTGGCCGGCTCGTGGCTCACGTATGGCCTCACCCAGGCAGAAACCCGCTACAGCCTGTTGAACCAGATCAACGCGTCGAATGTGGACAAGCTAGGGCTGGCCTGGTCCTATGAACTGGGCGCGGGCGGCGGCAATCAAGAAGCGACCCCGCTCATGTGGAACAACACCATCTACGGGATCACCACCTGGAGCGTCGTATTCGCTGTCGACGCCCGCAGCGGCAAGCAACTGTGGCGCTGGGATCCGGAAGTGAATCAGACCGAAATGCGGCGGCGGATGTGCTGTGGCGCGGTGAATCGCGGCATCGCGATTTCGAACGGAATGATCCTCGCGCCAGTCAATGACGGCCGCCTGGTGGCGCTCGATGCGTTGACGGGCCACCTCAAGTGGGAGACTCGGGTCGCGTATCCGCAAGATTGGTACTCGCTGACGATAGCTCCGCGTATCGCGGGCAACAAGGTTGTCGTCGGCGTAGCCGGCGGCGATCATCCGATTCGCGGATTCTTCGACGCCTACGACATCGCCACCGGCAAGCGCGCATGGCGGTTCTATACCGTGCCGGGCGATCCCTCCAAGGGATTCGAAGACGAGGCGCAACGCGCCGCGGCGAAAACCTGGGGCGGCGACTGGTGGAAGATGGGCGGCGGCGGGTCCGTGTGGGACGGCATGGCGTACGATCCCGAAACCAACACGGTCTTCGCCGGCACCGGGAATGCGGAACCATGGGTGGAGAAGTTCCGCGGCGCAAAGGGTCTGGACAATCTTTACACCTGCTCCATCGTCGCCGTGGATGCGAACACGGGCAAGCTCAAGTGGCACTACCAGACCGTCCCCAACGACAACTGGGATTTGGACTCCGTAGGGCAATTGATGCTGGCGGATCTCAAGATCAAAGGCCGCACACGCAAGGTGATCATGCAGGCGCCGAAGAACGGCGTCTTCTACGTTCTGGATCGTGTCACCGGAGAGTTCATCTCCGCCGCACCGTTCGTGCAGGTGAACTGGACCAAGGGCTTTGACGAGAAGACAGGGCGGCCCATCCTCAACGCCGACGCTTTCTACGACAAGACTCCGGTCCAGATCTACCCGACCGGCGGCGGCGCCCACAACTGGGCGCCCATGTCCTACAATCCGTCGACCGGCTTGGTCTACCTTCCGGCGTCGTATGGCAGCTACACGTTTATGGCGGCCGACGAGGTGACAGAAGCACCCGGAGGCCACCACGGACTCGCATTTGGCCGCGGAGCCACGCCGGTCGTGCCGCAGCCGCTCATCGGACCGGAGCCGCTGGCCGGACAACGCGGGGTTTTAGAAGCGTGGGACCCGGTGAATCAGAAGCTGGTCTGGCGTCAGCCGGGTGGTGGAGCTGCCGGTGGCGGTACACTCACCACAGCAAGCAACCTGGTGTTTCAAGTAATCGGCGACGGGCGGCTGCTGGCGTACACCGCCGAAAAGGGCGAAAAGCTTCTAGAGATTCGAAGCAACCGGACCGGCGCAGGTCCGCCGATTACATACATGGTGGACGGAAAGCAATACATCGCATTCATGGCGGGCGCGGGCCGGCCACCACAAACGGTGGGCCCCAACGATGCCAAGATCGACAATCCGCCGATGCTGTTTGTGTTCGAGATTGGAGGCACTGCCGCGCTGCCTCCGCCCCCGGTGGCTGCGCCAAAACCGTTTGCTCCGAAGCCCGTACCGCCGCCCCCCGCGGCTCCGGCCCAAGAGTTACACAACTGAGTCCCGGGTGGCGTCCACCGGAGCGCCGCAGTCTTCATGATCGGAACACCTGGCCAATGAGTTGAGTGATCGCTGCTGAGATCGTCATCAATGGAATTGATAGGCTCGATCTGTAGCGCAGATACACTCATGACGCCGAACGCGATACCCTAAACAGAATCTCAATCTCTGGAGTTCATGAATGACGGAAAAGAATCTAGAAGCGGTGTTAGCTGGGGCGAAAGGAATCTCGCATTTCTTATACAACCAGCAAACTGGGCCTAACGTCTACCCCGGTGTGCCGGCCGAATTCACCAACTGGCGGGATGAGCAGAGGGCCTGGCAGCAGACCTGCGTCCTCTTCAATCAGTGCTATCACATGGCCGAGCTGCAACTCGAAGGGCCGGATGCCCTGAGACTGCTGACCTACCTGGGCATCAACAGCTTCGCGAACTTCGGCGTGGATCGGGCAAAGCAGTTCGTGCCGTGCTCGCCCGATGGATTTGTGATCGGCGACGTCATCCTTTTCCACCTCGCCGAGAACCTGTTCAACATGGTCGGCCGCATCCCCGTCATCAACTGGGTCCGCTTTCACGCGGAGACTGGCGGTTACAACGTGAAGGCCGAGTTGGACGAGCGGACCGTGGTCCGCAAAGATCCTAGCCGGCGGCGAAGCTACCGCTTCCAGATCCAGGGCCCCAACGCGATGAGAGTCATCGAGCGGGCGACCGGAAAACCGGCCCCCGATGTGAAGTTCTTCCACATGGCCTGGGTCGAAATCGCAGGCAAGAAGGTTCGGACCCTCCGCCACGGCATGGCGGGCCAACCGGGTTTGGAACTGTTCGGACCGTGGGACGACGGTGAGGCCGTGCGTCTCGTTCTGGTCGCAGCGGGGAAAGAGTTCGGCCTAAGGCAGGTGGGCGGCCGGGCGTATTCCTCCAACACCTTGGAATCCGGCTGGGTTCCATCGCCGCTCCCGGCGATCTATACCGGCAAGGAACTGAACGCGTACCGTGAATGGCTCCCGGCGGACTGCTACGAGGCAAAAGCGTCGATCGGGGGTAGCTTTTATTCCGACAACATCGAAGACTACTATCTGACGCCTTGGGATCTTGGCTACGGCCCCATTGTGAAGTTCGACCACGACTTCATCGGCCGTGCCGCGTTGGAGAAGAAGGCGAATGGCCCCCACCGGCGAAAAGTGACGCTGGCCCTCGACAGTGACTCCGTCCTGAAGGTCATCGCCACGGCTTTCAATAAGACAGGCCGGGCTAAGTTCATCGAGTTCCCCAGCGCCGTCTATTCCATGCATCCCTTCGACCGGGTTCTAGCCAATGGGAAGACGGTGGGCCTGTCGACTTGGATCGGTTACAGCTCCAACGAAGGCAAGATGCTCACTCTCGCCATGGTTGATGAAGCGCATGGCAAGCCCGGGACGGAGGTCGTCCTGCTCTGGGGCGAGCCCAACGGCGGGTCGTCCAAGCCGAACGTCGAACGCCACGTCCAAGTGGAGATCCCAGCCATTGTGTGTCCGGTTCCCTACGCCGAGGTGGCTCGCGAATCGTACCGCCCCTCCGGGCTGGCGCACGCATCAGTCCGCTTGACCTCATGAATCGTCTGGTTTTGTCCTTCAACAAAACGTACGACACGGACCCCGAACATCTCGGGATCAAGTACCCCACCGGGCGGAGTGCAACTGCGGAGAAGCGATCGAGCATGCAGCGTCTGAGGTAAAGCAAGAGGTAATGCAAATGGACCATTCTGTTTCGCGCCGAAATTTTCTCGCCGTCGGCATCGCAACCGCGGCGTGGTCTTTCACGCCAGCCTTCGGTGAAACGCAGGATCTCGGAGCGCTGACGCTGAGAAAAGCATCCGAGCTGCTGCGCAGCAAGGCCGCATCGCCCGTGGATCTCACGCAGGCTTGTCTAAAACGAATCGAAAAATACAACCCTGCGGTGAATGCGTTCATCACGGTTACCGGCGAGTCCGCTCTCGCCGCCGCCCGCGAGATGGAGGCGGAACAACGGCGAGGCAAATGGCGGGGGCCGCTCCACGGCATCCCAATCGCCTTGAAGGACAACATCGACACGGCCGGCGTCCGCACCACGGGGGCCAGCGAACTGTTCAAAGACCGCGTTCCAAGCGAAGATGCGGAAGTAGTCCGAAAATTGAAAAACGCCGGCGCAATTATCCTCGGCAAGCTGAACATGCATGAGTTCGCCTACGGCGCGACGTCCGCTGTCACCTATTTCGGGCCGGTCCACAATCCATGGGCGCTGGATCGGATTTCTGGAGGCTCGTCGGGGGGCTCGGCGGCGGCCATCGCTGCCGATTTGTGTTTTGGCACGCTCGGCACGGATACGGGTGGCTCGATCCGCATCCCTAGTTCTCATTGCGGCACGGTAGGTCTAATGCCCACATACGGACGTGTCAGCAACCGCGGCGTCATCCCGATGGCGTGGACGCTCGACCACGTCGGCCCGATCTGCAAGACCGTTGAAGACGCAACGCTGATGCTGGGAGTGATCGCCGGTTTTGACGAGTTGGATCCTACGACGGTCGATGCGCCGGTTCCCGATTACACGCGCGCGCTCAAGATGCAGGTGGCGAAACTCCGCTTAGGTCTGCCTCGCCTGAATTTCTTCGAGGGTCTTGATCCGGAGTATGCAAAAGCTGTGAATGCGGCGATCGAAGTTCTCCGCAAGCTCACGGCCAGCGTGACAGACGTGCAGCTTCCGATCCCAGTGAATACCGCGACAATTTGGGGGCCCGAGACCTACGCTTACCACGCAAAATGGCTGACGGAATCGCCGGAGAAGTATCAGACCGCAACCCGCACACAGATGATCCGATCGAATGAGGTCAGGCCGGACGTCTATGCGGAAGCTCGGCGGCAAGTAGATCTGGTTCGCAGAGAGATTAAGAAAGTCATTCTCAACGTGGATGTTCTGATTACGCCCACCATGAAAACGCCGCCCGGAACGATAACGGCAGCGTTGAATCCGCCGGCGCCTCTGCCTCCGAATCCGGCTGCGACGGGAAACGCTCCGCGCAATGCGGGCGGAGCAGGCCTCAATAGCGTGGGCGCCTTTGATGTTTATGGGCTCCCTGCGATTACGGTTCCTTGTGGATTCACCAGTTCCGGATTGCCCATCGGTCTTCAGATCAGCGCCGCGCCATTTGCCGAGTCGACCATGTTGGCGCTGGCGCACGCCTATGAGCAGGCGACGGAGTGGCACACCAGGCGTCCTGCGTTAACGTCCGCGTAGGGGGGTTCACCAACGCCATGTTCCAACCTCTTTGTTCTAACGCTCGGAGGAAGTTCAGGATTCTGGCCGCTCTTATCGCCGCGAGCGCCACCGTTGGCGCGCAGCAGCAAGCTGCAGCGAGATTTCATCTACAGGAGGCCAGCATCGCAGATATTCAACGGGCGATCCTGGCCAAAAAGATTACCGGTACGGGTCTCGTCGAGCTGTACTTAAAGCGGATCAAGGCTTATAACAACACGTGCGTGAGTGAGCCGATGGGGATTCTCGGTCCGATCACCACGATTCCGCACGCCAGGCAGGTCAACGCGCTCTCGACGCTGAACCTGCGGCCGCCTACCCGCAAGGCATGGGGCTTCGACGAACGCAAGGCACGCAGCATGACGGACATAGGCGATAACAATCCGAACATGCCCGACGCGCTGGAGGCCGCGGCCGCTCAGGATCGGCAATTTAAACGGACCGGCAGGTTGGTTGGGCCGCTGCATGGAGTCGTCATGGCGATCAAGGATCAGTACGACACCTTCGACATGCGCACGACGTCAGGCGCCGACGTGGAGTACGCGAACGACCGCCCTCCGGAAGACGCCACGTTCGTCAAGCGGCTGCGGGATGCCGGGGCGATCATTCTGGCGAAGGCCAACCTGGCCGAATATGCAACGGACGGCGCGCGCAGTTCCTTTGGCGGGACTTTCTGTAATCCGTACGACACGGAGCGGGAGCCCGGCATGTCGAGCGCCGGCTCAGCGGCCGCAGTAGCGGCAAACCTGGTGACCTGTGCGATCGGCGAGGAAACGGTGGTGTCGATCCGATGGCCGGCATCCGTCAACAGCCTGGTTGGGCTGGCGCCGACGGAGGAACTCGTCAGCCGGAAAGGAATGATGGGCGCAGGCCTGAGCATGCGGACCGGGCCGATTTGCCGCAACGTACAAGATGCGGCAAGAATACTCGACGTAATCGCCGGCTACGACCCGAAGGACGCGTTGACTGCGTTCAGCATCGGACGGAAGCCCGCACAACCCTACCTCATGTCCGCGGCGGCGCAGCGTCTCGATGGCCTCCGGATCGGTGTGATTCGTGAGTACATGGCCAAGAAGCTCTTTTCCAAGGCCGACGAGGAAAGTATGGACCTCGTCGATCGCGCTATCGATGACCTTCGCAAACTGGGTGCGACGATCGTGGATCCGGGTCCGGAAGGTGCATTGTTCGATGGCTGCATCGCGAGTTATGCGCCGGAACTCTTAAACAGCGCGTTTACGCGCCAGTATCGGGACCTGTTCCCGGTCGATGCCGCCGGCCGGCCGCAATCGGATCACCTGTCGGCGCTTCTGGATCTGCACGCAGCTCCGGCGCGGGCGCCGCAAGATCTCTCGCTCCGCAGCCTCAATACACCCGCGGTTGAGGGCGAAGGCAAATACATGATGAACAGGTATCTGCAAGAACGCGGAGACGCCAACATCAAAACCAGCGCGGACCTGATCTCGAAGGCAAGGTTTTATGAGGACCCTAACTTCCCCGATCGCAAACAGGCCAGGCAAGCCGCGGAGCGCGCCACTATGCTGGACACATCGGTACGGCTGCAGACCCGCTTCGCTCTTCAAAATCTCCTGCTGCAGTGCATGCAGGAACAGCGGCTCGACGCGCTAGTCTCCCCTATGTCCACTGTCCCGCCGCGCAAGCTCACGGCGCCGCGCGAACCCAACGCGAATGGCCGTTCTCCGATTGGCTGGTCGCTCATCGGGCAGCAAGGTTTCCCCGCTATCACCGTACCCGCAGGCTTTACCACAGAGATCTGGGATCGCGAGCGCGATGGGAATGGCGGCACGCACTTGGTCGGTCCCCTCAAAGCTAACTTGCCGGTTGGCGTCGACTTCATTGCGCGTCCGTTTGACGAAGCGAGGCTCTTCCGCATCGCCTCGGCTTTCGAAGCAGCAACCCGGCATCGAAAACCGCCGCCGGACTTCGGGCCAGTGCCCGGTGAACCGTAACCTTCCGTGCCGCGAGTGCTGCCTTTGCCAGTTCACTAACGCCGTGGGGATCAACATGCGCATCCGTGCGCTGCCTCCGCCCGAGAACGTTCAGGATCGCACGGCCGAATCACCGCCACGGTCGGCACTGCCTGCCGGCGGCGCGGAGTTCTTGCGCAGCACGAGCGCCGCGCAAGATTAATTCCCTCCAGATTACACTCATCGAGTAACAGCCTGTTTTCCGTCTCCGCCAGCGGAGTGTTTAGTGCCGCTAAGATCAGAATGTACTGAGGGGGTTCTCAGAAACGTGCCGTGTCGAAGCTGGCGCCGCGCTTAGTCTACCAATGACGCTTCTGTTGCGGGAAACCCCGGATGTGCGGCCGGGAGGAGGTTACACGGAACGGGCCGAGCGTGATGCCGGAGACATCCGATAGTACAGCGGTATTCAAGGACCTTGAACCGGTTCCCGAGCCGGCTCTTATGGAAGCGCAAACACGTTAAGGGCCGCGCCGGACACGAATCGCCGCAAACTGCTTCCCGTTTTTCGCCGGACCGTCATAGCGTCCGGCAACGGCAATCCGATAAGGCGGTTTTCTGTCGATCTTTAATCACGATTTCCTGCCGAAAGCTGGGCGTGCTACCGGGGATCGCGTGGTCACCTGATTTTATGTTCCGGCCATGCACCGGGGTGATTTCAGAACGTATACTTCATTGCGACCTGCAACTGACGCATCGTGGTCCCGGCCGCGAGGCTGCTGATGATTCCGAATCCCGCGTGCGCCGCGTTGGCTGGTGCGCCCGCGATGGCAGCGCCCGCCAGAATGTTGCCATTGGGTCCACCCCAATTCGGATGGTTCAGCACATTGAAGGCTTCGACACGGAGTTGAACGCGATGGTTGTCTCTGTAGGGCATGGTCCAGGTCTTGTGCAGATCGGCATCGAAGCCGAAAACCGGTGGAGCATTCACGTCGTCCCGTCCAGCATTGCCGAACGTGCCCGCAGGCGCTTCGACGAATGCGGCGCGGTTATACCATCCGGCGGTGGTTTGGCTCGAAGGGTACGGGGACACCCCGATCACGTTCGGCCGATCGTAGGTACTTTGGGTTATCGAGTTATCCGCACCGCCGATGGTTATGGTTTGGGGCACGCCGTTCTGGACGATCATGCTGCCGCCGATTTGCCAGCCCCCGACCACGGCATTGGCGAAGCCGTTGGTAACGTTCAGACGCTTGCCCTTACCGACCGGCAGCTCGTACAGGACGGAGTTGAGCCAACGTAGCGGCACATTGAAGGCGGACAGGCCGCGTTCGCAGCGCATGCAATAACTGTTCTGGGGGAACAGCGTGTCATAACCCTGCACGCGAATACCGCTGGAGTCATCGAGCGATTTGGACCAGGTGAAGTTGCTGATGACGCTAAAGCCCTGGCTGAAACGCTTGGTGGCCTTGAAGGACACCGCGTTGTATTCCGCGTTAATGCCGTCGGCTACCAACTGGATAAAGCCGAAATCGGCGAACGGAAGATGGGTGGAGGCAGCTCCCACGGTGGAGGGAATGCCCTCGTTGGCGTTCTGGAAGCCGTACAGGTGATGGCTCTGGGACCCCAGGTAGCCGAGTTCAAACGACCAGTCCGCGCCGACCTGGCGCTGGATGTTGAGCAGGTACTGCTCGGTGTACGACGTATGGTGGCTGTAGGCGCCGACATAACCGTAAGGCGGTCCAAACGCCGTCGGCGATCCGCCTGCGCCCGCCGGGGTGACGGCATTGGCCCAGGTGTCGGGCAACCCCGATAATACTCCCGACCCGGGGGCCCAGGTTGCCGCTCCGGTGGCGGCGCTGAGGGTGAAACGCACGCCGATGTTACGCGCCATGTCGAAGTACATGGAGTTGCCGTTGTCCTGCACGAAGAACTCTCCATAGGCTGCGCGGATCACGGTCTTGGCATCGGGCGACCAGGCGATGCCGATGCGCGGCGCGAAGTCGTTGGTCCGCACTTGCTGGAGCTGGTTGTCTTGAAGACCGTTGCTGCAGACGGCGGGCGTGATGCTCCAGATGAAGGGAATCGAAGGGCTGGCCGAATATGGATTCGAGCAGTTTCCCTGGCGGATAAAGTAAGGCCAGATTCCGCTGGACTGCGGAATGCCGGGGACCGCTGCGATTTTCGGGATCACAATGCTGAACAGGTCGCCCCGGGTATCGGTGAAGGGCGGGGTCAGCTCATACCGCACGCCTAAGGACAACGTCAGTTTGGGCGTGATCTTCCAGGTATCGTCCGCGAACGCATGTTCCATATTGCGCTGGTTGGGAGCGTTGGCGGCTTGAAAGGCGGCCGTGGATTGATAGATGTCGCCCAGCAGGAATTCGGCAAAGGCGTCGCCTCCGGTGTGGGTTGGGCTCTGGGTGGCGTTGGGCGCGAAGGTAGCTCCGCCACGTAAGTATTGATTGCCGTACTGGTTGAAATTCTGGCGATTGTATTCGAACCCGAATTTGAAGGTATGTTTGCCCTTGACCCAAGACACGTTATCGACGATCTGAGCGGTGTTGTTCTGGTTTTGGTAGGGGTAGTCGGTGTTGTCGCCGAGGGCGAAGAAACCGTCGCCGTTGAAAGCCGAGCCCGGTACGCCCCACTGGACCGGCGGGCCAGGGGCCAAATTGGGTATGTTCAGCGCCGCAACGGTGTTGACGCTGAATGCGCTGAGAGTGCTGATGGCGTTGAAAAAGCGGGTGTAACCGAAGCGCGCTTCGTTCACGATATTGGGCGAAAGAATGCGCGTGTTCGAACCCATGTACTGCTCGTATCCGGAGGTGACCTTGGATCCCGTGATGCTCAGGCCGCCATTTTTTTGAACTTCACTGCCCCAGCTATAGCGGCCGCTCCAGGTCGATTTCGTGGATTCGACGAAATCCATGCGGATGATGAAGCTGTCGCGGTTGAACGGCGATGCGTTGAACTGGGTGTAATTCTGCGTGAAGCCGGGCAGCGTGGGGGTGTCGTAGTACTTCAACATGGCCTGCGAGGTCGGATTGAGCTGGCTCAGCGGGATGATGTTGCCGGGATACGGCACCCCTCCCGAGCCCGGTTGATAGATGGTGGTGGGCCAGGCGCTGTAGTTGCCTTGCTGCATGGCGGCGGTGGGCAGGGAGTAGACGGCTTGCTGACTCTGCTTCTGCGCCAGCACTTCAAAGTTCGACATGAAGAACAATTTGTTCCGGCCGTTGAAGAGCTTGGGAATCCGGACCGGGCCGTCGATCTCGTAGCCATAGTCGTTCCACCGGAAGGGCGATTTGATGGGACGATTGGCGGTGAAGGCATACGAATTGTTGGCGTCCATGGCGTCATTGCGCAGGAACTCGAATAGCGCACCGTGATAGGCGTTCCCGCCGGATTTGGTGAGCACGTTGATCTGCGTCGCTCCATGACCGAATTCCGCCGGATACACACCGGTCTGCACCTTGAATTCCTGGATGGCGTCGATGGAGGGCAGCACGACGTAGGTGTTGAAGTCCGGGTCTGTGTTGACGACGCCGTCGAGCGTGAAGTAGTCGAAAAAGATGCGATTCCCGCCGGCCGAGATGGACTGGTTGGCGCGATCCCCGCCTTGGCGCGACTGCGCCTGACCAGCCGGCGGCGAAACCGTATTGGCATTGGAAAGCAGCCCCACCAGGTTCAGGTAATTGCGTCCGTTGAGCGGCAGCTCGACAATGCTGGCGTTCTCGACCACCGCGCCGAGGGTCGCGTTTTCGGCCTGCAGCATATTCGCGGCGGCCGAGACTTCCACCGATTGGCTCGCCTCGCCGATGGGAAGCGAGAAATCCAGACGCACGGTTTGTTGCACCTGGACTTCGATGTTGTTGCTGGTCGCGGTCTTGAAACCGGGATGTTCCGTTTTGAGAGTGTAGATGCCGGGCGGCACCGAGGGGAAAGAGTAGAATCCGTCATTGCCGCTGTCGGCTTGACGGACCGCGTTGGTGGCAGTGCTGGTTAAGGTTAAAGCTGCATTGGGTAATGCGGCCCCGCTAGGATCACTCACTCTTCCTGTGATCTCGCCTAAAGTTTGGCCTAGCAGAGGCAGCCCGAAACAAAGAAGCGCTCCTAGAAACCACTTGGTTCGCATGTGCAATTCACCCCGTTGTGAGACTCGACGACCCAGAAACCGCCAAAGAGCATATAACACAAAATTCCCGAGCGCACCGGGGGGCTGTCGATTGGCACATTGCCGCCGTGGAAGATGGGGCCTGGAAGCGGTCGGCACTTCGGCGATTTGCTGCGTGTAGCGGCAGCGTGTCCGCGGGGACGATCAACAAGCCCTGCACGCCGTGATTCGGCTCATTTACGACGAGCTGAAGAAACTGGCGGCGGGGCGCCTGCGACGGAGGGCACCGCGCGGCCGCTCGACAACCGCGCTTGTGCACGAGGCGCTTCCAAACCCAAAGGGAATGTTCCTACAAATACAGCAGGTGTCGTACCGTTGGCTCCGTGGCGGTGCACTTGCGTAACCGCTCTTCAAGGTGGCTATCGGCCTTGGTCAAACGGTCATGCTGCCGCAGGTGTTCCGCCCAGGAACTCACGACAAATGTTTCGAGATACCGGTCGGGGTTCTCCAGGTCTCGACAAATTCCCCATCGCGACGCGCCGTCGCGACGCCGGACCCGTCCGTATTTGTGCATGGTCTTGATAAACTCCGATACCCGCTCGGGATTCACATGGTATTCAACTGTGACCAGGACCGGGCCAGTATCGGCATCGGCTCCCACCACCAGAGGTAGCCGCCAATGATTCCAGGGCGTTAGATCAACGGTATCGCTCGGCAGACGCAGAACTAAGCCCAAGACTGTTGAAAGGATTGTTCCGATACCGGCCCACAAGAGCGCACTGCCCACTCCGGAGCGTTCCGCAACCGCACCCCAAGCGGCGCTTCCGGCGGCTACAGCTCCTTGAAACACGAGCATCGAAACCGCAAGCACGCGTGCCCTGACCCAGTCCGGTGCTTGGTTTAGAACTTGAACATTGAACAGTGAGATAAAGGAAATCCAAGCCGCGCCTCCGATCAGCATGACCACACCCAGCGGCACCAGTGCGTGGAGCGCTCCGGCTGCGATTGTCGCGAGACCAAAGGTTGCGATACCGGCCGACACGATCACATCTGCCGACCACTTGGATCGAGCGCGCTGCATCACCAGCGCACCGAACACGGCGCCAGTGCCAAAGCAACCGAGCAGGACTCCGTATCCCACCGGACTATCGTGCACCCGATGAGCGATGGAAGGCAGCAATGCCGGAAGGCAGCTGGCGAAGAACATTGCTGTTCCTGCCCGCAACAGCACAGTGCGAACCGCCGGCGAGTAACGCACGTATCGAATCGCAGCGACGGTTGCGCCCGTTACTGTCTCGGGCGGCGTGGCTCGTTTGACAGCGGCCCGCTTCCAGCGTGCGACGACGAGAATGACTCCAAAGAATGACAGTGTGTTCAAAAGGAAAGCCGCACCGACGCCCGCAAACGCAATCACGAAGCCTGCCAACGCCGGTCCCACCGCCCGGGCGAAGTTGAATTCGATGCCGTTGAGCGCTGAGGCCGCCGGCAGATCCTCTTTTCGAACCAGTTCGGGCAAGACGGCGCGCCAGGTCGGTGTTTCGAATGCGTCTCCAGCCGACAACGCAAACGTCAGGACGAGCAGCAGAACCGGAGACATCTTGCCCGCGATGGTCATCGCCGCAAGCACGGCCGCAACGATGACCATCCACGTTTCCGTACGCAGGATCACTTTGCGGCGATCGACAATGTCGCCGATGGCTCCCGCCGGCAGGGCCAAGATAAAGAACGGCAGGGCGGATGCTGTCTGCGTCAGGGCCACATACATCGGCCCGGCACTAAGGGACACCATCAGCCAGGCGGCTCCCACGCTTTGCATAAAGGTGCCGACGTCTGAGACTACGTCGGCAATAAGCAGATTGCGGAATGTCGATGATCGCAGCGGCCGCCACAGACTTCCCGAGCCGTCCTTGATCGAAGTCGCCACTGCCATCCACCTTGGTGTTTCTACAGTATCAGCATCGCCCCGGTGGCCAAAGATCGGGCGAGTCATCAATTCACTGTGGGGAAGCCACGCGGCATCCGCCGTCGGCGCGGCAAAGTAACGGCTAACACGCGGACTTCTCGAAGTTGTAGAATAAACGCTCCGCGGATCAGATTTGTATTTGGCGTCCTGGGCGCTGCCCGGATGCCGGGAATGTTCTGATTTGTGAAGTAAAGCGAAAGATTTCCAATGGCAACAAGCAGCGCACCCCCGAATACAGCACTTGGCGAGCTCCGTGGGATGAACGAACCGGCACGCCGGACCAAGCTCCGCTCGCCTCTTGAAACGGGACTCGGTTCCCAAACCGAGATCTCCTGGAGACGCCGGTTAGATGCGGAACTGGGAGACCTTGCAGCCACCGAACTGAAAGTACAAGCCAGCTTCGAAGAAATAGACGCGGCGAAAGTGTTCCGGGACAATAAGGACTTTGAGTATCTGATCCAAAACTCCCCCGCGTTCGTGCAGTACTTGAATTCCTACCTCTATTTCGGAGTTCGATTCGCCGCGGAGCACCTGAATAAAACAACCGCGCCGGACGCGATACATAACGAACGTCCGACGGCTCTGCCGCGACCTCCCGCGTGCAAGGGCCCGTCCAAGGACGAACTTCGGAAAGATGTGGAGCTCTTTCTAGGGCTGGGACACACGGGCGATATGGGGGAAGCCCTGGACTTCCTGGATGATTACGTCCACCACACAGACGCGGCGGGCAAGACGATCGTTATCGCGGCCGGGGAGAATGCCGCTGAGGATTTCGATCTGTGGCTCCGCGGCCTGCTCCCCTACGCGGAGGACGCCGAGCGGTCTCAAAGGATAGCGCGCTTCCCCGCAATCGCACGCGGGTTGTGCCAATGGGCGGAGCAGCGCTACGACTTCTACGTCTCGCTTGAAAGGCGGCAGGGCCGGGACAGGCGAGTGGATGAGTGGCTGGCCGCCAAGCGCGTCGAAGGGAACTGGCACGCCCGGAATCCGGTGGCCGCGCGCTGCGGCGTCGCCGATCTGTATTGGCTGGCGAAGATTTTGCGAGCCGATATATCGCCCCGCGGAATCGTTCGCTACGCGCATCAGTCCTGGTTGCGCCATTTGCCCTCGGTTCTAACGCCGCCCGTTTCGATGGAACGGATTTTGCGTATTGAGGAGGTGCTGCGCGCGGTCTTCGACTATGCGTGCGAGTTGGTCCACAACGCGGTGGAAATCTCCGAATACAAGCAGAAGAAGGCTGCGTGCCCCGGTGATTATCAGAATAGGCCGTCGAGAAGCGTGTGTTGGCGGGCCGTCCAGGACGCGGAGATCGAAGAGATCCGCAAGCAGAGACGCGAACGCCAGTACCAGGAGCTAGGGGCCGGAAGCACTGAGGCCCCTACCATGGTGCCCCGCTCGAATCCGTCGGATGAAACGCCGGATGCCCATTGGAGCAAGCGAATCGAGACCGGGGAATATGAAGAAAACCTGGTGGGCCTGGCGATTTCCGGCGGGGGAATCCGCAGCGCCACCTTCGCCCTCGGCATTCTGCAGCGCCTGAAGGATATCGATTTATTACGCCGCGTCGACTATCTTTCCACGGTCTCGGGCGGCGGGTATATCGGGGCTTGGCTGACGGGCAATGTGCGCCGGACGCGTTATTGGCTGAGCGGTTTGACCAGTTGGGACGAGTCCATCGGCTTTCTGCGCGATTATTCCAAGTATTTGGCTCCTCAAACCGGCTTTTTGAGTGCGGATACCTGGGTGATTTGGGCGACCTGGGTGCGCAATGCGACGTTGATTCAGCTCACCGCCGTAGCCTGGCTGGCCGCCCTGTTTGTGTCGGCGTTCGTGATGAAGGCGGTGTTTGAATGGAGCCGGATCGAGTGGGCCAATACGGTCGAGCAGGTCTTGCTCACGGTGGGATTCGTTATCTTGGCCGCGAACATCGGCAAAAGTCTGCACAGACCGAAGCCTGAACCTCCGACCCAGCACCGCTGGGTGGTACTGCTCGCTTGGGCCGGTTCGTTCGTTGCCGCGGCATTGCTCTGGAGCGTGACCGTGAGCAAGCAGGACTATTCAGAAATCCTGACCAGCGACTATCGCGTCTGGCCCCGGTACCTGGAAGTGTTGTTGTTCGCCTGCCTGTGGCTGCTGGCCTGGATTTCCGTCTCTGGCGACGGAACTCCGAGCACGCGGCCGGTCCATCCGTTCCTCCGGTTTCTCGGAGCCTTCTTTGCCGCCGTTTTCAGCCTGGGCGTAGTTTATCTGGCGGTGACCGGAGTTCACTACGTCTTCGGGGTGTGGGCGTCGTGGGGGAAGGATCAATACGGGTGGTACGCCTTTGTCTTCGGGCCGGCCCTGGTGCTGCTTGCCGTGACCGTGGCGGTAACCGTCTTCATTGGCTTGATCGGCCGCACTTCCGTTGATTCCAGGAGAGAGTGGTGGACGCGCTACGGCGCGTGGCTCTCCATCTTCGGCGCCGGATTCATGGCGTTGAGCCTGGCGGCCGTTTTCGGTAGCGTCTGGCTGGCTAAGCTGATCGGCATCAGCGAGACAGTTAAATGGGGCGCCGTCGTGGGATGGGCTGGGTCCTCGATTGCCGGGTTGCTGGCAGGCAATAGCAATCGAACCAAGGGCGACGGCGAGGGCTCTTCGATTTCTCTCGAGTGGGTGGCCCGAATCGGCGGAGCGTTGTTTATCGTGGGAGCGGTCCTGATTCTCTCCAGCGTGCTGCACTTCGTCCTGGTACAGGTTTGGCTTCCCAATCCGGCCGACACGTGGTGGGAAGATTTGAACGCTCTTTTGCGGTCCGGTCCTTCGTTATGGGGCGCGACCAACCTTGCGCTGGAGACCACGTTCCTGTTACTGCTGCTGTGCGGCGGCCTTTTCTCCTGGCGCTTCGACTTGAATACGTTCGGTCTGAATCAGTTTTATCGCAACCGGCTGGTGCGTTGTTATCTCGGCGCAACCCGCTGGATGCCGGGCTTGAGAAAGCAGGATCGCTTTACGGGCTTCGATGACAAGGACGACCTGAGCGTTGAAGACCTCAAATGGAAACCTAAGGACAACCCGCCATACCGGGGCCCGTTCCACATCGTGAACTGCTCACTCAATTTGGGTGGCAGCTCCGATTTGTCCGTGAAGACCCGGCAGAGCGCCTCGTTCACTGTCACGCCACTCGTCTGCGGCAGCGACCGGCACAAGCTGGGATATGCCCCGGTAAATGGAGCAGACGGATTTGCCGGCGGCGTTTCGATGGGACAGGCCATTTCGATCTCGGGGGCGGCTGCCAGCCCCAATATGGGGTACAACACCTCTCCGCTTGTGGCAATCCTGCTGACCATGTTCAACGTTCGCCTGGCATGGTGGTTTCCCAATCCCGGCCAGAAGGCGTGGCAATGGAAATTGCCGCCCTTCGGCATCAAGTACCTGATCACGGAATTCCTGGGTCTCGCCGACGAAACTTCCGCCTTCGTGAACGTATCCGATGGCGGCCATTTTGAAAACCTGGGCATATACGAACTGGTCCGGCGTCACACGAAAGTGATCATCGCCTCCGACGGCGAGTGCGACCCGGACCTGGCGTTCGGAAGCCTCGGAAATGTAATTCGCATCTGCGAAACCGACTTCGGCGCGAAAATCGATATCGATGTCACCTCCATTCGCAAGAACGAAGCCGGGCTGAGCCGTGCGCATTGCGCCGTGGGCCGCATCACTTATAGCAACGGCAGTCTGGGGTATTTGATTTACCTGAAATCCTCGGTCACCGGCGACGAAGAAGTGGATGTCCAGCAATATCGCTCGGTCCATCCGGATTTTCCGCACGAAAGCACCGCCGATCAGTTCTTCACCGAGGATCAGTTTGAAAGCTACCGCCGCCTGGGCTACCAAGTCGCGAAGCTCGCGTTTCGGGATGTGGATTCCACGTCGGCAGTGGTGGCCATCGCCAGCAAACTTTACGACGTCTGGATTCCGTCGGGTTTCAGCAACGATAGTTTCGTCAAGCACACGAATTGCCTGGATGATTTATGGGAGCGCTTTCGCACTTCAGAGCCGCTGGGCCCGCTGTTCCAGGAACTGCTTGCCGGCAAGCCCGGGCCGGTCTACCAGGGTGATCTTACGCGCCAGGAACTGTCCGCATGCCTGGAACTGGCTCAACTTATGGAAAATGTATTCCTGGACCTTCGCCTGGACGATCGCTGGGAGCATCCCGACAATCGGGGATGGGCCATGTTGTTTACAATGTGGGCGCAGAGTCCAAGATTCTCCCTGGCATGGACTACGATCCGCAGCACCTTTGGCATCCGCTTTGAGTACTTCTGTCAGCACAGATTGGGTTTGCCCAGTCAGCATCCGATAGCCAGGGTGAGCGCATAGAAGCTTCCGGACAGCTAGATTTCAGCTCCCTGCCAGTCAGTTCCTTGGGCGGGGAGACCTGCAACATCCTTGGTTCCACACTCCTTCCAGCGGGTCTTGTTACAGGAGCCGCCCGATCCCTCTTCGGCCGTAGCGTGTAATCGAATGGATCAATCGTTCAAGTGGTTGTCGATTACGGACCTGACCGGCCTAAACATGGCTTCAAAATCCGGTCAGGTAACAAACCTTGGGGCGCGAAAGCCAACAAACTGTTGGCGCCGAAGGGAGCCTCCTTACCGCCAATCCTGATGGCTAGTCCGAACGTTCGATGACCGACCCATTGCAATCCACTGGATTAATCATTTGAGTAGTTTGTGCGCGAGCGCTTTTGGAGTAAACTCGCGGGGGAGTTTTGTGTTTCTTTTGATGTCTTAGGCAGTCCCTAAGCCGACTTGGGCCCGCCAGCCTCGAAGGTCGTCGTGGCTTGTTGTAACGGTGATCGTCATCAGGATGACCGGCTCCGGTATTGATCGCCTCGGAGCGCCCACAGCAGGACCGTTTGTTACTGCAGGAGGTTTAGTTGAACATCTCTGAGATGCCTCTCGACCGTTTGCGGATGGCGGTTCGCACGAACGAGGTATCGTTTCCGGCGCAGGTGCCGATATTATTCCCATTCCAACGCGACGTTCAATGGCGCCTTGTCGAGCTGTACTTTGTTCATGATTGGTCCTGTACTGATCTGAGCCGGCGGTATGGTCTGTCCGTCGTATACACTCGCCGTCTGCTCTCGCAATGGGCGCGGCGCGCGGCCGTGCTCGGTTATCTCCAAGATACTTCAGTGGTGGTACCGCCTGCCGGTCCTTCACCCGGAGGGCGGCCCGAACCGCATGATTCTCTATCGCAGGCCGTCCTCTCGCAGCGCCTTTCTTTTGGTGGAAGTACCATCGACTTGGACGCCCGAAGCATCCACGCACCCGGACGCGATGTTCACTTGACCCCCGGTGAGTGGACGGTTCTGAAATACTTGGTTTCTCACGTAAACCGCACCGTGCACAGCTATGAGCTGGCGAATCTGCTGGGGAATCCCCAAGCCCGAAAGGGAGTACCGTCCCTCCAAAGGGGAGCACACTCGCTCCGCCATTTCATCATCAACTTGCGCCGGAAACTGGAACCAGATCCCCAGCGCCCACGATATTTGGTCACTGAAGCAGCCATCGGTTATCGCCTTCAACTATCCGGGCGGCAATTGGCGCGCCAGAAGCGAGCCGGGAGCGGTTAGAAGTATAGGCGGCCCAGGCTCGAAGGGCCCAGGCCGTTTTTATGAGTTTTTCACGTCTTTCGATACGCTGCTATCCAGGCCCTTATTCGGAACGGTCGCCTCGCTAGGTAAGTCTAGTTATATCTGCTATGTATGACCGAAGATAGAGATCTGGCTCGCCTGAAATCTGGGTTTTTCTCCGCGGTGGGCGTGCCCAGTTTATGCGTAGGCGATACACATTTTTGTTATGGTTACGATTGAATCTTCCGTCTATACTTTTTATGAGTTTTTCACGCCTGCGACCTCATACTGCCAATGAGCGGGTCATCGAAAAACTGCCGTAGCGCGGTAACCAGCGCAGCCGGGTTCGCTGTGTGCTCACCGTAATCCGAAGTTGGATGCCTTGGTT
>Ga0116223_10002036_pt1 | contig 19575 bp, 24 predicted proteins | sample Sb_taG_3_FD_90092 | JGI IMG/M metagenome (GOLD analysis project Ga0116223, IMG submission 90092) | Peat soil microbial communities from Weissenstadt, Germany - Sb_50d_a_PC metaG | ecosystem: Environmental > Terrestrial > Soil > Wetlands > Peat | place: Germany: Weissenstadt | collected 2010-09-21 | reverse complement strand
CGGTCCTGGAGCACGAATCGGCCGGCCACGGCCGTCAACCACGGCCAGCCCCCCGCGAAATTCGCATTACCCAGCCACTCAGCTTTCAAGCCCTTCACGCGTTACTCGGACAGGCTCCTAGCTCAGCATGACGACGCTCAAGGTCCTCCACGTGATTCCTTCGATTGGTCCGGCGCGCGGCGGTCCAAGCTTCGTGATACGCACATTAGCCAGCGGCCAGGCCGAGCGCGGAATGGACGTTCACGTCGCCGGCACCGACGACAACGGACCCCTGCAAAGAACGCCGCCCGTCAGCGTGCCGTTTACCGAGGGAAATGTGACTTATTGGATTTTTCCCCGGCAAACCCGGCTTTATTTATTCTCGTTTCCGCTCACACGCTGGCTTTGGCGGCACGCGCGGGAATTTGACGTGATTCATATTCACGCTCTATTTTCATACTCCGCGATCGCCGCGGCCGTGGCAGCCGCCCGGGCTGGAGTTCCCTACATTGTCCGGCCGCTCGGAACACTCAACCGATGGGGGATGCTCAACCGCCGGCGCCGGCTGAAGAAATGGTCCTACCGCCTGATCGAGAGCCGCATTCTACGCGGGGCGGCCGCCATTCAGTACACCTGCGAGCAAGAGGCCGCCGAAGCACGAGAACTCGGCGTACCGGATAGCGGCGTCGTCGTGCCCAATCCCGTCGATCTTTGCTACGCCGCGCCGACGCCCGCCGCAAACCCGGGACGTTCACCTTCACTTCTGTTTCTCTCGCGGCTGGATGCGAAGAAGGGCTTGGAGCTTTTGTTGGCCGCGTTCGCGCGCGTGAGGTGCCACTATCCGGCGGCCATTCTCGTGATTGCCGGAGATGGCCCCGCTGAATTTGTAGAAGGCCTCAAGCGTCAAAGCCGCCAACTGGGCGAGGAGTCTGCCGTCGTCTGGGCCGGGTTTCTTCAAGGCGAGGCCAAGAGCAAGGCGCTCGCGCAGGCTGATGTGTTCGTGCTGCCGTCGCATTCCGAAAACTTCGGCGTGGCGGTGGTGGAGGCCATGGGGGCGGGTCTCCCTGTGGTCGTCTCCGATCAGGTCGGTATCCATCGCGAAGTTTCCGATGCCGGCGCCGGACTGGTGACCGAATGCACCGTGGATTCTTTGGAGGCGGCTCTCCTCCAGGTCCTGGGCGACTCGGCCCTGCGGGCGACGATGGCCCAATGCGCCGTCGAGTTGGCCCGAACGTTTTCCCGAGAAGCTGTTGCGCAACAACTTGCCGAACTGTATGCCACCATCCGCAGTGGACACCGCCAGCCCATCGCTGCGTAACGCGTCACAACCTGAGCCGCTGAATATTACGGCCGTGGTATTGACCTTTAACGAGGAGTCGAATCTGGAAGCCTGCCTTCAGTCCATCTCTGGTTGGACGCAGGCGATTTACGTTATCGATTCGGGCAGTACCGATCGCACTCCGGAAATAGCCGCGCATCACGGCGCAGAACTCATGCGGCATGAGTTCCAGTCCCACACGGAACAATGGCAGTGGGCGCTGGCTCAGTTACCAGCCTCCTCGACGTGGGTCCTGGCATTAGATGCCGATCAGCGGATAACCGCGGAGCTGCGGAACGAACTTACACTCTTGTTCCGCGACAACTCCGCGCAGTTGGACGAAGTGGACGGACTGTACATCAATCGCCGCCAGGTGTTCCGGGGGAAATGGATCAAACACGGTGGCTACTACCCGAAATACCTAATGAAGTTATTTCGACGAGACAGAGTGACTTTTGATTCCCTGGATCTCGTGGATCATCACTTTTATGTTAAGGGACCTTCGCGGAAACTGCGTTTCGACCTGATCGAGCAAAACCACAAGGAAGACGATATTTCTTTCTGGATCGACAAACACAATCGTTACGCAGTGCGGCTTGCGGAAGAAGAACTGCGCCGCCGGTCTCACCAGGGGCCCCAGCCTGTCTTTCCATCGTTGCTCGGATCGCCCGACCAACGCTCGCTGTGGCTGAAGACTGCATGGTCGCGGCTTCCACTCTACATCCGGCCGGTAATTTATTTCACCTATCGATATATCTTCCAATTAGGATTCTTGGATGGGAAGACTGGTTTTATCTTTCATGTTCTGCAGGCATTCTGGTTCCGTTTGTTGATCGACATTAACTTGGAACAACTCAAATCCGCGAGACGGCGATCAGGAACAGAATGAGCTTGACCATTCTAGGCCTCAACGCCTTCCATGGCGATGCTTCAGCGGCGCTGTTTGTCGACGGCCAGCTTGTCTCCGCCGTGGAAGAAGAGCGCTTCAACCGAATCAAGCATTGGGCGGGATTCCCGAAGCTCTCGGCTCGGTTTTGTCTGCAAAGTATCGACTCGGGCGGCTTGCAGCATGTCGCCATTTCCCGCGATCCGCGCGCGCATGTCTGGAGCAAGATTCGCCGCGTGGCGGCGCGGCCTGGCGATTGGACTCGCGTGGTTTCTCGCGCCAAGAATACCGTCGCCGTTTCGCGCCTGGCCGAGCGCTTGAACGCCGAAGGTATCGGCAATCGGAACGCGCAGGTGCACTTCGTCGAGCACCACCGGGCCCATCTGGCCAGTGCATTTTTCCCGTCGCCGTTCGAGGAGGCCGCAGTCGTCTCCATCGACGGCTTCGGCGACTTCAGTAGTGTCATGTGGGGCGTGGGGCGCGGCAGTCAGATCGAAGTGCGCGGAGGCGTGGAATTTCCGCATTCACTCGGTCTTTTCTACACTGCATTCACCCAGTTTCTGGGCTTCCCCAAGTACGGCGACGAATACAAGATGATGGGTCTGGCCGCGTACGGAGAACCGCGCTTTGTGCAGGACGTCCGCAACGTCGTACGCACAGAGGGGGATCAAGTCCAGCTCAACCTGGATTACTTCGTCCATCACACGGAGGGCGCCGAGATGACCTGGAACGACTGCGAGCCCACGCTGGGGCAGGTGTATTCGAACCGAATGAGGGAAACCTTCGGCGAACCACGGCCCAAACGCGGTGAGATCCTGCAGCGTCATTCCGACTTGGCCGCATCCGCGCAGGCCGTACTGGAAGAGAACTACTTCGCACTTCTCAACTACGTTCAAAAACAAACCGGGTTCAAGACGGTGTGTCTGGCCGGTGGCGTAGCGCTCAACTGTGTGGCCAACGGAATGATTTTCGAGCGCACCGATTTCCGGGACGTGTATGTGCAGCCCGCCGCGCACGACGCGGGCACTTCCATTGGAGCCGCCCTGTATGTGCAGCACCAGATCCTGCAGCAGCCGCGCTCGTTCGTCATGCGCCACGTCTTTTGCGGCTCGGAGCACACGGACAGCGAGATTCGCCGGGATCTCGAGTCCGCTGGTTGCGCGTTCCACGAACTTGCGGAACCGGAATTGATTACACAAACGGCGGCAGCCATCGACGAAGGTCTGATCGTGGGTTGGTATCAGGGCCGCATGGAGTTTGGTCCACGCGCGTTGGGCAACCGGAGCATCCTGGCCGACCCGCGCCGCAAGGAGATGAAGGACATTCTCAACACCCGCATCAAGTACCGCGAACCGTTCCGGCCGTTTTGTCCATCGATTCTGGCAGAGCGGGTTGGAGAGTATTTTGAAATCGACTATTCGTCGCCGTTCATGGTTATGGCTTACAAAATTAAGCCCTCGCAGCGCGACCGTATTGCTGCAGTGACCCACGGCGACGGTACGGGCCGGCTGCAGACCGTCGAACGAGACGTCAATCCTCTCTACTGGAAGCTCATCCGCGAGTTCGATGAATTGGCTGGCGTGCCGGTGTTGCTCAATACTTCTTTCAATGAAAATGAACCCATCGTGAGCACTCCGGCCGAAGCCATTGCCTGCTTCTTACGCACCCGGATGGACCTCCTGGCCATTGGCTCCTATCTTGTTTACAAAATCGAAAACACTCAAATCAGTGAAACTGTGACTGAGCTCGCGGTGACGAGCGCGGCACGAACGTGGGCCGAGGGATAGAATGACCCGGATTCTGGTTTGCGGCGCGGGCGGCTTTATCGGCGGGCACTTGGTCAAAAGACTCAAGCGAGAAGGGTATTGGGTGCGAGGCGTCGATCTGAAGGTCCACGAGTACACTGCATCCGACGCCGACGAGTTCCTGGTGGGCGATCTGCGCGAGCCCGAGACCGTGCGCCGCGCGGTCCGCGGCGTCGATCAAGTCTATCAGCTCGCGGCCGACATGGGCGGGGCAGGTTACATCTTTACCGGCGATCACGACGCGGAGGTGATGCATAATTCCGCCATGATTAACCTGAACGTGCTCGAATTAGGACGCTTGGCGGGAGTACAAAAGGTCTTTTATTCATCTTCGGCCTGTATTTATCCGGAATACAATCAACTCGATCCTAACAATCCCATTTGTTCGGAAGACTCCGCGTATCCCGCCGCGCCCGACAGCGAGTACGGCTGGGAGAAGCTCTTTAGTGAGCGCCTCTACTTGTCTTATATGCGGAACCATGGCGTGGACGTGCGCATCGCCCGTTTCCACAATATCTTTGGACCCGAGGGAGCATGGGATGGCGGACGGGAAAAGGCTCCCGCCGCGATCTGCCGAAAGGTCGCTGAGGCGGAACCTGGCGGGGAAATCGAAATCTGGGGCGACGGCGAGCAAACACGTTCGTTCCTTTATATAGACGATTGCCTGGATGGCGTCCGGGCGTTAATGGAATCCCAACATTGCGGTCCCTTCAACATTGGCAGTGAAGAGATGGTCACCATCAACGAACTGGCCCGCCGCGCCATGGCCATCGCGGGAAAGCGGCTGCGCATGAAACACATTCCGGGACCGCTCGGCGTGCGCGGCCGTTCGAGTGACAATCGCCTGGTGCGGGAAGCCCTGGGCTGGGAGCCCAAGCTGGATCTGAACTCGGGACTGCGGCCCACATTCGAGTGGATCGCAGAGCAGGTGGAACAGAAGCGCCGCGCTCTCGCGGCCCCGGCGCCCGGCCAAGGCGTAGCCGTCGGTTAGTCGCCGCCGTGCCCTCCGCTCTGGTCCTGTACCACTACTTCCACCCCGACGACGTCGTTAGCGCCATCCATTTTTCCGAACTGGCCGGAGGTCTGTCCGAACGCGGCTGGGATGTGACCGCGCTGCCTTCCAATCGCGGATGCCGCGACGAATTGGTCACCTACCCGTCTCGAACCGACTGGCAAGGAGTCAAGATCCGGCGAGTGTGGAGGCCTCGCTGGCGCCAGGCGAGTACGTGGGGGCGGCTCGGCAATCTGGCATGGATGCTAGCGGCGTGGTCGCTGGCCGCGTTTCGCTACCAGCCCGATGTCGTGATTGTCGGAACCGATCCCATTTTGAGTCTGCTGACCGCCCTCCCTTGGAAATTGGTGCGGCCGCGAACGAAGGTCGTTCACTGGTGTTTCGATCTGTATCCCGACGCCGCGATTGCCGGCGGAGTACTTCGTTCAAAATCATTGTTTGCGCGCGCCGCGCGATGGCTGATGCGGCTCGCCTACGCACGCTGCGACTTGATTGTCGATATCGGAGAATGCATGCGCGCGCGCATCCGGCACGATACGCCCAACGCGCGCTTCGCGACGCTGACTCCCTGGGCGCTCGCCGAACCTGCGCAACCCACAGCGCCCGATCCGGCCGAGCGGCGCGCCCTGTTTCGCACGGCGCGGCTCGGCTTACTTTATTCGGGAAATCTAGGCCGCGCACATTGCTACGAGCGCACTCTGTCATTGGCGCGCCGCTTGCGCGACGAGAATGTCGAGTTCACCTTCAGCGTGCGCGGGAACGCGGAAGCAGCGCTGCGCTCCGCCGTGAATGGATCGGCTGTCAATGGAGCTAACCCCAACGTCCACTTGCACGCATTCGTGGCCCAGGACCAGCTGGAGGCCCGGCTCGGCGCGGCCGATATTCACGTCGTCACGCTACGCGATGAATGGACCGGTGCTGTGGTGCCATCGAAGTTCTTCGGAGCGTTGGCCGTCGGCCGGCCCGTGCTGTTTGAAGGAGCTCCCGAATCGGCGGTCGCACAATGGATTCAGCAATTCAACGTCGGCTGGCTGCTGACCGCCGAATCCGAAGAAGCGGTGGCGGCGGAACTCTCCGAACTAAGCCGCACGCCCGCCGCCCTTGAAGATCTGTTCCAACGGTGCCATCAAGCGTACACGGCGCATTTTTCCAAGCAGTCTGTACTCGACGCTTGGGATCGGGAACTTCGCGCGCTACTCTGAATTACAAAACGAACCCAAGACCTCCAGATCCACGTTGCCGCCCGAAAGCACGAAACCCACGCGGCCCAGCCCATGGGGCAGCTTACCAGCGAGCGCGGCGGCGGGACCCACCGCGCCACTCGGCTCCACCAGGATCTTCAACCGGGTGAGCAGATAACGCTCCGCGGCCCGGATCTCGTCATCAGTGACCAGCACCACGCGCTCGACGTTGCGCTGCATGATCGAGAACGTGAGTTTCCCGGGAGCGAGCGTCCGCAACCCGTCGGCGATGGTCTCCGGCGGCGCGACCTCGACCACCCGGCCCGCGGCCAGCGAAAGAAACACGTCGTTCCCGGCTTCGGGCTCCACGCCGATCAAGCGAATGCCAGGACGCAGGTGCTTGGCTGCAATCGAGCAGCCCGACATCAGCCCGCCGCCGCCGATGGGAACCACCAGCGCATCCAGATCGGGGACTTCCTGGAGCAACTCCAGCGCCGTGGTTCCCTGCCCCGCGATGATCCAGGGATGATCGAAGGGCGGCGCCAGCGCCGCGCCGGTCTCCGCCGAAATCCGGGCGCCAATCGCCGCACGATCCTCCGTGAAGCGATCGTAAGTGACAATGGCGGCGCCCTGCGCGCGCGTAGCCTCCATTTTGGAGCGAGGCGCGTCGGTGGGCATCACCAACGTCGCGGGACACCCGGCCGCGCGGGCCGCGATCGCCACGGCCTGAGCGTGATTCCCCGAAGAGAACGCCACCACGCCGCGGGGCAAGTCCGCATGCGGAATCGAGAACACGAAGTTCGATGCGCCCCGGATCTTGAACGCGCCGCCGGTCTGAAAATTCTCGCACTTGAAGAACGCCGTGCAGCCCGCGCGTTCATTGAACCCGCGCGAAGTCATCACTGGCGTCCGCTTGGCGATAGGACGAATGCGCTCGGCAGCACGCACAATGTCGTCGAAGGTAACTTCAGTAGCCGGCATGTTTGTCGACCAGATTGATCAGCGGCTCGCCGGCCTCGAAGCGGCGGAAGTTTTCGAAAAACGCTTGGTAGGCCAAGGCGTGAAAGTCCTCGACGCGGTCGGCGGTATGGGGCGACACCAACACGTTCTGCATCTTATAGAACGGGTGCCCCGCGGGCAGCGGCTCGACTTCGAACACGTCCAGCGCGGCGCCGCGAATCTTGCCGGACTCGAGCGCTGCTTGCAAAGCGGCTTGGTCGATGACCGGGCCGCGGCCGACGTTGATGATCACTCCGCTGGGCTTCATGGCCGCGATCTGCGCCGCGCCCACCAGGCCGCGGGTTTCCGGCGTCAGCGGAGCGGCCACCAGCACGTAGTCGCTCGCCGCCATCAAGTCATTGATGCGGTCCGGCGCGAACGTGGCGTCGAGTAACGGATCGGTACCGAACAGCGACGCGCGCCGGCGCAGCGCCACAATTTTCACTCCAAATGGACGCGCCCGCTCCGCTGCCGCGGTGCCAATCCCGCCGTATCCGATGATCCCCAGCGTCTTACCCTGCAGCATCCCAGTAGTGAAGGGTTCCCACACCCCGGCTTCTTGCTGCCGGATCGCGCGCCGCAGATCGTAGGAGAAGAACAGCATTGCGGCCACGGTCCATTCTCCCAACGGAACGCGGAAGACCCCCCGCCCATTGGTCAGCGGCAGCGGATTGGCGAGCACTTCCGGAGTCAGCACGCCGTCGACGCCGGTGCCGAAATGGTGGATCCACCGGGCGCGCGTAGCGAACGGCAGAACCGGTCCCAGTTTCTTGCCCGCGAAATCCAGACTCAGAATCGCGTCGGCCTCCGCGGCGCGCCTGCGAAGTTCCGCGGGATCGTCGCTCACGATAATGTTGGTCTCAGCCGGAAGCCGGTCCAAGTGCTTCAGATGCGGAGCGGTGGGATTGCAGATTACCAGAAGGGTGGTGGGCATTGTCGCAAAGCACCAGCATAACGTGGGACACTTAGATCGTGCCGGATGTTTGCACTTGCGGAGCCCGCCTGCCCGAGGACGCGCGCTTCTGCCACAAATGCGGCAAGCCGCAACGGGACGAGCCGCTGCTGGCCGAACTGGAAGCGCCACCGCCGCCCGTCATGCCTCCCCTGCCGGTGGCCGCCGCCGAGCCTCTGCCGATCGGGTTCCACAACAAGATCGCGGTCCGCGTGGCCATGCTGACAGGCATCATGGGATTCGCCCTTTCGGCGCTGACAGGCACGTTTGCCTTGGTGTTTATGGCGGCGTGCGGGTTCTTCGCTGTTTACTGGTACTGCAAGCGCACGGGCCAACAGTTGAGTCCGCTCAGCGGCGCGCACCTGGGCTGGATCACGGGCTTATTCGGGTTTCTGATAGCTGCGATCCTGGTGACCGTGGCAGCGGCGGCACTATCGCAGCCTGAAGTGGTCACGTTGATGAAGGAACAGTGGAAGACCACCTCGCGTCCGGAAGCGGACCTGACGCAGATCATCGAGACGCTAAGCACACCGGCCAAGCTAGCCGCGCTCCTGTCCTTCTCCTTCCTGTCGTTCACGCTCCTCCCCGCGGCCGGCGGCGCGATGGGCGCGTATTTCCTGAATCGCCAAAGGACTTAACGGGGCAGGTCCCCCGAGTTGCAGACTGGCCTCTAGCCCAACCAACCCAACCGTTCCAGGCTTTCGAAATCCAAGTACCGCTCCAACTGTTGGTCCTTTCCGTACAAAAGTAGGCTATTTTCGATGAACTCGGCATAGCCCTTTAGGTCTGGAAAAAGTGCCGCGCGGTGTATGTTCATAGCCGACAGCCGACTAAGGAATTCAACGCCCACCTGTGGATTGATCACGAGTTTCTTCGAAAGGACGTCTTGGGCTTTAAACTGTCCCGCCGGTGCGTTCTCAGCGAAAGATAAGTCCACATTGCCAACACACAGAAATGTTCCCTGTTGAGCCGCCAACCTTTCGCTATGGGAACGCGGATGCACCGGAGCAATAAACCAACCGGGGGATCGGCAAGAAAGTGTTCGTTGAAAAGCGCTCGTCCACTCAGATCAGTATGAGCAAGAACGCCGACCTGCTCCGCTCCGATCCCTCTCAGCGCGACATGATTGATGGCCCATACGGCGGGCTTCGGCCCATCTGGGAGATCTTGATCTGCGTGCAACAACTCCACAAGCGCGAAATACAAGGCGACATAAGGGGATGTCGTCACGTCAATGAGGCGGGTTGGCAGGCCCCAGTGGCGCATTAGTGCCAACCACTCAAGGGTATCCTCGGGTTCAGGAATATTTTGAAGGAACTTGCTGGCTCGCGCCTGGAAGGCGCGCAGGAGTATCAGTTCAATTCGGGTCCCAATCGTGTTGGCGTCACGCCCGCACGGATAGCGTGGATATGGCTCCCCATTTGCAGGAGGGATGACCTTCTTCGAAGTCCGCCGAAGAGTGGTTTCAAGCGTCCAAGTCGAGTCACGCTGACCGCGAAAATACCATCGTCCACGCTTCCGACGTAAACGGCTCTCATAGAACGACTCGAAGTCTGACCAGGAATCGATCTTCACTTCTTCTGGATTTAAACCTGGGTCTCGCACCCACTCGGGGATTGGTTCGGTCTGCATCCTGTTCAAGCTTAGCTGGCCGATGAGCACCGGCGCAGCGGGATCATGGACGCCATGTCAGGATACTCTGTATATTTCTCTTCCCATGCACGACGGCGACAACCTGAAGCGGGGTCGTCCCTGGCCTGTAAATGACACTGTAATTGGGATAGCGCGTCAATGTCCAAAAAAGAAGGGAACGGAGAGTGAGATCCGGCTTGGAATGCCCGCGCAGAGGGGCTTCCGCAAGAAAGTCGCAAGCGTCATAGATCGCCTGTTCGACGCGGTCCGCGGCATCGGCGCTGTCCTCCGCTATGCAGGACCATACGTAGAAAATGTTGGCTTCGCAAGAGGGGTGAGGGCGTAACCGCTTATCGCTTGGCGGACCGCACTTCGAGCCAAGCATCCTTCATAGCCTGAATCTCACGCCGTGCCTGTGCGCCGTCGATCAGCTCGCCACGCTCGGCCTGCAAATAACCCTCTTCGATGTGCGCCGACAACGCCCGCCGCTCCTCGTCGGTCCAGCTTTCCTCGGCGTCTTGAGCTTCAAGAGCGCGGCGCAACACGTCTTCGACGCTGGCATAGCCGCCGCTGGAAAGGCGCTTCTTGATCAGCGACTCAAGATCGGGAGGAACGTTCAATTGCATGGCTGGTTCTCCATGGTCTCTTTCATCGTACCGTTTCTAACGGCTGTTGCCGCAGCCCCCTTCATCAGAAAGTAGTAGCATGGCGGTGGAGGCGATTACCATGAATCTTCGGATCCTCTCGATTGCAGGGTTGTCACTGGCGGCGCTGGCCGCGGTTGCTGTATGGTCCTCACACTCCCACGCCCAAGGTTACACCAGCCCGTTCGCGACCTCGTCGGTCACCATCGCTGGCCACAAAATCGACATCGAGTACTACGCCCCATCCGCACACGGACGAAAAATCATGGGCGGCCTGGTGCCCTTTGACGTAGTCTGGTGCACGGGCGCGAACTGGGCCACCAAGATCACCTCCGACGCCGACCTCCAGGTGGGCGAGCTAAAGCTTCCCAAGGGCAGCTACAGTATCTGGACGCTTCCGACGGCCCGCGATTGGACGCTGATCGTCAACAAGCAGACCGGGCAATTTCACCTGGATTACAAACAGGCCTTCGATTTCGGCCGCACCAAGATGGACGTGAAGTCGCTGCCGTCGCCGGTCGAGACCTTCCGGATCGATCTCCGCTCCGAAGGCGGCAATAAAGGCACGCTGGCGCTGGCGTGGGAGACGACCGAGGCGTCGATCCCGTTTACGGTGCTCCGCTGAGGAGCTGGACAAACTAAAGAGAATCCGGCGCAAGCCTCGACGTGCGATGCCATTCCACTCGCGTGAAACTGGCCTAGTAAGCTGTCCCGGTCAATTCGTGAGCAACAGAACCCCGGGGCTAACGCCACGGGGTCATAGCCCCGCCCCGCCAAGTGGGGCAGCCCTTTCAGGCTGCGGACCCGCTTTCAGCGGGTCCAACTGCTCTGCACACGAAGCGCCGGGAGTCATCTCCTAGCCGAGCGCAGAGTCATCACGCCCAAAACGCCAAAGCCCACCGCGATCACACCTCGCAGCACCACACCCAGAAGCGGTGCGCCGAACAGCACACTCCGCCAAGCGAGCGCAGCGAACGCCAGGCCGAGGCACAGATACCACCACCCGAACAATCGAATAAGCAGCGGTTTGCGCGCAGGGCCGGTCATCGCTTGCTCCCATCCCCAGCGGCCTGAGCCGAAGCGCGCTTGACCAAAGCCACGCCCGCGAAGATCACCACCATTGCCGCAGCTTCCCACGCGCCGAACGGCTCGCGATAGAACAACCATCCCAAAAACACCGCCACCACGGGATTTACGTACGTGTAAACCGAAGCGACCGCCACCGGCAGGCGGCTGATGGCCATCAGGAAGGAACTGTAGCCGATGATGCCTCCGAACACGATCAGGTAGGCGAGCGCCGCGCCGCCGCGCCTGGGCCCATGAATGCCCCAGTGAATCGCGTGAGGCGTGAGGAGCGCCGGGATCGTCCACGCCAGCCCGCACGCGAGTTGCTGCACCGCGCCGCTGACAAACGGATGCGCCCGCGCCTGCTGCTGGCGCTGCCGGATCGAGCCCACCGCCCAAGCCGCGCAGCCGAATTGCAGCAGCAGGAATCCTGCCAGCCCGCCCGAGCTCCCCTCCCCCGTCAGCGCCTGCCACGCTGGAACGGCCACCAGCAGCGCGGTGCCCGCCAAGCCGACGAACAGCGCCCGCAGCGTCGGCCCGTGCAGCGATTGTCGTGGGGGAATCAACGCATCCACGCCCACCATCCAGAACGGCGACGTCGTAACGTACAACGCGGCCAATCCCGACGGGACCCACAACTCGGCGTAACTTAGGCAGCCGTTGCCGATGCCCAGGATCACAACGCCATTAAACGCCGTGCGCCACAGCTCCGGGCCCCGCGGAATCGGCACTCCGGCGAGGCGCGCGCCGGCCAGCATAACCCCGCCGGAGATGATGTAGCGAATCGACACCAGCGCGGGCGGAGCAAAGGACTCAAGCGCGATACGAATGCCCAGGTAAGTGGTTCCCCAGAAAAAACACACGCAAATCAACGCCACATAGGCGCTGAATTGTGGATGGTCGCGCAAGGCAGGTACCATGTTAGCTTGATTCTCACGCTCACCATCAATCCCGCCATCGACCGCACCGTGATGGTCGACAAATTGGTCTTCGAAGACCGGGGCTACATTCTCTCCCGCGGTGAAGTCGCCGGGGGCCGCGGCGTCAACGCCTCGCAGGTGGTTCACGCGCTGGGCGGCAAGACCCGGGCCGTTCTGACGTCGGGCGGCGCGGCCGGCCAGCGCATGGAAGAATCTCTGGCGCGGATGGGATTCCCCTATCAGGCCGTGCCGGTGAAGGCGGAGAGCCGCGTGAATCTCACCATATCGGATAAGCAGGGCCTGACCATCAAGCTCAACGAAGTGGGCGAGAAGCTGGCGCCGGATGAGGTTCGCACGGTACGCGACGTAGTGGAAGCGCAGCTCTCATGTAACCCGCGCACGACGGAGCGCCGCGGCAGTGTAAAGGAAGCTCGCGAGGGTTCCGCGGCGCCCGGTGCGCGGGACGGCGTCCGCTGGCTGATGATCTGCGGCAGTCTTCAGCCCGGCGTACCCGAGAGCTTCTACCGCGAGTTGATCGAACTGGCGCGCAGCCGCGGTGTCAGTACGATCCTCGATACCGACGGCGATGCCCTGTTACGCGCCCTGGAGGCCAAGCCCACCGTGATCTCGCCCAATCAGGCCGAGGCCGAGCGGCTGCTGGGCCGGGCCATCCTGACGCGCACCCAATCCATCGAAGCGGTGGAACGGATTCACTCCATGGGCCCGGAAAACGTGATCGTATCGTTCGGCAGCCGCGGCGCAGTCGCGGCGTCGGCCGAAGGAATGTTCGAAGCCTTGCCGCCGCGCGTGGACGCGCTGTGCCCCATCGGCGCCGGCGACGCGCTGGCCGCCGCTTTCGTGTGGGCCATGGACAAGAAGAAAGCCTTCTATGACGCGCTTCGGTGGGGCGTCGCCGCCGGGACCGCCACCGCGGTTTTGCCCGGCATGACCTTCCCCACGCTCCAGCAGGTGCGCGCGATCTATAAACAGGTGGAAGTGCGCCCGGCGGCGCGCTGACGCCAGTTCAACGCCGTTTCTTGCGGCGCTTGAAGAACACATCCGGCGACTTCAGCGTGGTCGAAACCAGCGCCAGGAACAACGCCAGTAACGCGAGCAACGTCGCCACCGAGCCGATCAACAGAAAATCGGAATCCTTGAGCGGCGAGGGCATCAGTTTGATCATGATGGCCGCCACCACCATAAACACACACAAAGCCGCCAGCCCCAGCGTAAGAAATCGTCGCATTTAATCGTATTTCTCGTAGAGAATTTGTTTGCGGTCGAACCCCATGCCTTTCAAGATCCCGCGCACATCATCCACCATTTGCTTGAGCCCGCACAGATACACGTTCACGTCGCGGCGATCGCCGATCGCCTCGGCCAAGTGCGTCTGCACGTGCCCGCTACGGCCGGCCCAGCTTGCGTCCGGACGGCTCAGCGTAGGCCAGAACCGGAAGTGCGGAACGCGCCCGGCCATCTCCTCGAATTCATCGCGATACATCAGGTGCGACTCATAGCGCACGCCAAACAGTAGCGTGATCGGAGGCCCCGTGGGCGCCAGGTGCGCCTGCAGCATCGCCCGGAACGGCGCGATGCCGGTGCCCGTAGCGATGAACAAGGATTCCCGTGGCGGCTGCCGCATCACGAATTGGCCCAGCGGCGGCCGCATCTCAATGCAATCGCCCAGCTGCATCCCGAACAGCAGCGGCGAAACGTGCCCGCCATCCACGCGATTCAGGCACAGCTCAAAGCGGTTATCGCCGCGCGGCGCCGATGCCAAGGAATACGCGCGCGTGATCGTTTTGCCGTCGCACTCCGCCGACAGCGATACAAACTGTCCGGGCGTATAGTCCAGCCGCTCCACCCCCTCCGCTGCAAACAGAAAATGGCGCACCTCGGGCGCGATTTCGCGGGACTCGATCAACCGCGCTCGCATGCCGATTCGCGCGCCCGGTCCACCAGCGCGTCCACCATTCCCGGATGCCCGTCCAGCGGCGCCGTAACTTCGACAACCAGGTTGGGGTGCATCCGTGTAACCGATTCGATCAGCCGTGGCAAGTCGCGCTGCAAGTGCAGCCCCAGCGTGAGGAAATACGGAACGACGATCACCCGCGCAACCCCCAGCGCGGCTAACTCGTCCACCGCACCCCGCAAATCCGGACGCCCGCCTTCCAAAAATGCGGCCCGCACCAGCTCGAATCCGCCGTGAGCCGCCATATCGTTCGCCACCGCGCGCACGGCCTCATTGGCCGATTCGATGCTGGACCCGTGCGCGAATACGATGTACCCGGTTCCGCTCATGGCACGACGCTTACCGCGGACTCGGCGGGAAAATAGCTGCGCAGGAAATCGAAGAACGCCCGACCGCGGCGCCGCCCGTTACTGTGCTGGAGTTCCAGGCGCTGCAGGAACACCAGGGCGCCCAGCACATCCGCATCACGCAAGGTCTGCATCCCGGTTTCCTCCGCCAGTCGCTTCCGCAGTTGTTCGATCGACAGCTTGATCTGCTCCTGAATCCCGGCAGCGTACGGATTGGCGGGCCGCGTCTCGTAGATCAACCCGGATTCGAGCGTCCGGTAGGTTTTGATCAGCGCCTCCAGGGCCTCGCGCGCATCGCCATCCACGGCCTTGCCGGACTCGATACCCCGCACTACCGCGGACGCCAACCACACGATCAAGGGTTCCTGTTCGCGAATAAAGTCCTCGTTCAGGCGGACGTCGGCGTTGGGCAATTCTCCCATTCCTGACAGTTCCGGAGGCCGTTCATGCAACCGCGCTTCCCGCAGATACGGGCAGTCGAGCGGACAGTCCACCGTGTTTTCGCGCTCCGACCCGCAGCAGGACGGGCAAATTTCGCCGCCCACGCCGGGACAATGACGCTTGGCGCGCTTCATTTCGCACAGCTTGCAGGGGATATTCACAAGAGAAGTTACCTCCATCGTATCATCGGAAAATGGCGCGGACCGATCTTTACCTGAAAGTAGAACTGGTTCTTGACGAGAAAGAGGATCCGGAGCGCGTAGCCGCCGAAATCTGCCGCCTGATCGCCAAGGTCTACGGCGTGCGCCGCGCGGAAGTATCAAGCATGGTAGACAAGGAAAGTTAGCGCACTTGTGGAGCACGCACTCGTGCGTGCCATGTCGGCACTCGTGCCGACACATGTCCGCCGCCAAAGACCTAATGCGCCAGCGGTGTAATCCCACCGTCGACGAACAGCGAATCCCCAGTAGTAGCCCTAGCCGTAGCCAAAAGAAAGAACACCGCCTCAGCGACATCCTCCACCGTAGCGATCCGCCCCAGCGGCGTAGTCTTCGCCGTCCCCTCATAAAACGCCGCCGGAAGATCCACGAAGCGAGTGCGCACCAAACCCGGCAGCACGCAGTTCACCCGAATCCCGGGAGCCAACACCCGCGCCAGCGACTTAGTGAGCGTTACCACCCCCGCCTTGGAAGCCGCATACGCCATCGAACTGGCGACGCCGGTGACCGCGGCGATCGAAGAAATGTTGACGATCGCCGCATCCGCCTGCTTCTTCAGGAAGGGCGCAGCGGCACGCGCGCAGTAGAAAACCCCGCGCAGGTTGGTGTCGATAGTGCGTTCCCAGATCTCGTCGGTTAACGCGTCGAAGTCAGCCTGCGGAACGCGCTGGGTCCATCCGGCATTGTTCACCAGATAGTCCAGACGTCCGAACTGGCCCACCGCCGTTTCCATCAACCGCACGGCAGCATCGTTCTGAGAAACGTCGGCCGCGATCGCGACCGCGGTCCCACCGCGCGCCCGGATTCCGGAAACGGTCTCCTCCGCCGCGTCTTTCGATCGGCTGTAATTAACGACGACGCTCGCGCCCTCCCGAGCCAGCAGTTCAGCCGTAGCGCGGCCCATGCCGGTGCCGGCTCCGGTAACCACCGCGGTTCGATCTTTAAGTCTCACAAGCACCTACCTTCTAGTACCACAGCCCTTTAGTACCATGGCTCTTTAGTACGATAACAATGGAGGAACTAGATGAAGCTACGAATACTTGCCACTCTGGTCTTAGGGGCCGGCCTGGTTTCCGCCGCCAACGACGCGCCCGCGCGCCTGGCCGCGGCTGCCACCTCGTTCAAGGAAGTGATGGGCATACCCGACAAATCCATTCCGCAGGATCTGCTGGGCAAAGCCTATTGCATCGTGATCGTGCCGGATCTGAAAAAGGGAGCGTTCGTGTTCGGCGCCAAGTATGGCAAAGGGTTTGTATCCTGCCGGAAGAAAGACGGCGTGGGCTGGTCCGCTCCGGGGTCGATTCGCGTGGAAGGCGGCAGCTTCGGTCTGCAGATCGGTGGCACCGAAACCGACGTCTTCATGCTGGTGATGAATGAGCGCGGCATGGAGCGCTTGCTGTCAACCAAGTTCACGCTAGGCGGCGACGCTACCGCTGCGGCGGGTCCGGTAGGCCGCTCGACCCAGGCCGAGACCGACGCCGCCATGACCGCCGAGATCCTGACGTGGTCGCGCGCCCGTGGTTTGTTCGCCGGCCTGTCTTTGAGCGGCGCCACGCTGCGCGAAGACAGCGACTGGAACGCCGAGCTGTACGGCAAATCCATCACCAACCGGCAGGTGATCACGGGAAGCACCGAGCCACCGGCGTCCGCCGCCGTGTGGATGACCGAGCTCAACCGGTATTCGAGCCGGAAGTAGCGCACAGCGAATGCCTTGTGCGCGAAAGTACTGAGGGCCCAGGAATCATGGCCAATCCCGAAATCTCTTCTCGCATGCGCGAGGACTGGAACGCGCGTGCGCGCGAAGACGCCGGATACTACGTGGCCTTCGGCCGGCGGGAACAAGACGACCAGGAGTTCTTTGCCACCGCGGCGGAAGTCGTCAACAGCCTGGAGTGGGAACTGCGCCGCGTCCCCGCGCCGGAGCGTACCGATTGGAAAGCGCTCGAAATCGGATGCGGACCGGGACGTTTGATGAAGCCTATGAGCCGCCACTTTGCCGAGGTGCACGGCGTCGACGTGTCCGACGAAATGATTACTCTGGCCAAAGAGAAGCTGCAGGGCATTCCCAATGTGTTTCCGCACGCCACCGACGGCGCCAGCTTGAGCCAGTTCGCCGACCAATCCTTCGAATACGTGTACTCCTACGCGGTGTTCCAGCACATCCCCAGCCGCGAGGTCGTGTACCAGTACTTGAACGAGATGCATCGCGTGATGAAACCGGGCGGCTTGGCCCGCATGCAGTTCAACGGGCTGCCGCGCGCCGGGTACGGCGGGTCCTCGGATGATGGCGATACGTCGCCTGGCACATCAATGGACACGTGGTCGGGCGCGCGCTTCTCCTCCAGCGAGCTGCTGGAGTTCACCGCGATGCACGATTTTCAGGTCCTGGCTCTCGAAGGCGTCGGCACCCAGTATATGTGGACCACCTGGCGCAAGCGCGAGCGTGGTTGGTTCGCCGCGCAGCAGGAAATGGTTCCCGAGGAGACCGTTCGCATCCGCCGCATCACCAACGCCCACAGCTCCGAACCCGTGGCGCCCTGCCGTGGCCGCTTCGCGTCGATTTCCATCTGGGTGGAGAATCTGCCTCCCGAAGCCGGCCTGCACCACTTGCGCGTCACCATCGGCGATTCCCTCGGTACCGTGACCTACATCGGCCCGGCCGATCCCGCCGGATTGCAGCAGGTAACGGTGATTCTTCCGGAGCTCGAAGCCACCGGTTTGCTACCGGTCGAGTTGCGGTGGGCAAATTCGAGCATGAGCACCCGCATTGCTCCGCCCGCAGTGCTGCGCGTGATCCCGCCCGGCCCCAGCGTCCCCAGGCTCGCCTCGGTGACGGACGGCGTGAACCTGGTTTCAGACCGCCGCATCGAGACGCGCAACGTAAAGATGACTCTCGAAGAGATCGTCCGGCCCTACGAGATCGAAGCCACGGTAGGAGGGCGCACCGTGGACCTCGAATACTTCTGCATCGATCCGCGCCCGCAAAAATTCGAAGTGAACTTCCGCCTGCCTGAAGAGATCAGACCCGGCCGTCACGAGTTGGTCGTCCAAATCGGACGGCGCAAGCTGGCGCCCGTAGCGTTAGAAGTCACGGCCTGAAGCGGCATTGTTCCACAACAGATACCGAGCCGCGCGCGTAACCAAGCGGTAGGAGGGTTTACGCGGCGCTCCTGCGTGCCGGATCACCTCATTGGCAATCTGGTCCGCGTGCTCCGAAACGATCGCCAGCTTGCGCGCTCTGGAGGTTCAGCCAGTACTGAGCCGAGGCGCCGAAGCAGAATTCCAGGCGCAGAGCCGTATCGGGAGAGATGGCCCGTTTGCCGTTCACGATAAGACTGACGCGGCTCAGGGGAATTCGAGTATCCCGAGCCAACCGATTCAGGCTGGTACCGCGCTCCTCCATTTCCTGGCGCAGAATCTCCCCGGGATGGGTGGGGGGCAGCTTCCTCTTTGCCATGGTGCCTCCTTATAGAGCTGGTTCCTAGTCAATGATAATCGACAATTTCAACGTCCCAGGCACCGGCATACTTCCAAAGGAAGCAGATTCGCCATCTTTCGTTGATGCGGATGCTGTGTTGGCCGGCTCGGTCACCGCGGAGCGCCTCCAGATGATTGCTCCGGATATCACCCAAGTCCTTAAGGCTGGTGGCAGCGGCCAGGGAATCCAGGCGCCGCTTGGCTTGCTGTTCGATAGCCCTGAACTTCCCGTGATGATGGTTGTGATAGCCTTTCGCCATGGAATGGCTATGGCAAGGACTGCTCGCCAACGGACTTTGGCGCGGAGTTGAGATCGTCATGATCGCGGTGATCGGAGCGATCATGGCATTCTTGAAGTCACGCGGAAAATCGTGGATTGATCCGACTCTGTACGGACTGCGCGCTTCTGCTTTCTTGGCGATACTGATATTTTTCGCTACCGCCCTGGCGACGCTTCCATCGGTCCAGCCGGAGATAAATGGGGAGAATGCAGAGACCAGAGTCAGATCGTGGCTTGACCACTTTCATCTTGCCTCAACGGTGATGCCGAACAGTCCAATCGCTTCCTGGTATCTTTTAACCCGGATAGGTAATCGTGATGTCGGCACTAGACCATTTTCTGAGTATTTATAGACCATAGCCGCAGTGGCGAAAATGGGCTGTTGCGTGTTCTGAATTCACCGCAGTAAGGGCCGCGGCCACGGCATGCTCCAGCAATTCCAGTTGG
>Ga0116223_10002030_pt1 | contig 19616 bp, 16 predicted proteins | sample Sb_taG_3_FD_90092 | JGI IMG/M metagenome (GOLD analysis project Ga0116223, IMG submission 90092) | Peat soil microbial communities from Weissenstadt, Germany - Sb_50d_a_PC metaG | ecosystem: Environmental > Terrestrial > Soil > Wetlands > Peat | place: Germany: Weissenstadt | collected 2010-09-21 | reverse complement strand
TTGCGCGGATTGCCGATTCGCGCGCCTGAATCGCAGCGACCGGGGTGCGGTCTTTTACCAGTGCGGCAAATCATTCGAGGATTCCCGGTTCGCGAAGTACCCGCGGCTGCCCGTTCGGGCGTGCCCGGGTTATGAACAGGAAGCGAAGGCCAAGAGCCCCACCACCTGATGGCCTTCATCGGGCTTGCTGGATGACAGCGGCATCCCGAGCCGGAACGCTCACCGTCACGGTCCGATTTCCCACGGAGACCGGCCGGCCGTTCCACACATCGCGGGCGATTCGAAAATCCGGCGCCTGTTTTCCCAGCGAGACCGTTACGCGGGCTTCACTCCGCGAGGGATTGGTCACCCATAAGTAACTCCCGCCCTTGCCAGTGTGCAGCCGCGCTTGAACGGCGGCGTTCTCGGTGCGCAACAGCGGTTCCACATCGGCAAGCTTCAACAGGCCGGCGAAGAAAGCTTTGGCGCCCGGCGAGTGGTGCAGGTAGTAACCGCTGCCGGGAAACGTGCCAATGAGCAACGTGCGCCCTTTCCCGAAATGGTTCTCGACGGCGGCAACGTGACCGTTCGCATAGTGGCCCGCGGGCCGGCCGCCGGTGGTTTCGTATTCTTGCAGGAAGTATCGGCCGTCGATCTGCTGCCCTTCCACTTCCAGAGAAAGTTTGTCGAGAAGATCCGGAGTGAACTCGACATAACGTTCGCGTGCGCCAAAGACCTGGTCGAGGCCATAGTTCGGCTGCACCGGACCGGCCCGGCCGTGATCGCCGAAGTAGGCGGGCAGACCCTCGCTGACAAGCGTGCCGCCTTGCTCCACGTACTTGCGAAGTTTGTCCACGGTGGCGCTCTGCAACATCACCGGGTAGGGGAGATAGACGATCTTGTACTTGCCGATATCGTCGAGCGCCACGAAATCGGCCTGGATGTTGGAATCAAAGAACGCCTGATAGGCGCCTTGGATCGACTGGGTATAGAAACTGGTCGCGCCTTGCTGCACGTAATTGAACAATTCGGACTCCGGAACAAAGACGAGGCCGATGTCGCCTTGGACCGGCCGCGATGCCCACACCTCCGGATGAGCATTGGCCCAGCGCGCGACCTTGCCCGCCATCTCCGCGCGCGGGGTCACCGAGCCATCCATTCCAAACGCGCCGAACGCGCCGAACAAAGGACCATCCAGCAGCGGACGCCATCGCGGATACAGAATGCCGGTGGCGCCGGCCGCGCACGAGACCAGATTCCACAGCCGGACGTCGTTTTCGTCGGGAATCCGGCCGTCTTCGCGCGGACGGCCGATGACTTGCGGCTGCATCCACAGCGGCCCGGCCTCCGCTTCGGCGTGCCAGAAAGGCTTGCCGCGCGATCCGCCGCGCACCAGGTCGACGGCCTGGAACTGTTTCCATGGCTCGTCGCCTTTGCGGGACGCTATAAAGGTGAAGCCCCAGGTATCGACTTCCGCCGCCGACCGCCATTCATCGTGCGCGCTCGATGGCAGCGACTCCAGCGTTCCCGCCACGCCGTGGGCCGCGATCAGATGCTTGGGGTCGAGCTTCCGAAACAACTCCACGCGCCAATGGAAAAGATCGAAGGCATTGTCGATGCGGAACTGCAGCCAATCCAGGCTCTCGGGATAACCGCCGAAATTGGGCGGAGGCTCTATGTCCTCCCATCCTGCGTAGCTGTACCTGTTCCAGACGCGCCCGAGCTGCTCCGGAGTCTGGTAACGCCCGTGCAGCCATTCCCGCAATTTGCGTTTGGTCGCGTCGCAATAGCAATACATCTTCGCCGGGCTGCCGCCGTTGTACGTGTTCTCGTTCCACAGATCGTAGCCCAGCAGGGCCGGATGATTCCGGTAATGTTCCACCAGCGCGATCAGAAATTTCTCGGCCGCGGCGCGAACATCCGGGTTGTCGAGGCACAGGCCGGGGAACCCTCCGGTGGCGCTGCTGCCCCCGATGCTGCTGGCGGCCACGCTGCCGTCGCTCGCCACATAGCGTGCGTGAGGATACTTCCGGAAGGCCCATTCGGGCGCATCGGTAATGAACTCGGCAATGATCACCTTGATGCCGTTCTGCGCGGCCAGGTCCATCATGCGGTCGTAGTCGCGCCAATCGTACTTCCCCGGCGCGACCTCGATCGCGCCCCACATGAACCAATGCCGGAACGTGTTCATGCCGACGCGCGCGGCGGTCTGATGATCGCGCGCCCAGTCCTGCTCCGGCGGATTCGATTTCCGGAAGTAGACTGCGCCGTACGGGAAAACGAGGCTGGCATCGGCTGAGAGGCCAACGTCCGCGAACAAGAGAACGGAGAAAACGATTCGGCTTACGCGCATCTACGACTCCGCACTGCGGCTCGATACTATCACACCGTCGGGAGTTGGGGCGTGTGCGAAAAAAAGCCGGCTCCGCAGAGCCGGCAATATCAACCTGAGACCGAAGGCGATTCCCCCCGAAACCATCTTCAGCCCCAAGTCTCCAAAAATATCGATTCGGCCCGGACCCCGGCCGTTGCGAGCCCATGCGAACAACCTGTTCGATGCCGCACACTCAGTTGCGGGAACCGACGCTCTCGGTGCGGCCGGCCAGCGGCTGTACCACACCGATGCCGCACACGGCGACTCCGGTTTTGGTGAGGGCGCTCAGGAAAGTGGAAAAGAGCGCGTAGAATACCTGCTCGGTGAGCGGCTGTTTGCCGGGCAGGCGAAAGCTGGCGGGAAGTTCTTTCGAGATGCTCAGCCGCACGGAATTGCGGTGGGCCTTGCCGCCGCGGTCGCGCTTGTTGGCCAGGATCAAGGGAGTTTGCATCACCATTCCGGACCTTCCATCCACGTAGAACTGGCACCGCGAGAACCAGCCCAGGTTGGCCGGATCGGCGGCATCGAACAGCAGCAGAGGTCCATCTCGCCCGGGCGTGCTGATGTCGAGCTGGATGGAGCGCTGGCTGTCCTTGGTCCGCGTCTCGAACCCCGCCTGTTTGGCGATGTTCGCGATGACCTCGGGCTGAAGTTCCAGGTATATCAGCTTGTATTGTCCCGCCTGGAGTACCTGCATGACGAAGGGCCATTGTAGCGCAGGCCACGAAGCCGCGCTGTGCCACATCGTAGTATCCTCCTTATTTACCGATCAAAATGAATGGCATTTACCGATCCAAATGAACGGCTCCGAATCTCTATTGCAAACCCTGGCGGCGAACGGGGTGGACACATGCTTCATGAATCCGGGAACCTCGGAGATGCGTTTTGTCGCCGCGCTGGAGCGCGTGGAGGCGGTACGCGGCGTGCTGTGCCTCTTCGAGGGGGTCTGCGCGGGAGCGGCGGACGGGTATGCGCGCATGACGGGCAAGCCAGCCGCGACCCTGCTTCATCTCGGCCCGGGCCTGGCCAATGGTCTCTCGAACCTGCACAACGCGCGAAAAGCGAGAAGCCCCGTCATCAACATTGTGGGGGAGCACTCCACGCGGCACCAGCGGTACGACGCTCCGCTTTCGGCGGACATCCAAGCATTCGCGCGCACGGTCTCGGGCTATGTGCGGGTGGTGGCGCGGGCGGCGGATATGGGCCAAGCGGCTTCGGAAACGATTGCCGCCGCGATTGGCCCTCCGGGCCAGGTAGCGACGTTGATCGTTCCAGCGGACGTCTCCTGGTCGGAGGCCGGCGGCTGCGGTCCGGTGGTTGCGAGGCCGCAGCGGCCGTTGCCATCGAGCGAAACGGTTGTCAGCGCGGCGAGGCTGCTGCAACTGGAAGGCCCGGCGCTGCTGCTGGGCGGAACCACGATCAACGATCGCGCACTGGCCGCCGCGAGTAAACTGGCGGCGCGCACCGGCGCGTGCATTTTCGCGGATCGAAACGCGCCGCGAATCGCGTCGGGCCGCGGGCGTTTCCATCCGCACACGGTGCCTTATTTTCCCGAGCCCGCCATCGCCTTGCTGTCCAACATCCGCAACCTGATCGTGGTGGAGACTCAGGCGCCCGTATCGTTCTTCGGATATCCGGAAACGCCGAGCTATCTGCTTCCGGAGGAATGCGCGGTGTTCGCGCTCGCCCAAAAGGACGAAGACGGCACCGGCGCCCTGGAGGCGTTGGTAGAGGAATGCGGGGCCGCGCGAACGGCTGTTGCGGAGGCCGGGCCGGAACCGGCGCCGGCTCCCGACGGTGGGCCGCTCACCACGCAGGCCATTGGCGCGGCGCTGGCGGCGTGGCTGCCGGAGTCGGCGATTCTCTCCGATGAAATGGTCTCGGCGGGAGCCGCGGTGGTGCCATACCTGGTACACGCGGCGCCGCACGACCGGATGCCGGTAACGGGCGGCTCGATCGGCCAGGGGCTTCCCGTGGCCTTGGGCGCAGCCTGCGCCTGTCCGGACCGAAAGGTGATCGCGCTCGAAGCGGATGGCAGCGGGATGTACACCTTGCAATCCCTGTGGACCATGGCGCGCGAAAATCTCGACGTGGTGGTGGTGATCTTCGCCAACCGGCGCTACCAGATTCTGGAAATCGAGATGCGCCGCGTGGGTGTGGATGCGCTCAGCGAGAGGCTCCGGGACAGCATCGATATCGGGCGTCCTGCTCTAGACTGGGTGCGTTTGTCGGAGGGAATGGGAGTGCCCGCCACGCGCGCCACGGACGGCGCGGAATTTGCGTCCCAGTTGCGAGCGGCCCTCGATGTGCGGGGGCCGCGGTTGATCGAGGCTGTGCTGACTCCGGAAGTCGCTTACAAGGTCTTCAGGTAGGCGACGAGGTCGTCCTTCTCCTGATCGCTCAACATGTCTTTGTAGGCCGGCATTCCATTGCCGCCCTCATCCACCTTGGCGCGAATGTTGGCTTCCGTGGGCTTCTTGCCGCTGGTCAGCTTGTCCTTCTTGAACAGGCCTTTCAGCCCCGGCCCCATCTTCTTCTCGTCGCTATCCGCGTTGTGACACACGCCACACTGCTGGAAAACGTCCTTGCCTTTCTCCGCGTCGCCCTTGGCAGCCGGCCAGGCCACCGCCGATCCGGCGGCGAGCGTTACACAAACGGCCCAAACTCGAAATCGATCCATGTTGGTCACTCTCTCCCGTAGCACAAATCAATATCTTACAATCATCCCCGCGAGCTTGGACGTCCGCGGACTGCCATTTTGGCATTAAAGTCGCTTTAACCGGGGTTAAATTATTGATTCTGCTCGAAAGTCAGGCCAATTGACGCATGGGGCGGGGGGACTCGGAGATGCTGATCACTTCGCGGTCGAAGATGGTCATGTCCTGGACCATGCGGTCGACGTCGGCGCTTTCGTCCATGACCACCTCGTGCTCGATCCAATCGGAGAGGGGAATGTTGCGGAAGTACATGCGTTCCTGAAGCACCAGGCTCTTGCGATTGTGCATCAGCAAGCGGTTCTCGCGGGTATAGTGACGCCGCTCGACTTTGAGCTCGCTGAGGAAGATGTCGAGCGACTCGCGTCGCGCGGTCTCTTCGGCGGCGCGCAGCGCGGTCTCGAGCGATACTTTGAGGGCCACCTTCTCGGCATCCAGTGTGCCGCGGTCTTGGGCCAGCCTTTCACGTTGCTCGGCCAACTTCACTTCCATCCGCGATTGCATGATGAACCACGCGAGCAGACCGGAAGCCAGAGCCACAAAACCGGGCAACAGAATCCAGAGCAGGGTTTCCATGAACTCAATGCTATCCAGTACTCCATGCTGAGTACCAGATGCCGAAGGTAAACGCGCGGCCATAACCAACGGCAACCGGCAAGTGAATTGAACGGGCAGATTCTGTGGGGCAGTTGGTAAGCTGCGGCCGATTGTCGATCGGGTATCATAAGCCTAATGCCCCTCACGTCCGGCACGCGGCTGGGCCCCTATGAGATCCTCGCCCCCATCGGCGCCGGTGGGATGGGCGAGGTCTACCGCGCGCGCGACACCCGGCTGGATCGCACCGTCGCGATCAAAGTTCTGCCGGGCCACCTGACCCACGACCCGCAGCTTCGCGAGCGCTTCGATCGTGAGGCGCGTGCGGTTTCCAGCTTGAATCATCCCAATATTTGCGTCCTACACGATGTCGGCGAAGAAGGCGGCGTCGGTTTTCTGGTGATGGAGTACCTGGAGGGCGAGTCGCTGGCCGCGCGGCTCCAGCGTGGCCCGCTGCCCGTCGCCGCTGCCTTGCGCTACGCTGTCGAAATTGCGGGCGCGCTGGATGCCGCGCATCGCCGCGGCGTGGTCCATCGCGACCTCAAGCCGGGAAACATCGTGCTCACCAAGACCGGCGCCAAGCTGCTGGATTTCGGCTTGGCCAAAGTGAGAGCCGCGGCCGCCACGCCGGCGGACCACACCGTGACCATGGCGATCACGACCGATGGCAGCATCGTGGGCACCTTCCAATACATGTCGCCGGAGCAGCTCGAAGGCCGCGAAGCAGACGCGCGCTCGGACATCTTCGCTTTCGGCGCGACCCTCTACGAAATGCTCACCGGGCGGCGCGCCTTTCAGGGCGCGAGCCATGCCAGCCTGATCGCCGCCATCATGAGCGCCGAGCCCGCTCCGGTTTCGAGCATCCAGCCGGGCCCAAAGGGCGCCTCCCCTGCGGCGCTGGATCGCGTGGTGCGCCGCTGCCTCGTCAAGGACCCAGACGAGCGCTGGCAAACGGCGTGCGACTTGAAGCAGGAGCTGATCTGGATTCAGGAAAGCGGCCCGCAGGCGGCCACACCGGCGGTCGCGGAATCCGGCAAGCGACTGCCGTCACGCGTCGCCTGGGCCGCGGCCGGCGTCTTCGCAGTGGCCGCGGCCGTGATGGCTGCACTGCTCCTCCGCGAGGGCAAGCCCGTCCCCCGCCCCCTACGGTTCAGCATCACCGCCCCGGAAGGGACCATTCTGCCCCCGGGCACGCAGCCCGCTATTTCGCCGGATGGCGAGAACGTTCTGTTTCCTGCCAGCAGCACCGGACGGGGCGAGCCGCAACTTTACCTGCATAGCCTCACGACCGGCAGCACCCGGCCGCTAGTTGGCACGAACGGCGCCCTCACCTACGCGTACTGGTCGTTCGATAGCCGTTCCTTTCTCTTGCTCCGCGCCGGCACGCTCTCCCGCATGGACCTGAGCGGGGTGCCGCCCCAGGGCCTGCCGCTTCCCTTTCCGGCCGAATCCGCGTCTTGGGGGCCGGAGGGCGTCGTCTCCGGTGGGAACGGTGCCCTGCACTGGTTCCAGCCCGACGGGAGCGGCGTCCGGCAGTTGCGAGCCCCCAGGCCCGGCGAGGCTGGCGGGCTCTGGAGCCCCTCGCTCATTCCAGGCGGCCGCTGGCTCATGTACAACGCCCGGGCGTCGACCGGATCGATAGCATCACCCGCGGCCGTTCACCTTCTGACGAACGACGGGAAGGTAGAGAAAGCACTGTTTGTAGCGGAATCACCCGCCGTTTATGGAGCCCCGGGATACGCGCTTTATCTGCAGGGCAGTGTGTTGATGGCACGGTCTTTCGATCCCAAGACCGGTGAATTGCGAGGCGACCCCGCGCCGCTCGCTCAGGGAGTGGCCTACACCCAGGCATGGGGAGTCGGTTCCTTCTCGGCCTCCGCCAACGGAATACTGGTTTATCAGCCGGGGAACGGCCTCGGCGACAGTCAACTCACCTGGTTCGACCGTACCGGGAAGACCCTCGGCACCGTGGGAAGTGCTGCCGAGTATTCCAATCCCGCACTTTCCCCGGACGGCAGCCGCCTGGCGGTCGGCATTCGCGATGCCGGGACGCAGTGGCGGGACATCTGGGTCTTCGACCTGGCGCGAAATACTGCCGCCAAACTCACCTTCGACCCCAAGGACGACCTCGACCCGGTGTGGTCGCCCGACGGCTCCCGCATCGCCTTTACCTCGGATCGCCGCGGCGTCCGCAACATCTACGTCAAAAGCGCGTACGGAACCGGCGCGGAGGAGCTGCTGGTGGAATCGAATAACGACCAGAACGCGGAAGACTGGTCGCGCGATGGCCGTTCGATCGTATATAACGCGCTCATAGCCGGCAATGCCCGGGACCTCTGGACGATGTCGCCCGATACTCGCAAGGCGCAACCGTTTCTGGCAACCAGGTTCAATGAGGACCAGGCGCAGTTTTCGCCGGACGGCAAGTGGATCGCTTATCGGTCGAACGAGTCCGGGCGCAGCGAGGTTTACGTGCAGCCGTTCGCCGGCGCGGACTCGGGCACACGGGGAAAGTGGCTGGTGTCCAACGCGGGCGGTGCGGAGCCTCGGTGGCGCGCCGACGGGCAGGAACTGTTCTATGCGTCGCTGGACACGCCGGCGAAAATCATGGCGGTCGACATCGGGGAAAAGGGCGGCGCGATGGTGCCCGGTATTTCCCATGCACTCTTCGAGGTGCGCCTCAACGCGGTGGCGCGCAACCGCTGGGTGGTCTCGGCGGACGGGAAGAAGTTTCTGGCCATCGTGCCATTGGAGCAGAAGCCCGCCAACAGCATCAACGTGATCGTGAACTGGCCGTCGTTGTTACGGAAGTAGCGTCAACTCTAAGACTCCGTCGAACGTCCCTCCGTCGGTCTCCACGCGCCGGCCGGGTCGATGGATCGCACCGTGGACTGGAGGAAGCGCACTCCCGGCTTGACGATGTCGCGGTGAGGATGACGGGCCTGCGCCGGCATTACCCGCCCGAACATCACGTCGAACTTTGAGAAGCCGAAGACGAATGCGTCGCTTTTGTCGATGAGCACGTCGAGTTCGCAGCCGAACGCTTCTGAAAGAATCGTCGTCAGTTCGAGGCCGCCGAAGCCGGCACCCAGCACTACCACGCGTGTGCGCATGGGCGCAGGATACCAGCTTTCGCCGGGGCCAACCCCTACCCCCGTCTTCCCCTGGCCCCAATCAGTGCCGCCGTGCCCTGACGATCTCCGCTTCGGCGCCGACGAAGCCCCAGGTGACCCACACGTGTCCTTTCACGACGCGGGCGAAATAGTCCTGCGCCTTGGCTTCGTCACTGTTATAGAGGTGCCAGTTGCCCACTCCGTAGGCGACGGTATCGAAACGCAGCTCGGTTTCGTCGTCCTGGTTGCCGGCGGGCGGCTCCGGCGGAAGCGCTTCGGATTCCGGCAGCCGGCGCTGGAAAAACCGCACCAGGTTCAGATAGAAGAGCGTGTGCTCGGCGGTGTTCTTCATCTCCGGCGTGATCTGCGCGAGCGCCTGGGCCGCCTCCGTGTCTTGATGGGCGCGCCGCAACGAGGCGTACAGCCAGTTGCTCGAGTTGATGCGTTCATCCAGATTGGGCGCCAGGTCCACGGCGTGCCGGAACGCCTTGCCCGCCTCCTGGAACTCGCCGAGGAAATAGTGCGCGAGGCCGAGATGATAGTAGGCATCCATCTTCTTGGGATTGAGAGCCACGGCATGGTTCAAATCGGCGAGCGCATGCTTGAAGTCGCGCAGGGGCAGCTCGCGGTGGCCGCGCTCCGTGTAGATGTCGGCATTCCCGGGCGTCCGCTTCAGCGCGCGGGTACACGTAGTGACGGCCTCGCGATCCTGCCAGACCGAGACCTGGGCCGCTTCCAGCTTCATGATGAGGCCCGGATTCTTCGGGTCGGCGGCGAGGTTCTTCGCCGCCTCGTTGACCACGCCTTTTTCGTCCGGCAGCGAGTAGAACTTCGTGCCGAGTGGGGAAGTGACTTCGAGCACGGGTTGTGCAGTTTGGGCAGACGCGGCGAGCGCCAACAGAGCAGACGCCACCAGCAAGGTTTGAATCGTCATGATTGCTGAGGACATGGTTGCTGAAGATTATAAGGTATTCTGAGCTTTGTCTGTGACTCATGCCGATCGCATTGTTGCCATGCTTCAGGCGGCCGGAGTGCGCCGCTTGTTCGGCATGCCCGGCGGGGGGAGCAACGCCGATCTGATCGAAGCCGCGGGACGCGCGGGCCTGCCGTTCTCCCTGGCGCATACCGAGACCGCGGCGGCCTTCATGGCCTCGGCGCAGGCCGAGATTACCGGACGGCCCGGTGCATGTATCGCGACGCTCGGGCCGGGAGCGGCGTCGGTGATGAATGGTGTCGCCAACGCCTGGCTGGATCGCGTTCCGCTGCTGGTCCTGACCGATTGCCACGATGCCGCCGCCGGGATGATGCAGCACCAGACGCTCCCGCAGGGGGAGATGTTTCGGCCGGTGGTGAAGTGGAGTGCGCGGCTGCGGCCGGAGAACGCGGTCGAGGTGATGCGGCGCGCCATCGAGGAGGCATCGAACCCACCCCGCGGACCCGTGCATTTGGATATCGCGGGCGAAGTCACGTCGGCCGCTGCGGGCGGAATTTTCTGGGCTCGGACATCCGGAGGCTGTTCCACCAAACGGCCCGACTCCACCTTGCAAGGGCGGCGCCCCGTGATTTTGCTCGGCCTCGGCGCGCGCACTGCGGCGATAGCCTCAGCGGTCCGGCGCCTGTGCGAGCGGTGCGGCATCCCCGCGCTGGTCACTTACAAAGCCAAGGGAGTAGTCCCCGACCGGCATCCCTGGTTCGGCGGCGTGCTCACCAACGGGGCCCTGGAGCGCGACATCCTCGACCGCGCCGACGCGTTCCTGGCGATCGGGTTGGACCCCGTGGAACTTCTGCCGCGCCCGTGGACCTACACGCAGCCGGTCCATTCCATTAGCACGTGGCCCATGCGCCAAAGCCAGATCCCAGTGAGCGCCGAGCTGGTTGGCGATGTGGCTTCCTATTTGGAAGCCGTGCGGGCGACGACGGATTGGACGGCTGCCGAAGTGTCCCACCTGATCTCAGCCCAGCGCGATCGGATGCGCGCTAACGGCGAGCCGGGCGAGCTTCTGCCGCATCGTGTGGTGGAGTTGGTGGCCGAACAGTATCCCGGCGCGCGCGCCACCGTGGATGCGGGCGCGCACATGTTCCCAGTGATGTCTTTCTGGCCCGCCGAAGAACCGTGCGGCGTGCTCATTTCGAACGGGCTCGCGACCATGGGGTTTGGGCTGCCGACGGCCATCGGCGCGTCGCTTCTCGACACCTCGCGCCCGACGGTGGCGTTTACCGGAGACGGCGGCTTGCTGATGTGTCTGGGCGAGCTCCGTACAGCCGCGCGGGAGGCGCTGCCATTGCGTATTATCGTGTTTGTAGACGGCGCCTTGAGCCTGATCAAGATCAAACAGATTCAGCGCGGGTACCCCACCGATGGCGTCGAGATCGGTGACATCGACTGGCGGGCGATTGGCGCCGGCATGGGCGTGCCGGCCTGGCTAGCCGGAAGCGAAGAATCTCTGCGCGCCTGCCTGCGGGAGACGGCGGGACATCCGGGTCCCGTGCTGATCGCGGCGCGGATTGCGGCGCGCACCTATCCGGACATGATGCGCGCGCTGCGGGGAAATCCATGACGGGCGAATCTTTGACGCGGCGACTGGCAGAAGTTCTCGCGGCAGTCACCTATGACGATCTCCCGGCCGACGTGGTCGCGGACACCCGGCGATCGGTACTGGATTGGCTGGGATCGGTCATGGCCGGCTCCGTCGAGCCGCCGGCGCGTATGGCGCAGCGCGTGGTGGCGGGCCTGGGAACATCCGGCGAAGCCACGGTATTCGGTGCAGGGCGGGCATCGGCGGCGGGCGCGGCACTGGCCAACGGTGTAGCCTCGCACATTCTGGAGCTGGACGACGTGCACAAAGGCTCCACGCTTCATCCGGGAGCGCCCATCATTCCGGCGGCGCTGGCGGTGGCGGAACGGGAGCACGCCGGCGGGCGAGCGTTCCTGCTGGCGGTGGCGGCCGGTTATGAAGCGGCACTGCGCATCGGGGAGGCCGTGAATCCCAGCCACTATCGTTTCTGGCATCCCACCGGTACGGCGGCTACGTTCGGCGCCGCGGTGGCCGCCGGCTCGCTCCTGAAGCTGAATGCCGCGCAAATGCTGGATGCGCTGGGTAGCGCGGGCACGCAGGCCGCGGGCTTGTGGGAATTCAACGCCGATGGAGCCATGAGCAAGCACCTGCATCCCGGCAAGGCCGCCTTCAACGGGATCCTGGCGGCGGACCTGGCACGGATGGGATTCACCGGGGCCAGCCGCATTCTCGAAGGCGAGCGCGGATTCTTCCGGGCCACCAGCGAGTCGTACGACGCTACGCGCATCACGGATGGATTGAGCGCGCGGTGGAAGATCAGCGAGAACTGCTACAAAATGCACTCGTGCTGCGGGCATACCCATACCGCCATCGACGTGGCGTTGAAACTCCGCGGCCCTGGAGCGATTGCCGGCATCCACATCGAAACCTACGGCCCCGGCTTCGCAATCGTGAAGGAGATGAATCCGCGCTCACCGTACCAGGCGAAGTTCAGCATCGCCTATTGCGTGGCAGCCGCGCTAGCCGAAGGGCGGGTGTCGCTCGCCCAATTCTCCACGGAGCGCTTCGGTCCCGCGGGCGTGCGGGATGGCGCGATCGCGGACCTGCTGCGGCGCGCGCGGGTCGCGGTGGAAGACGATCTGACCGCGAAGTATCCCGCCGCCTGGCCGGCGCGTCTCACCGTGAGGCTCGAAGACGGCAGGGTGTTGCGCGGCGCGAGCGATTTCCCGCGCGGGAATCCGGAGAACCCGGTGTCCACTGAGGAACTGGAGGACAAGTTCCTGTCGCTGGTAGCTTCGCGATTCTCAACAGCTACCGCGCGGCGCGCGCTCGAAGCGGTTCACACCGTGGACTGCGCCGGCGACATGGCCGAAGTATTTCGCAACTTATGAAAGACATCAATCCGCGTTCCCGCGATTTCGAAGAATACCGCCGTGCGATCCGCGAGCTGTGCGGCCAATTCAACAGCCAATACTGGCAAAAAGTGGAGGAACAGGCGGGCTATCCCGTGGAGTTCGTCAAGGCGCTCACCGAGGCGGGCTGGCTGGCGTCGCTGATCCCGGCGGAATACGAGGGCGGCGGCCTGGGCGTCACCGAAGCGTCGGTGATTCTCGAGGAGATCAATCGCTCGGGCGCTAATTCCGGCGCGTGCCACGCGCAGATGTATATCATGGGCACGGTGCTGCGCCACGGCTCGGAGGAGCAGAAACGCCGATACCTGCCCAAGATCGCTTCGGGCGAGCTGCGCCTGCAATCCTTCGCCGTCACCGAGCCGACGACCGGGACCGACACCACAAAGATCAAAACCTTTGCCCAAAGGAAGGGCGATCGATACGTGGTCAACGGGCAGAAGGTGTGGATTTCGCGGGTGCAGCACTCCGACCTGATGCTGCTGCTGGCGCGCACCACGCCGTTGCCCGAGGTGACGCGCAAGACCGAGGGGCTTTCGGTGTTCCTGGTCGAATTGCGCGACGCAACGCAAAACGGAATGACGCTGCGGCCGATCCGCAACATGGTGAATCACGAGACCAACGAAGTCTTCTTCGACAATTTCGAGGTTCCCACGGAGAACCTGATCGGCGAAGAGGGCAAGGGCTTCCGCTACATCCTGGATGGTATGAACGCCGAGCGCATTCTGATTGCCGCGGAGTGCATCGGCGACGGCTTCTGGTTCATCGAGAAGGCCCGCAAGTACGCCAACGAGCGCAAGGTGTTCGACCGGGCGATCGGGCAGAATCAAGGCATCCAGTTTCCCATTGCGCGGGCCTATGCCAACGTGCGCGCGGCCGACCTGATGCGCTACGAAGCGGCGCGCCTCTACGACGCGGGGGAGCCCTGCGGATCGGAGGCCAATATCGCCAAGCTGCTGGCGGCCGACGCGTCGTGGGAGGCGGCCAACGTGTGCCTGCAGACCCACGGCGGCTTCGGCTTCGCGGCGGAATACGATGTCGAGCGCAAGTTCCGCGAGACGCGCCTGTACCAGGTGGCCCCGGTTTCGACCAACCTGATTCTGTCGTACATCGGGGAGCACGTGCTGGGGATGCCGCGTTCGTTCTGAGGAGAACCATGCAAGATTATGACATCGCCTTGAAGCTCCTGTTGCAGGGGTCGGCCAGGGCCACCATGCGCGAGCTGACCGGAAGCGCTTCTCGATCTGCCGTCGAAGGAGTGTGATCTCTCCTTCCTGCAGGCGCCAAGAAAAAATGCCAATTACCCGACCTCATGAAGAACGAGGTGATAGGGCCGGAGATTCGGAGAGGCCAGCAGGAAGGCGGGATCACAGCCCTTCGTCTGCTGATCGAGAAGCGCTTCAGCGCACCGCCCGATTTGGCAGAGGAACGGTTCAGCTCCCGATCAGCCTCCCACCTCGAAGGTCTGATCGACTGCGTGCTCGACGCCAAGAGCCTGGAAGAACTCTTGCAGTAAACCCACCGGCGGCAAGGGGTGCCCTATGGGCCTCGGCGTTACCCCAGGAACGCCCCAACCCGCTCGATGGCCGCATCCCGCACTTCTGGCGAATCGCCGAATCCCTTGAGCCACACCAGGCCGGATTCGCGGCGGAACCACGTGATTTGCCGCTTGGCGTAGTTGCGCGTCTTGCGCTGCGCATAGAAGACTGCCTCCCGCGGATTCAGCTCGCCATGAATGAGCTGGAGCGCCTGTTTGTATCCGTGCGATTCGAACGGCTTCAACGTGGGTTTGAAGCCCCGCGCCAGAATCCGCCGCACCTCATCGGCCAACCCGGCTTCGAACATCATGGCGCAGCGCAGGTCGAGCCGCTGGTACAGCGCATCGCGATCGGGCAGCAGGCCGAGTTTGAGCGTGCGGTAGCCGCGCAGCGCGTCGCGGCCCTGGCGGAACAACTCGCTGACGGGCCGCCGCATTAAGAGGCAGACTTCCAGCGCGCGGGTCACTTTGGGCACATCATTGGGGTGAATCTTTCGCGCCGCTTCCGAATCGAATCGTGTAAGCAACCGGTGGAGAGAAGCGGGGTGTCGCAGCTCCCTGGCGGCCAGTCGATCGCGTAGCGTCTGATCGCGCGAGGGCCCCTCGAACAGGCCGTCCAGGAGAGCGCGCAAGTAGAATCCCGTGCCGCCGGCGAGAACCGGGAGGCGTCCGCGCGCCGAAATCCCGGCAATGGTCTCACGGGCTAGCCGGGTGTATTCTCCGGCGGTGAAGAGCTGGTCGGGATCCACGATGTCAATGAGGTGGTGTGGAATATTACGCCGGTCCGCCATGGGCAATTTGGCGGTTCCGATGTCGAAGTAACGGAAGACCTGGAGAGAGTCGCAGTTCACGATCTCACCGTTGAATTTCGCAGCGATCTCGAGGGCCAGTTCGCTTTTTCCGGACCCCGTTGGGCCGGCGACCGCAACCAGCGGCCGGTCCCGTGCGTCTGCGGGTACAGGCCCATCGCACGCGGGTTGGTGTTTTTCAGAGTGCGGTTCGGATTCGGGACCTTTACCTTGGAACCCCGTTATACAATAATAGAGTGATCTTCGGTCCGGACTGGGTGCCTCATCGGGTTTGAAACCGGGGCGGTCGAAAGAAAGTATAAACTCCATGATTCGCTTTGCTAAAGCGCTTCTACTCGTTGGTTCCGCGGGCTGCATGCTGTTTGCGCAGAATGCACAGACCCCGGCGGCAACCACCAACGCTCCGGACGACAAGTCCGGCGCATACTACAACTTTGCCATGGGCCGGCTGTACATGGTAATGGCGGAGACCCAGGGAAACAAGGATTACGTCTCCAAGGCCATTCAGTACTACCAGGAGGCGCTGAAGCTCGATCCATCCGCGGGCATCATCTTCGAAGAACTGACCGACCTCTACATCCAGACAGGGCGCCTGCGCGACGCATTGAACCAGGCCGAGGACATGCTGAAGCAGAACCCGGACAACCTGGATGCGCGCCGCATGCTGGGCCGAATCTACACCCGCTCGGTCGGCGACCCGCAATCGGGCAAGGTGGACGAGGGCAAGCTGAAGCTGGCGATCGAGCAATACCAGAAGGTGACCGAGAAGGATCCGAAGGATGCGGAGAGCTGGGTCATGCTGGGGCGCCTGTACATGTTTTCGAGCAATTCGCTGGAAGCCGAAAAGGCGTTCAACGCGGCGCTCGCGGCTGAGCCCGATGACGAGGACGCCATCACCCAACTGGCCATCCTGTACGCGGAGCTGGGCGACAGCAAGCGCGCCATCGAGAAGCTGAAGGTGGCCACCGGCAAGAGTCCCAACGAGCGTATGCTGACTCTGCTGGCCGAGCAGTACGAGCAGGTGCGCGACTACAAGAGCGCCGCCGAAGCTCTCAAGAAGGCGCAGGAACTGGCGCCCGACAACGGAAAGATCGTTCGCGGCCTGGCGCAGGACCTGATGTATGCGGACCAGCTTGATGAATCCCTCAAAATCTGGGAGCAGATCGCAGCCGATGAGCCGCGCGATCCGCAAGCGCCTTTGAGCATCTCCGAGATCTATCGCCTCAAGAGGGACTTTCCGAAGGCTCACGCGGCGCTGGGCAAGGCCAAGGCGCTGGACAACGAGAGCCAGGAGGTGCGGTACCAGGAAGTGCAGTTGGCCAAAGCCGAGGGCAAGACGGACGACGCGATCGCCAGCCTGAAATCCATGCTCGACGATACGGTTCGCAAGACGTACTCGGAAGCGGAGGCGCGCCGCCGGGCAGCCTATCTCGAAGAGTATGGAATTTTGTCCCGTAACATCGAGAAATACGCGCAGGCAGTGGACGCGTTCAAGCAGATGGGCACGTTGAGCCCGGAGGCCGCAAAAGAGAGTGCCGTGCAGACCATTGAGACGTACCTGGTGTCCAAGGATCTGGACAGCGCGTTGCGCGAGGCCGATGCGGCTCTAAAGAAGTATCCCGACGAGCGCGCGATCCGCGTGGAGCATGCCACGGTACTGGCGGACAAAGGCAAGATTGACGACGCCGTCGCGGAGATCCGCGGCCTGTCGAAAGGGGAACGCGACCGCGAGACTCAAGTGACGCTGGCCTCGCTTTACGAGAAGGGCAAGCGCTACCAGGAGATGGGCAAGGCGCTGGATGAGGCCGAAACCCTGTCCACGACCGACGAAGAGAAGGTGGGCGTATTCTTCATGCGGGGAGCGATGTACGAGCGCATGAAGAAGTACGATGCCTCGGAAGCGGCGTTCCGCAAAGTGCTGGAACTGGACCCGGAAAACGCCGGCACCCTGAATTACCTGGGCTACATGCTCGCGGATCGCGGAGTCCGGCTGGACGAGGCCCACCAGATGATCAAGAAGGCGGTGGAGCTGGACCCGAATAACGGGGCATACCTGGACAGCCTTGGCTGGGTTTATTTCCGTCAGGGGAAACTGCAAGAGGCCCAGGACCACTTGCAGAGGGCCATCGACCGGATGGCCAGCGACCCGACGGTGCACGACCACCTGGGAGACGTTTACTTCAAGCTGGGCAAGACCCGGGAAGCCATTGCACAGTGGCAGGCTTCCTTAAAGGCATTCCAGGGTGGGTTGCAGTCCGACTCCGACCCCGACGAAATTGCCAAAGTGAACAAGAAGCTGGACGAAGCCCGGGTCAAACTGGCGCAGGAGACCCGCAAGAAGTAGGCCGGCTGAGCTGGGGTAGGCGCTCTCGTCTAGCGGTTTGCCAGAGGCTTTTTGCGGGAAGCGAGGCCAGACGAGTGCTTTTCAGCGTACCGTTAAAATAACGTTAAAATTCTTATAAGCGATTGAAACTAAAATCGTTATCGAAGAAAACGGAGGCCCGAATCTATCGTTTTGCGCTCTTTCTGTGGGATACTCGATTATAGAATAGGTTTTCAACTCAGCAATGTCCCAGTTGGACGACGCAGTCGGTAGATATAACAGACTCCTGGAAAACGGCCCATATCGCGAACTTTCGTGGGCCGATGCGCTTCATCAACGCATGGAAGCCGCGAAGCTTTCCTCCGGCGGAAGGCTGATCTGTCCGTTTCTGCGGCCGAACTTCATTTCTCGGCGGCAGTACGAATCTCTGGTAAAGACGGGGGAGTCGCTCATCGGCGCCATCGATCGCATGGAGCAGATGGTGCTCAGCACTCCGTCCCTGCTAGCGCGTCTGGAGTTGCTGCCCGCCGAGAAGATGCTGGCCGCGATCGACCCAGGTTACCAGGCCCTGGAGGTCGCCGCGCGGCTGGATTCCCACCTCACCAACGGCAGTCTGCATTTCGTGCAATACAACGCGGATTCGCCGACCGGCGCGGGCTATGCCGATGCGCTGGCCGATCTGTTCTACGAGGTTCCCCCAGTGAGGGAGTTTCGCAAGAAGTATACGTTGTCCAAGACCGGAAGCCGGAAACATTTATTGCATGCGCTGTTGAAATCCTACAAGCAGTTCGGCGGCACCAGGAAGCCGAACATCGCGATCGTGGAGTTCCGGCCGGCGTACCATTCCGGGCAGAGCGAATACGAGCTGTTCCGCGATTTCTTCCGCGACGAAGGCTACGCCGTGGAGATCGTCCCGCCGGAGCAGTTGGAGTACCGCAATCACAAGTTGCGCCGGGGGAACTTCGAGATCGACGTGGTGTACCGCCGCTTGGGCGTGCAGGAATTTCTGATTCGGTTCGATTTGACGCACCCGCTGGTGCAAGCGTATCGCGATGGCGCGGTGTGTGTGGTCAACAGCTTCCGCTCGGAATTGGCCCACAAGAAGGCCATGTTCGGCCTGCTGACCGACGAAACCCTGACCGCCAAGTTCCCGGCGGTGGAACGTAAGGCCATCCGCGAACACGTGCCGTGGACGCGCCTGGTGGCCGCGGCCAAGACGACTTACGAAGAGCGCAGCATCGACCTTCCCGAATTCATCACGCAGAACCGCGAGAAGCTCACGCTCAAGCCCAACGACGATTACAGCGACCAGCACTCCTACTTCGGCTGGGATATGGACAGCGCCGAATGGGATCGCGCGCTCAAACAGGCCATGCGATCGCCGTACGTAGTGCAGGAACGCGTGGAGCCGGTGCGGTCGGTGTTCCCGTTGATGAGCTTTGGGCAACTGGAGTTCCGCGAGATGCAGGTGGACGTGCACCCCCACGCTTACCTGGGCAAAGTGCAAGGCTGCTCGAGCTGGCTCTCCACGGGCAAGACCGGCTTCTCGTCGGCGGCCGGTATCGTGCCCACGTTCATCCTCGACTACAAAGGGTAAGGCGCCCCAGGCTGGACCATTCGGACCGGGCCAGCCCCAATGCTGTTCACTTTGCAGCCACCAACAGGCGAGGGCCGCCGTGTCGAGTTCGGTTGCGAGTTGGCGAATGGGCGAGTCGGTGGGTAGCGTCTGAAGGAATGGGTTGACGCCTGCCGTGAGCGCGGCAAGGGCTACGCGGAAAGCATCCAATTTGGGGGTGATGGCGGCGGCCTCTTCCAGGGTGTGCGATCGAGGTAGCTCTGCACAAGATCGAGGAAACGGTCCTGCTGGCCGCGGTAGAGCCACACAATGGAGATCAGGTTTTGGAGCTGCTCGTCCGAGAAATCGTAGATCTTGCGGTAGACGTTGCGCGTCGATCATGAGCACGCGATCGCGGCGTTCTTTGGGCTTGCCGCAGTCGAGGTGCCAGAGCTCGCAAGTCACGGTGCGGGTGTAGAAGAAATTGGAGCGGATGGAAATCATCACGTCCACGTCGCCGGTCTGGACCAGCTTGCGGCGGACATCAGCCTCTCCGTGGCCGGCGCTGCTTGCCTGTGAGGACATGACGAAACCGGCGCGGCCCTTGGGTCCCAGGTAGCTGTGGAAGTAGGAAATCCAGAGGTAGTTGCCGTTGGAGACCTTCTTGTTCTTGTTGACGCCGGGGAGTCCGAA
>Ga0116223_10002028_pt1 | contig 19630 bp, 13 predicted proteins | sample Sb_taG_3_FD_90092 | JGI IMG/M metagenome (GOLD analysis project Ga0116223, IMG submission 90092) | Peat soil microbial communities from Weissenstadt, Germany - Sb_50d_a_PC metaG | ecosystem: Environmental > Terrestrial > Soil > Wetlands > Peat | place: Germany: Weissenstadt | collected 2010-09-21 | reverse complement strand
GAGGGGGTAGTGGTAAAGCCGCTTTCTGATAACTCATTGTGTTTCCAAACGTGTGTGATCATGAGAACCGACGACAATTCCCGATTGGCAAACGAGTTCGTCCGGTCCTTCCTCCGCAAATATGCGCCCCAGCACCTGCCACCAAAGCAAATGGAATTGTGGCTGTCCGCCTGAGTTGTCCACTTGAAAACGGCACTCCCGGCTGCCGGACAGGCTTTAGTCGTTGTGCTGACTGGCTGGCGTCACGTGTTATTCTGTGCCTTCGCTAATTGCGAACAGGAGGAGAGAATTTGAGTCCTATCGAGAACATCATTCGAGAAGTGAAGGAAGAGATTGCGAAACCTCGACCGGTCGGCACGAGGAAGAAGACACTCCACAGCACGATGTCGAGTTGCTCGAGCAGGGCGATCATCGCGTCCAAATACTGCAGGGTGTGCCGCGTAATCGTGGTATTGATCTGCACGGGAAGCCCGATCTCACGCGCCCAGCGCACTGCGCACAGTGTCCAATCGTAGGAACCGGGAACTCGACGGAATGCGTCATGAATTTCAGCGCCGGGTCCATCCAGGCTGATGGCCAAGCGCGCCAGACCATACTGTTTCAGCTTGTGTATGGCTTCCTGCGTCAGAAGCGGCGTGGCACTTGGCGTCAGGGAGATTCGTACTCCGTGACTTGAAGCATATTCAACCAAGTCGAAGATGTCAGGACGCTTCAGCGGATCGCCACCCGTGAGCACAAAGACTGGGGCTCTCAGCGCTGCGACCTCGTCGATCAGCCGCCTGGCGTCATCGGTGCTCAGTTCGAGACTGCTGCGGAACGGTTGGGCGCAAGCGCGGCAGTGCACGCAGGCTGGCCATGAGGCATGGAGCCGGGCCGCGAGGAGGATGGTCACAGGCAATTGTGAGCCGGATCACATTCTTGCCGAGATAAAAGAGAGTGGGGTTTTTGAATTCACTGTTACAATGATCACGTCCGAAATGCCGCGGGAACTTCTAATTCGAGGGGTTGTGCAGCCCACTGGCTGCTCAGGGTGATTTGACCTTGCTGCCGCGGCAAGGCGGACAGTTGCTACGTCAAGGCTTCGTGCGGTGCTTCTCGAACCAATCCAGCACGTAAACGGTTTTTGCGATCTGGTGGCTCGGGCGGCGCTGCACTCCATGCGGCTCGGTAGGCACGCGCACGAGGACGCTCTCCACCTTCAGCAACTTCAGGGCTGAGTAGTACTGTTCTGCCTCCGAAATCGGTGTGCGCCAGTCTTCTTCGCCCGTCATCAGCATGGTTGGAGTCTTCACGTTATTCACGTAAGAGATCACAGAGCGCTTCATGTACTGCTCGACGTTGTCCCAGGGCATCCCGGGAAACCAATAGAGCGTGGCGAAAGCAGGCAAGTCGGAAGTGAGCGTCCAACTATACCAATTGATGATCGGATAGAGGCTGGCCGCGGCGCGGAAGCGGGTAGTATGGGCGATGGTCCAGCAGGTAAGCACGCCGCCCCCCGAACCGCCAGTCACGAAGAGGTTGTTGGGATCGATGTAGCCTTTGGCGATCACAGCGTCTACACTGGAATTCAGGTCGGAGAAATCGTCGCCGGGGTAGGCATAGTGGATGAGATTGGCAAATTCCTCTCCGTAACTGGTGCTGCCACGCGGATTGATGTAGACGACCACGTAACCATGGGCGGCCCAGACTTGTTTAATAGTATCGAAGCGATCGCCGTAGTTGGCGAAGGGACCGCCATGTATTTCCAGGATCAGGGGATACTTCTTGGAGGGATCGAAATCGGGAGGTTTGACGATCCAGCCTTCGATCTTGCGCTGGTCAAAGGAAGAGTTGAACCAGAATTCTTCCACTTCGCCGAGTTTCTTCTGAGTGAAGAACTCACGATTGAGAGAAGTAAGGACTCGTGGCGTGCGCTCCGTGGTAGTCGCTGCAGCAATGTCGCCCGGATCAGTCGGGCTGCCGTAGGTCATCGCGAGGTTCCCGTTGCGCGCTTGCGAGAAGGTAGCGCCTCCGCTGTAGCTTGACCCACCGGAAGCGAGGTGGGCGGCAATCTCCTTGACGGAGCCGTCAAGAGTTGCGTAAGCGAGCTTGGTATCACCCTGATCATCGTAGAGGAAGTAGATTCCCTTGCCATCGGGTGCCCAGCGGGGCTCCTGGACGTCCCGATCGAGTTTTGAAGTGAGCACGTGGGCATGGCTGCCGTCACGATTCATAAGGTAAAGATGGGTCGTCTGATGACCCTGGTGGTGGTCGTCGAATCCGGTGTAGGTGATCTGGGTGCCGTCGGGGGAAATGTCGGGGGCGTCGTTCGGGCCCGGGCGTTGCGTCAGTGGTTTGGCCGAACCGTCGGTGACAGAGATTTCGTAGACCTCAGTATTGAGCGGGTCATACTCGAAATCAGGCCGGAAATTCCCCGAGATGATGAGTGACTTTCCGTCGGGGGTCCAAACCGGGGCGGCTCCGCCAAACACACCGCCGACGTGGGGGAAGTCGCCGGTGGTCAACTGGCGGGGTGCGCCACCATCAGAAGCGATGATGAAAAGCTGGGTGAATCCGGGTTTGAGATAACCGCGCGCGTTGAAACGATAGATGAGGCGATCGTAGATCTGCGGGGGATCGGCCCACTTGGCGCCCTCGGGCGGCGAAGGCATACCAGCGACTTTCGGTTTGGCTGTGGGAACAAAGCTTTCGAAGGCAATGCGTTTGCCATCCGGAGACCAAGAGATACTCGAAGGACCGTACTCGAGGTTGGACAGCTTGGCGGTCTGCCCGGTGTCCATCCAGCGAATGTAAAGCTGGGGCGCACCGTCGCGGTCGGAGACAAAAGCTATGCGAGTGCCGTCCGGCGACCAGCGAGGTGACTCGTCGCTGTAGTTGCCGGCGGTGAGGGCGCGGTCCTCGGTGCCGTCGAAGTTGGTAATCCAGAGATTCGAGAGGCGCTTGTCGGTCATGGTATCGGTGAAGGCGCGGACGTAGACGATGCGCTTGCCGTCCGGGGAAATCTGCGGGTCCGTCGCAAATTGGAGGTTGAAAATGTCAGAGGCGGTGAGACGGTTAGTCGTTTCCTGTGCCACGACCAACAACGACATTGTGAGCCAGAGAGTGACGGCGAAAGGAAAACGAGAATGCCGGAGAAAACACATGTGAGCTGAGATTTCCTTCTTGACCTCGAAAACGACAATCATTGTAAACCCATCTCGCCTGTCAGCGACATCGTGAAACGATTTTCATCGGAGCCGCAGCTTTGAACCAGCTTTCTGGATGGCCCATTTATGTAAGTCACGTCATTGCCTGGATTCGAAGCTGGCTCCTTCTGTTGGTGGCGCCCCAGACTGGCGAGGAGCCCCGAATACCGCCTCTGTGGACGGTCGTTGCGGACCGCGATGCCCAGCGCCTTCTTCTGCCCGATCAGGACGAGTAGTCGCTTGCCCCGCGTTATCCCCGTGTAGATCAGGTTGCGCTGCAGCAGCAAGTGCTGTGTGGCGAGCGGGATCACCACCGCCGGAAACTCCGATCCCTGCGACTTGTGAATCGTGATCGCGTAAGCCAGCGAAATCTCGTCCAAATCCCCGAAGTCGTACTTCACCAGCCGGTCGTCGAATCGCACTGCAACCTGCTGCTCGACGGCATCAATTCGCTCGACGATCCCGACATCGCCATTGAACACGTCCTTGTCGTAGTCGTTCTCCGTCTGGATGACCTTGTCGCCGATCTGGAATCGCCATCCGAACCGCTCAACGGCAGGTTGGCCGGGTCGGGTTGGGTTCAATACCTCCTGTAAAGCTGTGTTCAGTTCCCGCACGCCGATCCCATCACGATTCGCGACAAGGAATTTGGAGCTGTTCAATTCCTGCGCCTGGTTCACGGTGCCTTCACCGCGAGTACAGGCTTGCCCAGCACGTCCATGAGTGGCGTGATGCCGAGACCCGGTCGCGTTGAAGTCCCCATCCGACCGTTGTGTCGTTGCGGGGCGCCCTCGGCAATGCTGCGGGTCACGTAGCTGTTGAAGTCGGTACAGGAGAACAGCATCTCGGGCGGCGTGCTATGAGCCAGATGTGCAATGGCCGCCGTTGCGATGTCGCCCCCCCCCGTATCCTCTATGGTGAGCGCGATGCCCAACGCTACACAGAGGTCCCGGATCTGCCGCGCTTTTGTGAGACCGCCCACTTTGGAAATCTTCAGGTTAACCACGTCCATCGCATGATCGGCGTAACCACGCGTCACCATCGCAAGGCTGTCAATCACCTCGTCGAGCACGAATGGACGATTCGTGTGTCGCCGGACGGTCAGGCACTCCTCGTATGTCATGCACGGCTGTTCAATGTAAACATCGTTATGTCGAATCGCATCCGCCACACGAAGGGCCTGGTGTTGCATCCAGCCAGTATTGGCGTCGGCAATCAAAACGTCCCCGGGCTTCAATTTCTCAGTCACCGCCTGGATGCGCGCAACATCCGTATCCGGATCGCCGCCTACCTTGAGCTGGAACATGGTGTAGCCCTCACTCCGGTATTTGGCGACCATTTTCGCCATTCCTTCAGGCGTGTCCTGCGAGATTGCGCGATAGAGCGCGAAGTCCTCTCCATATGGCCCGCCGAGCAACGTGGCCACACACTGCCCCGTTGCCTTTCCGAGGATGTCCCAGCATGCCACGTCGATGGCCGATTTCACGTACGGATGCCCACGCATCGCCTGGTCCATGCGCTGGTTGATCGGCCCCAGCTGCGTGGGGTCGGCGCCGATCAGAGCCGGTGCCAATTCGGCAATTCCCGTACGCGCGCCTGCCGCATAGGCAGGCAGATAAGCCGGGCCAAGCGGGCAGACCTCGCCGTAGCCGGTAAATCCAGCATCGGTCTCGACGACAACCACGGTCGAATCATACGCGGCCACCATGTTGCCGCCGGACCATTTGTACGCTCCCTCTCGGAAGGGTAGCTCAACACGGTAAGCACGAATTTCGACAATGCGCATTTTGGGTTCTCCTCAGGAGATCATGTTTCGCGTTGTGCTGTGACACGGCCCCGCGCTTCCACATGAGCCGACCGCAACATCATTGCAGCGGTGTAGAGCACGACAACCACGACGAGCCAACGAACTATACTGAGAGGCAAAGACTTCACAAGAAAGGCAGCCAGCAAAACACCCGGAATCCCTCCGAGCAGTAGACCAATGGCAGCATCCATGCGATACCGACGGCTACGAATGAATCGAACACTTTCCACAGGCATGAGGAAGGCGCAGGAACCCATCATAATGGGAAACGCGGATTTCGGGTTCATGCCGAGAAGACTGACCAGGATCATGCACGGCGCGTAGAGGCCAATCCCTAGTGGCATCAGTGCGCCGAGCAGCAAATTCCCCAGAACACCCACTACAAGCCGCGTGCCCTCCAAGCCCTCACGATCGCTGCCGATCGGAAACAGGTTCCATTGAGAGGCTAGCATCAAAAGGGCTGCCCCAACGAGAGAGAGTCCCAACCCAATGCGGATCTTTCGCTGTGGCCATTGAGTCACAATACCCGCACCAAACCATGCACCTGCAATTGAAGCGGCTATCATGCACAACAACGTGCGAACATCCACACGAACAATCGAAATGAATATGAAGGCTTCGACGATCGTTGGTAATGCATGACCCACATTCAAGGTGCCCGGAATAAGTTCATCGGGTACTATCTGGAATAGTTTAAAGATCGAACTGGTAGTGGCAAATGATCCGATTCCCAGAGTGTCAAAGAAGTTGGTCAAAAGACCGATGAACACTTGTACTGGCGTTGTAACGTGTTTTGCTTTCTCTGGATCATTTCTGTCAGTCGCCTGTGCGTTCCTCCCCGCCAAGTACCAAACAATTAGGTACGCGATTGTAAGAGCCCCGAGCGTGGAGAGCAGTCCAGCTTTCATCATGTATCCTCTGTTGTCCGCATCGACAACCGACTGACGTAGGTCTCGAGCGCGCCTGCACATGTCTGAGCGGGGCACGAAGCTCTTAGCTCGATTTAGAAACCGCAGGTTCGCTCGAAGGATGTCCTCTGCTGTCATGTCGATTTCGAGGAGAAATCCCGCGATGACCGAAGGAGCTTCCTCCCGGGAGACGAACTTACATTGTCTGCCTATGACGACTGCCAATTCCGCTTCTCCTGTTACGCACTCAGAATCAGCAGGAAGACTTACCGGCTCACCAGGTCCGATCATTGTGGTAGCGGGCTTCATGAAGCTGGCTGCCTCATCGGGACTCTTCTCCGCCAGGTCAGAGGCATGCTCCGCATAGTTCAGCCCGATGCCCCAAAAGCTTTGGAGGATTCCGGTACGGCAGAGTGAAGGTCAGGCCCGCGAGATCCCTACCAGCACCTCGAAGCCGATCGGCATGGCGAATGAACCATCGGCGCAACTCGTCGAGCTGCGAGTACTGAATGAGCTCCGAAACACTGTTTGGGAAGGACGCTCCCAGGACTTGGTTGATGGTTAGGAAGTCAACCAGCTCGGTTCCTGGCAAGATTCCAACTGATATCTTATTTTGCTCCCGAAAACTACACAGTCTCATCTTGCCTTCCTTACAACTGGTTTTTGTAGCCCACCTTGTCGGGGAGTGCGACGTCCACCTCGAACCACAGCTTCGTGCGGTCTCTTGAATCCACTACTACTCCAAACTGATCTCCCCATTGAGACCGACAAACCGGAACAGCCAGGCGATGAACGAAGAATCTATGCTCACCGACTCGGCCGCTCCGCGGGCAGTTGTGCGAGTTCACTAGCCGCCGAATTGATTAATGCCGCTTCATCTTCAAGAGCCTTGGCCACCCGTTCAATTTCCACTTCGGCTTGCGGGTAACGCCTCTGTTCGATTGCTTCCCTCACACCTGGAATTGTCTTCGCGCTATAGCCGGTGTAGGCCCCTGGGGCATAAATGAGGTGCCTGAACCAAGGCCTGCCTGGCTGCCCATTGACATCGGTTAGCAAGCGTTCACTCTGAATCAGCTTCTGGTTCAGAGAACGAAATGGCGCTCCGGAATCAAGCGTGCTTGCCGGGACTTCCGCAAGAGCTTTCTGGTAACGTTCCGCACTCTTGGTCAAGGCGTCGACAGCGTTTTCCAGAGGAGCAAAATTCAGGTACGGAGGATATTCTTCCGGACGCGGGGCAACCGTAGGACACCTGGGATCAGAGGTTGCTTGAAAGACTCCTTCTTCTAGTTCTTTGTCACGTTCTTGGATTTCGTCCTGCTGATTGGAAAGGAGTGTCTTGATTTCTTTGAGATAGTTCCGAACGGCATCGGCGAAACCGGTGAATTCATACGGCAATATTGCCTCATCTGATAAGCGCATCACGGCGGTGCCCACGGTTTGAGCAAGTGCCCGGCCATAAACAAAGTTTGTGTCGGCAAAGTGAGTGAACCAATAAAAATCGTCGTAGATGGAGTGATAGACGCCCGAATCATCTTCTCCGCCATACGACAGGTCGAGAGTGGCGATCCCCAGATGGTCGATGAACACGGTGAAATCGGTGCCGGCGCCTAGGGCAGCTATCCTCAAGTCAGCGCGCCGACGGAGCTCGTTGCGCTCGTCTTGCGATTTGGCGGTAGAAATCTCCTCAAGTTGAAGACGCTTCCAGACGGAGAGTTTCGTCTCGGGGTCTTGAATCTCATGAACGACACCGTTGATGAAATGTTCTAAGCTGTGCGACCCATTCATGCTGACGTAGCCCCGGCTATAATCGTCAGTGTTGATGTAAACTGCGGCGTGCTGGCGTAGTTCCGATGAGTGGGCCTCTGCCCACTCCGTAGAGCCCAGGAGTCCTGGGTCTTCTCCGTCCCACGCGCAGTAGATAATTGTGCGTCTCGGCCGCCAGCCTTGCTTCATCAATTCACTTAGGGCTCGCGCTTCCTCCAAAAGTGCGGCCTGCCCGGATACAGGATCCATCGCGCCGTTGACCCACGCGTCGTGATGGTTGCCGCGGATAACCCACTCGTCCGGCTCAGACGTACCTGGAATCTTGGCAATGACGTCGTAGATTTTTTTGATGTCCCAGTTAAACTGAACGTTTAGATGGACTTTTGCCGGCCCAGGCCCCAAGTGATACGGAATGGGCAGGCCGCCCCGCCACTCCAGTGGGGCCATTGGTCCGTTGAGCGCGGCGAGCAAGGGTTGCGCGTCTCCATAGGATATCGGGAGAACCGGGATTTTCGTGATTGTCGGCGCGTCTTTAAGGGCAAGCCGCTTGGCATCCGGGGTTGCGCCTACATCGGGAGTGAGAGGATCACCCGGATAAAGTGGCATGTCCATCACGCTGCCACGCTGGACACCGTCCTGGGATCGCATGGGGCCCTTGGGAAAAGTATCCCCATAGAAGTAGCCATCCTGTTGGGGGTCGGAGTAGATCAGGCAGCCAATGGCACCATGTTCAGCCGCAACTTTGGGCTTAATCCCTCGCCAAGATTCCCCATAACGCGCAATTACAATGGCTCCTTTGACGGAAACTCCCAAACGTTCCAGTTTTTCGTAGTCCTGGGGCAGACCATAGTTGACATACACTAGGCGGCCTGTTACGTCCCCGTCTCTCGAGTACGCGTTGTATGAAGGCAACTGCTCTCCCTGCTGGTCGGAAGTCGGATCGACCGAGACGGCCGGCTCCTGGAGCTTTGCCAAGAACTTGGTGGGTTCAAGCAGTTCCAATACTCGGACTTTCGGCGTGGGAAACAGTACGTCGAAAGTTTCTATGTGAGCATCCAGGCCCCAGTCCTTGAACTGCGACAAAATCCATTCGGCATTATCCTTGTCATATGGGGAGCCGACATGGTGCGGGTGAGCACTGAGTCGCTTCATATACTCGCGCATGTTATCCGGACTCGGAATCTCCCGAAACTTGCGTTCCCATTCGCTCCGCACATGCTCGGCTGCAGTTGTGTCGCCGCTAGTTTGAGCCGTGTCGGCACCCGCAGCCGCTCTGAAAGAGGAAGTAAGAGATAGAGCTACCAGAAAAACAAGAACGCTTCGCATCATTTGTAGTGCTCCCCGTTGTAGTACTCCCCGTCTAATCTAGACGGTTAGGGTCTCGTTTCTTAGTACAGCTACAAAGCTCAAGAACGCTTCGCGCGGGGTACGATTTCCTACGCCGAGGCGCGGGCGGTCGTGATTGTACTCCTCGATCCAGCGAGCGATCGACTCCCGGCGCTTCCTGCACGTTGCGATACTCCGCCGTCCAGACTTCCTCTTCCTTCAAGCTGCGGTGGAACAGTTCGATGTAACTGTTGCCCTCCGGGCGATGATAGGCCGTGCGCCGGTGCGTGATGCCCAGCCGGTTTAAGGTCCCGATGAACCTCGTCGAAGTGAACTGCGTGCCGTTGTCGGTGGTCAGCGTTACGTTGGCTTCCCGGCTTCCTTCCGGCAGCCGTGCGAGAACCGCTTGTTCGACCGCATCGGGGGCTTCGTCGGTCCGGCAAGGATTTGACAGATTCCAGCTCACGATCTCCCTCGTGTAGCAGTCGATCACACTCACCAGATACGCCCAGCCTGCCGCTGGCCCCGCCCAGATTTTCGTCATATCCGATTGCCAGATTTGATTGGGCTGCGCTGCTTCCACGCGGCCCCACTCTTTCTTGCGACGCGCCCGAAGACGCCGCGAGCGCACCAGCAGGCCACGCTCTCTCATCACCCGCAGTACGCGCTTGCGATTCAACCTCAGCTCTTCCTTCCTGTACAGCCGACACGTCTCCGAAAATATTCCCGCTCTTGATTCCTTCCTGTACGATTTGCGATCTCTTCCGCGGTCCGATCTACAAGTGGTTTCCTACCTATGTTGCCTCCTGTGGGGAGGCCCTGATCATACCTAGATGAGGTGTCCAGTTTTAGAGGGGAGCACTACAGCATCATTCCTCCTTGAAGCGCTTCCAGGTAGGCTGTAATCGGCTCCGCGACCATGAACAGAGTCAATAATCTTTATACCGAACCTCTCTTTCTGCCGAGAATTATTTGGGAATGGCTGCGTTCACAGGGGCTGAATCACCCAAAAAGGGCAAATCTGTCTCGTATCCGCCTCGGGACAACGATGTTCCCCTTTCACTTACGGATCGATATCGGAAACACTCTGTGGAACCAACCGTCATGATCGCGGTCTGCCAAGCCTTAACAGTTCTGGCGGGCGCCGTAACAACCTCTTCCCTCTTAGAACCTTCGGAATGCGCGTTCGCCATCAGGAAGTAGTCATAGGCAGCGCGAGCGACCTGAGCGATGACCTTAGCGTCATCATCGACATTTCCTCGGAGATCGTTCGTCATGACGGTGACAATAACGTGTCCGGCATCATCGGGGAGGTATATTATTCCCGTCTCGTTGAGCGTGGTGGGTAGGGTCCCGGCCTTTCGGGCGACAGGCGTATTCGGTGGCAACTGTGCTGGGAGCAGATTGGGCCAGAAGGTTGTTTGAAGCAAGATGTCAGTCATCATCTGACTCATCTGTTCGTTGATAACCTTCTTCTTGAAAATCATTTCCATTAGGCTGGTTACGTCGTTTGGAGAGGCAACATCTTTAGGTTCCCGATCGAACTTGCGCACTGATTTGGGTATCGGTGCATTCTTGTCACCCCACAATTGGGAGTAGGTAGCAGCTGCTCTGCGATCCCACATTTTCCTAAACTCATCGCCAGTCAAGCTTCTGGATTCCAAGTCATATATTCCCATGTAGTCGCACATCATGTATTTCACCAGCCGATTTACATTGATGTGTTTCAGGCCCAACTTGCGCATCGTCGCTGTGACATTTTCCGCCCCGATCTTTTCAAGGAGAATATCCGTTGCCCCGTTCTCGCTTTGGGTAATCATCCAAAAAACCAGGTCGTGAATCGTAGGGTTCAGGCCAGCATCGAAGTGGGAAAGGGTCGTACTCCAATAGAGCTTTTCAGGCTGTAATGTGACCCTGTCACTCAAAGAAATGTTTCCCGAGGTCACCTGGCGGAGCACCTCCACCATGATCGGAACCTTGTAAACACTGGCAGTTGGGAACAATTGGTCTCCATTGATTGCGATGCCTTGTCCGGACTCGATATGTCTAATGGTTATCCCAACTTGGCCATTCACGCCACCAGTTATGTCCTTCACTTTGGCAAGCAGAGCCGGGGCTTCTTGTGCGTATAGAAGTGGACTGGAAGTCGAAACTAGGAATAAGATCAGGAAGGGGATAGGCAATGCACACTTAGACCGCGTGTGACTCTGCTGGTTGGTCATGCTTCTAGGCATCACCCGCCTCCGTTTACATCCGTGCCCTAGCTCTTTAACGCGCTTCCTGCCGCGCCCTCCCGGCTTGCAGACTGCCTCTTTACGGACGGGCATTTTCGCCGAAACAAGGTGTCTAGAAGATGAACTTCAAAGTAAACTGAACAATTCGCGGTGCGACGGACGTTGCGCTAATTACTCCAAACGCTCCATCTTCGATGGTTGTGTCGCCGGGATTGGCAAACTGAGCGTGGTTGAAAGCGTTGAAGAAGTCCGTACGGAATTGAATCGTCTTCGACTCACGGATCGGTATCACCTTAAGAATGGAAAGATCAAAGTTGTTCTGGCCCGGCCCATAACCCACACCTCTTCCAGTATTACCCAACCCGTAGGCAGGGGTAGTAGGATCATCGGAAAGGTTCGGGGGTGTTCCGAAGCAACTGCTATTGAAGTAGTCATTCAATTTACTTTTCACAGACCCCTTCGTTATCGCCTGCGACCGACTGCAACCAGGCGCAAATTGAGCAGGGTCGTCATATAACCCATAAATGGTTCCCGAATTGTAGTCAAAAACAGTCAGATATTGGCCGGATTGCAAGGTGACGACGCCCGATGTAGACCATCCGTTGACGAGTTTTCCCCAACCGTTGGCATGGGTGAATTGCGGAAGTGCATAGACGTAACTGATAATCAGCCGGTTCCGGCGGTTGAAGTCCGAAGGGCCGTAGCTGTAATGTGGGTCAGCGGGGATTCCAAGTAAACTACCCCCAAAGGCGGTTTCATGCGACCCGCCTTGACCGTAGGTATTGTCCAAAGAGTTGCTGAACGTATAGGAAGCGAGAAATTGAAGACCTTTGCTTAGCCGCTTCGTCAGGCTCAATTGCAAAGAGTCGTAATTCAGAACCCCAATAGTAGTAGGGTCATAGACCCCACCGACTGAGAATCCAAGAAGGGGAACGCGTAGCGAGAGATTATCAAGAGTGTTCGTTGTCTGGCCCCGGATAGGATCGCTAGCACTAGCCAAATTAGCCACGTTGTACTCTTGATCTACCTTCAGGTGGTTGGACCGTCTCCCCGAATATGTAACCTCCCACAAAAAGTCGCGCGGCAGCTCAGTCTGAATGCCGAGGGTGTAGGCGTTGTTTATGCCTGGTTGTACATTTGCGTCAACAATTGACGGAGATAAGGACGTGCTCGGTGAGTACGCCGGCCAGGACGGGAATTGAAATGTCACTCCAGGAAAAGGATCTTGCAGCGTCGCATCTGCGTTAGCAGTACCGTAATGGTCGACGCCGAGGGCGTACGGAGGACTAGTTTCCAGCTGCAGCAAAACATTTGATAATAGCCTGGAATAGTATCTGCCGTATCCACCGCGGAGTACCACATGTTGCAAGCCAGGAATCTGATAGGCGAAACCGAGTCGCGGCCCCCAAGTGTTCACTCCCGTCTCATTAATGGGAGTTCCGGTGCTAAGTCTGGTCACACCATTGGGTATGCTTCCAGGAAAGTCTCTGGATACCACATAACCCTGCAGCGTCCCGCTAGCTGGGGGATTGAGGTCGGCAAGCTGAGGGTAGAAGTTGGTGCTGACATGTTCTTGGTCGTCAAAAGGCCCTTGATGTTCGTAGCGGAACCCTAAGTTGAGTGTGAGCCTGGACGTGACTTTAATGTCATCTTGTACGAATGCGTTAGGCTCCCACGCCTGCCAGTGCCGGTTTACATTACCAGCAAGGATGTATGATTCTATGACATTGCTGTACGGAGATCCATTTTGAGCTGCACTCTGTCCCAGTAAGAAATCTGGAAAGGTATTAAAGGCGACATATGGGGGGTAGGCGTATTTGCTCTGATAACTCTGAGCACGCAATATTTCGCCGCCGAAACGTAATGATTGTTTCCCTTTCAAATATGAAAGGGTGTCTCGAAAATCAAAATTGTTCTGCACGAACTGGATCGGAAACGTGGAACCCGTTACATATGGTCCGGCATATATAGAAGGATGGGCGTCAAATTGCTGCGGGTCTGGTACAGTGATCCCGATACCAGAAAAAGAGTACGCCGATTCAGCCGTCTTGTTGTTATCGACGCGGTGAAATCCAAACCTCGTCTCGTTAAGAAGGTTACTTCTAAAGGCATAGGTGTGAATTAGAGCGAGATCCCAGTAAGTCGGATGCGATAGCAAAGGAGACCCTGGTAGATTGCTCCCGCTCCGTGGGGCAAATGGGTCAACCTGGTCACCGTTGGAGTAAAAAAAGCGCCCTGAAATCGTGCTCTTCGATGACTGGTTATAGTCAAGGTTGGCTACGCCCTGATCTTCTCGAAAGGTAGCGGGAATGCTAAAGGTGGACAATCCCTCGCCGTTTGTTATGATCTGTGGCGTCTTTAGGTAATACGAGCCATCCGGAAGCTTGAGATTCAGAAGGTTCAGGGCTGCTGGATTGATATTGGACCCATCCGGTGCAATTGCGACTCCGCCGAACGAGCCCGTCTGCCCCCCAAACAATGCTCCCAAGGCCGCCGCTGAACGGTCATCGGTGAGAGGAGGACCAACTACGCTTGCCGTGGAGGTCGCTCCAAGACCATTTGTCTGCCGCGTACCTTGGTAGGAGACGAAGAACATCAATTTGTCCCGTTTGACAGGGCCGCCAAGTGTTCCGCCGAACTGGTTCTGCTTCAGTAAACCTCGCGGCTGCCCGACCAAGTTGTTGAAGAAACTATTGGCGTCGAGCGCGGTGTTGCGAAAGAAGTCGAAGGCTGTCCCATGAAACTCGTTGCTGCCCGACTTCGTCACCACGTTTATGTGACCACCCCCGTTGTATCCATAAGAAGCATCGGCCTGGCTGGTCACGACCTTGAACTCTGCAATCGCATCCGGTGAAGGAACTGGCTCAGTGCCAGTTTGAAGCCCCGCGCCCCCACTTTCAGCATCATTAATGTCAACTCCGTTCAGTTGATAGTCATTATCGTAGGAACGCCCGCCCTCCACCCACATCAGCACCTGGCTGCCATGACCTAGTTCGCCAGCATTAGTCACATTCGCTGCGACGCCAGGAGAAAGAGCGAGGATCTCAGTGAAGTTTCGGTTATCGAGTGGAAGGCTGTTCAGTTCAATTGTATCCGTTACCCGGCCAAGGGCGTGCGATTCAGTCTGAATGAGCTGCGGAGCTGCCGTCACCGTTACACTTTGCTGCACGGAACCAATTTTGAGGAGCACAGGCAGCGTCGTAATTTCGGTCACATTCACCTTAACGTTTGATTGCTTTGTCACTTCAAATCCCGTTCGCTTGGCCTCCACGCTATAAGAGCCCGGGGGGAGAAGTGCGACACGGTAGTTACCGTTCGGTCCACTAGTCACTATGCGGGTTTCGCGGGTCGCTTCGTTGGTGACCGTTACCTGGACATCGGCAACGACGGCCCCGGACATGTCGCTGATTGTTCCTGCAAGGGCTCCCGTACCCGCCGTCTGAGCGAACACGGCAGGGGCGGATGTCCCAAAAAAGAGGATGGCCAAGACCGCAGCAACCGAGACCTTCTGCAGAATTCTCATTGAATACTCCCTTCCCATCGATTCACTCGAATGACTAGCCCGTCTTTTTTCTATTCATCCATTCTCGCTAGGCCCTCTAACGGGCGCAGCAAAGGGCAATTCCTCCACGATATCCCGGCCCGCTTTTTGGTGCTTGGCTCGGCGGCAAAAGCCGATCATTACAAGTTGTCCTTAGCGCTCTGTTATGGTCGTCTATAACAGTAAGCACTAGGGATGTCAAGAGAAATTTTTGAGAAATTTTTGAAATTTTGGGAGAAAGTTTGGGCACGGTGTCCGTAAAGCGAGAGCCGGTTTTTGCAAAGAGTTGCGGCACCTACGCACTACGAAGCATGAAAATAGGGTTGAACGGGCAGTTTCGAGGAAACGGGTCAGCGTTCGGGCAATTGGATGTAGTGGTCAACTATGCCCGAGCTATCGTTGCGGGAACCGCGGAGGAAACTTTGGACCAGGACTGGAACCGGCTACCGTCAGCGAACCTGACCGGCACATTTCTTGTCTTGCGGCCGGTGCTCCCGGAGCTACGTAAGCCCGGGGCGGCTCGATCATGAACATCGCTGCGGTTTTAGGCCTTTAGGCGGCGAAATTGAAGCTGCGGGAGGCTGCGGCCAAGGCCACTTCCTCCCCCGAGTGATCAAGGTCACCCCGTAAACAAATTCCGAAGCAGAAAAAAGAGGATGAGGATATTGACAGGACGCTCGGCGAGTCGACTTATGAACCAGGGAAACCAGAATCTCCCGTCGCGAACGGAGTTCAAGCAACGAGGCAACTCTTCGTCTGCTGGAGACTCAAGATTGGTTTCCAAAGCGCTCTAAGCAGGGGCGCCCTGCGATGCCCAGCGAAAATATTCTCTCTGGGATTGACCTACGTTCATCGGGTATAGCTTCAGGCGACAGGGCTTCAGCTTCCCCATATTTTTTCATAGACTCGAAGCCAGTTTTCTCCGAGCATCTTACGAATTTCGGCGGGCGACCATCCCCGCTCACTCAGCCCTTGAGTAACGTTAGGCAGCTCAGAGATATTTTCGAACCCTTTGACATAGAACCAAGGTGGATCGCTGTACGCCTCCGGGGGCTGCTGTTCCCGGTCGGGGTGGTCGAAATTTCGGTCTTCGATGAAATCAGGACCCAGGCCAACATGCTCGACTCCTACGAGCTTGCGAATGTAGTCATATTGGTCGAGATGCTTATCCAAACCGACCTGAGGGCTGCGCCGAATATTCACATCCTTTCGGGAACGAACATGAAAGTCGCTAAAGCTCGTTATGCCAATGACGCCGCCGGTCTTGGCAATGGCTTCAATCAGACGGTCACTTATGCAACGTGGATTATCGTTAAGGGCGCCGATATTGGAATGGCTACAAATAATCGGCACACCACCCGACATTTCGATTGCATCGAGGGAAGTTTGCTCACCGGTATGTCCGCCTACGTCGAGAACCATATTGAGCCTGTGAATCTCTTCCACTAAACGTCGACCTTCGCGCGTAAGTCCAATTTTAGAATCCAAATTGCCGCCACCGAAAGCATTCGCAAGATTGTAGGCAATTCCGCAGATTCTTAACCCGAGTTGGTAATAGGCTCGCAACTGCGTTACCGGGGGTGAGCTGGAGGTTAGACTCAAAACATCGGCCGACTGCCAGCCGAAAAGAAGGGCAAGCTTGCCCTCTTGATGAGCTTGCCGAACTTCTTTGACAGTTGTGGCTGCAACAATCTGACTGCGATGACCGTCCAGGAAATCGTAGGCGTCAGCAAAGGACTGAACATCTTCCATGCTCTTGTGCCAGCAATTGACCCCCCCGGCCTTCAGCATCTGCAGGTACTTCTCATCCAGGCTCGAAGGGTCTAGTCCATCTACCACGATGGTAGAACGCTCGATGGCCCACGCATCACGGTCGGCGCTTCGGTCTGCCTCTTGGTGCTGGGGCTCGGAACTTGGCGGATTCTGAATCACACCGGCCGATGACGTATTCCATGCTCCAGATAGATGCATCAATCCACCTGCGGTACCCGCCAAGGCAACTGCGCGTATGAAGTCTCTTCGCTTCACGTCTGGCATAAGTGTTCCTCGCAATGCGCCGGCCCACGCGTGTGACAGGACTAAATTTTCCTTGACACGCGCGAGTTCCGCGTCTAATACTAGGTGTATATAACAGTATAACAGTTTGCGCAAGGCTTAATTTTATCGGTTTCGCAGGGTCATTGTTGTGCAGTTCTGACGGTTCGGCTGCGGGACCAGGATCAAGAAACTGCCCGCGGTTCCGACTTGGGCGAAGGAAGTGCGAGTGAGCCGTGAAGAAATCGAATTCCCGAAAGCCACACCAAGAGCACTTGCGCGTGGAACTTTGCTGAGTCCTCTTCTTTCGTTGGGCCATTTTCTTTTGGTTGACAACTCCGTAGCTAGTCGCACAGTTTCCCAGAACGAATCATCTTCCCGACAAACTCCCATCGTCGTAGCTGCTACAGTGCCCAAGTCCTTTCCGCCTGATGCAGACCTCCAAGGCACCACGATGAATTCTATGTCTCGGCTCCGGGTCGTTCTGCTCTTCGCGCTGGTTCTTGAGTTGTCTGTGACCTGCTTAGCCCAAACGCCGGCTGCCGCCCAGTCTATATACGATGTAAGGATCGAGTTTAACGAGCGCGTCCTGATGCGCGATGGTGTCGAGCTGTCCGCCGATGTCTACCGTCCGGACACCGTGGGACAATTCCCCGTTATCCTCGCGCGCACGCCGTACAACAAAAGCACTGAGCGTGGTAATCACCTGGGCCTAGGGCGCTATTTTGCCTCCCGCGGTTACGTTTATGTGGCCATGGATGTACGAGGGCGCGGCGATTCCGACGGTGTTTTTGTCCCGTACAGGAACGAAGGGCCCGACGGCTTCGATTCAATTGAATGGTGTGCGAAGCAGCGGTGGTCCAGCGGAAAAGTGGGGACGATCGGCGCGTCGTACCTCGGTTACGATCAGTGGCTCGCCGCGTTGCAGCACCCGCCGCATCTGACGACGATGGTTGTTCTCGTCACTCCGCCCGATCCTTTTGTGGAGTCGCCGACGGGCCTGCAATCGCCTTCCTATATGAGCTGGTATCAGTTGCTGCTGGGGCATACGCTACATAATCTAGCCGCTGTCGACTGGAACGCAATTTATCTGCACCTGCCGCTTTCCACCATGGATGAAGCCGCCGGCTTCCACGCGCCCTATTGGCAGGATGTTCTGGACCATCCCGGGATTAACTCGTGGTGGGAGCCGCTCATTTACCAGAACAAGTACAACCTCGTACAGACACCGATTCTACATATCTCCGGATGGTATGACGACGAGCAAGCGGGTGCGCTGATGAATTACATCGGCATGAAGAAACAAGGCCCAACGGAAGCGGTTCGAAATAGCCAGAAACTGTTGATGGGTCCGTGGCCACATGCGGTGAATAGCACGCGGAAGCTCGGAGCTGTCGATTTCGGTCCAACGGCGCTGGTCGATCTGGAGGGCTACGAGCTAAGCTGGTTTGATCATTGGCTGAAAGGCGCAGAGAACGGAATTATGACCGGGTCGGCAGTGCGCATCTTCTTAATGGGGAAAAATGAATGGCAGGACCAGCAGGATTGGCCACTGCCCGGGACGGAGTTTGTAAAGTATTACCTCAAGAGCCGCGGACGCGCGAACAGCTTGTTTGGAAGTGGCGCTATTAGTCCGCAGCCTGCTGAGTCTGATCCTCCGGACCATTATAGCTACGACCCCGCGAACCCAGTTCCGTTCATAATGGAGTCTACTTATGCACAACTCGGCGGGCCAGATGATTATCGCCCCGTGGAGCGGCGGGATGACGTACTCGTATACACGTCAGAAACTCTCGAAACTCCACAAGTGATTTGTGGCCCGGTGCACGCCCATCTCTATGCTTCCTCATCCGCGACGGATACAGATTTCATGGTAAAACTCCTCGATGTGTGGCCAGATGGTTTCGCGCAGAGGCTGACCGACGGGATGGTCCGCGCGCGCTACCGTGAAGGCGGAGACAAACCATCTCTGCTCGAGCCAGGGAAGATCTATGCCTTCGACATCGATGTGTGGAATACCTGCCAAGAATTTGTCAAAGGACACCGCATTCGCGTGGAGGTCGCCTCTAGCGCGTTCCCGAAGTATGATCGGAACCAGAATACTGGGGAGCCACTAGGTAAGACGGCAAACATCAACGTAGCCCAGCAGACGATCTATCACGACGCCACACACCCTTCCTACGTCATCCTGCCGATCGTTCAGGCGAGGAAATGAACGAAGCACTGGCACCGCGCTCCCGATTATGGAAGAGCCAGCAGATATTGTCGGACCGATTTGCCCTACTACTCGTTTCACGGTTGACGACCAAGCGGACGAACTTTGCATTCACAACGATTGGGAGGAATTGAGGAATTGAAAGCGCTTGAAACAAGCCTTTGGTGCCTGCAGAGTTACCGTTCTGATTGCCGCCGGACTCGCCGCCTTAGCCCACGCCTTCCGAGACAGGACCTTTGACCATTTCTCCCGAGGTGCGGAAGTTGTATGAATCCGCCATCGTCATCGACACGGACGACGACACTCCCGAGCCGCATGGTGATTGAAGGTGTGGATATTTCAAAGCGTCTTCCCGACGGCGCGGTGGACGTTCCCCGGCTGAAGGAAGGTGGTGTCACTGGCATCTTCTTTTCCATCCCCATTGAGAATCGACGCTAATTTCTAGAAGTGTCGCGGGATGTAGTTGACCGACTGGATCCGTTCTACTCTGACGCGCAGTCGCCGCAAATAAGGCGTTAGGAATCACCTAGGCAGTTGTTTCAGAGTCTCTGTGCGCAACTCTAGCACGCTGCAGCTGCACGCGTTCGTCACACAATGTGAAGCCTGCCCGCAACGG
>Ga0116223_10002025_pt1 | contig 19653 bp, 20 predicted proteins | sample Sb_taG_3_FD_90092 | JGI IMG/M metagenome (GOLD analysis project Ga0116223, IMG submission 90092) | Peat soil microbial communities from Weissenstadt, Germany - Sb_50d_a_PC metaG | ecosystem: Environmental > Terrestrial > Soil > Wetlands > Peat | place: Germany: Weissenstadt | collected 2010-09-21 | reverse complement strand
GTGCAGCAGGCGGTTGTCGTCGATCCAGTGCCATACAAATCTCTGGTCAGGTGTGCCGCCGTCGGCTCAGACGCCGACCACAACCGGTAGGGGTCACCTGAGTGAAGTAAATACCCCACTAGTCCCATTTATGAAAGGGTGGCTGACCATACGGGAGCTGGCGCGAATTTGCTCTGCACCTCGGCGTCAGGCTGGAGTCATTTCCGGCCAGCTGCAGATAGCCGGATTAGCGACCGCAACGGTCACGGTGGCTGCTACTGCAGCGAGATGACGCCGCTTGGTTGTGTGGACGCGCCGCCCACGGTTGCCACGAGCGCGACGTCGCCCGTGCCGAGGGCCTGGGGGGACGGTGAAATTGATCTGGTGGAGGCCAGCCCCGGACAATCCGGCGAAGGAGGGAGTGACGCTCACGCTGTTGATGCGGAGGCTCACGGCGTTAGTAGTGGCCGCCGATCAGAAAATACCGCGCCTGCGGCCACGGTTGGTCCGAATCCGACGCCGAAAAGCTCGACGCTGTAGCCCGCTTTCGCCGCAACCGTCGGATAGCCAAGCGCGCTCCCCGTGGGGCCGATGATGTCATAGGTGCCTCCGCCGTAAGCACCGGAGCCGTTCGACCTCAGGATGATGCCCGCAACGTGTTTCGTATCGAGCAGGTTGAACGAAAGAGCAAATTGGGCGAGCGTAACGGTGGAGGATGCAGTTCCGTTCGGCGTGCTGACCACGACGGTGACGGGTCCCGTTGTTGCGTCGTCCGGAACCTATAGGTTGATCTGAGTGGGACTGACATACCACAAATAAGCCTGTTTTCCGTCAATCGTGACGCTGGTGCCGCCGAGCGATGTAGGGAAGTTGCCGGTCCAGGTTGCGTCGGCGCCGGCGAGATTGACGCCGTAGATCGAGACCCATTCGCTAGCCTGGATTGAGATAGCGGAACTATCATTGGGGACGATGCCACCGATCGTGATCGAGGGCGCCAGGCTGAACTTGGCGATGAAGCCGTCATAGCTGTTACCGGTGCCGGGATTCTTTAAGGTAGTCTGAAACGCGCCGGGTGTCGTCGGCAGGGTAGTGTCATAGGTGTAGCTCGTTACATAAACGTTCTCCTGTGCGTCCACCGCCAAGCCCCTCAGGGTAAAACCTCCTTGAATCAGGGAGGAAAACAGCAACGTGCTTCCCGTCGGTCGGAGCTTCGCCACGAACCCCCCACCGTCGTTTAGACCAGGCTGCACTGGATTCACCGGCACGAACGAAGCCGCACCGGCGTTGTGGCCGGCCACATATACATTCCCTTGCGTATCGAGTTGAATGGATGAGAAAAAGTCGGCAGGTTCCACCAGCGCGGACCATACCAAGCCTGTTCCGGTGGAATTCAATTTGGTCACAAATGCGGCAGGGCAGAGTGCAGCGCCGTTTAGCGGGCAGGGAGTGTGGTTGGCGCCTATCGTTACCGGGAACGTCGGCGAATTTGTGTAGCCACCGACATATGCATTCCCCTGGCTATCGGCAGCGACGCCGCTCGGGAAGTCACCGAAACCTACGCCTGTCGCTTCCAGATAGGTGAGATACGTGAGGGCTGCTCCATTTGCTGCTACGGGTCCGAACTTGGCGGCAAATCCGACAAGTGGAATGGAATTAGCCACCCCAAGGGTCGGCTGGAACGCGCCTGCTGTGGTAGGCAGGCTGGGCGAGCTGGTAACCCCAACTACATAGAAATTTCCGTTCGCATCCACCGTCACGCCGAAGGCCTCCGAAGTGGTCGCCCCGCCGCCCGGTGGCGCGGCATGCGGATCGCCCAGAAGAGTGGAATACAAAAGCGTCGCCAGATTCGTGTCGAAAACGGAGACAAAACCGTACCCATTGAAGGAAGCAGGTGGCGTCGGAATCACGGCTCGCGGTGTTGTGGGGAACGGGCACGTAGAACCGTTCGGAGTGCAATTGTAACCCGTAAAACCCACGACGTAGGCGCGGCCCTGGGAGTCCGTGGCTACGCCGAGTCCATAGGTTATGGGAGCAACCAAAAATGTCGACTTCGTCAGTTGGCCGGCATTGTTGAACTTGGACACAAAGGCGGTGAAATTGCCCGAGTATACCTTTTGGAAAGCGCCTGGCATCGTCGGAAAATCACTGGAAGAAGTGGTACCCACGACGTACGCCGCGTTGTCGAAGCTATCCCAGACAATCGAGGCGCCAACGTCCGAACCGGCAAACCCTCCGGCGGTGACGGACCCTCCCAGATAAGTGCTGTACAGCAAAGCGGTGCCGGTTGGGTTCAGTTCACTCACAAAGGCCGTGTAAGCGCCTCCGGACTCGTTTCTGGTGGCTTGATAAGGATTGATCACAGGAAAATCGTTTGAAATCGTTTGTCCAGTAACGTAGACGGCGCCGGCCGAGGCAATGGCCAGCGCGTGGGTGGGCCTAGTGGTTTGGTTCACGCCCGTGATGCCACCGATGTAGTCCACGCTGGAACCGCCCAAGTATGTGAGGTACGTGAACACCGGATCGATCACCAGCGTTTGGTTGTGGTCGTATTTACCCAGGTGGAAGCTGACCCGGTTGCCTGCGATGATGTAGCCGGCGTCTACGGGCTTCTTTTCGCCGGCAATATTTTGATTAACGACGGGCTTTTTCAACGCCAGGTCGCCGTCGGTCAGTTTCAGGACGACGTTGCCGACAGCGTCGAGACTCGGCTTGGCACCGGTCAACCCCAGCGAAATTTGTCTCGGGTCGGCGCCGGGCGCGACAACGAAGTCGTACTCCAATTGGCGCTGATTGCCGTAAAACACCGCATCGACACCCGGGTAGATGCCCTGGTACTTCACCTTGCCGCAGGTAGTGATTCCGCTGCGCCACTTCTTCGGGTCGTTCCCAATGTAATAGTTGGCTACACCCGTCAGCTTATCGGCGCCGGTAACCCGAACTGCACGATTGGCTCCCCGCAGTTCCATACGGAAAACCGCGGGCGGAGCTTTGGCGCCAGCTGGCGGCCGTAGCGTGAAGACAGCTTCGTGCGATGTCAGAAACAACGAGTAGCCGTCGCCGCGGGTCAGAAACTTTACTTGACTGTCAGTTTGGCCCTGATTGGCCTCGAAGCTCAAGGGCACGGCCAGGAGGGCCGCCTTGGCCGGTTTCGCGTTGGTCGGGTTTTCCGGTGAATCCCCGAATATGGGCCCAACCGTCAGGCTCTAAACAACGATGGACATCAGGATGATTCCGGCCATGCGCGGGGTGGGGCCGGCGGGGGCTGATAAAGTTCGTTCGCTCGCCACGTGCTTCTCCTCCGTCTGTCCAGCGAGGAATGCACTTGTGAGCCATCCCAAGGATTAGACCTGCTCTCAGTTTCACACATGCTTGAATTCTTTGCAGTCTGGCTTGAACGAGGTGGAGCCTTCCCTTCGCGAGTATTGCTCGTCTAGCAGGAGTCAAGTCGCGATCAAGTCGCAAAGGGTTTACTAATCGACATTTGGCGCCCGTTTATGGATTGCGCCTGGATGACGGCGTATCCGGACAGAACCTTGCGAGTGGGGGGTTCGGAAAGGTCGGTTTCATTCTGCCCTGGTCACTTCAGTTCGAATTCGACGAGTTCAAGGCGGGTCGTTCCGGTGTTGCGGACCGCGCGCATCACCCCCGGGTCCTGCCAATAGAATTCTCCGAGGCGCAGATTCATGCCGCGGTCAGGCTGGCCGGGCACGAGTTCGGCAATCTCGCCGCCATCGAGAACAATGCGCAGGCCGGGTGCCATCTGGGTGAAGACGCCCGCAGTTTGCCCGGGTTCCAGCACGAGACGCCAGCCGCGAATCCGCTCGTTGTCCAAGATCTCGGTATAGCCGGAAACGCCCGTCCGCGAGGATGGCGAGAACCGCCCAGGCTGGGGATAGTTGAGCATGAAAACGACGTTGTGAAACGGCGTCTCTCCCATATTCGAAGCCTTGTGAATCCGTGGCGGCTGCTTCGAATAGGCGGTGAAGTTGGCCTGTCCCCGCTTGGAATGCTGGGGCGGAGTCTGTTTCTCCCCAGGCAACTGGTTCGCCATGTCGGCGTCCTCGATGTTTACTGACACGCTGTCCGTGGTGTGGATGTGAAAACCCGTGTTCCGATGCGGTGGCACGTCGATCTTCAGCACCGTCACATACTCGTTCTTGAACACCGGCAAATGATAGGGTGCCTTTTCGATCGGAACGGCCGTTCCTTCATTCTGGGCCATCGCCGCCTGCGAGAGCAGGCAGGCGATAGCGACACAAGAAATTGCGATGAGGTGTTTCAATGCATGTCCTCCGGGGTGGTGCCGCGCTGCAGGGCGCGAGGGTTTCGTGCCGTCCGAGTCTTGTGCCGGCAGAGCAGCATATTAGTGAGCTAGCTTAGTTTACTCGATCTGGAAGCCGATAACTCCTGTGTCACGGCGCATCCGTACACTATCCTCAGCCGGGCGATGCTTAAAAAGTAATGGAAGGTTGAGCGGCCAATTGTCCGGAACCCTAATCCGACGCTTCTCCTAACGCCATTGCAGAACAATTTCCACGAGCGTCAGCCATACAGGAATGTGTTTCTTGTGCGGTCGCCAATCAAGCGGGTGACAGGTCTTGCGGTAGACCGAACTTGCCTTGTTGGTAGTCTTCGAAAGCGGCTACAATCTCGTCGCGAGTGTTCATCACAAAGGGGCCGTGGGCAACGATCGGCTCGTTGAATGGAACCGCGTGGCCTAATAGGATCATGGCGGCGGAATGCGCGGTTACGGTGATCTCCGTACCTTCAGTTCCGAATTCCACTAGCTGAAATTGGTGCGCGCCATGGCCGTTCACTTCAATGTTACCGCGGACGACATAGAAGAAGATGTTGCGGCCGGCCGCGATCGTGAAGGTCTTGCTGGCACCGGCGTTGAGGTAGACTTCGGCGATCGCGATGTCGTAGAGAGGCTCGATCGCTGGGTTGGCTTCTCCCCAATGACCGGAGATCGCGCGGATGGTAACGCCGCCGCCGTGGATCTCGGGGATGTGTTGCCGTTGCAAACCCGTATAACGAGGCTTGGTCATCTTCAGGCTCGCCGGGAGGTTCACCCACAACTGCAGGCATTCCATGCCGCCGCCGCGCTTCTTGAACGCCTCGGATGACGTCTCCATGTGGACCAGGCCGCCGCCAGCGGTCATCCACTGAACGCCGCCTGCTTCGATGATGCTTTCGTGGCCGCCGGTATCGCTATGGGCGATGTCGCCTTCCAGAATGAAGGTCACCGTCTCGAAGCCGCGATGGGGATGAGGCCCGAAGGGCAGGCCGTGGTTGGGCGAGTCGTAGTTCTGGGGTCCATGATGATTCAGGAAAAGGAACGGATCAATGTGGTTGATGGAGGCAGTGGGCATGGCACGGCGCGTCACCAGATCGGCGATGTCATCGCGCACGGCGTTGTGGATGCCGCGTACGGGTCGAAGGGACATGCCTTCCAGGTTACTGGAAGCCGCGCGACTTGTCGGCTCCCCACCCGAAACGGAATAGCGCGATTCCGCCGAACAGCGCTCCCAGGCCAAGATCACACCAGCGGCAGGGAGGCCCGTCACTTCCGCCGATTCGCAAAAAGTAGCGGAAGGATGGCCGACCATAAATCCGCCCTTCGTCGACCCGCGGAGGCTTAAATGGTTATCGGAGACTTCCGCGGCAATCCGGCGAGAGACGTCTTCTGACCACGCTCCGGCACTTCGGGCCGCGCTCTTCTCGGCTGATCCAAGTTCATTCGATAGGAAACGCGACGATCAGCGGTTCAGCCACCGCGCACGGCAGCAGGTTGAGCGCTGCCAGCAAGATTCTTTTCTGGAGGTCGGCATTGTTGGGCTCGCCCAAGGGGTATCCAAGCGGTTTGTCCACCGCCAGGACACGAGGCGGCTCGACGCGTTTGGTGACGTCCAATAGCAGGGATATCGATACAGTCGCGATACCAGCCTTCTCAATGATGCTTTGCAGCAATCCCGCGGCCTGATGACAAAAGGGGCACACCGGCGCCAGGAGAACGGCGTCGACGGCATCTTCCTTCAACTTTCGGGCGATCTCCGGACCGCTTTCCGAGATGAGCCGTGCCGGAGCGATCAGCGATCCCATGATGCTGAATTGTCGCGGCGCCGCCTCGCCCACAACGCCTGCTTCAACCAACTCTCGTAATCTGCCGAGCGGCAGGGCCAGGTTCCGGTCCGCCTCAATGCCGGAGTGATCAAATGCATCACTGCTCTGTCCGATCTCAAGCGTTTCCACCGGGGTTCCCCACGGGATCTCGCGAAATGAACAGTCGTCGTGCCGGAAAGATTGATCAAACGGTTTCTGGCCGGGGAGGTAGAAACCAGCCGTCGTGATGAGCGCGATGCGAGCTTCCTTCAGCGGTTTTCTCAGCCTTGTTCCCGGCCGCCAGTCAACGCGCCGGAAGGGATAGCCCTGGATCAAGAGCCGGTACTTCAACTTCAGATCCGATAGCTGGGCCATCTCACGCTCGTCCCACGACAAGGGCATACCCAAGCCTTCGCGCCCGCACGGCTTCCGAGGCGGCGATTGCCAGTACCTTCGCCTTGGCGAAGTCGATGCCTTCCAGATCGAGCTTCTTCAACTTGCTCATCAACTCTGCTCCGAGAAGCTTCGCCTGAATGGTCCGCACCAGTTCGGCAAGCGCCTCGTCATGAGTCTCGACTTCAACATTTCCGATGCCGGCGGCTTCGAGGTAACCGACGTATTCCTCAACAGGCCGAGCATCGGCAATGCAGGCCACCCAAGCCAGAAGTCCCTGGAGTTCCTCGGGCAACTGGGCCAAGCGCGTCAGGTCGCTCAATCCCACTCTCCCGCCGGGGCGCAAGACTCGCGCAAACTCGGCGGCCGCCAGGCGCTTGTCGGGAAAAGTGCAAAACGCGCATTCGCATAGGACCACGTCGAAGCTCGCATTGGCGAAGCCGAGTTTCTCCGCGTCGCCCTCTTGGAATCGAACCAGATGGCCGACACCTGCCTCATTGGCTCGCGCCGTCGCTTGCTTGACGTTTTCCGGACCAAAATCGATTCCGACGACCTCGGAGCCAAAGCGTTGAGCCAGGAAGATCGCAGTCTCCCCCTTGCCGCTCGCGACATCGAGGACGTTCATTCCGGGGCCAAGTGCAAGCTTCTCTCCCAATCGTTCGGTCAGGCGCAAGCCGCCGGGGTGGAATGAATCCCCCAGCAGCATCCTTGCGAAGTCGCTCTCATATAACGTGGCGCAGCACGTTTTGATATCGTCGCTCATTTCCCTGGGCCGAGCGTTACCAAGGGATCAGCCGCGTCCACACCGAAGGCGAAGGTGACAGGCTGAACTTCATACCCGGTCCCCGCCCGCCGAGCCGCCACACGGTCGCGTTCCTGGGCCATGAGCTGAGCGCGGGCCTGCTCGCGATAGCCGACCGTGTTGTACGCACAGAACGGAATCTGCTTCCCTCCGGCGATCTCGGCCCTAAGCGCGGCGGCAATGTTGTACGTTGGAGCTTACCAAGTGCGCGCGGTCGCACATCTGAGGTGTCCTCTTTTCGGACATGGTTGCGAGGCTGTGGCCGATGCGCCTTTCGCCAGACCATTTGGCATTCCCGATGGGTTTATCGGAGCAGGCCTCTATGTGCTGCTGATCGGAGTGGCTCTGCTGAATCCCCAAGGCGCCTGGGTGAAGTACTCCATACGCGGAGTAGCGGTGTTGGCGGGCGTGGCAAATATACTGGGTGTGATCGATATGGCGCGGTTCGGCGCCTACTGTTTCTACTGCCTGTTGACGACGGCCCTCACGCCTTTTTTGGTCTGGATGGCCTTACTGCTTTAGGGACTGCGGGCGGCAGTCACCAGGCTATAAACGAAAATGTCCACTCAAACAGGATCCAGCTGCGCGGGCAAGCGCCTTGGCCGGGCTAAAACTCATATGCAGCAGACGTCTACAACCCGCCCACCTGTAAATATTGGATTTAAAGCGCTTTGGCCGATCAGGAAGAGGTTTGCACCTGGATGACGGCGCATTCCAGAAACGACTTTTTCTTGCGACCCCAGCGCATTCCCTGAATGCGCGCTCCTGCGGGAGCGACAACGGCGAACGACGCACTAGCTCGCGGCCGCCTACTGGCGAAGCGCAAACGAAACCAGTGCGTTTCCCGCCGCGACAACCACGTACTGGCGTCCGTTGATCGAGTAACTCACTGGGCCGCTGCTGATCTGCCCTCCCAGAGGCACTTTCCACAGGAGCTTGCCGTCGCGAGCGTCCAACGCGAAAAAATAACCCTCGCGGCCACCGCGCCAGCGGCACCCGCTTGTCGCTGGGCTGGCCCTTGCGCCGGTCCACCAACCCCGAATAGCCTTCCGCTTCCAACCACTCCCGCCACCGCCGCATGGTCCGATCCGTGACCCCGATGATCGCGGCCGCGTCCCACCAGCCGATCTTCTTGGCCATTGCTTTCAACAACACGTCTTGTAGTTTCATCATCCGCTCCGTTTCCGCCGCGGAGTACTGCTGAGGTGTGTCCACCCCTCAGTCTCTACCGCTTTCTTCAAAGCGGACACTTCATGTGTGAATGGGACCGGACAGATCACATACTAACGACACTGAGACAAGAGACTAACCCTTGCCAATGGAGCCTGTTAGATGTATACTCATGCCGCCCAGGATGGCAAGAGTGGAAATCCTGGCTTTCGCACGGACGACGGGAGAGGTTTCCTCTGCGTCGGTGCGGCTCAGGGGGGTACCATGCGCGTAACAAGTCTTCTCGCTTTGCTTGCCGTTTTTGCCGGCGCTGTGTTTGGTCAAACGAGTGCCGGAACCATCACCGGCACAATTTCCGATCCGGCGGGCGCGGTAGTCGCCAGCGCCGTGATCGAAGCCCGGAATACCGAAACCGGAGCGACGTACCCGGTAGCGAGTTCGACCACCGGTAACTACACCATCAACCAACTGCCCGCCGGCACCTACGAGCTCACCGTTACCGTGGCGGGTTTCAAGAAATACATCCGCCCCGGCTTGATCGTTCAGGCGGCGCAAACGATACGTGTGGACGCGACCCTGGAGGTCGGCAGCGCCGCGGAATCGGTCACCGTCAATGCGGAAGCTCCCTTGCTCAAAACCGAAGGCGGCGACGTGAGCCACACCATCTCTACGGAGACCATGAACACGCTTCCGCTCCTGGAGGTCGGGACCAATGGCGCGGGCATCCGGAATCCGTACAACCTCCTGGCGCTCGTGCCGGGGGCCTATTTCGCCCCGCCGACTCCCGGCGCCGTCGGATCGCCCGACCGCATTAACGGCGGACTCGGCGGATCGGAATCGGTTCTCATTGACGGCATGGATGCGACCAATGCCCTGGGCCAAGGCGCCGATGCACAGGCCCAGCCGGGTCAGGATCAAATCCAGGAATGGACCGTACAGGCCGGCAACTACAACGCCGAGTTTGGCCAAGCCGGCCAGGCGGTCTACAACGTGACCATGAAATCGGGGACCAACCAATTCCACGGCAGCGTGTTCGAATCCTACCAGAACGCCTACTTGAACGCAGGGCAGCCGTTTACGAATAACGGCAACGGAAAACTCGTGAACCCCGCGAACACGGAGAACGACTATGGCATGACCTTCGGAGGCCCGGTGTGGATTCCGAAAGTATACAACGGCCGCAACCGGACCTTCTTCTTCTTTAACTGGGAGCAATACATTCGGGATCAATACCTATTGTCGGGCACGGATACGGTTCCCACGAATGCCTATCGCAATGGCGACTTTAGCGCGGCGATTACGGCGGCCGGCAATCGGAATATCGGGACCGATCCTCTGGGCCGCGTCATCTTGGCCAATGCGATTTACGATCCCACCACCGTGCGCGCCGCCTCCAATGGCCAACAAATTACCGATCCTTTCCCCAATTACCGATCCTTTCCCCAACAACACCATTCCCCTCGCGCGCATGAATCCGATAGCGGTGAAGGTCCAAAGTCTGCTCCCGCAGCCTTTCTGCGTAGCGGGACCGCCCTGCAATCCGCTCGGCCAGGTCAACAATTTTCAAAATACGGAATTTGAGCACCGGCAAACCGAGGTGCCCTCGGTCAAACTCGATCACATTATCGGGCCCAAGGATAAGCTGTCTTTCTTCTGGAACCGCACCATGACCTACTGCCTGACGTGCTACGGCGATGACGGAATGGCTCAGCCCATCTCCGACACGTTCGGCGGGGGTATTTATGCGAAAGCGATCCGCTTGAATTATGACCACACCCTAACGCCGACGCTGCTGTTGCACCTGGGCGCGGGCTACAATTCGGACGACTTGGGCCGGCCGCTGGTGACGCCGGACTATGACGCTTGCGGGAACCTCGGGCTGTGTAGCCCGTCGTTCACTCGGCCGTCTGCTTTTCCCAACTTCACGGGTCTCCTCGATGCGACGGCAGGGGGCATGCAAAACGGCGGAGCGAACGGGGGAATCGGCAACACCGGACGCACCGATTCGATTTACAATCAGTTCAGCTCCATCGCCAGCCTGACCTGGGTCAAGGGTAACCATACCTTCAAATTCGGAGGCGAGGTGCGGTCCCAGGGAAATTATTCCGTCGACCACACGGACCTCCAGGGCACCTACGGTTTCAGCAACGTGCAAACGGCGATGCCGTACGTGGTCACGAATACCGTGGGCAGTACCGGCACTGTTGTCAGCGCCGCAAACATCGGGGCGTATCACATCGGGCTGCCCTACGCCAGTTACTTGCTGGGCCTGGCCAATACCGCGACCATCGACCCGACCTCCGATTCTCGCTTTGGGAAACACCAGTTGGGGTTCTACGGGCAGGACAGTTGGAAGGTGACGCGGAAATTCACCCTGGATCTGGGCCTGCGCTACGACTACTCGACGTATTTCAAGGAGCAATACGGGCGTTCTCCGAATTTCTCTGCGACGCTTCCAAACGCCACCGCTGGCGGCGAGCCGGGCGCAACCGTTTACCAGGCCACCTGCAACTGCGCCTTCGCGAAAAACTATCCCTGGGGCTTCGGGCCGCGCATCGGCTTCGCCTACCAGTTCTTACCCAAGACGGTGTTCCGGGGCGGCTTCGGCATCGTGTACACGGGTACCGGTCAGGGCGGGACCTTCGGCAGTCCGTACGGGGTCGCCTCAGCCAATAATCCTTTCGGCCCTCCGGCCACTCCCGGCTCGGCGCTCATGAATTTGAGCAACATTGCCCTCAACGGCAACCCGATTACGCAGGCTCAGGTGGCGTGGCCCAACTTGAGCCCGACCTATTATCCGATCGGCGGCATTCTCCCCTCGGCCGGGCCGCAGTCCTACGATCCGAATGGGGGAAGACCGGCGCGGCAGTATCAATACAGCGCCGGGATCCAGCGAGAGATTGTCCGGGATCTCATGGTAGATGTTTCCTACGTGGGGAACAAAGGGATCTGGTGGGCAACGTCCGTCGTCGGTGGGGCGCTGACCAACTTGAACTATCTGAGCACTTCTTTGTTGAGCCAATATGGCCTCAGCCTCAACAATCCCGCCAATTTGGCCACCCTGGTCGCGCCGATCGGCTCGGCTGCGGCGGGACCCTTTCAGAATAAGATTCCCTTCACCGGTTTCCCGCTCACCCAAACGGTGGCCCAGGCGTTGCGGCCGTTCCCGCAGTTCAACGCCGGCCTCGGAGTGCTGAGCGCGCCGCTGGGCTCCATTGCGTACAATTCGCTCCAACTGCAGGTCAATAAGCGGATCTCTCACGGCTTTCAGGTCGGTTATTCGTTTGTATGGGAGAAGAACATGGATACTTTCGGTGGCACCCCGGACATTCAAAACCGCGGGCTGGCATGGAAGCTGGATGCCTCGAATCAGCCGCTGGTGAGTAAAATCAACTGGTCTTACCGTCTGCCCAAGTGGGGACCAAACAAGTGGGTTTCGCAGATCGTCCGCGATTGGCAGGTTACCGGGTTTCTCCAGTACGCCAGCGGGCTACCCCTTGCGATTCCCGCAGCGAACACTGTAGGCTACCCTTCGAACCTTAATACCGCTACGATCAGCGCCGTTACATTCCAGCCCGGTGCCAACCCCCAGAACGTCGTGTCGGGCCAGGCTCTGTTCCTGGACAACCTGAATTGCCACTGTTTCAATCCCAATACGACGATTGCCTTGAATCCGGCGGCGTGGGCCAATCCCGGCCCTGGGCAGTTTGGCAGTACGGCGCCTCAGAACAGTTTCCGGGCGGAGCGTCGCCCCGTGGAGAATATGGGTCTTGGGCGGTTGTTCCGGATCAGAGAAAGCGTCACCCTGAATCTTCGGGTGGAGTTCGTCAACGTATTCAACCGCACGTATTTGAACAACCCGACCATCAGCGGGACCGGGATAAGTCCCCAGACGGCGCCGGTCTGTGTGCTGCCGAGTGGCGCGAACGGCGCCTGCAACCAGCCTGGCTTGCAGACTGTTTCCGGTTTCGGAACCATCAACACATCAACCACGTTGTATCCGCCGCGGGTTGGTCAGCTCGTTGCACAGTTTAAGTTCTGACTCTCCAGAAACTCTCAACTCTCCTGGAAGTGTCCCTCAAGCCGGCTGGGCTTCTACAATCTGAAGCCCGAGCTTGGCGGCCTTCTTCTTGAGCTGTTCGAGTTGTTGAAGGCGGCTGCGTTCCCCGTAGTAGTGTTGCATCCCTTTATCTATGGACTCCTGACCGTATTTCAGCATCCGATAGACCTAATCGGGCTAGTTTGTAGGCCATTCGGCGCTCCGAGCGTGGTTCGCAACCGGCGGTATTGGCTCCCAAATAAGTGCGGCGCCGGAGCAGCGTGGTCGCGGCGATGCGCAACGCCGTGGCCGCCCGATTGACCACATGGTCAGGTCGAGGAGGCTGCTAGTGTCCACCCAAAATCGAACACCCCGAACTTGACTAAGCACCGTTCACGCGAAACCGAAGACGGGTTACGACTGTCAAACTTATAAAATTATAGAGATGAGCGGCCCACGTTCAGGAGGTCGGTGTGTGGCTGAAATGCCGGCCGAACCGAGGTAGCCTGCACCAACGCGGGAACTTCTGGCCCCAGCACCCCTGCGTTCTGACGAGCGACGCCTTCATGTTTGCCTTTTTCGGGAGACCCCCAAAGACAGCAGGGCGAAGGCACTTTAGCCTCCGCCCTTGCTCACAGAACACCAACAGTACTCAACGGAAAACCAACACGCTGCCATCCAACGCTACGCTGACGAACGCGGACTTCTGGTGCGGACGTTCACGGACACCGGCAAAAGCGGCCTCGGCCTCCAAGGTCGAGAAGCCTAATCTGTGGGCTTGACGCCCGTGCTACCTTTTGATATAAAATCCCTGTCTAAGCGGCGAACCTCGTCCAGGCTAAACGGAGAGTAGCGCGGATCGCTCTTGGGAATGTCTAAAGCAAACAGGAACATATGGAGAACGGATCGGTGATCGTGCCTCCGGCGCAAGGAACATATGGTTCGATTGCACGGAACATGCTCCGTGGCAAGCCATTCAACGAGTGGGACGCGTCGTTGTTCAAGAACTGGAAGTTCAAAGAACGGCTCGGCGTCCCATTCCGGTTCGAGGTTTACAATGCGCTCAACCGGACTTCGTACATTGCCCCTACGGCCAATCCGGACGTGCCGACCACGTTCGGCCAGTCGTCATCAACGACGAACTCAGGTTCCCCCGGTGATCGGGAGCAGCAGTCCCCGTGAACTGCAGTGTTTGAGGTCTATTTTCTAGTTGGAAGATTGAACGCGACAGGGCATCAACGGTGCCCTCCGGTGTTCAGATGAGCGGAAACAATATCTTGATCTGGATAAGGAGGCGTTGACATGACACGTAAGTTTGGTTTTCTTTTCTTCGTGCTTGCTGTGGGCCTTGCGATGATTTGTACCCCGATACTCGCGCATCACGGAACAGCGGCGTCGTTCGACAATACTCATCGCCTCACCGTGAAGGGGACGGTGACCGAGTTCGTGTGGTCCAATCCCCATAGCCAACTTTATTTTGACGTTAAGAATGACCAGGGCGAAGTCGTGAACTGGGGCATCGAACTGTTAAGTCCGGGCAACTTGATCAAGATTGGCTGGACCAAGAATACCTTCAAGCCGGGAGAGGAACTCCTGGTGAGCTTCGTTCCGGCCAAGGGCGACAGGCCTTTTGGGATTTGCGCGCGATATTTCCGTCCTGCCGATGGCTGGAAGTACGGTACCGACTCGTGCGGCTATACAAAGTTGGGCCAGCCCGTCAGCTCGCTCCCGCAAAAGCCAGGCTATACGGCGGTGGAAGTACAGATGCCGAAAGACGACGGCAAGGCGTCCGCGTCGGCGGAACAACAGTAAAAGGAAACGCAAGAGTAGTCGATTTAAGTAAAGTTAAGGGAAGGAGGTATCGCTTGACACGTAAGCTTGTAGCTCCCTTCTTTGTTATGACACTGGGCTTTCTAACGATATGTGCCCCGATATTCGCGCATCACGGAACGGCAGGGGTGTATGACTATACTCACCGCATCACAACGAAGGCGACAGTGACGCAATACATATGGGCCAACCCCCATGTCCAAATTTATTTTAAGTTGAAGAATGATAAGGGCGAGGAGGAGACCTGGGGCGTCGAAACAGCAAGTCCGGGAAACATGCTCGCGAATGGCTGGACGAAGAGTACATTCAAGCCTGGGGACCAGCTCTTGGTGAGCTTCGTTCCGGCCAAGGGCGACAGGACTTTCGGGACTTGTACTCAATTCTTCTTTGTTGCCGATGGCCGAATGCTCGGTGTTTTTAACGGCCAGTGCGGCATGGGCGGGCAGGTCGGTGGAAATGAGGCCGTCGACGCCAGCAAGCTCCCGGTAAAGCCAGGCTACACGGCAGTTGAAGTTCAGATGCCGAAAGACAACCGCAAGAGGCCCGAGTCTGAACAAGAGCAGTAAGGAAACTCGGCCTCCTGGGCGGTGGAGTGTGCAAGGCCGGTCTTAGGTCGTTCTCGATAAACGAGCGTGCGAAAAGGAGTTCGAAAATGCTAAATCGCTTGATGGGTGCGAGGATTGTGATGGGTGCGATGATTGCCATCACAGTAGCGCTGGCCTGGTCGTCATTCGTTTTCGCTCAGAACGGTCAGCAGGGACGGCAAAAAGCCAAGGCCCCGGCGGCCTCCAACCAGCCTTTTGACGCGCATGATCTATCTGGGTTTTGGGATATCACCAACATCGGGCGACAACCTGGCGCCCTGAACGAAACGAGCAACAATCGGCCGCCGATGACGCCGTGGGGTTTGGAAAAGTTTCACAAGGCCAAGACGGGGTACGATGGCAAGGCATTAAGCAACGGAGTTTTCCCGAACGAAAAAGATTGGAACGATCCTATCCTGTGGTGCGATCCGACGGGTTTCCCACGTATTATGTGGCACCCCACGCCGCCCGGAATGAGGTTTGCCCAAACTGGCGAAGAACTGATTCAGTTCTTTGAGAATAACCGCGTTTGGCGCGACATATGGACGGATGGGCGAAAACTTCCGGGCGACGACGCGGAATCACGTTGGTACGGATACTCGGTTGGCCATTGGGACGGAGATACGTTTGTCGTCAATTCAAACAACTTTAATGACGCGACTTGGCTCGACCAATATGGCTCCCCGCACAGCGACGAGATGACTGTGGAAGAGCGCTACCGTCGCGTGGACCATGACCATCTGGAGATGATTCTGAATATCACGGACCCCAAGGCGTATGTCGGGACTTGGAAAGGCGATAAGAAGATCTTTCAATGGGTAGAAAAGCCTGCCCGGTCGCAGTATGCCGATCTCCGCGAGGACATCTGTGCATGGTCTGAAGTGAAGTCCTTCTTCGACCGGATGGAGTTCAACGGCAAGGGTGGGCTGCAGATACACCCGTAGCATTCTAGATTAAGGAGGTGTCACATGACACGTAAACTTGTAGTTCGCTTCTTTGTAATCACACTGGGCGCTCTGACGATTTGTACCCCGATATTCGCGCATCATGGAACGGCCGGGGTGTATGACTACACTCATCGCATCACCACGAAGGCGACGGTGACCGAATACATCTGGGCCAATCCGCATGTCCAAATTTACTTTAAGCTGAAGAATGATAAGGGCGAAGAGCAGACCTGGGGCGTCGAAACAGTAAGTCCGGGGAACGCGCTCGCCAATGGCTGGACGAAGAAGTCATTCAAGCCGGGGGACGAACTCCTGGTGAGCTTCGTTCCGGCCAAAAACGACAGGACTTTCGGGACTTGTATTCAATTCGTGTTTGTTGCCGACGGCAAAAGGCTCGGCGGTAGCGGCAGGTGCGGCATGGGAGCAGAGGCCGTCGACTCCAACACGCTCCCGATAAAGCCAGGCTACACGGCAGTTGAAGTTCAGATGCCGAAAGACACCCGCGTTAGGCCCGAGTCTGAGCAAGAGCAGTAAGGTAAGGTGTTGTCAGACGGACCGCGGATTGGAAATAATGACCTATTTGAAGGGAGTCTCCACATGAGGTATCGCTTTATTCCCTCGTTCCTTGCTCTCGTGGCTGTATTGGCTTTGATACAGACCCTTTTTGCGCAGAACCGTCAGCGACCAGCGCAGAAAGATTCGCCCACAAAGGATCTGCCCTTTGATCCGCATGACATCTCCGGCATTTGGAAGAACCCCGGAGGATTCGATCCCGTGTTAGGCACCGATCGTCCTCCCATGACGGCTTGGGGAAAGGAGAAGTGGAGTAAGACGAGGGCGTCCGCCAGAAGGACGCCGCTGGCCTTCGGATTCTATCAGGACCAAAAAGATTGGAACGATCCGCTGTTCCAGTGCGACCCTTCAGGTTACCCGCGCAATCTGGACTACAGTAACTACCGGTTCGTTAAGCTTCCTAATGAATTCGTGGAGTTCTTCGAACGGGACCACGTATGGCGCGACCTCTGGACGGACGGGCGCAAGCTCCCGGGCGATGACGCAGAGCCGCGGTGGTACGGATATGCGACTGCGCATTGGGATGGAGACACCTTTGTGGTTGAATCTTCTGGTTTCGATGAGCGCACCTGGGTCGATCCCTACGGCTCAATCCACAGCGACCAGATGCATATCGAGGAGCGTTACAAGCGCTTGGACCATGATGATTTGGAGTTCAGCATGACGCTTACCGACCCGAAGGCGTACATCGGGGTCTGGGGTGGCAAAAAGGTGAAGTTGAAGCTGCTGAACAGCTCACAGCAAGTCCAAAAGGGCCTCTGGGGTAAAAGGCCGGATGGGACGGCATACGGGGACATGCGAGAAGAATATTGTGTTTATTCTATTGAGCGCTCTTTCTGGCAAGGACGGCCGCTGGAAGGAGTGGGTGGGGACGACAAAAAGTAAACGTGACAAGAAATAAACGTAAGGTGGGCTTCGGATCTAGGCTACTGGTACTCGGGGCCATGGCGACGATTGCTCTCTGGCTGCTGAATATTGCACCGGCAGCTGGACAAACTGCGCCGGCAAAGCAGCTTATGTCGGAACAGGCTTTCAAGAACGTTACCGTGCTCAAGGGAATCCCGGTGGATGAATTCATGGACACGATGGGGTTCATTGCTGCATCCACTAACTATAACTGTATCGATTGCCATGTCGAACCGAAAGTGGAGGGCGATTGGAGCGTCTTCGCCGCAGAGACCCCCCGCAAGGCGACAGCACGCCGAATGATTCTGATGGTGCAGGCCATCAATAAGACGAATTTCGCGGGAGCGCGCGTAGTGACCTGCTACACCTGCCATCGCAATATCCAAGGCGCCCCCAAGATCACGCCGAGTTTGGCGGATCAGTACGGCGAGCCGCCCCCCGCCGATCCCAATGAAGTCGATATTCGTCGGCAAGCGCCCGGGGCGCCTTCCGCCGATCAGGTCTTTGACAAATATCTCCAGGCGGTCGGAGGAGCGCAGAAGGCAGCCGCCATCACCAGCATCGTCTTCAAGGGCACATACCAGGGGTATGCGGAACCGAAGGCGCCCGTGGACATTTATGTTAAGGCTCCCAATCAGCGCACCATGATCGTGCATACGGACGGCGGGGACCGGACCACGACCTGCGATGGCAGCAACGGATGGATGGCGGCGCCGGCCGCGGATAAACCATTTCCAGTGATCAGGTATTCCAACGGAGACCTGGATGCCCTCCGGATGGACGCAGTGCTCTCCTTTCCGGCGGGGATCAAGCAGGCCATAACGAAACCGCTAGTAGGTGCGACCAGCATCGACGATAAGGATGTGGTCGTCGCGCAGGGGACCGCCAACGGTGGACGCTCTCCCATAAAGCTGTTCTTCGATAAGCAGTCCGGCCTGCTGGTGCGGCAGGTGCGCTACGCCGATACGATCATCGGGCGGGTACCGATACAAGTGGACTACAGTGATTACCGGGATGTCGCCGGAGCTGGAGTCAAGCTGCCGTTTCACGTCATTACGACATGGACGGACGGCCGGTCCGACGTACTGCTGACTTCGGCGCAAACGAATGTGGCGATTGACGCTGCGAAGTTCAATCAGCCGCCCCCGTCGGTGCCACCCAAAAAATAGGCAGCACGACCGCGATTTGCTGCGAAGGTTCCAATCGGGCCGCGTTCTACCAGGTTTCATCGCGAGGCTTGTCACACCGGCACTTCGGCCGAGCCAATTTTTCCCCGGCTTCAGCTCGTGGGAAGATTCTTTTCTCTTGACATCCCTTTTATAGAACCAAGCGTGCAATCTCCGGCGGAGAGTGAGAAAACTGGACCCCAATTGGCGTCGGCGCGTTCCGGGCGAGTCAGCCTAGCACTGCCCACCGACAGAGAGAGGCGTTTTGGGCAAGTATCCGCCAATTCTGCGGGTCGGCGCGGTCCAGCCGTTAACCCGAAGGCGGAGAAAGTTCGTAGCGAATTCACACGCACGGGGCGCGATTTCCATCTGCAAGTCAAGATCAACGCGATGGATTTCAACGACGCCTTGTGGCCATGGCAGCCCAAGGGGACGACGCTCGAGAAATCGATCCGGGTATGCCAGTGGGTCGAAGCCGCAGGCGCGCACGCGCTGCATATTTCGGTGGGAAGCATCTTTCCGCATCCGTTGCTGCCTCCTGACGGTTTCCCGGCAGACGAGCTGAACTAGTGGTACGGACACATGGTGTACGGCGGAACGCGAGGATATCTGAACTACTGGGCGTTCCATTTCAAGCTGCCAAGAGCGGCGTTTCCGTGCCTGTGGAACCGGACGAAGAAGGATCATCCGATTGAGGGCGTGAGCCGGGAGTTTGCCAAAGCGGTGAAAGAGAAGGTCGGGATTCCGGTGATCAGCACCGGCGGTTATCAACATGGCAGCTTCATTCGAGATACGCTCGGTCAGAAATACTGCGACGCCGTGTCGATCGCTCGCGCGCTGGTAGCGAACAACGATCTACCGCGGATGATCCAGGAGGGCTGCGAATCTTCTAGATCGGCCATGCTCGTTCTGCAACCGATGCCTGGTGAACGTGATCGCCAATCCTTTATGGGTTGCTATGATCCGCGGCGGTTCGACGGCGATCATGACAGGATGATTCGGGAAGTAATGACCGTCTTTTCTGCGCCTGGATTTACATCAAGTGGGGTATTTACTTCACTCAGGTGACCCCTACCGGTTGTGGTCGGCGTCTGAGCCGACGGCGGCACACCTGACCAGAGATTTGTATGGCACTGGATCGACGACAACCGCCTGCTGCACG
>Ga0116223_10002022_pt1 | contig 19662 bp, 19 predicted proteins | sample Sb_taG_3_FD_90092 | JGI IMG/M metagenome (GOLD analysis project Ga0116223, IMG submission 90092) | Peat soil microbial communities from Weissenstadt, Germany - Sb_50d_a_PC metaG | ecosystem: Environmental > Terrestrial > Soil > Wetlands > Peat | place: Germany: Weissenstadt | collected 2010-09-21 | reverse complement strand
TGAATAAGATAGAGGCGGTGGTTATGAACCGCCCTTTTCGCTCTCAACAATAGGCCGGGGCAACGCGCTGGGTTTAATATAATTAACACTGCGACGAGAGCAGGGAGACGGTGGAATCATGCGGCGGAAAATTCTTATTATGGGTCTGCCGGGCGCCGGCAAAACGACCCTGGCAAATGCATTGGCGCCCCTACTCAATGCAGTGGTGTTCAACGCCGACGCCGTGCGCGCCAATCTCTCGCGCGATCTCGGCTTTAGCCATGAAGACCGCGTCGAACATGCCCGCCGCATGGGCTGGATGTGCGACCGCGTCGTCGAGGCCGGCGGTACCGTCATCGCCGATTTCATTTGCCCCACCGCGGACACGCGCGCGGCCTTCGGCGAAGCATTTATTATTTGGGTCGATCGCATCGAGGCAGGCCGTTTTGAAGACACCAACCAAATGTTCGTGGCACCAAAGCACTTCGCTCTGCGCGTCAAAGCGGAAGGCGCGCCACAATATTGGGCCGAACAGGCGCTGGCACGGCTGCGTCCAGCATTCGATCCGCAGAAGCCGACGGCGCTTTTCATCGGCCGCTATCAACCATTCCACGGTGGCCATCAACGCCTGATCGAGGAAGGTCTGCGGCGGGTCGGGCAGGTCTGCATTGCGGTTCGCGACACCCATGGGATCGACGGTAAAAATCCGTTGCCATTTTTTGCGGTCAAGCAGCGCATCGAGGCTGCGCTGTCCGCTTATGCGGGACGGTTCGTGGTGGTACCGCTGCCGAACATCACCAACGTCTTCTATGGTCGTGACGTCGGCTACAACGTCGAGCGTATCGTGCTTGATGAGACGACCGAGGCGATCTCAGCGACTAAGGTACGCGCGCTGAGCACAGGGCCCTGATCGAAGGCCTTGATGCAGAAATGAATATTCTCGTTGTAACTAGGGACGGGTTACCGTTTTCCAACAACAATGATAGTATGGTAATGTTTTAACTACTGCGCCGCGTCCTATATGCTTACCAGGAGAGCGCGGGATTGTTGAGCTCAATGGCAACCGTACTGGGAATCGTAGTTGGACATGAAAGAGCGCCTCTCTGATCTGCATTCGCTTTGGATCGGACCGCGCCTGAGCTGGCTCGAACAGCTGTGTCTCGCCTCCTGGCTTGCTCACGGCCACCGCGCCATCCTTTGGACCTACCAAGCCGTGGACGAGATTCCGCATGGCGTGGAGGTGCGGAACGCTCGGGAAATCCTTCCCGAATCGGCCATCACCTTCCATCGCTCCAGCGGCAGCGTCTCGTTGTTCTCAAACCGGTTTCGCTACCATCTGTTTCAGCGGCATCAAGCCACCTGGGTTGATACGGATGTCCTCCTGCTGCGCCCACTGGCGGATCCTTCGCCCTATCTGTTCGCGTGGGAGGTTCCGGGTTCAATCTGTGGTGCCGTGCTACGGCTGCCGAGCAACTCGCTGGCGCTGCTCGATCTACTCACCCTCACTGGTGCGCGGGCGCCGGTTCCGCATTGGTGGCCACTGAAGGCCCGTATCCGGCAACGCATGCGCGGGCTCGTTCGCCGGCACCAACCCGCGGAGGATATGCCGTGGGCCACCTTTGGCCCGCGAGCGCTTACGGAGACCCTGCGCCGCCACCGGCTAACCGACCGGGCCCTGCGCAGCGAGGTCTTCTACCCTTTTCTCTGGACGGAGACTGCCTTGCTCTACGGACCGGCGGACCTCGTCGAAGCGCGCCTGACCGAATCGACCGTGGCGGCGCACCTTTGGTCGACATCCAGCCTCTTGGCGACGCCAGAGGTGGCAGAAAAGCGTAATGCACCGCCGCCCTCCGGGAGCTGGATTGCCGGCAAGTGCGTGATTTACGGTATCGACACCAGTCGTGGATCAGAATACGACGCCTCGATCGCAAATGAAGGCCGAAAGTCTGGGCGGCGCGATCCGGTCCGATAAGAAAGGCATCCGCAAGTTGGAATTCGCGCTGTGCGATGATGCCGCGCTAATCGAAAGGACGAGATGAGCGGTCCCGTGTCGCCGGCATCGGAGCGTTCCAATGTCACAGGGCACGGCTTGTTGGGTAATCCTGTCACCCTAATGAGAAGGGCGGTATAAATCTGTCACGGGAATTTCGAAGCCCGGCCTCCGGTAGATTCCATTCCCAAAAGTGCTTTACGGTAGGCTTCGATCGATCGAAGTCGACAGTATTCCACCGATCGAGTTGCTGTAGATAAGGTGATGGTTTCAAAGCAAGGCGTTCGGGTGCGATATTGACGCGATTGGAAGACCACCCCCACGCAAGCTCTGCCGGATCGTATTGTCTGAGAACGAACTTCTTGATCGCGTGATCCAGGCTCAAGGCAATGTAGTGCCGCATAATGAAGTCTGTCTGAAAAAGTCGAATGTTAGGACCGGTCAGTATATGACCCGCTCCTTCCACGTTGTCGACCTCCAGGTCGCGCCGCCATGCCAGCATCCGGTGCGGGTGTCTGGGTGCAAAGAAGTAATAAGTCCTCATGCGGCGGGTATAATCGATGAAAGTAAAGTCCTGATCAGGCCAGGGCGGGAAGACGAACTCGATGAAATTGATGCAGTTGAAACCCTTGGCATCGACGCGCCGGATTCCGTCCAGAAGCGTCGCCCCCGGCCACGGCGAACACAGCCATTGGTCGGCGTCGCTATGAATGACCCATTCATGGTCTAGCTCACCGATCAGCCTCCTTTTGATCAATAGCTGTTCGCGAAGCTGGAAGCGGCCGGTCCAGGGCTGTCGCTCTATGGAAAGCACCCCGCGGCCTAGATAGCCCCGCGCGATGTCGACGGTGCGATCCTCGGAATCGTTGTCGATGAGTACAATGTCGCAACCGCTCTCGCGCCATTTGTCGAGGCAATGGGCGATGTGTGCCTCCTCGTTGCGGACGCAGAGCAAGGCTACGGCGCGCATTTGAGGTCCTTTGCCCTCCTAGCCGCTTCTGCACTGCGTAGCGCGTCCGCGAACATGGGATCGTTTTGAGGTACATTCTCCTCGTCGTATTCTCCGGTCCACCCCTCCACGCCGTGGCGTTCGACCAGCAGGCCCAACAGCGAGCCGGTAGGCTGGCGTATATATTTGTTCACACCGTCGTGTCGAAGCACGGCGTTCCACAGATGCAGAAAGGTGGAATCGCGAATGCGCAAATGCAGTGCTTCCATGCACGAGGGCCGCAACAGATCGGTCACCTCCGAGAAGTGCACGGGGTAGCACACCGACGTGCTGAAAACAGGCACCTGCAACTCTTCGGCTAGCGGCGTGATCAGGCGCGTTCCGGTTTCAGCGAATTTGGTGGTGCGGCCAAGCGCCAGCGATCGTTCGAAACAACGGATCATCAATGGGTGACCGGGCTGGAAGAACATCACCGCAGTGTTGACACGAATCGCGTCCTGCCGCGCCACGAACTGTTCGACGACCGGAATGTGTCGCCTGAGGCAGATGACGTCGGTGTCGATCCACCAGCCGCCCCGTTCGGCGAGCAACTTGTAGCGGAACAGATTAGAGAAGGCGCTGGGCGAGCCCTTCGCGAACCCATCCTGGTTGACGAAGAAGTCGTTTCGGGGGACGATCCTTGCGGCGTCGCACACCGTCACTCCGTTAGGCACGCGGAGACCAGCTTCGAAAGTGTACAGATTCACGCCATGGCCCAGATCAACGAACGACTTCAGGCACAACCACTCATAGGGTGACAGAGACTGGCCCCACCAAAATGATTGGATTGTTTGACCCGTTGCTGACGCGCGGTTTGTATGGACTGCTGGTAGCTTCGCAACATACTTGCGTCCGAGGTTACCCAATTGCTCGATGAAACGCTTGACCACTGGAAGTCATTCCCCTCGCGAAGCAGAAGCGCGCACGGCTTGCATCAAGAGCGGATTCCCATACGAGGTTAGCATTATGGTATTTTAAGTAACAACTGCGGCGCAGACATGCAACGCAAGGTTTTCATCGTTGGTGTGCCGGATGCCGAACAGACGGACAAGGATTTGGAACATCGTCGAACAGGCGGTCCGGGCCGTCCGACCTATCCGAATCGCAGCCAGCTAATCTGCCCGCTGAGTGCGAGGCCGTGATCCCCTGTCTTATCCAGTGCGCGGAATGCGAGTGAGCCAGTCAAAACGGCCCATCAGGCCCTCCACGCTATTCGGGGCGTCCGCAACGTCGAGAGTTATCCTGGCTATTCTTCAGTCTTTCAGACAGCTCGGAAAATTGCTATCTTTCATAGTCCGGGGGTTTTATCTCCAATAACTCTTTCTGACCCTTGCCGCCCCCGGCAGTGGGGTTTGGAAGTGTCGATTGAGTGACGTCCTTGAGCAGCATGGCGATGTCCGTTTGCTACCGAAATAAAACCCGGCGCGCGCAAGATGACGCGCGGTGACCCTTCACTCAAGGAGTCTGGGCTAGTGCAAGGCATTGCCACGCCAGCCGAAAGCCGCCCTCACATGGCACGCCGGCGCGCCATTCTTGTCCTGGGGATGCACCGGAGTGGCACGTCGGCCTTAACACGTGTCCTGAGCCTCCGAGGAGCAGCCCTGCCGAAGCGGCTCATGGGACCGACGCCGGACAATGAAAGGGGCTTCTGGGAACCGAAGGAAATCGCGGCCATTAACGATGAGATCCTCGCATCTGCAGGCTCCTCATGGCACGATGTATCGGAGTTTCCAGATTCCTGGTTCGCCTCGGATATTGCGGCATCGTTTAAGCGACGCCTAGTTACGGCTCTAAGGGAGGATTTTTCGGACGCACCGCTCTTTATCGTCAAAGATCCTCGAATTTGCCGGCTCGTCCCGCTCTGGCTGTCCATTCTCGAACAGATGCGCGTGGCGCCGCTGTTCGTGATTCCTATTCGCAATCCGCTCGAGGTCACCGCGTCCCTCAGGGAGCGTGACGCATTTTTTGAAGCAAAATCGCTTCTGCTGTGGCTGAGGCATTTCCTGGCCGCCGAGCGAAGCACGCGCGGGCTCCGGCGGTCCTTCGTCGCCTATGACCATTTGTTGCGGGACTGGCGTGGCGTTGTCGACAAAATTGGTTGCGACCTCGAGGTGAGCTGGCCGCGCCAATCGCATGCGGCGAACGCCGAGATCGAAGATTTCGTCTCAACAAGACTTCGGCACCATGTCTTCGGGAGCGAAGAAGTGCATGTTCGGGGAAATCTTGTGCCCTGGGTGAAGACTGCTTTCGATTGGGGCATGAGGGCTGCCAACGGCCGCCCAACGACGTCGGAGGAGCTCGACGCCGTGCATGCATCATTGGAAGCAGCGGATTTAGCATTTATGCCACTGATTGCTGCCAATGAAGCAAACCTCGCTGCACAAGCGGACGAACTCCAGTGTCTGCGCGCCGAGGTCGTGTCGCTCAGCGAAGCTAGCGAAGCACTTCGAGCTGGGGCTGCTGGTCTCACTGCGGAGGTTACCGCGCGGGACGCGAACATTGCTGCGCTCAATGAGAGGCTCGCTGAACGCGATCTTGAGCTGCGGGGGCTCCGGGATGAGCTGACCGAGCGGGGCGCGAACATTGCTGCGCTCAATGAGAGGCTCGCTGAACGCGATCTTGAGCTGCGGGGGCTTCGGGGTGAGCTGACCGAGCGGGACGCGAACATTGCTGCGCTCAATCAGAGGCTCGCTGAACGCGATCTTGAGCTGCGGGGGCTCCGGGATGCACTGACCGAGCAAAACGCGAGCATTGTTGGGCTCCAATCGACGATCTCAGCCTTGCAAGCGTCTACGTCGTGGCGCATCACCGCGCCATTGCGGTTCGTAAAACGGCTGCTAGGGCGATTCCGATATAGCGCCGTCGGTTATCCTTTGATGCTGTGCTGGCGCGTCCTGAGGACGCGCTCGCGCGCGCCCCTGCGGGACTGGCGCGCTGCTCGCACGATCGCTAACTCAGGCTTTCTCGACCGCGAATGGTACCTGAGAATGAATCCGGATGTGGCCGCATGTGGCATCGATTCCGTGCGCCACTACGTCGCTTTCGGTGCGCGGGAGGGGCGAGACCCGAGCCCCTCATTCAGCACGCGGGACTATCTCTCGCACAATCCCGACGTTGCGGCGGCGGGGCTAAACCCCCTGTTGCATTTCACACTGTATGGCGCGTCGGAGGGACGAGTGGCCAGCAGTAGCAGTGGACCTTGCACCCCGCTGCAGCTGAAATCTCGGCACGGGGGAGCTGGCGATCAGGCAGTCGATTCCTCCGCCGCCGTCGGGCTCTTTCACGAGGCGCGCGCCTGCGAGAAGGATGCTCAAGTCGCTGAAAGTTTATATCACCTGACATCCCCCCGACCCAACCTCCGCGAAGCTTTTATCGCCTGGTGCGGCAATGCCGCGATTGACTTTCCGCCGGTAGCCGCACCCGAAGTTTCTATCATTATTCCCGCCCATCGCGGACTGGCCGACCTTGAAACCTGCCTGCGCTCCCTGTCCGTGCATCGCGCCACGGAGCCGCCCTTCGAAGTCATCGTGTTGGACGACTGCCCAGACGAGCCGGTGTTATGGGCCATCCCTTCCAGCGGCGGTCTCATCAAGATTGCAAACGAGAAGAATCTTGGGTTTCTGTTGACCTGCAACCGCGGAGCGGCAGCAGCACGGGGCCGTATTCTCTGCTTCCTGAACAGCGATACCGTAGTTTCCGCTGGCTGGCTCCGCAGCCTTGTTGAGGCTCTCGACGACATGCCAAGAGCGGCCGCAGCTGGCGGGATGCTTCTCAATGTCGATGGTACCATCCAAGACGCTGGCTGGCGTATTCTTGGCGACGGATGGGGCTGCCCGATCGGGCGCGGCAGTGATCCACGTAGTGGCAGTTATACCTATCGCCGCTTGGTCGATTGCGTGGGTGGTGCCTGCTTTGTTGTGCCACGAACGATTTGGAACGAGCTGGGAGGCTTTGATACGTCCTATGCTCCGGCGTATTATGAGGAATTCGACTTTGCCTTTCGTGCCAAGGCGCGCGGACTTCAGGTGATCTACGAACCGCGGAGCCGTGTCTTGCATCTCGGCAGCGCTTCCTATGGCGTGGAACAACGCGACGAGCTTTCTAGCATTAATCACGCTAGGTTCTGCAAGCGTTTCGCTGATATCCTGCGTAAGCATCCTTCGGATACGGCAGATGAGTTCACACTGCGCCATGCATCTGGCGAGGGGCCGGTGCTGTTGGTAATCGACTACCGCGTACCACAGCCAGACCAGCACGCTGGCGACGTCACCATCAGTAAGTATTTGGCAATGCTCGCGACCGCCGGTTGGCGCGTGGTGTTCGGACCAGTGAACGGCAGGGCGGAAGGACTTGCTGCAGAGGCATTGGAGCGCCAGGGCATTGAGCTGATCCGTGCTCCGGTCACGATCGAGGAGTGGCTCCAGAAATATGGAAAACACGTGCGCGAGGTATGGTTATCGAGGCCGGAAGTTGCCGAAAAACTGCTTGCTCCTCTGCGCGCGCGCACCGATGCCCATATCACATACTATACGCACGATCTTCATCATTTACGTCTGCAGCGGGAAGCGGAACTGCATGCCGATCCCAAGCTGAAAGTGGAGGCTGCGAAGGTCAAAGTGCTCGAATGCGAGATATTCCGCAGCGTAGATCGCGTGACAACGCCGAGCGCTGCGGAAGCAGAAATAGTTCGGCACCTTTCGCCGGAAACGCCCGTCACGGTGCTGCCGCTTAACTACTACGACGCTGCCGAGATACGCGCATACGACACGGCGCACTTCACTGCACTTTCCGATATCGTGTTTGTTGGCGGTTTCCCGCATCTTCCGAACGTCGATGCCGCTCTTTTTATCGCGAATGAAATCATGCCGCTCGTTTGGCGCGAACGCCCCGAGGTGCGCTTACTGCTGATCGGCTATGCTCCGCCAACGGAAGTGCGAGCGCTTGCAGGGCCTCGCATTGTGGTGACCGGTCAGGTGCCGAAACTGGAGCCGTTTTTTGACGCCTCGCGCGTGTTCTTGGCGGCGTTGCGTTACGGCGCCGGCGTCAAAGGCAAGATCGTGGAGGCTATGTGCTTAGGCCTCCCGGTGGTGACGACCCCTGTCGGCGCCGAGGGCATTGGCATTGAGCCGGGATTCAACGCGATCGTCGCCGAAGACGCGTCAGGCCTTGCGCGTGGCGTACTGGAATTGTTGCATGATGCAGAGCGCTGCGCAGGTCTGTCCAAGGCGGGGGCTGATCTCGTCCGCCACCAATTCTCCCGCGCCGCAGCGCGCCACGCCTTGAATGAGGTGTTTCGGACGCCCCTGTAGAGGTTCGGGATGAGGATGCGCTACAGGCGCTCGGAGCGACCAAAATGCTCACAGAAAAAAGAGGTCTGGCGAGCTTTAATTACCTTGTCGACGAGCCATGGCTTTCCAGTCTTGCCGAGCGTTTCGAGTGCACGCGGACTGCCTGTCCATCGAAGGCACGCGCGTACTAGAGTCTGCATGACAATCACCGTGGACTGCCAAGGATTGCTGTCGCGTCTAGAGCGAGTAGGTTCGCCGCCGCTTTTCTGCACAGGCGCTTCGTGATTTTCTTTTGGCCAATATTGGCGAGTTGCGTGCTGCCGATGGACGGCAGGAGCCTAGGGAGCAGGCAAGGGCGGGATGAAAATTCTTATCGTTAAACACGGATCGCTCGGCGATGTTGTGCGCATGTCCTATTTTACTGGTTCCCTCCGTCGCAAATATGGCGCAAGTTTAAGGCTGTTTTGGATTACAGCGCCGGAAGCGGTGCCTTTGATTGCGCGTAATCCGCATATCGACCGCATTGTCACGCGCGTCGACGAAATTCTCACCGAGACATTCGACGTTGTTTTCTCACTGGACGACGAAGACGAGGCGCTCGCGGGGGTGAATCGCTTGCGGACCGCCAAAATCGTAGGGGCATACCTGAACGGCGGACACGTGGAGTATTCTCCCCAGTCCAGCGCGTGGTTCGACTTGGGTCTGCGCTCGCGCTTCGGAAAGGCGCGCGCAGATGAACTCAAAAAGTCAAACACGCGCGGACATGCTGAGATTTTTACCGATATTTTCGGAGTTGACGCGGCCGAACCCTGTTTTTATGGTGATGCCACATTGGAGCTAGGTTACGCTGACTGGCTGGGTGATCGGCGCCCAGCAATAGGCATCAATCCTTTTGCTGGAGGACGCTGGCCCGCCAAGGAACTGCGCGCGTCGGAACTCAAGGCCCTTATCAGCGCACTGCTCGGGCCAGAAAGTCTGTTGTCGATGCGTGGGTGCATCGTTCTGATCGGCGCGGGTCCCAGCCGTGAGAAGAATCTTGCGTTGGCGCACGTCTTTTCAGACTCGCGCGTCCGTGTGGCCGATACCGATGCGTCGCCTATTCATCTGGCGGCGTTAATCCGGCATCTCGGTTTCGTGGTGAGCAGCGATAGTCTGGCGATGCATTTGGCGATTGCGCAAGGTGTGCCAACGGTTGGCTTCTTCGCGCCGACTTCGGCGGCTGAGATCGACGATTTTGGTCGCGTGCTGAAAGTCGTCTCAACGGCGTCTGACTATTGCTCGTACAGAAAAGACGCGGACAACTCTACGATCACGCATACGCGATTGCTGAAAGCGTTAATGCTGCTACATGAACAGTGGCCGTTCTCACGCGTAGATCGCGGCAAGCGTAAGAAGCTGCCGCGTCTGCTTCCTCACGGTGCGCGCTGAGCCAATAACCGTCCACGCAACGGGGCAACTTCAAACTATCAACGCCGCGACCATCGCATCTCGTTCTGGGAGTCGCGCCATATCCTGGAGCGGACGGAATGACGAAGCTGCTAGCCGGATCGGGGGCTCCCGCAGCGCCCGGTCGGCGGCGCGACGGTGACGATTGAATACTCGAAGCGGCCGGTGTGGTCACGGAGCACATGCGTATCTAGCGTTGTCAAATGCAAGCGCTCGATCTCGGCTTGACCGCGCGCCGCGGCGCCGGGCCCCAGGAATACGAGCTTGCGGATGCCCAAGTGGCATAGTGGTTCGACTAACGACACCCTGCCGTAGCCGGTGATTTCGTCTCGTCCGTAGGCGGGAATGCGCCCGCCCGTTAGATAGGTGAACTGCATCAGCCCGCCCCAATCCATGAAGACGTGCGGCGTGGTATCACCCGATGCGAGCGCGGCGAGAGGGTATGCGACCACCGGATCGGAGTAGAAGGCCGCTCCCTCGACCGTCCGCAGCTGCCGCAGAGTCAATAAATCGCCGGACAGGTTGGCTGCGAGAAGGGCGATGCCGACTCCGGCTAGGACCCTCCGCCGCCACAGAATCGCATCGGCCTCCAAGATCATCCCGAGGCTCAACGCGAACAGCACGTAGAGCAAGGGAAGGAGCAATACGAAGTGGTGCCCGCCCAAGCGGCCGCCGAAGGCGATCGCCACCGCGACGTAGCTGATTATCGTATAGAGAACGAGCGATCCGCCCGTGCGGATAAAAGAGCCACGAACAGCGAGCCCGAACCCGACGATCGGAGCAGCTAGTAACACGCATAGTTTCGCGATCTGCCCGTAATCAACATTGTATACGCCCCAGACGACCCGCCACACCCAGTCGCCAGTCAAGGCGACGGCAGCGAAGCTGAGCACAGTGGCGGCCCGTTCGGGCAATGTTTCCTTCGTGTCGATGTGCAGATCGCCGACCACACCTCCAAACCACGCGATCGCCTCCGAAACGCCGCCGAGCGCATGGACTATCAGTGCATATCCAAGCACATATGGTAAAGTGCCGATAACAAGCCCGATCCCGCAAGCTGCAAGCAGTCGCAACCGAGACGGCCCATGCCCGAGCGGGCGGGTGAGCAGAAACAAGCCCACGCCTGGCAGCACGAACAGGTGGACGAAATAGCCCCAGGCGGCTAGCCCGAAGAGCGTACCCGCCGCAACGTGACCGAGAATGCCTGGCTTGGGACCGGTCAGCAGGATGCAGCCGCAAAGCGTGAAGAAGATCGGGAACGTGGTGACGTAAGCCTGGGTGCGAAATGCAAAGACGAAGCCTGGATCGACAGCCAGTAGGAGCGCGCCGATGGCGGCCAGCACCGTCGAACCACCGACGCGGCGAATGAGGGCGAAGGCCGCGATACACACCAGTATCGCCTCGCAGATATGTAAAATCCGCACTGTCAGGACGGTGGGGCCCATCAGCCACGTGAACGGCACTGCGAGATAAGCCTGCAGGCTGCCGAAATAGATGGAGTTGGCTAGTACCGGGAAGCGGTCTTCGATCAAGTTTCCCGGAAGAACCCATAAGGTGTTCGGGATCGAGGGGTGCAGGATTTTGATCGCGAAATAGTCCGGATTGACCGCATCGAGATACAGCGCGGGTCGACTTAGAAACGGAGCTGCGACAATAAGGTAGCAAATGATTACCGACGCGAGCGCTAGCCACACGCGGTTGGTGGGAGTTGCTCTCGAAACAGGCACGGCGTTCTCCGAACTCAAATGGGGCCGGTACCTAGGTATCCCTGGCTACAGCCCAGTTCGTGTCATGGCCGGTGTTTGGACACGATTCCTTGTCGTAGCAGGTCACGTTCTTCTGTTTTCGACGGAGGCTACTAGATGGAAACCGTCCGTGTCGGCCTACTGGGCGCGACCAGCCTTGTGGGTGATGAGGTGCTGTCGCAGCTGCGGCAGGCCTACACGGTCGTGCCATTTTTGCGGAGTGTGGCAACCGGTCGAGTCGACAATTCAGACACGTCAGTTAGCATCCCCTATGCCTACGATCAAATTCGATTTGCAGTTTCATTGTCGAGGGCCCGGCGTGCTTAGCTCGGTGTTTGGCCAAGTGTACACTTCGTAATCTTGCTCTCCGTTACTGGTAGGGTTACCTGCTGCGACGTCACCGCGTCCTCGAAGGTCAGGCCGGCGTTTCATGATGGAGTCGAGCACTCTGCGGATCGGCTCAGAGTACGCGATGACGAATTGAACGTGTCGCGAACGCAGCCTATGTTCAACTTCTCCGGTAGGTCTACTCAATACTGACGGATTACCTATCTCATTAAGGACCCAATCCCCATCCTTAACACTCCAGTTTGGTTGTCTGTCGTAAATGATGAAGCGAGGATTCACACCATGAACGAAGACACTGTCGCAGATCACATCTCTTTCCGCCGAGCCCCCATGGCGGGCCTCGATCACAATCCGAGTCGACCCGCCGCCCGATGATGCTTCCTGAAGGCTATGACGAGCCCATACCGCCATTTTCACGATGTCATCACTCGCCTGAAAGTGATAGCCGAAGGATTGAATCATTCCGCCGATTATCAACGCCGCTATGGCTACTTATGTCACGCTTGTTGAAAAAGGCAGTCTCGTCAGAATGAAGGACGTTGCGAACGCGGCAAATGGAACTAGGAGCCAAAACACGCTCGTTAGGTTTCGAATCGGCATGTTGAAGGCGATCGAACCCTGGGAAATCAACACAAAGCCAAAATAAAAAGCGACCACGAAGACCAAGTACACACGACTAGTGCTGCCATCGTTCTTCGGTGTGGAGCTGAACGAGGCCACGATGCCGACTGCAGCCAAGATGAACGTGACCGGAGAATTGTCCCAAAGCAGCGTGACGAACTGCCCGAATCCGACGTGGCCGTTAAGGGCCGCGGCGCCGTCAGAAAAGAAAGAGGATGACCGACCACAAGCCAATGCCAGCAGAGCCAAAGCGGGACGAAAAGGCCCGCCAAGACGGCGCTCGAAAAAATCAGAAGTTTGTGCCCGCTGCGTCTACTGCCCAACAGGCAAAAGACACCGAAGAGGCCGACGAAGATCCACGCTTCCAGACGTATCATTGAGGCGCCGAGAAACCCGATCACTGCGCCAATGTCTTGGACGATTGTCACGATTTGCCAGGAGGAGGAAATAGACGCCCACTGACATGAAGAAATGAAACATCGGCTCCGATAGGCCGGACAAGCCAAGCCAGATGACCAAGGGGGGCCACGCGTTGCCTGGAAGGTTAAAAAAGGGCGCTTCGCTCCACCTGTACGCCAGATCCATTCGAGCGGCATCATCGCCGCTCAACCAAAAGAACCCACCTGCCCGATTCCATAGGACACCGTGAGTAGGGACCAAAGAACAACGATGCCGACCAGAACTGGGCCGGGCCGCAACGTCGACAGAATCGCGCGATTCGTGTTCATAGGGACTATTGTGACAACTCCACCAGACATCTCCGATTTGGTCACCGAAGATCGGTCGCATCTTCGCCTGGCTTGCCACCGCAAGTCTTTTTTGCAAATAAATTAGGTCATTCGTATTTATACGCGGGACGATGGATGAGGCGAGATCGTACTTCCGCTTCTCTAATCGGCCGTTCATCTAATGGCAAGCCGCCTAAAGTCCGCGCGAAGGGTGGCATGAGACGAATGTTGTCTTTTGTTGGCTTTGCCGCTGGTTGTTAGCTTCATGGGCGTTCCAAAGGCTCGCGCCGAATGCATATGCCAATATGTCGATGGACAAATGCAGCCACTATGCACTAGTTCGATTGATGTACCCCGCTTTGTTCACCGGATGCGGCTTCTCAGGGCTGATCGGCGCGGGTTAGGCTTGCTCTTGGGCCAAAAAAGGTGCTTTTAATTGCTGCGTTGATGTCAATCTTGCTAGCAACGAATCCGCCGCGAGCGGAGCGAGTCGCGCCGGATACCTGTCAGTGGCGCGAGACACGATCCGCAAGCCTTCAGAGGGCGCAGCTTAAATCAAAATATCCAGCAGTTCTCAGACTTGACCAAAATGCGCCATCGCTACTTCTAAAAGGTGACGGAATTTCAGCAGACCCAGCGTGCGAAAGACTTCCGCACGGATCGCGATGCAAGCGGCGGTGACGCACGTCACGACAGCTTCGCAGAATCCTCGCTTCAATCCGGGTATAGTTAAAAGGAACTTCCGCGCCGCCACATGAGGGCCACCGATGATTTTGGTGCCGAGATCGTTTCTGTCAGGTGCTCCTAATCGCCTGCGCCATGCCAGTAAACTGTGGACCTTTTACGCCGTCACGGTTTTGCTGGCTTATGGCTTCACGATGTTCAATCTGATCCTCGTTGGCGATGACTGGTCAGCGTTGCAAGAAAACTACATGAATGATTGGATGATATCCATCGGCCGGTGGATGGACGTCATTGTCTGGAGCCTGGCGAACGACGACAATTTTGCCGCACCGATCACGTTATGTGTACTCTCAGTCGTCTATTTGATTTTCGCAGTGGCATGCTGTCTCTGCCTCGGCATGAAGCGGCCAGGGAGCTATTTGATCTTCGCCTGCACGCTGATTTGCTTCCCCTTCAATACCGAGCCGTTCGTATTCAAAGACCTACACCTCAATTTCGCTTTGGCGATTTTGCTGGCAACAATCTCTGGTCTGTTGATCGTTCGTGGCCACGAGCTTCTGATCAGCAGGCAAACACTCAAGGCAGCCGCGCTGGGCGCAGGAGCCACGACGGCGCTTATCCTGTCGGCAGCCACGTATCAGACGCTTGCCCTGTTTGCTGTCGCGCTTGTGTTGGCAAGATTGGTCGGAATACTGCGCGAACCATATGAAAATTCCCAACTGTTTCGGTGGACTGCAATCCTGCTTGGATTTTCCTCAATCATCTTTGGGGTCGGATATCTGATCTATATGGAAAGCGTATGGGGAGCTTCGTGGCTGACCGGCGTTCCCTTGAACACACGCGGAAGTTACGCCATCGTCGGTTCTTTCGTCGAGAGTTGGAGCGAACTTCGTCGCCAAGTTTTCGGCAGCCTTGCCCTCTTGCGCGACTTGTTTTTCCAGGGACAGCATTTGTTTCCCTTGACCGCGAAGCTCGTATTCCTGGTGATGACTGCAGCGCTTACAGTTGCGATGGCCTCTGGCTTCGCCAAAGCGAATTATCGCGACCGGGCAAGAACAACGACCATCTGGGATGGCATAGTGAGAGCGTTAATTCTTGTCAGCGTCGTCGTACTGCTCTTTTTTACGCCGCTGGCGCCGGGCATGCTGCGCAAAGTCAGCGGTTATCGTTATAACAATCTGGTCGGGGTCGCCGTACCTTATGCAATGGTCTTTGCATTGCTTTTTGATATAGTCCGCGATCCGCGTTTGCGACGGGGAATTGCCGTTCTGATTATCTCGATCATTGCAGTTTTTATTTTTGAGCAGAATCGGGCATCGATTACTACCTTTTTGCTTAATCGACGCGATCTTGCCATCGCCAACCGTATGCTAGAGCGCATAACTGCGAACCCAGCATTCGCGCCGTTCGCGGCGAAGGGGCAGGCTACAATCGTGTTTTACGGCGAGCATCTTGAGGATCGCATATTACCGCGGCCATTTTCCGCGGACAGGTTCACTCTCGGTGCGATCGACAGTTGTGGAATTTTCAATTGTCAGATAGTCCGTGCCGCGCCAGCCTTCCGACTCATTTCCGAAGGCGGTATGACTTATCATATCGGCATTTGGCCCGCTATTCCCGAAAATACCTCGACAGAAGAGAAGCAGCATTTGGAGCAAGATATTAAGAAGGCTCACTCTTGGCCAGCACCTGATGCGGTGATCTTCGGTACCGAGGTGATCGTAATCATGTTGCAAACAGGCGGATGATTAGGTTGCGGGCCGCTGGGTCATCGAGGGAGAGACGATTCAAACGGTGATTACGACACCGTGCGCGTTGTTGGTGCCAGGGACGTCGTCGTTAAAGCCTAAAGGCTATCTTTTCCGACATTGTCCCGGATGACCAATCCTTTGACCGGTCGAGCACGGCGTCGCCGATCAGGGGGCCGACTGGGAGTTGTCGAACCCGCAAGTATTTTAAACGATACATTTTATACGGGCCCTTTGAAGTCAATAAGGTAGTATCGAAACATTCTCACTCAATGAACGTGCTGAACGGCTACGGCCGCGCCCCTTGCAACACGCGAGGATAAAGAACGCGAGATCTGAAGTCTATCCCGCCACCACGCTGGGAACATTATCGGCATCTCTTTTTTTTCGATGGCTCGGCGACCATCGCCTCGGCGGTATTTAGCAAGCGACCATCAAGGAAGCAGCGACTACACATCATTGTTGGTCAGTCTGCTCGTGATTTGCTCTACGTGATACGCCGCGGCGGGAAGGCCAGGCTGTGCCTCGTTCGAGCCCAAGGTTGCGGTTGTGGAATGGGTCCGCCTGCAAGAGCGGTCCCCAGCATTGGCGCATGAGAATAACGTCCTTTGCATACTGCTCAGCGGGCGCGCCCTGGTCGTGGCGTCCCAGCCATGCCGATTCGCGATGCACGAGTTTTCCCGACGTCGCTGCCTCGATAGACGCACCCGACAGCCGAGCATAAGGTATGCTCAGCGTTAGGCAGTGCGATCCAAAATGGTCGAAGAGCGGGCAGAGCGGAGGTTGGCGGCCATTCCTGCTGCCGACGTGGTGGGCTATTCGCGGCTCATTGGGGCCGATGAGGAAGGGACGCTCACCGCTACGATCCATCCGCGCCGAATTACCGATCCGAAGATCACCGAGCAACGCGGCCGGATCGTCAAAACCACAGTTATGAGCTGTTGGTGGGGTTCAGCAGTGTTGTCGATGGGCTGCGTTGCGTTGTGCGACCGAGTGGCAGCGCGGCATGGGCGAGCCGCAATGCCGGCACACCTGACGCCGCATCGAATGCCGCATTGGGATCAACGTCGGCGATGTCGTGGTCGAGGATGGCGACATTCAGTCCCGCAGTCGAACCACACCGTCCTCGACCAAGCGTTCAAATAGCGGCCTTCTCAATCGCTGCGTCATCCACAAAGTGTTTTTTTCTAGGCTCCGAGAAGTCGAGCTTGTCGTCTGATTCGTAGTGCCGAAGCTCGGCCTGAGACGGCAGCCGGATCGTCTCCGGGCAGAATCGGGTCCGCCATCCGTGCCAGCCGTCGGCAATCTCAGCGGGGTCAAACCGCTTCTGCATATATTTGCGGATCGCATGCTCAATGCTCAGAAATAGGTAGTGTCGATATCGAAAGGCCGAGGGATACATTCGCAACCCGGGAAAACGGACGCGGTGTCCAGCTGACCAGCTTAGCTCCACGGGCGCTTCCTGACGTTTCCACGCCCGAAGCGAATGAGGAAAGAATCCTTCCTGCGGATAGTACCACCGCATCGTGTGCTGATAGTTTGGGTGATCGTGGTCGGGTGCCTCCTGCGTGGGTACAAAGGCGAACTGGTCGAAGTTGACTGCGTTGTAGCCTTGGGCCTCGACCTCAGCCAGGGCCTGCGCGAGGCTCTGAGTCGATCGGGGCGGCAAAACGATCTGGTCAGCGTCTACATGAATGAACCAGTCGGCATCGAGCGTTGCGGCGAGTGTCTCCTTTCGGGCGCACTGCTGCCGAAGACTGAAAACCCCAGCTCGGAGCAACGTCTCGATCCCGATCAGCCCGCGCCCGGCATATCGCTCCGCGATCGCTACCGTTCTGTCGGTGGATTCATTGTCGACGAGGTAGACTTGGAGCCCCTGCCGGATGAGGTTCTCTAGGCATCCGGCGATGAAGCGTTCCTCGTTGTAGGTGGCAAGTATTGCGATTACTCGCGTGGCCATTGATGTTCCGGTGCGCTATTGTCTCGTGGTGAATTGTATACCATCTGAGGCTTCTATTCCTCGCCATGATCATACCGGAAGCCGGCGTTCTCAAAAAGCGCAACGAGTTCACTGTCGAGATCATTGAACGTGACGTGCAGGCTGCCGACCGAAAGGCCTTCACGCCGGACGATGCGCTGTTCATGCTGGAATGGCCGGTACTCAAGTTCGCGGCCGGGATCATGCCGGAGAACTGGTGGGCCGATTTCGCCATGTGGCTCGAGCGGATGACGGTGCGATTGGGGCGGCCGTCGCCGGCAACGCTCGCGCCGGCGATCCGGCAGGCGCTGGGGCTCGACAGCCTCGAGGAGGCTGAAGCTATCGCGTGGCGGACGGCGGCGGGGCGCATCGAGCACCACATCCAAGTGATGAAGGTCATGTCGGCGGGAGGCTGGGGGCCCGAGATGCGCCTCGAAGGCGAAGAGCACCTGAAGGCTGCGCTGGCGCGAGGCAAGGGCGCGATCACATGGGTGGCGCATTTCTGCTTCAACACGCAGGTGACCAAGATGGCGCTAAAGGCGGGCGGCTACCGCGTTTCGCACCTGAGCCGTCCGGAAACACGGATTCTCGAAGTCGCAGTTTGGCGTCCGTTGTCTCAATCCGTTGCGCTGGGATGCCGAGCTCAGGTATCTCGACAAGCGCATTATCATCAACCGCGCCGACCCCGGCGGTTCGCTGCGCGAAGCGCAAGCCGTGCTGGAGGACAACCGCATCGTGTCGATCACGGCGGGGGCTTGGGAGGGCCGCCGCGTGGCCCATGGACGGCTGCTCGGTGGCCGCTATCCCCTTGCGACCGGCGCGCCCGACCTAGCGCAGCGCACCGGCGCAGTACTCCTGCCAGTGTTCACCACCCGCATCGCTGGCAGCATGGCCTTCCGAGTGAAGATCGGCGAGCCGCTTGCGGTGGAGTTCGAAGACAAGCTTGAAGCAAATCGTGCGGCGACTGCCGGATTCCTCAATGCACTCGAGACAGCGGTGGTGGAATATCCCGATCAATGGCGAGGGTGGAAATATCTCGAATTCGCGAATGCCCCTCGTGATAGCAAAGCTGACTCCATCGCAAGGTAATGGAGTGAATGCGTGATGTCGCCTAATGGCCCTTTCACGTTGAACTACGTGTCCGCAACTAGCGCAGCAGCGAAATCGCTGATTTTCAACTTCTCCGTTTCAACGTGGCCACCACGCGGTTTGACGGGACAAACCCAATTTTCGTCCACCACGATTTATTCCGATCGTTCGCCCGTCGACCAAGCTTTGCGTCGATGGCGTAGATGGGTGGGTCCGGTAGCTCAATAGTCGTCGCGTCCGTCGGCCGGCAGGCGTTGCCGGCTATCGATACGGAAACGGCGCCCTCTCTCCTGTGGTTTGCGACGATCCAATGCATCGAGAGCAAACAGGATCTGGCCGGCCTGGCGCCAAAGGATCGCTTCATACCGGCTAAGCCGGTCGAGCGGGTAGCTGGGCAGATTGGCCAGGCGCAAAAAGCAAAGTGCGAGGTCGGTAGTTGGACCAACAGATTTCGGCCCAGAGCCGGGCCGGACTTCCGTTCCGTTTGTGATGCCGTACGATGCACGCTCGGGGTTGGCATCGACAGAATCAGCCCGCTCAAACCTTGCACAAATAACTTCCTGTGACTTTGGTGGTGTCTGGCGGCCCTGCCTAAACTCACGCAGATTGTCAGCCTGGATTTCGAACAGGCCGGTTTCCATTGTCGTTGCGCGCCGCAGTCGCCACAGCAGACTGGCTAATCGCAACACCAGCTCCCGCTCCACGGCCGATTGAACATCGTAGTCAGCGATGATGGCCGCTTCGAACGCCTTGTAATCCTCCGCATCCTCTAGCGCACCGATCACTGTCTCGGCGGTCAGTCCATGGCGGACCGCATTGCAGCGGGAGCGCTGCTTACCTTCTTCGGTAATAGGACCGGTGCTTTTGCACGCGTTGCGACGGTTGGCCTCGATCTGCCTGAAGGAAGTCATTGAGCGCCAGCCGCGATAATTGGCTTCGTTTTGGTGCGCCCCGAAGGCGCGTGTCACCAGCGGAGGAGGGTTCCGCCCAGGAAGTTGTCGATTGATCTGGTAGCTGACGAGCGGCTTGG
>Ga0116223_10002017_pt1 | contig 19688 bp, 19 predicted proteins | sample Sb_taG_3_FD_90092 | JGI IMG/M metagenome (GOLD analysis project Ga0116223, IMG submission 90092) | Peat soil microbial communities from Weissenstadt, Germany - Sb_50d_a_PC metaG | ecosystem: Environmental > Terrestrial > Soil > Wetlands > Peat | place: Germany: Weissenstadt | collected 2010-09-21 | reverse complement strand
CGGCGCCGTCGTCGGTCACGAAAACCTCGCCGTGCTGGAAGGGCGACATCGTGCCCGGGTCCACGTTGAGGTAAGGATCGAACTTCATCAGGTTGACTTTCAGCCCACGGCTCTCCAGCAGGCAGCCAATCGAGGCCGCCGCCAGCCCTTTACCGAGCGAAGACACAACTCCACCAGTCACAAAGATGTACTTTGCCGACATCGCTTCCTCACCTTAAATTGTGTTTGAAATTTTGTGCAGGATGGGTGCACGAGTAATTATGCCAGAAATGGAGGAGCGTGACTAGGTGGTCTTCTTGGGACCGTCCCTTGATGGCTGCCCAATTTTGTTTCCAGAGTACTCTTCGGGTTGGGCCAGCCCCTCATGGCTGGCTTGCCTTAAACACATGGTTGGCCATCTTGAGCGTCACGTACGCTGAAGCCTTCGATGCTAGTTCCAAAATAAACGGATCGTTATTTGAAAGATTGTCACACCAGCGGTCCGGATAGTCGACGCATCCGCCATCGTCGCCTGGTACTGTGCCCTCGTAGTTTCCGAGGAACCCACCCCATATCGCGACTTCCGATTGTGCCTTGCAGCAATCCTGCCGCGTCAGAATTCCGGTGTCCGGGATGCCGATCAGGGCGAACGAGTTCGAGTCTGTTCCGTCATTCCCAAACGAGGCGGATTGCGACACAACTCCAAAGGAGTTGAAGAAGTTCTCGAAAAACTGATTGCCGATTTTTGACTGGGGGACCACATTCGGGGGAAACTGTCCAACATCCGATGCATTCGCGGGATCGGCAATCCAAATATCGAAATTCAGCGTGGCCGTGACGTCCATATCAATGTCGAAGGCGATTCGCTTTCGCTCCGCGCTGCTCAAGTGCGTGGTGTAATAGGCGGAGCCGAGCAACCCCAGTTCCTCGCCACCGAACCAGACGTAGCGGAGTTGATTGCGGGTCGGCGTCTTGGCCATGTTCAAGGCGATCTCAAGAATAGTTGTCGATCCGGATGCGTTATCCAGCATGCCCGCTCCGAAGATGGAGTCAAGATGCGCATCCGCCACGACGACGTGATTTTTATCTCCGAAAGGTGACTCGGCTATCAGGTTGTAGTCCACGCCCGCCGTGGGCCGCATGCGAATGTCGAGATGCAACGTCGGCGAGTCCTCGGTGTTGTATCGTCGAAGCAACTCCGAACCCACCGCGTAAGAAACACTAACGACCGGAATCGTCGCCGGCCGGGTGAGCCGCACTGGGAACGGACTAGCGTTGCCAGACGCATAGAAAATGACTCCTGCTGCACCTGCCTTTTCAGCGTTCGCCACCTCCGCATCAGAGGCGCATGCCCCGCGCTCAAGCAGGGCAATATGTCCGGGGACGAATCCTGCGAAATCATCGGCGAAACACCCCTCGCCTGAGCCGCCGGCAGGCTCTATCGATGCAGTGAGTTTGCCGCCGCCGGAACGCTGAGCGACAAGCCAGTCGTGCGCGAAAACATAACTCTGGTCTGGGGTACCGAACTGCGGCACTCCGGCGACCTCGGAGGCGTTGTATTGATATTGTTGGATGGCGACGTGGTAGCCCGCTTGCCGCATCAGTCCGGCAACATAGTCCACCGATGCCTTGTAACCAGGTGTGCCGGTATCTCGAGTGCCGTGGCCATCCACCTTATGTTCGTTAGCGATCTTCTGAAAGTGGGCGAGATGATTCCAGAGCGACGCTTGTTGAATGCACTCCAGAAGTTTTTCTGGCGTGCCATTCACTCGTGCCTGGCAATTCCGTTCGGAGGGCGCCGCCTCGGTCATGCTGGAGCCAGACGGTTCCTGCGCGTTTGCGATCAATCTCGGATGTGGTTGAGCGAGAAGAGACGGCGGCAGAACACATACGGCTACAGTCATGCAAGCGATCGCCAAACCAACACATTTCAGCCTGGTGGATACTGATTCGAACATCGGGAAATGCCCCTTTCTCGCCTTATAGCTTACACCACCTACTGCGAGGGTGCTGGCCCACCTAACTCCCTAAAATAGTCTTAATCTGCCCCGCTCAAGCTACGCTTGGACGGGGGTGTTCAGTTGCTAAATTGCGCCCACTGCTGTCATTCGGATCAGCAAATTGCCCCTATGCTACAATAATGTCATATATTGCGAAATTGTCACAATGTTGAATATATGACTATGCAGGAAGAAACTCGAACCCGGATCAACGAGAATGGACGCGTCGTCATCCCTGCCGCCTTTCGCAAGGCGCTGGGTATAAACATTGGCGATGAAGTCGTGTTGCGCATCGAAGATAATGAGCTGCGCATTTTGACCTTGAAACGGCGCATCGAGCGTGCTCAGCGCCTTGTCCGCCAGCATGTAAAACCAGGCACCTCGCTGGTGGACGAGTTGATTGCCGAGCGCCGCGAGGCCGCGAAACGTGAGTAGAATCGTGCTGGACGCCTCTGCGCTGCTTGCCGTGCTCAACCGCGAGCCGGGCACGGAAAAGCTAACTCCCCAGCTATTGAGTGCCGCCATCAGCAGCACCGTCAATCTGGCGGAAGTACAGAGCAAACTCGTGAGCCGTGGAATCAAACCTGACGAAGCTTGGGAAGCCACCATCAGCCCCATTCGAGAAGCTGCGGTGTTCACGGACCACCATGCCAGGATTGCTGGCAGCCTGATTGCCCAAACCAGCGCTTTCGGCTTGTCCCTGGGCGATCGCGCCTGCCTAGCTCTCGGAATTGCCCTCAAAGCTCCCGTCTATACCGCCGACCGCTCGTGGAAGAACTTGAAACTGGGCATACGAATCCACGTGGTCCGATAGTGACTTGAAAAGCCGTGTTCCAAAATGGGAAATGCTCGTCATTTTCTCTTATTTCAAAGATCTGGATGGTAGTGTGGTCCTAATTCCATGATTTCAAAAGATCAGGAGGGAGGGGGTACCCGCTAACCAAAAAGTAAACCAGTTTTTTCCGCGCCAGTGGTGCAAAATAAATTTATCTAATCAGATCATGGAAAGAACTAATAGAACTCGCGTTGTCCTTCTGCTGATAGCGTCCTTGCTTGTCTTGGCCAGGATTCCAGCCCCTGCTCAGCAACTCGCCAAGCGCCTCATCCTGAAAGATGGCTCCTACCAGCTTGCCACCAAGTGGGAAACCAATGGCGACCGCGTGCGTTACCTGAGCGCCGAGCGCGATGAATGGGAAGAGCTGCCTAACTCGCTGGTGGATTGGCCCGCTACTGACAAATTTGAAAAAGATCGCGTCGCCGGAGTTCCCGCTCCGGAAGCGGTTGAACTCGACAAGGAAATCGAAGCCGAACGCCGCGCCGAGGAGGCCAAGACTCCCCAGGTCGCGCCCGGCCTGCATCTGCCCGAGGACGGCGGAATCCTGCTGCTGGATACTTTTCAGAACCAGCCGCAACTCGTGCTGCTGCAGCAGAACTCCGGCGAAGTAAATCGCAACAAGAGAACCAACATCGTGCATTCCGCGGTCAACCCCGTCGCCAGTAGCAAGCAGACGATCGAACTCGACGGACTTCACGCCAGCGTCCAGGTGCACGCGACCTTGCCTACGATGTACATCAACCTGGATCAGGATCAAGGTTCGAACGTCATTTCGCAGCAGGGGCCACAACAGCCGCAGCAACCGGAACAGCCGTGGGACCGGTTCCACATCGTCCGCGTGCAATCGAAAAAGGGCAAGCGGATCGTGGGAGAAATAAAAGTCAACCTCATCGGAAAAGCCAGTCAGGAGCAGAACCTGATCGTAACCACGTCACAGAGATTGACCGGAGGTTGGGTCAAGATCACGCCTGTGAACGCTCTTGAAGCGGGGGAGTACGCCGTGGTCGAGATGCTGGGCAAGGATGGAATCAACACCTACGTCTGGGATTTCGGAGTGAACCCGTCCGCTCCGGCAAATGCGAATGCATTGAAACCCGAACCGCCGCCTGCCCAGCCGCACTAGTGTCGCGCCTACGCTGGCCTAACCGGCGAGCCGCGAACCTGCCTCCACTTTGGCTGCCTCTTGCTGAATTCTGCTCCACGCGCGCTCGACGTGGCGTTCTGTCGTGTTGGTCTGGCCAACGCAGAACCGCAGCGTGAGCCGGTCATTGAGACGCGTATGCGTCAGGTAGAGGTCTCCGCTTCGATTCAGGCGATCCATCAGTGCCTGATTCACTTCGTCCCCGCCTTTGTGGCGGAAGCAAATCAGGTTGAGCGGCGCGGGCGCTGCCAGTTCGAAACGAGCGTCGTTCTTCACCCAACTCGCGAACTTCTGCGCCAGTTCAACGTGACGGCGAACGTGATACTGCAGGCCTTCGATGCCGTAGTGTCGGATCACAAACCACAATTTCAGCGCGCGGAAGCGGCGGCCGAGGGGAATCTGCCAGTCGCGATAATCAATTACTGCGCCGGATTCCGTAGCCTTGTTGCGCAAATACTCCGGCAGAATGCTGAGAGTTTTGATCAGCGCTTTGCGATCGGCCACATAGAAACAGTTACAGTCGAAGTTGGTGAACATCCATTTGTGCGGATTGAAAGTGTAACTGTCGGCGAGTTCGACTCCGCGGTGAGTGTGTCGAAACTCGGGGCAGAGCGCAGCCGTCCCGGACATCGCGGCGTCGACGTGAAACCACACATTGTTTTCCCGACAGATGCGGCCAATCTCGGGCAGCGGATCAATCGCATTCGAAGACGTGGTGCCAATCGTGGCGCAAACGAAACAAGGGATGAGACCAGCGTGACGATCCTGTTCGATTCGTCGCGCGAGTGCATCGGCACGCATAGCGAAATTCTCGTCGACCTCGATGAGATGCAAATTGTCGAGGCCGAGCCCGGCGATCTGGACTCCCTTTTCGATCGAAGAGTGCGCCTGCGACGACGTATACGCCACCAGCTTTCCGTCACAGCCTCGCTTGTTGCTGGCAAAATTCGTTGCGCGTTCCCGTGCCGCGAGCAACGCGCACAGAGATGCATTGGAAGCCGTATCCTGAATTACGCCGCCTCCGGTTTTGCTGGAAAGAAATTGTCGCGGCAGGTCGAGCATTTCAACCAGCCAATCGAGAACATGCGTTTCCAACTCGGTGCATGCCGGGCTGGTGGCCCAAAGCATCCCTTGCACGCCCAATCCTGAGGAAAGCAAATCACCAAGAATCGCTGGCCCAGACCCGTTGGCGGGAAAGAAGGCGAAGAAGTTCGGCGATTGCCAGTGAGTCACGCCAGGGAGAATCAGCTTTTCGAGGTCTCCCAGGATCGCCGCGAAAGGTTCGCCTTTCGACGGAGGATTCGCCGGCAACGAAGCCCGAATCTGTCCCGGTTCCGCGCGCGAGAGCACCGGATACGATTCGATACGCGCATAGTAATCCGCGATCCAATCCACGACCGCATGACCCTGCTGGCGGAACTCATCGGGAGTCATGTGAAATGTTTTTTCGTCAGGCATTGAGTCTCCAAATCTGAAAAAGTCGAGCTTGACAGGGTCCCTTTGTGTACTTGCGCATCCTTTGTGGTTAATGTCTTCCGGGTCTATGTGAGTCGCCCGAAGTAAACGAGCGTGTTGTACTCAAGCGGAACCCGGTCGTGGAGTTGATGCGCGTCGAAGATCCGCCGCAGCTCGCGCAACATAGGCTCGTAGTTCGCCCGGTCCGGCGTCGGCGTATAGGACGAAGACAGGAGCCGTCCTTCGAGACCTGCATAGTCAACGTCCTGACGCATCTGCAGCGCACAAGATCGAAACGGGGAAGGCGCAAAGAAGTCGGCAATCTCGGCGGTCGTACGCTCATGGCGTACTTCCTGGTAATCGGTTCCATACTCCAGCAGCAGGTGTTCGTATTCGCGAAGGAAAGCCGTTGAATCGGTGCGGCGTTCGTTCCACAAGAGCACAAGCCAACCGTTGGGCTTGAGAATGCGGATGAACTCACATCGAGCTTTTTCGCGCTCAAACCAGTGTGCTGCCTGCGCAGCGGTCACAATATCAACGCTGTGGTCCGGAAGAGCTGTCGCTTCTGCCGTTCCAGCGACGCTGGTGAAGCGCGAACATTTCTGCAGGAACTGCTCCCCGGCTCGTCGCATTTCATGACTTGGCTCGACGCCGAAGATCCGATTGCCATTCTCAGCCAGCATCCGCGTGAAGATGCCGCTGCCGGAGGCTATGTCAGCGATCACCGAATCTGGCGTGAGCCCACATTCCGTCTTCAAGAGTTCAAGAACTTCAGGTGGATATCCGGGGCGGAAGCGTACGTAATTGCCAACCCTGGAAGAAAAGCGCTGGGTGGCGTTCGTCACAGTCATAAACCCAGTTTAACTTTTTTGATTCCATCAGGCCATTTACACGCCAACAGGACCGGTGGCCATACGCGGTTGCGCTAATATGAACGCTAGGCATTTTGTTGGTTTTGCTCAGCGAACGCGAGCTTGTCCCATAGGAGTTCGATGAAGAGTTTTCCGGTTTTTATTTTGACTTTCTTGCTTTTCACGGTTGCCGCAACTGAGCACGGAGGCGCCAAGTCTTCAGGGTCACCCAGCCCAACCATTTCCGCTGCTATTTTCGGGTTCCGCAACCCCTCAGAAGAAACGGCCACGGAAAGTCGTTTTCTCGCGGTTCCCGATCCCAAACTTGCCGAAGAACATTTGCGCATTCTGACGCAGGCTCCGCATGTCGCCGGTTCACCCGAAGACAAAGCGACCGCAGATTACGTCGCACAAAAATTCCGCGAAGCTGGATTGGAGACCGAGATCGTTGAATACCGCGTGTGGATCAATTACCCCGCGGAAATCAGCGTGGATGTGACGGCTCCGGCAGGCGTGCACATGCATGGACCAACCCGCGAGCACGTGGGTGGCGATTCCTTTCCTGACGATCCGCGAGTCATCACGCCGTACAATGCGATGTCGCCTTCGGGCGATGCCGAGGCGGAAGTCGTCTACGCCAACTACGGTTCACCGGAGGATTTCAAGAAGCTGGACCAGATGAAAGTCGACGTGCGCGGGAAGATTGTGCTGGTGCGTTACGGCCAGAACTTCCGCGGCGTGAAAGCGTTTGTCGCGCAGGAGCACGGCGCGGCTGGCTTGATCATCTACTCGGATCCCGCCGACGATGGCTGGCGTCGCGGCGACAAATATCCCGAAGGCCCGTGGCGTCCCGACACCGGTGTGCAGCGCGGATCCATCGGTTACATGTTTCAGTTCCCAGGCGATCCCACAACGCCTGGGATTGCCTCCATACCGTCGTTGCCCGACGCCAAGCGCACGCCACCGGAGCAATCCGCGCAGTTGCCAAAAATTCCTACCACGCCGCTATCCTATGCCGATGCGTGGCCCATCCTTGAACACATCGGAGGGCCGGACTCCCCTCGCGAGTGGCAGGGATCCTTGCCGTTTACCTATCACCTGGGACCTGGCCCGGTGAAGGTGAAGATGCATCTTAAACAGGATTATCAATTTCGCACCATTTGGGATGTGATTGGGCGAGTGCGTGGCAGCGACCTTCCCAACGAGTGGGTCGTGGCGGGCAATCATCGCGATGCCTGGGTGTACGGAGCTGTGGACCCGAACAGCGGCACTGCTGCCATGCTGGAGGCGGTGCACGGACTCGGCGAATCGCTGAAATCGGGCTGGAAGCCGAAGCGCACCATCGTTTTTGGCAGTTGGGATGCGGAGGAAGAGGGATTGATGGGTTCCACTGAATGGGGCGAGCAGCACGAGAAGGAACTGGCCACTGCTGCCGCCTATTTCAACATGGACGTTGCAGTCTCAGGACCGAAATTCGGGGCTGCCTCCGTGCCCAGCCTGAAACAATTCTTGCGCGATGTGACCAAAGCCGTGCCTGCGGCCAAGGGCGGTTCGCTGTATGACAGTTGGCAAGAAACCAGCCAGGCAGAAGCGGCGAATCCGCAAGAGGGAAGCAACTATCGTCCGCCCGCCGCACAGATGAAAGCCGACGTGCCGGTCGGCGATCTGGGAAGCGGATCGGACTACACAGTTTTTCTGCAACACCTCGGAGTCCCATCTACCGATATCGGTTCGACCGGATCCTACGGCGTGTACCACTCAGCGTTCGACAATTTCAACTGGTTCAAGAAATTCGGCGATCCCGACTTTGCCTACGAGCAGCAGATGGCACGCGTCTTCGGCGTCTCGATCATGCGCATGGCCGACACCGACGTCTTGCCATACGACTACGAAGAATATGCCAAGGAGATCGCCTCCTACATCGATACCGCCAAGAGGAAAGCGCAGGCTGAATTCGCTGGGCAGACCTTGAACTTTACCGAGGTCGCTCAAGCCGCCCATCATTTCGAGCAGGCGGCAGCCAAGATTCTTGTCCGGCAGCAAAATTTGTCAGGCGATCCCGTCAAGCTGAACCGGGCTTTGCGCGACGCGGAGCGCGCCCTGCTGATTCCCGAAGGGCTGCCGAATCGTCCCTGGTTCCGACACGCTATTTATGCTCCGGGCCAGTACACCGGATACGCAGCCGTGGTTATTCCGGGGATTAACGAGGCCATCGACAAGCACGATCTTGATCGCACGCGGCAGCAGATTGGAGTGCTCGCAGCAGCCTTAAATCGCGCCGCCAAGGTGCTGGAGAACGATCGGTAAAGTTCTGTTCGTTGAACTAACCGGAAAATATTTACACGCCGTTCAAACTTCGCTAAGCCGGGCGGACAAAGCGTTCCGCCACGTCGGCACTACTTGATCGCCACCAACTTCTCCACCAGTTCCGAGTAGTCTTTCTTTTCCAGGCCGTGAACTTGTTTGTTGTACTCGTCCACTTTGCTGGAATAGTTCATGGAGCAGAATTTGGGGCCACACATGGAGCAGAAGGCGGCTTCTTTGTAATAGTCGTCGGGCAGGGTTTCGTCGTGCATGGAGCGGGCGGTCTCGGGATCGAGTGACAACGCGAATTGCTTCTCCCAGTCGAATTTGTAGCGGGCATAGCTGAGCGCATCATCGCGGTCTTGAGCTCCGGGACGATGGCGCGCCAAATCGGCGGCGTGCGCGGCGATCTTGTAGGCGATGATTCCGTCTTTTACGTCTTTCTCGTTCGGCAGCCCGAGATGTTCTTTGGGCGTGACGTAGCAGAGCATCGCGGCGCCGTGCCAGCCGATCATCGCGGCGCCAATCGCCGAGGTGATGTGATCGTAGCCCGGGGCGATGTCGGTGACTAACGGTCCCAGCGTGTAGAATGGGGCTTCGTAGCAGAGTTCTTTTTCTTTGTCGACTTGTTCTTTGATCTTGTCGAGCGGCACGTGGCCGGGGCCTTCGATCATTACTTGCACATCGTGCTCCCAGGCTTTCTTGGTCAGTTCGCCCAGGGTCTTCAACTCGGCGAATTGGGCTTCATCGCTGGCGTCGGCGATGCAGCCGGGACGCAGGCCATCGCCCAGTGAAAACGAAACGTCGTGCTTGGCAAAGATCTTGCAGATGTCGTCGAAACGATCGTAAAGGAAGTTCTGCTTGTGATGGTGGGCCATCCATTGCGCCAGAATCGCGCCGCCCCGACTCACGATTCCGGTGATGCGCTTGGAAACCATGGGCAGATACTGAATCAACACGCCGGCGTGAATGGTCATATAATCCACGCCTTGCTCGGCTTGTTCTTCGATCACTTCGAGCATGACCTCGGCATTCAAATCCTCGATGCGCTTTACCCGCGAGATCGCCTCATAGATGGGCACAGTTCCTATGGGAACAGGCGAGTGGCGCAGGATGGCTTCGCGAATCTCGTGAATGTTGCCTCCGGTCGAAAGGTCCATGACCGTGTCGGCGCCGAAGTGGACCGAGGTGTGCAGCTTCTTGAGTTCCTCATCAATGTTCGAAGTGACGGCGGAATTTCCAATATTGGAGTTGATCTTGCACAGCGAAGCCACCCCGATGCACATCGGCTCTAGTTCGGGGTGATTGATGTTGGCCGGAACAATCATGCGGCCGACGGCTACTTCGTCGCGAACCAGTTCCGGAGAAAGTTTTTCACGGCTCGCCACATAGGTCATCTCTTCCGTGATCAGGCCTTTGCGGGCGTAGTGCATTTGAGAGAAATTGCCGTCGGCATTCTCAGTTTTGCGACGCGTAATCCAATCAGTTCGCGGTTGGGGAACACTGTGCCCGTTGCCGTTTTCGCCACGTTTGCCATTGGCGGGACTACCGTTAGTTGGAGCCATGAGTTATCACCTTTACTGGATTCGTTAAAACCCGATTATACGCCGCGAAATGAGATCGAACTCCACCAGCTTCTCTTTCATTCTAATTTCTATCGACGATTCGTTCCGGTCCGTCTGCGGGTTTAGCGGAGTGCAGCATATCCTTTTCTCCACTTGTTCGTCCAAACCCTCGGGGCTTACAATCTCCCGTCAACCTAAACGAGGTCATTTATGCGCTCGCACCGTATGCGCCTGAACTGTCTCTTGCCAGCATTTCTTCTGCTGGGAACCATCATGGCTGGTGCCCAGACCAATTCCGCCGCGAAGGCAGGGCCGGGTTTCAGTATTGACAATATCGACAAAACAGTTGATCCATGCGTCGATTTCTATCAATACGCTTGCGGCAACTGGCTCAAGACCGCGGAAATTCCGCCGGATCAGAGTTCCTGGGTGAGCTTCGTCGACCTGCGGGAACGCAACACCGTCATCCTGCGTGACATTCTGGATAAGGCGTCGGCCGACAAGCCTGGCCGCAGCGCCATTGATCAGAAGATTGGGGATTACTATGCCTCGTGCGTCGACGAAAAGGCGGTGGATGCGAAGGGTCTGCAACCGGTCAAACCCGAACTCGATCGAATCGCGGCGGTCAGCGACAAAACTGCTCTGATTGACGCAATCGCCCGCGTTCACCTGATCGGGCCGAACGCACTGTTTAATTTCTACTCTTCGCCGGACCTGCACAACGCCGATCAGGTGATCGGTTTCCTTGACCAGGGTGGACTTTCGCTGCCCGATCGCGATTACTACATTAAGGACGATCCCAAGATGGTGGAAATGCGGAAGCATCTGGTCGAGTACGCGACCCAGGTGTTTACACTGACCGGGCAGTCGGCGACGCAGGCCGCGGATTCCGCGCAGACGGTGTTGCGCGTCGAGACCTCGCTGGCTAAAGCTTCCATGGATCGGACCATGCGGCGCGATCCCAAGAACCGCGACCACAAGATGACACGAGACGCCGCGGTCGCATTGGCACCCAACTTCTACCTTGATCGTTACTTCGCCGATATGGGTGCGCCAAGCTTTTCCGAGCTGAACGTGGTGAACCCTGACTTCTTTAAACAGGTGAACAGCGTCGTGGATTCGGAATCACTGGATTCGCTGAAGACCTATGTGAGTTGGCAGTTGCTGAATCGGGCTGCGCCGTGGCTCTCCCAGCCATACGTCGATGCCAGCTTCAAAATGCGCCAGCAATTGACGGGACAAAAGGAAAACCAGGCGCGCTGGAAGCGCTGCGTCAACGCGACCGATAATGCGATGGGCGAAGCGTTGGGCCAAAGCTATGTTGAACTCACTTTCGGCGCGGATGGCAAGCAGCGCATGCTGAAAATGGTGGATGCGCTGGAGGTGTCCCTGGATCAGGATATTCATGGACTGTCGTGGATGTCGGATGATACGAAGAAACAAGCCAAGCTGAAGCTGGAAGCGATTCGCAACAAGATCGGCTATCCCGACGTGTGGCGCGACTACAGTTCGCTGACCATCGTGCGCGGCGACCTGATGGGCAATTTCTTTCGCGCCACAGAATTCGAGTCGAAGCGCGACATGGCAAAGATCGGCAAACCGCTCGACCGCAATGAGTGGGGCATGACTCCGCCGACGGTCAACGCGTACTACAGCGGCTCTGAAAACGAGATCGTGTTTCCCGCTGGCATTCTGCAGCCGCCGTTTTTCGACAAGAGTATGGATGACGCGGTCAACTTCGGCGGCATCGGCGTGGTCATTGGCCATGAACTCACCCACGGCTTCGACGATCAAGGGCGCAAGTACGATCCGCAGGGTAATTTGCGGGACTGGTGGACGGAGCAGGATGGCAAGGAATTTGAGAAGCGAGTCAGTTGCGTGGCCGATGAGTACAGTAATTTCGTTGCCGTGGACGATCTCAAACTGAATGGGCGCCTGACGTTGGGCGAGAATACCGCCGACAATGGCGGCGCGCGTGTCGCGTTGATGGCTCTGGAGCACATGATCGCGGATGACAAGACCGGCAAAGAAGGACAGAAGATCGACGGCTACACCCCTGAACAGCGCTTTTTCCTGGGCTTCGGGCGAGTGTGGTGCGAGAAGCAGCGTCCCGAGTTCGCGCGCATGCGCGTCAGCGTTGACCCGCATTCGCCTGGAAAGTACCGCATCAACGGCGTGGTGCAGAACATGCCCGAGTTCCAGCGGACCTGGGGCTGCAAGGCGGGGCAACCCATGGTCAGCGCGAATGCATGTCACGTGTGGTGAGGCGCGACGGTTACTTGATGAATCCTTTGCGGCGTTGCTCGCTGTAACGGCGCAGGGCGTCGTTAATGATCGGATACGCCTCGCCCGCGGGGCGTATCTCGTCCACCTCCACTTCTTTTCCTTCAAGCTGCTTGTAATCCTGAAAGAATCTTCGGAGCATCATTAGCCGGTGGCGAGGCATCTCCGAGGCCTCGCGGTAGCTGTTGAATTCAGGATCTTCGGTAGCGATCGCAATGACCTTGTGATCTTTTTTCCCCGAGTCAATCATGGTCATCAGGCCGATGGCTCGGGCGTGAATAATGGTCAATGGAACCACGCTTTCCTGACACAGCACCAGAACGTCGAGAGGATCGTCATCTTCGGCCAAAGTCTGAGGAAGGAAGCCATAGTTGGCGGGGTAATAAACGGCGGAGTACAGCACGCGGTCAAGCTTGATGAGCCCGCTGGCTTTATCGAGTTCATATTTCACGCTCGAGCCAAACGGAATTTCAATGACCGTGTTGAATTCTTCCGGCAAATGCTGTCCGGGAGTTACGTCATGCCACGCGTGGATCATAATTAGTCTTCTCGATGGAGAAAGAGCGATAGAGGAATTGTAATGCCTGAGGCCCTTCCCCTTCTTGACCCGCGCCCGCGCCGAGGACTACAGTTCGTATAGAAGTGGGGTGTTCTTATGTCGGGCGAAACCAGCAGATACCTTAAATTCGGCAGCGCGACGGTAGTCATCCTGCTGGCGCTCGGATACCTGGCTTACACCGGGGTTCAGGAAAGCAAGAGTTACTACGTCACTATTAAGGAATTGCGTGGCATGGGGGATTCGGCCCACGTTAAACGCCTGCGCGTTGCAGGGAATGTACAGCCCGGATCGATCAAACGGAACGGAACAAAAGTTGAGTTCGTCTTGGTAGAGAACGATCAGACTCTTGCCGTCTCGTACAGCGGCACCGAGCCGCCGCCCGATACCTTCAAAGACAATTCGCAGGCGCTGGCCGACGGCAATCTCGGACGCGATGGCGTCTTTCATGCGAAGCAACTGCAAGCCAAGTGCGCCTCGAAGTACGCGCCTCAACAGCCGGGAGCGCCCGCCAGTGGCGCGTCTCCGAATGTGCCTGCGAAGAGCATGACTCAGGTCCAGACCGGCGGATCGGGCGCGATGCCGAATTAGATTGCTTCGCCAACCCGCGAATGGTCCTATCGTCAAGCGCTTTCTGCGATCGATATTTACTTGTCTAAGGCGTATCCTGGCCCGAATTTAGGAGGATTAGATGAGCTTTCGTAGTGTCGCCGCTCTTCTTGTGATCATCAGCATCGCTCTCGCTGCCGTCGCGAAATCTGGAGCGTCACAAAACTCCGCAGCCAAGAAGCCGGCGCCGGAGGACGTTCCTAAGTCCATCGCAGAAAGCATCAGCGGCACATTGCAGTTCACGGAAGGGAACTTTCTCGCTCTCGCTGAAGCCATGCCCGAGGAAAAGTATTCTTTCATCCCTACGGGTGGGAAGTTCGACGATGCCCGCAGTTTCGGCGAGCAGGTGAAGCACGTTGCCTGCGCGCAGTTCGCTTTCTTCAACGAATTTGAAGGCAAGAAACCGCCCGATGACTGCGAAAAGGGCGGCCACGATCCGGCGAAAACCAAAGCTGAGCTGATCAAATATCTCAAGGACTCTTTCGACTACTCTAACGGCGTCCTGGCCACGCTCACGGCGAAAAACGCGCTCGATCGAGTCGAAGGCCGTTATGCCGGACCGAACACCAAACTCGGCATTTCCGTCGTCGCCGTCTGGCACATTACGGACCACTACGGACAGCTGGTCGAGTACCTGCGCTTGAACGGTATCGTCCCACCGATGACGCAGAAGTATGGCGTGAAAGTACGGTAAACTTCGACGCATTCTTATTGCGGCGGGACGGGCGAGACGCCCGTCCTCCATTTGAGCAGCCCTCGACTTCGCGGGACGCTTCAGCTATCTTCGGTTTCGATGCCTCCTGCCGTCGTCGTTACTGATTTGGTCAAACAGTTTGGACGCTTCGCGGCCTTGCGCGGCGTCAACGCGGAGTTTGCTCCAGGGCGTCTCTACGCGATTCTCGGTGACAACGGGGCAGGGAAGACGACTCTGTTGCGCGCCCTGGCCGGATTGGCGCCGCCGACGCGTGGAAGTGTTTCAGTGCTGGGCACGACCGATCTCCGCTCCATCTGTGGCCAACTTGGATACATGGCGCACCCTTCTTTGCTCTACGACGAAATGAGCGGAATGGAGAACCTGCGCTACTTCGCGCGCCTGCACGATGGGAGCAACGCGGACCAGCGCTGCTCCGATGTGATCCGCGCGGTCAAGCTCGATCCATCGCTGACCCGGCCGGTTGGCCAGTATTCACAAGGAATGCGGCAACGCATGTCGCTGGCTCGGGCGCTGCTCAACGATCCTAAGATCCTTCTTCTCGACGAGCCTTTTTCCAACGTCGATGTGCGTTCGGCGCGCGGGATGGTGAGTCTGCTTACTGGCTTGCGCGATGCCGGCAAAACGATTTTTGTGGTCACGCACCAGGCCTCTCTGCTCGAAGGCGCTGCCGATGAATTCGTTTGCATGGAGGCCGGAAAAATCGTCAGCCGCACTCCCGATCTCGCAACAGCAACGGAGACGGCATGAGCACTATTGCCGGTCTCACGCGCGCGACCCTGGCAAAAGACCTTCGCTTGGAGTGGCGGTCGAAAGACGCCATCAACTCCATGCTGTTTTTTTCTTTGCTGGTGGTGGTGATCTTCAGTTTCTCGTTCGACCCGACCGCAGAAGAGTCACGGCGGATTGCCGGCGGTCTGGTATGGGTTGCATTTCTATTTGCCGCGGTGGTGGCTTTGAACCAGACCTGGGCGCGGGAAGTGCGCAATCAGGTGCTCGACGCATACCGCGTTTCCCCTGCTCCGCCGAACGCTTTGTTTCTGGCGAAAGTTGTCGGGAATTTCATTTTCGTTAGTGTACTGCAGGCGTTAATGACGCCCCTGTTCATCGTTTTTTACAACCTGCGAGCGCTAGGACCCGTGTACCAGTTGCCAATCGTCGCGGCCTTAGGCACCTGGGCTTTGGTGGTGAATGGAACGTTTTTCGCGGCCATGTCATTGCGCACCCGCAGCCGCGAGATCATGCTTCCTCTGCTGCTGTTTCCCATCTCCATCCCTGCATTGCTGGCCATGGTCGAAGCGACAGGCGCCATTCTGACCGGAGAATTTTCTGCGAAGTTCTGGATCGTGTTGCTTGCCGCCTACGATGTGGTGTTTACTATCGCTAGCCTCTTCTTGTTCGGGTTCGTGTTGCAGGCGGAATGAAGCGTGCTTTCCCCATCCTCGCAGTTCTGACCGGTGTCCTGCTCAGCTACGCCCTGTACGAGGCGCTGGTCGGCGCCCCTACTGAGCAGACCATGGGCGACGTGCAACGCATTTTCTATTACCACGTGCCCTCGGCACTGACGGCCTTCATTTTGTTTTTCATCAATCTTTTCGCTTCGCTCATTTATCTCGTGCGCCGCAACAACAAGGCCGATATCGTTGCCCTGGTCGCGGCCGAAGTGGGCGTTGTCTTCTGCACCGTCAACCTGGTGACTGGGTCGATTTGGGCGCGTCCGGTGTGGGGAATTTGGTGGACCTGGGATTTGCGCCTCACCTTGACACTCGTGCTTTGGCTGATTTACGTAAGCTATTTAGTCCTGCGCAGGTTTTCCAGCAGCGGCCAGACTCCGCTGTTGGCCGCGGTTTTGTCGGTGTTTGGGGCGCTGGATGTTCCACTCGTCTATTTTTCGATCTGGTTTTTCCGTACCCAGCATCCCCAGCCAGTGATCGGCGGAGGCGGTTCCATTGATCCCCGCATGCTGCATGTATTGCTGATCAACTGGCTCGCCTTCTCGTGCTTCGCCGCATTGGTATGCTGGTCTCGGTATCGCCTGGAAGTGCTGCAGCGGGAAGTGGACGAAACGCTGGCCCTGGAGGCGCTGCTTGAGCCTCGGACTTCACAACCAAGAACCTCACGCACCGGGAGTGACGGATGAACTATCTTTACGCTGCGTACATCGTTACCTGGGCCATTCACATCACTTATCTCGCCACCGTGCTGCGGCGCTACACGCGGCTGAGGAATGAAATCGAAGAATTGAAGACAAGAGTGCAAGACACGAACTAAAGATACGAGCGGAGTTCCGTCCCGAAGCTGATCGAGTATGTGCTCCGAACGGCGGGCTTTCCTGCTAGTATGTCGGTGGTTTTTGACAGGGGGCTGCCTGTGCGCCGAATCATAGTGGTTGCTGTTCTGTGTCTAATTTCGACTGGTTTCACTTGCTTCGCAAGCTACGCGAAAGCAAACGCTCCGCAAACCGCGGAAACGGATGCTCGCTTGAAACATGCCTTCCGGCGCCCTCAGAACAACGGCTGGACCCTTGTGCACCTCGAGGGTTCCCCATCCGAGATCGGCTTCCAGCACGGCTACCTGCTCGCGCCGGAGATTGAAGACGGACTGAAAGTCACCATTCTCGAACAGACTCACGACAACGCTAAAGACTGGCAATTCTTCCGCGATGCGGCGCAGAACATGACGTGGCCGCACATCGAACCCGAGTACCGGGAAGAAATGCAAGGCATCGTCGATGGCGCAAATGCCCACGGCGTGAAGCTGGACTTGTGGGATGTAGTCGCGTTGAACGGCGCCGAGGAGTGGAGCTATTACGTCAAGGAGTATGACAAGGCGCATGGAATAAAGTCTGCCGCCTCCGTCGTCGTGCCCGAACATTGCAGCGCGTTCGTGGCCACAGGGAGTTACACGAAAGATGGAAAGATCGTGATCGCCCACAACAACTGGACAAAGTATCTTGATGGCGAGCGCTGGACCATGATGTTCGACGTCGTTCCGGCCAAGGGCTACCGCTTCATAATGGACGGTTTTCCGGGATTCATTCACAGCGGCGATGACTTTGGCATCAACTCGGCGGGAATCATCATTACCGAGACCACCATCGGCGGATTCTCCGGCTACGATCCCGCGGGCATTCCGGAATTTGTTCGCGCCCGCAAGGCTATGCAGTATTCCGCCTCAATCGATGATGTAGCGCGCATTTTCAAGGAAGGCAACAACGGCGGTTACGCCAACGACTGGCTGCTGGCCGACATCAAGAATAATGAAATTGCCAGCCTCGAGTTGGGTTTGAAGAATGTCACCCTGGAGCGAAAGAAGGACGGATATTTTGTCGGCTCCAATTTTCCCATCAACGAAAAGCTGGCTCGTGAAGAAACCGATTTCGATCTGCACGATCTTAGCCTCAGCGCGAATGCCCGCCACGTCCGCTGGGAGCAGCTGATGGCCAAGTACAAAGGCACAATCGATTTGGCAGCGGCGCAACGCTTCGAAGCAGACCACTACGACACATTCACCAGGAAAAACGAACCCGATGAGCGAACGCTCTGCGGCCACATCGATCTTTCCTCTCGCGGTTCTCTCCCATGGCAGCCGCCCTTCGGCATCGCCGGCGCGGTACAGAACAAAGCCACCGATGCGGCCATGGCTGCGGAGCTGAAACTCACGGCTTCAGCCGGCCACGCTTGCGGCATCAACTTTAACGCCGCTTCCCATCTACAGGCGCATCCGGAGTTCTCCTGGGAGAAAGATCTTCTGTTGGATATGCCATCGCAACCGTGGACGACGTTTGCTGCGGTGAAATAAATGTGATCCGTCGCCGAGGGAGCGGTTCGGAGAAATCCCGCAAGAGATCGCCAGCGTTATCCGCGATAACAGGCGTGAGCGTTCGCAGTCCGATCAATCAGTGTCACGGCGATCTTGCACGAGCTAAGGGAAGTTGCGCTTCTTATTTCAGTAGACTCATCGAGGAACCTGCTTCACCGCACCCGATATTACATAACGCGAAATCAAGCTTCCCGACGTAAGCGACGGGCGAGCTGTTTTCTTTGAGTGGTTTGAATTTCCATTGCTCCACAGCATCTTCTACGTACTTGAGCAGCATCGGATGGCCATAAAATCCTTGTACGCAAACGACGTTCCCGTCATTACCTACGAGAACATCCACGGCTACCATGCCACGAATGTCGATTTGCTTCACAGGCAGGGGAAAGTCTACCCGCTTCGTGGCACGTTGCTTCATGGCGTCTGACGGCATCGCAAACGCCGTGTTGGGGTACTTCCTTGAGACTGCTCCCGAGTATTCGCAAGGTAGGCGTGGTTTTTCATTGGTGCCAAAACTCTCTCCCGATAAGGCCAGAAGGACCACGAGTAGCAGCGGTAATCTCATGTCAAAGTTGACACCGAAGCGCGATAAATTGTTTCCGATTTAGTTAGACGATACCCGTAGTCGACAAAACCGGCCATGGCCCTCATTGAGAATTAGTGTCCCCAACGCACTGCGGTCGCGCAGTGCCGAACGGAATCTGAAACGAAGGCGGTGTGGCCGACTTCTTCCTGAAGCCACTACTCCGTCAGATGCCCGAAGCTGCCGAGCGGAGGAATTCGTATTCCTCGATGATGGCTGCAATGCCGACGCGCGAAGCTGGCAGCGGCGCTTCGGATCGCACCACGCGGGCGGTAAAACGCACCCGGACCGGATCAGTCAAAGTGATGTGGGGTGGAAGAGTCAAAGTCACATGAATGCGGGAGCCTTCGGCAAGCTCTCGGTCGAGGTAAAGAAAAACTCCGCGAGCACTCACGTTCTGAGTTTCAGTCGGCAGATCGTCGACGCCGGCGTCCGCCACTTTAACGATCGCGGGCAAGCGCATGTCGAAACGCCGCATCAGCCGCCGGTCATGCGATGTTTCCTGCGCAGCGCCCAATTGTTTTTCGAGCATTCCCGATCCTCCCCAGCCGTCTACGCACTGCGCGATCTGTGAAGAAGATACAGCTCTACTTGCTTTCAGCCCCAAAGATACTTAATTGTCAGCAGTTTGCAAGACCAAAGCGAGAAGGGAACTGATTCGGTTACTGCCGCGGAAGTGTAGAGCGAGACAAAAGCGAGAGCAAGAACGGGGAGGGTGGGGAAGGGACTGGCTCGAGCAGAGCAGCAATCTCACTGCCACAAGATCGGTGCACATCGGGAGTGCACTCCGGCAGGAGAATGAACAGTTTGACGCCGTGAGTCATCTGCTGATCGAAGCGCGCGATGAAACCCGTTGCAGAAAATCTGAGGGTCGTGTCATCCATGACGACAACCTCAATCATCGCAGCGGTACTTTTCCGTTTCCCCACGGCATCTCGGGTTAGCCTCGACTGCATCTGACGAATCTCAAGACGAAGAATGGTCCGGCGCATCTTG
>Ga0116223_10002014_pt1 | contig 19704 bp, 10 predicted proteins | sample Sb_taG_3_FD_90092 | JGI IMG/M metagenome (GOLD analysis project Ga0116223, IMG submission 90092) | Peat soil microbial communities from Weissenstadt, Germany - Sb_50d_a_PC metaG | ecosystem: Environmental > Terrestrial > Soil > Wetlands > Peat | place: Germany: Weissenstadt | collected 2010-09-21 | reverse complement strand
GCTTTGCAGCGCTGACTACCCTGGCGCGTGTAGACCATGGCCAGGTTACGGTAGACGACGGGAAAATCCGCGCCTAGGGAGGCAGACTTCTCCCAGAGAGCTTGAGCCTGTTGCGGCTGCCAGTCAAACAGGAGATCCCCGAGATAGTAGGGCGCGTGCGAATCGGCCGGATCTATCCGCATGGCATCGTCCAGCACGGCTATCATTTCTAACTCGAAGGGGAAAGCATAGTCCACTGGTGCATTTTCAGCCAGCCGGTCATACTCGCGGGCTTTGTCCGCTTGGTGCAATTGCCCGGCAAAATAGCCGAGGTAGTAATAGACCAACGGAGACACTTTTGATTTGTCCGGAGTCGTGTCGACGATCTCACGCAGAAGCGCTGTACCGTCCTGCCATAGCCCAGCATCCATATAATCCGCGGCAACCTCAAGCGCAGTTGCAGGATGCGCGTTCATTGTTGCTAGTAACGACGCGCCGTCGCTGGGCAGTTTCGTCGCCATCCACCGCTCCGTCATCGCTTGCATATCCAGCGGATCGATCTTCTGAATAGCAGCGACCGCAGCGAGCGCCTCGTTGGTGCGTCCTATGTGGCGCAGCAGCGCTGCCCTGAGTGCCCGAGCACGGATGTTCAGCGCATTTGCTTCCAGCGAATGCTCGTCTTCGGTCAGGGCAACATTGAAATCGCTTCTCTTTGACGAAATCTCCGCAAGTTCAAAATAGCCCGGAGATCGCCAAGCGGCACTCCAGGTAGATTTATAAAACTGGGCATATGCACCGTCGAGCTTCCCTTGCGCCTTCAAAGCCAGTCCGAGGTAGTAGAACGCCTCGCCGTCTTTAGGCGATGTATAGCTTGCGGTGGCGCGCTCAAGCGCTTTGTGCAGCAACTTTTCCGCATCGCTGTAACGGCCGGCCTTGATCGCGCCGATGCCCAGAACCGTATTCACCCGGATGTCGCCGGGGTCGCGCCGCAAAGCCTCGTTCCAATACTCCACGGGATTGCCGGAAGGTGAATGAAACTGTTGCATCCTCAGGCCGGTCAGGTACAACTCCTCGTTGGTCTTGATCTCTTCCGGCGGGGGCGGGTCCACCACTGGCGATGGCATCTTTTCGCTCGAGAGCCTCACCGGAGAATAAGCGATCAGCTCCTTGCCATCGTCCTGCATCGCTGTCCGAAGATCGTGCTCATCCGCGCCGCTTGGCAAGCTGACTTCCCTTGCAAATGGGCGACCGGGCCCAATCGCAATCTTCTCCTCAAACAGAATTCGTTCCTTCAGTTTGAGTGTGACCGTTGCCGATGGCCGTTCCTCGGTTGAGTAGAATCCCACGACGGCTTTGCCGTTCTTGACTTCAAGATTGACGGCCGCGTCGACATTTGCGTTCTTGACGCCATCGATGCCGCGGAACGGATACCAGTACTGCGTCCATGTACGCGACTCAAACGGCTGCAGCCAAGTGTAATCGGGCTGGTTGTCGGAGTATGCTCCCACCATCAGTTCAACATAAGGGCCGTCGGAATCCGTCAGCAAGTGGTCCTCCGCCCGCCCGCGGGGGCTGTTGCCCCAGGTCCAGAATTTCTTACCGGGGGCAACATTGTGGTCAGCGATGCTGAGGATGCCGGCATTTTTCCTGTGGTCGTAACCGGCAAAGAAATCATCCTGGTAATTCCAAGCAAACATTGACGTGGCGTTGTAGTGGTTTTTGTACCAGCTCACGTCAACGCCCGCGGTGAAGTCTGAACCGGCGTATTTCGTCGTCGCGATCGGCCAGGTTGTGAAATCCCGCTTGCCGTGAAAAGTCACGAATTGCGTGCTGGGCGGAAAGATGATCTGGTAAGTGTCATTCACGTGAACCGCAACATTCGAAAAACTTAACATCGAGGTCGGGACAGGTGTCCGGTTGATCATGCGAAACGCTGCCTCGAGATACGACTTCCCAGGATGCAGGGTCAGTCCAACCGCCCAGCACATGCGATCCCGCAGTTCCAACTCACCCACCCAGACTGTCTTGGAGCCGTCGGCGTCTTCCTCGATCTTGTATTGCACTGGCAGTAAGCTAGTGGCGCGGTGATGGTGCGGCAGGTCCCATTCGATTCCACCCGAGATCCAGGCGCCGAGCAGACTGATCAGCGCGGGCTTGATGACGTGCTGGTGGTAGATGAATTCGTAGCCATTGGTCTTGTCGATCGCCTCGAATACTTTTCCGCCCAGCTCCGGAAGAATGCCGATCTTTACGTACTCGTTTTCGAGATAGACCATCTTGTAGGTCTTGTCTTTTTCCTCGGTCGTCAAGTTGTCGTAGACGGGGTATGGGTAAATTCGATGCTGGGCGCCCTGCGAATTGCCGCCGAAGTAGAACTGCGGATTCGGATCTGGCGGGCCGATGAGGTAAGTCGGGATATTCACAGTTTCCTCCCAGACCTTGACCGGCGCCCCAGCAGCATAGAGCGGCGAAACGATTGACAGGCTTAGCAGAAACACGAAACAGGAGCGGTACGTTCCTCCTTGCATGGCCATCCTCCGAAACAACTTGAACTGCATCAAACCGGCCACGGCGAAGATGGCGCACCTGCATCCGACGCCATCGGCCGTCGCGCAAACGGCAGTTCTTTGCCGCAATGCACATCCATCAGCCTCTTGTGCGTCGCTTTCGCCGCTTCACTCAGTTCCATATAAGGCCGGTCCGTGACGTCGACAAATCCGATGTTGTAGTTTTCGCCATCCATGCGGCCCAGCACGGGCTCATCGCGCCACGCAAACCAATACGCGCCCACGAACCACTGGAGCGATGCCGCCTGTTCCACGTAGTAGCGATACGCGATCCCGCGCTCAACCTGGTCCTTGGCTTGAACCAGGCCAGCTGCCAGGCCATCCGCTGGCGCGCCGATATGGAATTCGCCGATCAGTACTGGGCGCTCAGAGAGGCGGGCGGCGCGCATCAAATGTCGCGTCGGTTCGTATTCATAAACGTTGATGCTGCACACGTCGAAGATCCGGGCTGCAATCAGCGCCTCATCCGCCATTCGGCCCCCGAAACGAATTCCCAGGATTAAATGATTCGGATCGTACTTGCGCACCGCGCCGCAGACAATCTCCAGATACTTCCTGAAGCAGGTGAGAACAAACTCCCGTCGCCGCGCGGGTGTGTCGCTCTGCGCGAGAAGATCCTTTAGCTTCGTCTTTGTCGCTGTATCCGGTCCGCCGAGAATCAGGCCGCAAAGCTCGCTCTCGCGGCCATCCCAGGGCGGTTCATTCCCGATGAAGTAACCCAACAGCATCGGATCGTTCCTGCGCGGCGCGCACTGGGTGTTGGCAGCTGCGTCAATATCGGAGGCGAATTGAGATGAATACACGTCGGGCATCCCAAGAAACTCTGATCCTTGCGGCCACCGAAGCATGACCGTCGCAGGCCGATCCTTCCCGCCGGTTGTCATGCCCCACGAATCGAGGCGGCGATTGGTCCGCTCCGTACCCGATTCATTACCGCCGAAGCCCGCGCCTCCGCCCGGTGTGCCGTTGATTCCCGTCGACAGAAACAAGTGCCCCTCGGGATCGACAAACCACCAGCGACCGTCAATCTCCTCAACACGGAAGAAGCCGGTCGCCCGAGCCTGAGTATTCTTGTAACCGCCATAGCGCCCGTAGCCGAAATCGGCTACACTGCCGAATGTCTTCTCTTCCGCAACCAGGTCCCGCGTCAACTGTTCCTGATCTTTGACCTTCCTCGGCCAGTCCGCCAGCGCCCATTGGCCAAACGAATCGAGCAGCGGACCTAGTTCCAGAAACTCCGATCCTTCGTCCGTTTTGGACAGATGCACGTTGCGCAGCTCAATCGTCGGCTTGTTGAGCGGATAGTCCATGCCGATGGCGAATGCCTCGACCGAATGGAGATCCCCAAACGGCCCCCACACGGAAAACCAGCAGGAGTGGGTGCGCCGATTCGACGCCGAAGCCAGGTCATGGCCACTCGCATCGCGGCCCACAAAATACTGCAACGGGATCGAAGCCCGTAGCCACGCATTCTGTCCATACCCGATGAATCCCACATTGCGCGGACCATGCGCGGTATAAGCCCATAGCATCAGCCGCTGCGGCGAGCTCATCCGCATCTCCATCACCAAATGCGAATACGCTGACAAGTCCGCAGGAGAATCCTGGCCGAGCTCCTTCATGGAAATCCGCAGCTCTGATGACACGCCGTCGAAAACGAAATTCTTCACTCCGCCCGTAACGGGCACTGAGGCGGCGGCCATCGACGCAGCCTCGATGGCGCGGGCGCCGGCCACGGTTGGCACGGTGGCCGCGATCAATTTCATTGCCTGGCGGCGGCTGATACTCATCGCGCTATCCTCCGCAGAGCGTTTTTGAAAGATGGAACAAGCGGTAGCGATCTCTAATCCGGCGGTGACCGCGAACTCATCGCTTCCCGCAGACATTGCACGAAGGAAATTCGGCTTTTCTGGTTCGCTCGAATTGTATTCCCATTTCGCAAATGTGGTTTTGCGGGGTCGCGCATGAATCACATACATGCGACATCCCTCGGGCAGATGATCCACTAGAGCGGTCCCGGGCCAGGGTTAGGCGCACTGGCAGGGGGATTTGCCGCCGGCGTTGCGCCCGGAGTTCCATTAGGTGCGCTGCCGTTTCCCCCACGAATCCCACGTACGCCTCCAACACTGCTGAACAGGCCGCCCAGATTGAGCTCGGCCTCGAGGTCAGGATGAGCGGGATCAAAATCTTTGAAGTCGTCGACGATGAGGTCGGCAAGATCAAGCTTGTTTTGTTTGATACCCATCACAATGCACTTGGCGAATTCGTAGCCTCCATACGCGGTCGAGTGTGTTCCATCGGCCAAAATCTTCGGGGCGTCGGTACCGGCGTTTTCATAGAAGACAATGCTCATCTTGTACAGGTCAATGAGTGCGACATGTTCCTCCTCGGCCACTTCGCGCATCGCTTGCGGATAACCGTCATGGCCAAGCGTGGGTGTGCCAGTGCCGCGAACGCCGCGATCCATCGGCGTAACCAGCACTGGCGTGGCCCCACGCAGGCGGGCCTCTGCAATATAAACCTTCAGATAAGCCTTATATGTGGTCTCAGGCTCCACATAGGTCTGTGGCCAGCTCTCCTTGGAGTCGTTGTGTCCGAACTGCATGAACAAATAGTCACCCTTCTTCATCTGGCTCAGGATTTTGTCCAGACGCAGTGCATTGGCAAAGGACTTCAGCGTCTCGCCGGACTGTGCTTGGTTCGAAACGGCGACGTCAGGCTTGAAAAAGCGCGGGAGCAATTGTCCCCAACTGACGTCGCCGCCGCCATCGCGATCCGTGACCGTCGAGTCGCCCGCGATAAGAACCGTAGGGGCTGTCGGGGCCGACGTAATCTCGATGGAGCGCAGCGCAGCGTGCGGGCTGACGATTTCAATGGTTAATTTATTGTCCCAGTCCAGCGCATTGGCCCTGTCAAACTGATCCAGGCTCACCTCTTCCCGGCCCGGCGCGTTCATCGGTAGCCTCGGCAGTTGTGGGGTGCGGACATTGACGGTGAAGATCCTTTCGACGACCTGGCCGGCTGGGACCTTCACGCGTTCCAGCATCAAACGGCCCGACTCCGCTTTGACGGTCGTGGTTGTCGCGATGGCGGAGTCGCCCAATGTGACCGTCACATTGAAATTGCCCTCCGGGACTTTGGCCGAAAACAGAAATGGTCGGTCGCTTGTCGTAGTGTTGCCGTGATCGCCCGGTGCAACTTGCGCTCCTAATTCATAGCCATACCCTGCATCGTCGGAGTAAACGTTCGCGGGAGCGACGTGTTTATATCCAGCTCTCGCCGGACTGGCGCTGAAATCAAACTTCAAGTCAATCGTCCTGGGTTGAGGGGATGAAGCTTGTGCCACTGCGAAGGCCGATAACGCCGAGAAAAACAGAACAGCGGAACAGGTCAGAGTGAGACGTCGCGAAGTTTTCATGGAGCAGATTGACCCTCCGGATTGGGCGCTGGCAGAGAATCGCTATCGCCTGTTAACCTGGCCGATTTGCGTTACGACAGTTTACATTCCGAGCGGCACTTCGGGGAGGGCGAAATTGGCCGGGGATTGATCCGCCCGGGACATGCCGTTTGACCTGGGAGAAAGCTATTCAGTGGCTTGTCCATCCATGTAGATACTAATGATACTTAGACTTACCGTCATTTTTCCCTTGACAATACTACTCTCCTATTGATATTTTCCGACTGCGATAAATTCCCCTTTTGAATCAGCCGCAAACAAAAGACCATCGGTTTCACCAGGAGGCTACCTCAAAAACCACTCACCCGAGATCCACGCTTCACCAGAGAGGATGGGACTATGTCGGCACTTCGCTCGGCTCTTCATCGTTATCTGTCACTCTTGGCGGGGGCCCTCGCACTTCTCGTTGTTCCCCTTGCCGCAGTGACGTCGCTACAAGCGCAGCTTTCCACCCGGGCCACCATCACCGGAACTGTCACGGATCCGAGCGGTGCGGTGGTGTCGGGTGCCAACGTCACCATTACCAACGATTCCACCAAGGTCGCAATCGCCACTCAAACAAACAGTGATGGTGTCTACATCGCGCCAGATCTGAGTGTGGCGACGTACACGGTGAGCATTGCCAAGGCAGGCTTCAAAAACTACACCATTGCCGGCATCGAGCTGCACCCTGCGACTACGTCCACGGTGAACGGAACGCTCGCAGTCGGGTCTGCCACGCAAAACGTGACGGTGGCTGCAGTTTCCACAGAAGTGGAAACCACAACCCCTGAAGTTTCGGCCGATATCAGCAGCGACGAGGTGAGCACGCTGCCCATGAACGGACGAAACTACCAGGCTTTGGCGGTGATGATGCCGGGCGTGGTAAATGAGCAACAGGGCTCGGCGATGACCACCGGCGGACGCTCCACCAGCAGCCAGCTCTCCATCAACGGCCTGGACGTGGCCCGCAGCTTCTATGTGCTGGACGGCGTGTGGAACGAGAACACCGGCAACATGACGCAGGAATCGGTGATTCCGAATCCCGACTCACTTGAAGAAGTGCGCGTGCTCCAAAACAACTTCTCCGCGCAGTATTCGCTCATGGGCTCGTCGGTGATTCTGATTCAGACCAAGAGCGGAACGGCGAACTGGCACGGCACGGCGTGGGAGTTCCTCCGCAACGATGATCTGAACTCAAAGAATTACTACGCGACCAGCATCACGCCCTACAAGCAGAACATCTTCGGCTATAACGTCAGCGGCCCGGTCTACATTCCGCACGTCTATAACACCGATAAGAAGAAGACCTTCTTCTTCTGGGACGAGCAGTGGGTGATTCTGCACGTGCCCAACCTGGTCTTCAGCGTCATACCCACGCAGACTCAAGTCTCCGGCTGCTTTTTCTCGCCCATCAAGGACCCGACCACGGGCAATCTCTTTCCCACGTCGACGGGAGGCACATGCCCGGCCGGCTATTACCAGATTCCGACCGGGAGAATCAACCAAAGCTCAACGGCCTATCTGGAAACCCTATATCCGAAAGCGACTAACTATTCCGTCGCCGGCAACGCCAACAACTACGAAAATAGCCAGCCGCAGATCACCGATCAGCGCGACGATGAGATCAAGATCGAGCACAACTTCACCCCCAAGTACCACGCGCTCGGCGAGTACCTGGACGAATACCAGTCGTATGCGCAGAATACCGAGAGCCCGGGCACAACTCCCATCAGTACGGAGACTGACTTCACGCATAACAAGCTGGCGCAGGTTTCGCTCACCCAGACCCTGTCGCCGGATATGATCAACACCACCAGTGTGGCCATGAACATCTTCCTGTTGGATTTGGAGTTGGAAGGAATCGACTACATTAACCAGGTGCCAGGTTTGAACGAGAACTTCTACTATCCCAACGGCCTCTATGCCAACCGCACTCCGGTGGTCTCGTTCACAGGTGGCATGGCAGGGGAAGGCATCCAGGCGGCGCGGCCTATTCCCCACGCGTCAGACCTCGACAACACTGTTACCGACAACTGGAGCTGGCTCAAGGGCAAGCATTACCTGACGGCGGGCATAACCTTCGTCTGGAACACCAAGCGTCAGGTTTCGGGCCAGCAGACCAATGGGAGCTTCTCTTTCTCCGGCACCTCCAGCCAGCCAACCTCGGCACAAAAGACTGCATTGGGCGCCTGCACCGGGACAGTCCTTAACGGGATATCTGCTTCCACCCAATGCAGCCAGGATGCCTCGCTAGCCGATATGCTGCTAGGTTATGTTGCCACCTTTAGCCAGGTCAGTAACGCGCCTCACGGCGACATGCATGACTTTTCGTGGTCTCCCTATGTCGAAGACCAGTACAAGCTGACCAAGAACTTGAGCTTTACCTTGGGCCTGCGCATTTACCACCTGCCCCTACCCTACGGCGTGCCGAACTCCGAGACCAACTGGGGCGCGGGCGTCAACTCGGCGAACCCATACGCCAACCCGGCCTACGTTGCCGCTAACGCACCCACCGTCAACGAGTTCAGCGGCGCCACAAATCTCAAGTACCCCGCCACTGACAGCAACGGCATGCTTTACAACAGCGGCACATCGACTGGCCTGCCGGTCAACTTCTCTAACAAGCACATCTGGTACTTCGGTCCGGATGTAGGCTTCGCCTGGGATGTGTTCGGCAACGGCAAAACCAGCCTGCGTGGCGGCTTCGGCATGAGCTACACGCGCATCTTTACCAACCAGGATTGTTCTTTCAATTGCATAGCCAATCCTCCTGTGTTCAGCAACCAGAACCTCTCGAACCTGGTATTCCCTTCTACGTCAGGCTGGAACATCACCGGAGCGGGCGGCAGCGCGAATACGGAGAGCGTCATATCGGTCAGCGCGGCGGACTACAACGTCCAAGCCTCCCCTGTCGCCAGCTACTCGCTCGGAGTCCAGCATGAATTCCCGATGAGCATCATCGCATCGGTGGTGGGAGCCGGGAGCCGTATCCAGCATCTGGTGGGCACATGGAACTGGAATCAACCGCCTTATTACAACTCGGGTGGGGTGAACTACGACTTCAATCCGCTGATGAACGCCAATCCTGCAAATGGCAATAAGAGCGACAACTCAGCGTATTACGCACCCTATCAGGGTTATAGCTCGATCAACGCCATTTCCACCCGGCTGTGGCAGGATTGGAACGGCCTCGAGGCGCAGGTAAAGCATCCAGTAACGAAGTCGCTGTACGTTTCGGCGGCTTACACCTGGTCGCACGATACCTCCAACAATGGTGTGGTCGACCCGTATAACCTCCAGCGCTTCCGCGGCAATGCCGCAGGCCTGAACTTTCCTCAATCGATGGCGTTCACGGTACTTTACGAACTGCCGTTCTTCCAGGACAGCGGCAACGGATTCGAGAAGGAGATCCTGGGCGGATGGCGCTTGAACGACATCTCGACCTTCCGCTCCGGAGGCTCGATCACGCCGGGCCTAAGCGAATCCAACCAGGGTCTCGCGGCGCGGCCGAACCAGATTGCTGGCACCAACGGGCCGAAGACCTGGAAGAACGGCTCAACGCAGCAGTGGTTCAACACGGCGGCTTTTGTCGATCCGGCGTACGGCTACTATGGCGACGCTCAGAACGGCATCATCCGCGGGCCGGGCCAGGAGGTTTGGAATCTGAGTCTCTTCAAGGAGTTCCACTTCTGGGAAAACAACTTGCTTGAATTCCGCGCCGAGTCGTTCAATCTGTTCAACCATACCAACCCCTCCAATCCGAATGCGACCTTGGGCAACGCGAACTACGGAAAAGTAACCTCTGCGGCTGACCCCCGCATCTTAGAACTTGCGCTGCGTTACAAGTTTTGACACAGGCCTGAAACAACTACTGGCGCCACCCGCCACGACGGGTGGCGTCTTATTCTCTGCTCGCGGGTCACGCGCGGCACCGGCTTTCGCTCCAGCAACATTGCAAACATCTATAGACCGCTTGCTGGGACGTCGAGAACAAGGGCAGACTTGTATGCTGGATTTTGATTGCGCGACCGCCACCCCGGCAAGGAGCCCTCTTTGCTCGCTACGCCTCCCGTCCTCGGTGAGCCGGTCGCACGGGTTTTTCCCTCCGGACAGTCCGCTATGAAGTGCTTCCAACACAGGACGTCGCCATGATCTCCTCGCAGGAAGTGTTGGATCGGGCGCTCTCCCGATCACGCAAAAGACTCATACCTTTTTTGTTGTTGATGTACGTCGTCGCGTTCCTTGACCGCGTCAACATCGGATTCGCAAAACAAGCGCTCGAGACATACGCGGGGATCACTCCCGAAGCCTATGCACTCGCCGCAGGCCTTTTCTTCATCAGCTATGCAGCCTTTGAAATTCCCAGCAACCTGATCCTTCACAAGGTCGGCGCAAGGTTGTGGATGGCTCGCATCATGGTCACCTGGGGCTTGGTTTCGATGGCGACGATGTTCGTGGTGGGCAGCCGGTCTTTCTATGCCTTGCGCCTGCTGCTCGGCGCTGCGGAGGCTGGCTTTTTCCCGGGCGTCATTCTCTATCTCACCTACTGGTTTCCGAATCGCGCCCGGGCGCAGGTCTTTGGCCTCTTCTACTTTGGCGCGCCTCTCGCGCTCATCTTCGGTGCTCCCATCTCCGGGCTTCTGTTGCAGATGAACCCAGTGGGCTCGCTGCAGAACTGGCAATGGATGTTCCTGGTAGAAGGATCTCTCGCAGTCGCTGTTGGTATCTGGTCCTATAAGTACCTGGATAATCTGCCGGCCGACGCAACTTGGCTTTCGACAGCCGAGAAAAGCGCACTGGAAAACGTACTGGTGCACGAGGAGAATCAACAATATCTTCACAGGAGCTTCAATCTGGCTCCCATGCTGCGCGATCCTCATCTGCTCCGGTTCGTGCTCATCTACTTCCTCCTGCAGATAAGCATTTATGGGGTCGTCTTTTACTTGCCGAACGAGGTGTCTACACTCATAAACAAACCAGCCGGATTCGAAGTCGGACTGGTGTCGGCGATTCCCTGGGTTTGTGCACTCGCCGGCGCTTACTTGTTGCCACGCTTGGCCGACCGGCTCAATCAGCGCCGGCGTGTAGCGGCGACAGCTCTTGCAGTGACAGCGTGCGCGAGCTTTCTATTTCCGCTGGTCGGCCCGCGCGCAGGTCTGATTTCACTGTCCATTGCCGCGACCGGCTTGATCGCTGTGCAACCTCTCTTTTGGACGTTTCCGACAAGTTATCTCTCCGGCAATGCAGCAGCTGCCGGTCTCGCTATGATTAACGCTCTAGGCGCCGTTGGCGGATTTGTTGCACCGAATGTCAAGACCTGGGCAGATGATCACTTTAGCTCCCCTCGCGCAGGTTTATTTGTACTCGCCACAGTCACCCTTCTCAATGCAGGATTGATTGCGATCGTGAGAGCTCGTCATTCAACGGATAAGGCCGCGCAAAACCATCAGCAAACTTACACAGGAGAGATATAGCTCATGCCGCCGACCAAGATTCGCCATGTTCGCGCCTCTTATCTTCAGGGAGGCGGAGCTGATTATCATGATCAGCCTCCAGGCCATTGGATTGACGATCACATTGCAACTCCGATGTCCAAATATCCCGCTTATCGAGCCAGCAGGCAGTCGTTCGGTTTGAATGTGCTTGGCACGCTCGTCGTGGAGATTGAAGCAGACAACGGTGTCGTTGGCTTCGCCGTGGCCACTGGCGGAGAACCGGCAGCGTGGATCGTAGAACGACACCTATCGCGATTCTTGGTAGGCGCCAACGTCACCGACGTGGAACGTATTTGGGATCAGATGTATCTGTCCACTCTCTTCTACGGTCGTAAGGGGCTGGTACTGAACGCGATCAGCTGCGTGGACCTCGCCTTGTGGGATCTTCTCGGAAAGCTTCGGCAGGAACCTGTCTACCACCTGCTCGGAGGAGCGGTTCGCGATGAACTCATTTTCTACGCGACCGGAGCACGGCCGGACCTTGCCCAGAAAATGGGATTCATTGGCGGCAAGATGCCTCTGCATCACGCCCCATCAGAAGGAGAGGACGGATTGCGCAAGAACCTTGCGCTACTGGCAGAGATGCGCTCGCGAACAGGCGACGACTTCTGGCTGATGTATGACGCCTGGATGAGTCTCGATGTGAACTACGCCAGTCGGTTGGCGCATGCCGCCGCCGAGTATCGCTTAAAGTGGCTCGAAGAGGCGCTGCCCCCTGACGATTACTGGGGATACGCGGAGCTTCGCGCGAAGATGCCTCCCGGCATGCTCGTCAGCACCGGTGAGCACGAGGCCACGCGATGGGGTTTTCGAATGCTGCTCGAAATGGGGTGCGCCGATATCATTCAACCGGACGTGAACTGGTGCGGAGGAATCACGGAACTCATCAAAATCTCAGCGCTGGCAGACGCGCGCGGCGTGTCGGTCGTGCCACACGGGTCCAGTGTTTACAGCTACCACTTCACCATTACCCGGCATAACAGTCCATTTTCAGAGTTCCTGATGATGGCTCCTGAGGCAGATAAAGTGATTCCCATGTTCTCTCCGCAATTGCTTGATGAGCCCATCCCTGTCAACGGCCGGATGAAACTCTCGGAGGCGCCGGGCTTCGGAGTGCGTCTGAACCCGGCCTGCAAGGTGCTTCCCGACAGCCAGTCTTAAGAATTGTTAAGCAGGTCGCCCCTGCTTTGGTCTGTGCGAGACTTAGGAAACGAAGGGAGATGTCAGATGGCCGCCGGGTCCTGAGGCAGTAGAAATGGAGACTGGGGAAAACCGAAAACAATTATCACTCCTGCTCGTCGATGACGACGTCGAGTTGTGCGGGATGATGAAGGAGTTTTTCGCCGAGGCCGGCTATCGTCTGGATTGCGCCAACAATGGCCGGGATGGCCTGAGCTGTGCGCTAAACGGCGCATACGATCTCGTGATTCTCGATGTCATGCTGCCCGTCTTCGACGGCCTCACCGTGCTGCAACAGTTGCGGCGGCGCAAGGACCTTCCCGTGATCATGCTTACCGCGCGGGTCCAGCGGGATGACCGGATCCTGGGCCTGAATACGGGAGCCGACGACTATCTCCCCAAGCCTTTCGATCCGGATGAACTGCTGGCGCGGATCCGCGCCGTGCTGCGCCGCGCCGATACCGCGGACTGGAAGAGCAGCGCCGTTTTGACTATCGGAGATATTCAGCTCAATCCTGGCACGCGCGAGGCGTGGGTCGCGGGCTCACCGGTGGAGCTGACAGCGATCGAGTTTGACCTGCTGGAAATGCTGATGCGCTCTCAAGGCCGTGTTGTCACGCGCGACGAGATCACCATGGCTCTGTTCGAGCGTGAAGCAACGCCTTACGATCGCTTTCTCGATGTGCACGTCAGCCATTTGCGCAAGAAGCTGGAAGGTGGCCGCCATCTGATCCGCGCGGTCAGGGGAGTTGGGTATGTATTTACCGGAACGGCTTAGGTTCTTACCCATAAAATCTCTCTATTCCGGCGTTCTGCTGGCGATGGTGATCACTCTGTCGCTTTCGTTCCTTGTATTTCACGCCATCGCCGACCGCATGCAGAGGAAGTCCATCGACCCCGCATTCGAGCACATCGACGCGTTGGAACTTGAGAGTGCGCGCGGAGCATTGGCGAGCGGCGGGCCGAAGGCGCTGAATATCTATTTGACCAGCTTGGATCGTGTCTTTGTAGGATCGACGCATTATTTACTCGACGCACACGGCGTGGATGTTCTGACCGGTGAAAACAGGACCGCGTTTTTGCCTCCCCCTCCGCGCGCGGAATGGCGCACCCACACGAATGGCCATTACATCAAAGCTCAGCGGTCGCCAGACGGGCAGTATTGGATCGTCAACGTGGGTCAGTCTGAAGGGCCGCATATCTGGACCTTTCTTCCCTACTACTTCCTTGTCATCGGCGCCACCCTCGTTTTGTGCTGGCTGGCCTCAGTGGGTGTGGTGTCGCCCATCCGCAGAATAGCGGCCTCCATAACGCTCTTTGGGCAGGGCAATCTCTCCGTTCGCGTCAACACCAAGCGGCAGGATGAAATCGGACAACTGGGCCGCTCATTCAATCAGATGGCCGAACGCCTCGAACGGCTGATTGTGGGCGAGAGAAGGCTGTTGGGAGACATATCGCATGAGCTTCGATCGCCGCTTGCACGGCTGAAGTTCGCCGTCAAGCTAGCCAGAACATCCTCGGACAGCAGGTCGGCGCTGGATCGCATCGAGCGGAATGTTGACCGGATCGTCTCGCTGGTTGCCGACATCATGGAAATCAACTTCATCGAATGTGGCCCTGCCGTCGAGAACGCCAAGATCGCGCGCGTTGGCGACATCATGGATGAAGTCGTCCGCGATTGCCAGGTGGAAGCCTAGATTCGCGGCTGCCGCATCACAGTGAATGGTCGGCTCTCCGGCCAGGTTATGGGCAATCGTGAACTGCTGCGACGCGCCGTCGAGAATGTGCTCCGCAATGCGATTCGCTATTCACCTGAGCATTCCACCATCGATGTCGCCTTCGCTGAAGACTCTAGCGCTGCAGCCATTGCGGTCCGCGATTATGGCCCGGGCGTTCCCGAGGACGCGCTGACGCAAATCTTCGATCCATTTTTCCGCGTTGACGAGGCGCGCGACGCGATGAGTGGTGGGTCGGGCCTTGGCTTGTCCATCGCTAAGCAGGCCGTAAAGGTGCATCACGGCACGATCACCGCCGAGAACGCATCGCCCGGTTTGCGCGTGAAGATCACGATTCCGCTTTACACGGTGCCCACGCCCAAATGACACGAAGCGTTATTCTCAGGCGCAGCTGCTTCGTAAGTTCTTAGAATTGTTACGATCCAAAGTGAGCCCACCTCTTAAGAATTCTTAAGCTTCAAAATCAGCGCACCGTTTTGTAATCGTCTCAAAGCCTCATGCGGCGAAAAGAATACGCGAGGCAATTGAGGAGATTCAAATGAAGCGTACATTCAGTTTTGCATTGATGCTCGTTCTCTTTGCTGTGCCCGCCTTTGCCGGCAACAAACCCACAACCGTTGTTATCCCGGGAAATGTGCAGGTCGGATCAACGCAGCTTCCAGCCGGTCATTACAAACTGACATGGACAGGCTCGGGATCAAACGTTCAGGCCACGCTGATACAGAATCAGAAGGCCGTTATCACGTTTTCGGCAAAGATGGTCGAAGGCAAGAACAACCCCGGAGTGGAAACTTACACCCAGGGCGGGGTCCCGATTTTGGATGTGATTCGCACGGACAAATTCAGCCTGGAATTGGAAAGCGCGCCACAGTCCGGACAATAAGGCGGCAGTTGCCTGCGGGAAAAGCTAAAGACTTCCCAGGCGTTGCAGGCCAGCGACAGACGCACCGCTGATAAGACAGGATGCAGGAGCATTTATCCTCGTTCTTGCCGCCGTAGAAAGCAAAAGTATCGTCCATGGTCATGGCGAATCCGTCCTCGACCAAGATGTGCCTGCTGTTGCCAGTAATGTCGTCGCATCTTCGTGATACTGCTGCTTGCGATTCACGATTTTGATGTTCGTTGCCGAATAACCATTCGTGTCGCTGGCGGTCGTCGTCCAATAGGCGGAGCGGAGGAGCAACAGCCCCTGAAATGAAATGTTTCGGCCATGGTTGACAGGAGGGTAGGGAGTAACCGTAGCACGCGCCAAAGGCAAGGATGTCGAGAATAATACGATCGAGCCTGTCAACCGTCTGGGTATCACTGCGCTCATCGCCTCTCATCCTGGGACGCGCAAGCTGCCCATTGCTCACGACGCCGCTGGCACGCGTTCAAGTCTTGCCGGGGCTCAAAATCTCTAGCTTCATCTAACCCACTTGTCAAATGTGGTAGCAAGGTCTAACGCGCGGCCAGATGCAGAACCTGGCGCAGCGGAAGATCCGCCGACGACCCTCCCACCTCGATCAGGAAGTCGCCGGCCGGCCGGCTCCATGCGTCGTTCGCGGTCGAGTAAATTGACAGATAGAGCGGATCGATCGGAATCTCCACCGTCTGCGTGGCTCCCGCCCCCACTGAAACGCGCTTCCACGCGGCCAGCTTGCGGAACGGTTCTCCGGCTGAAGCCGGCAGCATGACATACACCTCTGTGATTTCGTCACCTGCCCGCGCCCCGGTATTGCGCAGATCGAAGCTGACGCTCTTCGCGTCGGGATTGACCTTCAGATTCGAGTAGGCGAAATGAGTGTACGAGAGCCCAAAGCCGAACGGAAACAGCGGTTGCTCGTTCTTTTCCTGGAACCAGCGATAACCCACTGCCATGCCTTCGACGTTGTAGTCAACATCGAAGGGCTGGGGCCGGATTCGCGGCCGGTTCGCCGGGTCGCGCGCCGTTGCGCCTGCTCCCCTGCGGGGGTTCATCATCTGCTCGGTCAGGCCGGTGATCGTGGCATGAGGAAGCTGGCTGTCCGATGCGGGAAATGTGACCGGCAGCTTGCCCGACGGATTGACGCGGCCGAAAAGAATGGCCGCAATCGCCTGCCCGCCTCCGATTCCCGGATACCAGGATTCGAGGATCCCCTTCACGCTCCTGGCCCACGGCATGGTAACGGGACCGCCCGTCTCAAGCACCACAATGGTGTTCGGATTCGCGGCGGCCACGGCGGCCACCAGTGCGTCCTGATTGTCAGGCAGGCTGAGCGTTGGCGCGTCCCGGCCCTCCGACATCCACTGCGTGACGAAGACAATGGCCACCTGAGCGCCTGCAGCTGCCTTGGCCGCCTGCGCCAGGTCTGTGCCGGCATCGTAGACGACGTTCGTGTCCGGCCCGGCCTCTTTGCGGACGTACTCGAGCGGAGAAGAAGGAAAGTAGATGGCCCTGCCCCAGGGCGATATGCCGGGCTCGGGATTGATGGCATTGCCTCCCGGCGCATCCACCTGCGCAGAGCCGCCGCCGGAGAGTATACCCACATCGGCGTGACCTCCGATGACCGCAACGCTGCGGACCTTGCCGGTCGCCAGCGGGAGTATACCGTTGTTCTCCAGCAACACGGCGCTCTCTTCCTCGATCTTTTTGGCGTCCTCGCGGCCTTGGAAGGGATTGACAACACCTCGCACCGGCGGGTCGTCGATTACGCCGCTCGAGAACATGCTGCGCACGATGCGGTGCACCTTGTCATCGAGACGGCCCTCCGGAACCTGCCCGTCGAGCACCGCCCGCTTCAGCGGCTCGCTGAAGTAACCGTCGTCGCCGGGCTGATCCATGTCCAGGCCGGCCAGTGTCGCTTTTACAGTCGAGTGCGTGCCTCCCCAATCGGAGAGCACGAAACCCTTAAAGCCCCAATCGCGTTTCAAAACCTGGTTGAGGGTATAGTCATTTTCGCAGGCGTAGTCGCCATTGACTCGGTTGTAGGAGCACATGACGCCGACGGGGTGAGCCGAAGCAATTGCGATCTGGAAAGCCAGCAGGTCCGTCTCGCGGAGGGAGCGCGGGTCCAGCACCGCGTTCAGAACATTGCGGCCCGTCTCCTGGTCGTTGAGAACGTAGTGCTTGATGTCTCCCATGATGTGGTTTGACTGGACCCCGCGCACCAGTTGACCAACCATCGTCCCGGCGAGAATTGGGTCTTCGCTGGAATACTCGAAGTTGCGCCCATTGCGCGGCTCGCGGATCAGGTCCATTCCGCCGCCGATCGACATGTTGTAGCCTTGGGCGCGCAATTCGCGTCCGATCACGGAGCCGAACAGGCAGGCGGCCTGCGGATCCCACGAAGCGGATATGGCCAGCACCGATGGAAGCAAGGTGGAGTAGCGGCCCTCGCGCGCGCCCATGCGCACTCCCACCGCGGAGTCGGCGAGGTTGATGTCGGGGAGATTCAGCCGCGGGATACCGGGGACGAAGCCGGCACCGCCATTATCTGCGGGCGGAACGGACGCGCCGGCGCGCAGCACTCCCCAGCCCAAGCCATGAACAAACTGGATCTTCTCGTCGAGCGTCATCTCGTGAATCATCAGATCGGCGCGTGTATCCGGGTCCAGGGATGGATTCATCCAGGGCTGCTGGGGCGCGGCCTTCTGAGTGGCGGACTGCGACGGCTGGGCGCTCGAACTTTGCGCGCCTGCAGCACAGGCGAGACAAAGGGCCAGAGTGATGCTGGCAATCCATGCAATGCGGGCAATCATCGTGAATACTTCACTCCCTTTCGTAGCAGCTCGGAGATCTTTCGGCGAGGCATCAAAAAGCTGAGTTCCATGGTCCGAGGCTCAAATCAATGTCCAACAATTTTGGCGATTGCGCTGTCAGGTTCGCTCCAGCTAGCAGCGCCTTCGTGCGTCAGCATCTGCTTTGCATCGTCCCAATGGAGCTGGGTAATGGAGCCCGCGCCTTTCTCATACTCATAGGTCGTTCCGTCGTCGGAGAAGAGCGTGAAGCTGCCGTCGGCACCAGGATAGACGCTCACCTGCGCTAAAGCTTGGAACTGATGAGTGCTTTCGACCGGAGCTCCCATTGGAACGATTGACCCGGCACGGACGAACAGTGGAATGGTGTCGATAGGAGCTGCGACGGTCATCGTCTGGCCTCCCTTCAAGCGCTCGTTGGTCCAGAAGTTGTACCAATCGGTTCCGGCCGGCAGATAGAGCTCCCGGCTGGTCGCGCCCTGTTCGGTGACCGGCGCAACCAGGAAGGCTGGTCCGAACATGTACTCGTCGCGCAAGTCGGCCACCTTCGGATCATTGGGGAAGTCCATGAACAGCGCACGCATGTAGGGTGCGCCGGTCAGCCAAGTTTGGTAGCCCAGCGAGTAGATGTAGGGCATCAGCTGGTAGCGCAGACGCAGGTACTTTTCCAGAATCGGCTCAGCCTGCTTGCCATAGGACCACACCTCGTTCGCTCGGCGGCTGCCGTGAGTGCGGAAGATGGGCAGGAACGTAGCGTACTCGAACCAGCGGGTGTAGAGCTCCGGGTAGTCGTCGTATCCGCCCACGTTGGCGCGGGCATCTGACGGGTCCAGCAGCGGCGGGTGGGCTGGATGGTGCTCCTTGGGAAGAAACACCCAGCCGCCGGTGTCGTTGGACCAGTACGCGATCCCCGAGGCCGCAACGTTCAGCCCGGTGGGAATTTGGCGCTTCAGCGTATCCCAGGTGGGATAAATATCGGAGGACCAGAAAATGGTTCCGTTGCGTTGCACTCCCATGTAGGCGTCGCGAGAGAGAATCAGCGCGCGCTGGCCCGGCTCGTCCTTGCGGAAGCCGTTATAGAGCGCCGCCGTGTGGAAGAGTGGGTATACGTTGAAAAATTCCGTCCCGGGGCCAATATGGAAGTAGGCGCCATTGGGAGGCAGATCGGGTTCCGTTTCATCGGCCCACAGGGAGTCGAAACCCTTACTGATGATGTTGTCGCGGATAACATTCCAGTACCACGCGGCAGCCTCGGGGTTCGTAGTGTCGATGTCAGAACCGGCGCGGTCGTAAGGTAACCCGTCGATAGGCGTGCCATCGGCCAGGTGAATGAACCAACCCTTTTTCAACAACTCGGCATAGAAGCGGTCGCCTGGCACAAAGCGCGGCCAGACACTGATCATGGTTTCAAATCCCATGTCATGAAGCTGCTTGTTCATAGCCGACGGGGCAGGCCAGAATTGAGGATCGAAGTCCATTTGGCCCATTTTCGTGTAGTAGAACCAATCCACCACCAGCACATCAGCCGGCAGATGGCGGTCGCGATAACCTTTTGCAACCGACAGTAATTCCTGCTGGCTGGCATAGCGCTG
>Ga0116223_10002006_pt1 | contig 19741 bp, 17 predicted proteins | sample Sb_taG_3_FD_90092 | JGI IMG/M metagenome (GOLD analysis project Ga0116223, IMG submission 90092) | Peat soil microbial communities from Weissenstadt, Germany - Sb_50d_a_PC metaG | ecosystem: Environmental > Terrestrial > Soil > Wetlands > Peat | place: Germany: Weissenstadt | collected 2010-09-21 | reverse complement strand
CTTAGTCATGCCCGACTTTCGCAATTATGCCGTCAGCGTTCCGAAGCCTGGCACCGAGAATGCGGAAGCGACGCGCGTGCTCGGTGTATTGTTGCGCGACGTAATGAAGCTGAACGCGGACTCAAAGAACTTCCGCGTCTTCGGTCCGGATGAGACGGCCTCGAACCGGCTGGACGCTCTCTTTGAGGTTACCGATAAGCTATGGATGGAGCCGATCCTGCCGGTTGACGAACATCTCTCGCAGCACGGTCGTGTGCTGGAGATGCTCAGTGAGCACATGTGCCAAGGCTGGCTGGAAGGCTATTTGCTCACCGGGCGCCACGGCTTCTTCTCCTGCTACGAAGCGTTTATCCACATCATTGATTCCATGTTCAACCAGCACGCCAAATGGCTGAAGGTTACGCGCGAGATCGAGTGGCGGCGTCCGATCGCATCCCTCAACTACCTGTTGACTTCTCACGTGTGGCGGCAGGATCACAACGGATTCACTCATCAGGATCCCGGCTTCATCGATCATGTGGTGAATAAGAAGTCTGACATCGTCCGCGTCTACCTTCCGCCCGACGCCAATTGCCTGCTTTCGGTCGCCGATCATTGTCTGCGGAGCCGCCATTATGTCAATGTGATCGTCGCCGGCAAGCAGCCCGCATTGCAGTTTCTCGACATGGAGTCGGCCATTGAACACTGCACCACCGGCATTGGCATCTGGGAGTGGGCAAGTACAGACAAGGGGGCCGAACCCGATGTCGTGATGGCGTGCGCGGGTGACGTGCCCACGCTCGAAACCTTGGCGGCGGTCGATCTTTTGCGGCAACATTTCCCCGACGTCAGGATTCGCGTGGTCAATGTTGTCGACCTCATGACCATTCAGCCTTCGAGCGAGCATCCCCACGGTCTCCCGGATGTTGATTTCGATTCCATGTTCACGGTGGATAAGCCGATCATCTTTGCCTATCACGGCTATCCCTGGTTGATTCACCGCCTCACCTATCGCCGGCACAATCATGACAATCTCCACGTGCGCGGCTATAAAGAAGAAGGAACGACCACAACCCCGTTCGATATGGCGGTTCTGAACGATCTGGATCGCTACCACCTGGCTGGGGATGTGGTGGACCGTGTTCCCAGACTGCAGAAAGTCGGAGGCCACTTCAAGCAGTTGCTGCGCAACAAACTGGTCGAGCATAAACAATACATTTACGAACGCGGCGACGACTTACCGGAAATCCGCGACTGGACTTGGCCTTACTGATGACGATGAACGTGCTTGTTCTCAACTCCGGCTCCAGCAGCCAGAAGAGCTGTCTCTACGAAATTGGGGATGGGCTCCCAGACGATCCGCCGGCCTGCGTCTGGCAGGGGAAGATGGAGTGGGCCGATGACAAGGCTGAATACTCGATAAGGAACTCCCGCGGAGCTTCAAGAAAAGCCCTGGCATCGGCGGGCTCTCGTGGGGAAGCCATCGAGCGCTTGCTTCATAGCTTGTGGAGCGGCGAGACGCAAGCGATTTCCGGCCCTTCCGACATTGATGTTGTTGGACACCGGGTGGTCCACGGCGGTCCGCAATATTTCGAGCCCGCGTTCGTTACCGCGAAGGTCAAGTCGGCGATCGAAGGCGTTTCCGTTTTTGCGCCCCTCCACAATCGCGCTGAACTCGAAGGCATGGAGATGGTCGCGAAGTTGCTGGGTCCAGTGCCGCAGGTCGCCGTCTTCGACACCGGCTTTCATCGCACCATGCCTTTATCGGCAGTCACCTACCCTGGTCCTTACGATTGGTTCGAGCAGGGAATTCGCCGCTACGGATTCCATGGGATCAATCACCAATATTGCGCGCAGCGAGCGGCGCAGTTGCTGGGCAAGAACCTGAATTCGCTGAAACTCGTGACTTGCCACCTGGGGAATGGCTGCTCTTTGGCGGCGATTCGCGAAGGCCGAAGCGTGGATACGACCATGGGGTTTACCCCGCTGGAGGGTCTCATGATGGGCACCCGGTCGGGCTCCGTGGATCCCGGCATCCTTACCTATCTGATGCGAGAGCAACATTTCTCGGGCCGGCAGCTTGATGAGGTCCTCAATCACAAGTCGGGACTACTCGGTGTATCGGGAGTTTCCAGCGATATGCGGCAGATTCTCGCGGCCAGCAAGAACGGCGACGAACCCGCAAAAATGGCGCGCGCAAAACTGGCGCTCGATATTTACATCCATCGCCTGCGATCGGGAATTGGCGCCATGATCGCCGTGCTGGGCGGAGTTGACGCCCTCGTATTCACTGCGGGAGTCGGCGAAAACTCACCCGAAGTGCGCGCTGCGGTGTGTGACAATTTTGCCTTCCTTGGCCTGAAGCTCGACCCGGAGAAGAACGCAACGTCACCATTGGAACCGCCTTTGGAAAATGATAAGGACATCTCCGCTTCAGATGCTGCCGTCCGCGTTTTAGTTATTCACGCAGAGGAAGACTGGATGATCGCTCGGCAGTGTTGGAATCTCGTCAGGCAACAGGCAACCGCCTTTTCATGATTCGGTGACACCAATCACAGCGGAGCCACCTCGGGCGCGCGATGGAGCGCGGCGGAGAGCGAGATCCCGCTCTTTTCACAATTTGAGAAAGCCTGGGACAGGATCGCGCATTGCGGCTCGCACATCTTCTATTAGTCGATTGCCCAAGAGATTTCGGCTAGCGGCTAGTACAATCAGTTGCCAGCGTCTATAATTCGCAGCAGAAAACAAAACAGTATAAAATTTCTACGGTTCATATCGCGATTGCTGGGTGCGGGGTTCGCGCGTTTCCCACAGTCAGGCCCCAAGATGTTGATATGAAGTGATTTAGCCGTTTATTTTGCGAACGCGAAATGGCATCTCCCGTGCTTTAACTTGGAACGGGTCCAGTTCACAGACTTTCACCGGGATCTGAAAACAGATTTCAGCACAGAGAAATAAAATACTTGGGCAAGGAGCCCTCAAGCTTATGAATCGCACCTCACTGAGATTGACCCTAATGCTGGCGGCGACACTGCTCGCATCGATCGGATGTTCAACCAAGAATTACGTCCGTCAACAGACCACGCCGCTGATCAATAAGACCAATGAACTCGACGACCTGACCGCGAAGAATTCGAAAGACATCAAGGACGTCGATCAGCGCGCCCAAGCCGGAATCCAGGCCGTCCAGGCCCATGCCGCAGAGGCGGACCAGAAGGCTCTGGCCGCGGGAAGCGAAGCCGATAAGGCGCAACTGTCGGCGAACGGCGCGTCCCAGCGTGTGGACGCTCTGACCAACGTTGTCGTCAACCTCGATAACTATCGCCCGGTGGTGGAGACGGCGGTGCACTTCGGATTCAACAAGGACAATCTGACGAAGAATGCCAAAGAAGCCATTGACCAACTTGCCGCCAGCGTTGCCACTACCAAGGGATACATCATCACGGTAGAGGGTGCGACCGACTCGGTGGGCAGTGCAGACTACAACTACGATCTGAGCCAGCGCCGCGCCAATGCTGTAATTCAGTACCTGGCTGCGGAGAAAAGCGTTCCGGCCTACAAGATCTATCTGATCGGGCTGGGTAAGGATAAGCCGGTCGAAACCAATAAAACTGCCAGCGGCCGCGCCCAGAACCGCCGCGTGAATATCCGCCTAATGACCAACACTGGGGCGGCAACGACACCAGCGCAAGCGCCCAGCAACCAGACTCCGACGGCGAGCGCGAATCCGCCGTCGTTGTAAGCATAAGTTTCCCCTCCTCCCCGGAGGACTTTGCCAAACCAGGCCGTCCCTTTTGTGGGCGGCCTGATTTTTTTGGTTCCTTGTCTGGGGTTTCCGCCCATCGGCCTTTCGACCACCGCGCGGGTGGCGCCAGGAGTGTCCACAGACCCCCTGGCGACGTTTGCCCCGCAATTACATTACTTCTTGGGATTTGAAACGCTCAACGGAAAGGAGGCAATCAGATACTTGGCTTGATCGCTGTCGATCGGATCAAGCTCTAACAACTCCACACTTCGCGACATAACGAGTCGTGTGCGGTAGTAATAAACCTTCTCTGCCTCTGCTGTGAAATGCGCGAGTTCCATGCGTTGATCGACCACAGAGGACTGCAAGGTAACGCATACATGATGATCTCCCGGCTCGACGGAGACGGAGAAATAGGAATTGCCGTGGTTTGCGCCTACCCATGCTCCGTCGATCGCGAGCTTCACCGTTGGATATCCTAAGGTGTGGCTGGTACCGGCATCGTGAAAGAAGTAAACCCGCGCCTTCCCCGGCTCGGGCCGCGCCAGCGTGTGCTGGGATTCGTCCAGCTTCACTTTGAAGTAGACATTTTCGGGGCCGCAGGCTGCGGTAGAAGCGGCAGGCGGGACCTGGGCAAATGCGGATGCTGCAAAAAGCAGCATGACGAGAGCGATTCTCATGTCTTTCCTCCAATGGACGGGTCGCTTCCTATAACTGACTATAGCCCCTTTGAGTATCTCTGCCGCAACCACGATTACGCCAACTGAGAAAGTGCTGGGATGCGCTTCCTCGGACGTCTCCGCTCATCGGCCCTGCTCCGACCTTGTTCTGCAGCGATACAATAGAGGCGTGCGTATTCGATTCCTGCTCGTTTCTTTGGCGCTGCTGACGACTTTTTCGCTGGCGCAGGATGCGTCAGACAAAACGGCTTCGGACAAGGCCGCTGCGGACAAGGCTGCCGCCCGCAATCGTGAGGCCGAGGTAAGCTCCAGCCTCGATACAAGAATCGATATCAGCCCGCCCAAGGACGATGCCAAGAACCATCCCGCCAGCAAGGCTGCCGTCGCGGGTCTCGACATCTCCGACGTCTCCGACAGCCCCGACACCTCCGGCGTCCAGGAGTTCCATCCCTGGAACCCGATGAAGGCGCTGAAAGATATTGAGGTCGGCGATTTTTACTTCAGGCGCAAGAACTATCGCGCCGCGCTCGAACGCTACAAGGACGCTCTCTACTACAAAGACAACGACGCCGTTGCCAGCTTCCGTCTCGCCGTGTGCCAGGAAAAACTCGGAGATAAAGTCGAGGCAAAGAAATACTACGAACAGTACCTGAAGATTCTGCCGGAAGGTCCGTTTGCCAAGGATGCGCACGCTTCGCTGGACCGGCTCGGGAAAGAGCAATAAACGCTTCGAGCTACGAGTCGCGAGCTTCGATCAACCGGTTCGTTGTTCGCTCGCAGCACGAAGCTCGTAGCTCGAAGCAACTTACTTCTCCACCCGCGAAAACTCCCCGGTGGATGCATTCACGGCCACGCGCAGCTTGGCGGTATCGCGGTCGGTTCCGTAGATTACATGCCACAGCAGTTCGTTCGTCTGCCGGTTCCACTCCAGCACATAGAGAATGGGCGTGTCGGGTTCCTTCTCCAGCAGCTTCTCTCCGCCGTGCTGCTGGGCGACGGCAAAGGCCTTGTCCGTATCCACTTTGAGAAACTGGACATTGAAGATCTGGGTACTGGAATTCGTCGGGCTGTAGCTGTCCTCGACGCTGTGAGAAACATCGCCGGTTGCCCAGGTATAGGGTCTGGTCGTGCGCTGCGACGGCGAGGCGAATCCGGCGCGCCACTCTCCCGCCTTGCCGTCGCGGCCCTTGGAGTCCGTAGTAGGTTCTGACTCCACCCGATACGGTTGAGCATCCTGCGCCCAGCCGCGGGCGGAGATGTAGCACTTATAGAACGCGCTGCTTCCGGTGATTGCCTCCGGAGCCTTCGGCTGAGGCTTCTCCGCCGTTGCCGGCTTGCTCGGCTCCGAAGAGCACCCGGCCATCAATCCTGCTGCTAGAATTGCAACTGCACCGACTAGTTTTTTCATCGACGATTTCCCGGTCAGGCTTTCCGTAGTAGTTTGGCCTTCGCTTCGCGATTCGTCGTTTCGCGATGATTTTTCGGCGAATCGTCGTTTCGCGACTCATTGTACTGAATCAGCGCCATGAATTCCTATCTCGAACGTTTGCGGCGGGAACTTGAAGATGTAACGGGCGGTGCCACCGTCGGCGGCTTGGCACAGGCTCCTGCCGGAAAGTGGAGTGCTGCGCAGATACTGGAGCACCTTTTCCTCACCTACCAGAACACCAACCGCGGATTGGCAAAATGCCTGGCACAGGGTGCTCCGTTGGTTACGCGCGCCACGCTGACGCATCGCTTTGCCACTCTCCTGGTCGTGGATCTGGGGTATATGCCGGGTGGCCGCAAGGCCCCGGAACGTGTGACCCCGCGAGGAATGTCGCCAGAAGAGGTTCAGCAAGCTATCGCGCCTGAGCTGCAGAAGATGGACTTGGGTCTGGACGATTGCGAGCGCCGGTTTGGCGCCCGGACGAAAATCATGGACCACCTGTTCCTCGGACCTTTGACGGCTGACGAGTGGCGCAAGTTCCACTGGGTCCACGGGCGGCATCACGCGCGCCAGATTCGGGAACGCATGGGGAAATCCTGATCCCCAGGGCAGGGAAGACTATCTAATCGGCGATCTTTACTCTTTACTCTTTGTCCTTGTTGTTGTCCTTGCCGCTGTCTTTATTGTTGTCTTTGTCCGTTTCATTCTCTGCAATTCCGGCCTTGCGCGCCTGCTCCTGCAACTCGTCGAGTTGCTGCCGGGCGGCTTCAAGCGCTTTCTGCTTTGCGTCGACGTCGCTCCTGTACTGCGCGTCGCGGATGGCGAGCCCGCTGATGCTCGGATCGCTATACACTGCGGCATCGCGCAGACGAAGTTCGCGCTGGTCGAGGTCGATCTCGTGGTTCAGGGAAGCGATCTTTTCTTTCTGCTTGGCGATCTTTTCCGTCCACTCGTTCGCCGTCTTCTGGTGTTCGGCAGCCGGAGCGACGGCAGCCGCTTTCTGCCCAGCGTTGGCACCGTTCGCTGGCGGCGGTCCGACTACGCTCAGACTTTCGTTGGTGGGCAGGTTGTCGTTGTCGTAGTGGCGGGTGGTCGAACTCGACTCGGCTTTGTTCTTGCGAACCGCGCGCGCGTAATCCCCGAGTGACTGAGCGGCTGCACCGCTGACCCCGAGCAGGAGCAGAGTAACGATTGCCATAAGTTTCGTGTGCTTCATGTCATCATCCTTTCGCAAGCCCGCGATTCTGATCGCGGCTTGCCATCGCTAATATCAAGAACTCGTGGATGCAACCCGGTCGCCTCCCAGGAAGCTGCCAATGGTCCGGTCCAATTGCGCCGCTTCGTGGGCGATGCCATCGGCCAACTGGCGCGCCAGGTCCGCATCCCGGCTGCACGCCAATTGTTGCGCGTATCCCGCAATCGTAGTCAGGGAATTGCGCAGTCCCAAAGCCAGTTCCGAAGAGATTTCCTGATGTACTTTTTGATCGTGCCGGATGCGCTCAATGGCGGTCTTGTCCGTCAGCACAAGAGTCGTGCCCATGAGGCTCGCGTCTTCCGCCAGAACTGGAGAAGCCGTCACTTCGAGCACATGGCTCTCTCCGTCCCGGGTGAAGTAGTTCAGCACCAGCCCTCGAATCGCTGACTTCCCCGCCAAAGCGGGAGCCAGAGCTTGCTCGACGCTCGCTTCCGAACCCCATCCTGAACTATTGTCTTCCGGGCGCAGCGTCGCCGTGCGGAAAAGATCGCCGGCTTGCAGTCCCACCGGCGAGGCGAATCCCAGCAGCTTGCGCGCCGCCGAGTTCGCTTGCCGCACCAGACCGCTGGTATTCAAAAACAGAACGCCGCAGGAGAGGTTCGAGAGGATGGTCGAACTCAGCGTGTCGGAGGCCTTGGCTTTTCTGCGTTCTGAGAGTTGCTGGGTGGTGAGCTCATGTTTCTGCTGCTTCAGTTGCTGAATGACGGCGTGATAGGCGTGCACCGGCAACCCCTCCGCCGCCAACGGAGCGTGATTCAGCGCTTCGGGTTCCAGCACGAGATTCTTCCGCAGGCGCCGAATCAAGAATAAGCCCAACCCGAAAGCTGCGATGGCAGCGAACAGAAGCAGGCCCATGCGCAGCACCATCGGATTCGTCAGCAGCTTCACAGCGCCCTCCAATACCATTGCAGGAGCCGGTTTCCAAACAGAAACGACAAAATCGCCATGCTGCCGAGAAACACGCCAAACGGCATCTCGTAATAGCGGAGGGCCAGTCGTGCCGATTGCCAGGCGCGACGTCGGGCCTCCTTCGAAGAAATGCGCGAAGAAGTGCCGCGCGCCTCAATCCGGTGAAGACGCTTCATCCAGACCGCGAGAACCGTACTCAGTCCAAAAAGCGAACCCGCCAGCGAGGCGGCAAAAATCGTTAATACCGTGAGCTTGGTTCCGAGGAAGGCGCCGATCATCGCCATCAGCTTGACGTCGCCGAATCCCATCCCTTCGACCCCGCGGGCGCGCAGGTAAATCGCTGCCGCGCCGTAGAGAAACGAGGCGCCGACCGCCGCTCCCAGCAACGAGTCTGACAAGGACCACATGCGCCACGAAATCTCGCTTCTCATCGCGGGCGACACCATACCAGGCATGATTCGCGAAGCCAAGTCATTCACCGGAACCACCAGGCTGAACAAAACTCCCAGAGCCAGCCCGGGCAGAGTCAGCGCGTCGGGAAGAAGCTTGGTTTCCGCATCGGTGAAGATCAGGCCCAGCAGCAGGTAGCCGAGCACGGTGCATTTCAGCATCCCGAGCGTCAAGCCAAAATGCGTGTAACAGCCAAGAAAGAGCAAGCCCGTGAGCAGTTCGATCAGCAGGTAGCGCGGGGATATGGACTGCTTGCACGATCGGCACTTTCCGCGAAGAATCAGCCAGCTCAGAACGGGCACGTTGTGGTAGAGAGGGATCAAGTCTCCGCAATGCGGACACGCGGAGCGCGGCGTTACCACCGACTTGCCACGCGGCAGCCTGTAGATACACACGTTCAGGAAACTGCCAAAGCACAGTCCCAGAGCGAAGATCGCAGGTGCAAGAAAAGGTTCCACGTCGGCTAAGTGCTCAGTCTGCTTGGATTTGGATGATTATAAGCCGCTCGGGCGGGGCCTTCTAAGTACGAAGGTCACTGTCCTTCTGCCTCCTCTAAGTCATTGTGAGCAATGAGGAAAGCGCTGCTCATGCCACCCGGCTGATTTCGTGCTGTTGGGGCAAGAAGATTAAGAACACCGTTCCGGTCGCGCGCCCGTCTGCCCGGCTCCGCACCCGAATCGATCCCCCGTGTTTCTGCACAATGCCGCGCGAGACCCACAATCCGAGCCCGGTTCCGCCGTCCTTCTTCGTGGTGTAGAAAGGCTCGAAGATTTGGCGCAGCTTGTCGCGGGCAATCCCGCTGCCGTTGTCGGCCACCGTAATTCGGATTCCCTCCCTGCCGCTGGACCAGTCGCGGCCCGTCGCCACGCGGACTTGCAGAGAACCTCCGTCCGCCATCGCATCCACCGCATTCACCAGAAGATTGGCCAGTAACTGCCGCAACTCGCCAGAGTAGCCACCGATCTGGCAACTGCTGCGGTAGCGTCGCGTCACGCAGATCCGCCGCCCTGCCAGTTTGCCGGAATACAACTGCAGAATCTCATCCATGATGGCCGCAGGATCCATCGAACCCGGAGAACTGGCATCGCGGACAAACCCCAAAGTTTGTTGTGCCAATCGTGCTACGCGTCCCACCTCTTGCTCTGCCTGGGTCAGATACTCCATGGCGTGGCTGGAGTCATGGCGCGCCAGGTAAAGCAGGTTGACGACGGCCTCGAGCGGATTGTTGATCTCGTGCGCAATGGACGCGGCGAGCCGGCCCGCGGTAGCGAGCTTTTCGCTGCGGCGGATGGCTTCTTCGGATTGCTTCTCGGCGGAAATATCGCGTGCGATGGCCGACGTTCCCACGATTTTGCCGCGCGCGTTTCGAAGTGACGATACCGACAGCAGTATCGGACAGCGTGTGCCGTCCTTCCGCATGCGCTCGGTCCGATAGGAAGCCACGTGCCCGCCGCCATTGAGAAGCGCGAGGTTGCGTTCCAGTTCGTCGCGGCGTTCGGGCGGCGCTAATCGCGCCACCGGCAACCCGACTGCCTCCTCGGCAGTGTAGCCATAGAGCCGTTCGGCGGCGCGATTCCAACTGGTGATCGTGCCATCAGGACGGGAGCTGTAAATTGCGTCACAGGAGTATTCCACGATCGCAGCCATCTCGCGGGTCGTGCGATCGGCGCGCGATTCCGCCAATGTTTTCTGCCGAGCCAGGCTCGCGGCCAACACCGAAATGGCAAGGAAAGCCGTCAGCCGCTCCAGATCGGCGCTCGTGCCGATGCGGAAGCTGAAGTAGGGCGGAACCGCGAAAAAATCCAGGCAAGCGGTCGAAACCAGCGAGCAGAAAACCGCGGGGCCAAAGCCCAGGAAGCGAGCGGTAAAAAGCACCGCCGCCAGCAAAAGTACAAAGAGATGGCGGTGCAGCACGGCGGAAAGCGCCCAGCAGCTGAGTGCTACCCATACCGCAAGCGCGGCTCCTAAGTATTGCACCAGCGCCGAATATCGATTCCGCGCGATCCAATTCTTCAGATTGGCCCCAATGCCAAACATTTTTTTAAAAGGCCGCCGGCCCCAGCTAACGCGCTTAGCGCTGTTAGACCACGCGGGCAAGAGTGCTACCGATGTCCTGAGAAAACTCTAGCAGCAGCGGGGGCGCGCGGCAACCGCCCAGACGCGCCACGATTGGCGGGAGAATCGGAAAGAAATGCTGACCCGGCAAGCCGCTCGCGTTTCAGGCCCGTTCGCAGGTCACTGCTTGTGCAGAAACTTGTAATCGAGGATGGAGGCCACCAGCCCGAAAGCGTCTTCGGTATTGTCAACCGCGTCTTTGATGCGAATCAGCCTCCCCTGGCAAAGTACATTGCTGTTCTTTTGGCCGGAGATTTCTTCGGGCATCTCGAAGATCAGTTCCACCAGCGCATTCGCCGGCAGTTGCTGCGGGCCGTGAAACAGTATCCCCGACTGGCTGATGTTCTGGATCATTCCCTCGTACCAGGTATGGAGATTCTTCCCGCGGTATCGAAGCGGAATGTTCTTTCGCAGGCGCCGTGCCCGGGGCATCCAGGTAGGTCGCTTCTGACCGGAGCGGCGTCGGACGGTCGTGGTCTCCGCCGTCGCTTCCTCCACCCGGCTTCCGCGACGCATGGTCTTCCAGTCATACTGGTAAGCGGTCGCGCACAGCAGGCAGACTTGGTAGTACTCTCCATTCGCCGCGCGGCGCGGCCAGGAAAACTCGTGCGAACAGTGTCCCAGCATGAGAACATCCATGAGTTTTTGCGGCATGATAACGAGTAGTGCCCCGTACCAACTGGACACTCCATCTTGCGCCGGCTTGGTCGTTCTGAATAGGTTACTTTCGTGTATCGCAGTTTAGGCCTTATGCTTTTCCATATGGCACAAACCGAACTGTCGCGCATGGGCTTTCTCCTCGCTGGAGGCAAGAGTTCCCGCATGGGCACGAATACAGACAAAGCTTTTCTGGATTTTGGCGGCCAAACACTCCTGGATCGCGCGCTCACCGTAATGGGCACGGTCTGCGGCCAGGTGACGATCGTCGGCGACCCTGCCCGGTTTGCGAAATATGCCTCCACGAAATACGGATCTGCGAAGTGCGAGTCAGTCGTGGCAGACATTTTTCCCGGATGCGGTCCCCTCGCCGGCATTCACGCCGCGCTCGTGCATTCACCTGCCGAGTTGAACCTGATGCTCGCCGTGGACATGCCCTTCGTCTCCCGGGAACTGCTCGCGTTTCTTTTCGCGGCGGCCGCAGACGAAGATAACCACGCCATCGTCACCGTGCCTCGCACAAACAAAGGCCTTCAGCCACTCTGCGCCGTCTATCGACGCGATTTTTCCATCGCCGCCGAGCAGGCTCTGCGGGCAGGGAAGTACAAGATCGATGCGATATTTTCCAGCGTGTCTGTCCGCGTGATCGAAGAGAGCGAACTGTTGGCGGCGGGTTTTTCCGAGCGGAGCTTTTTCAACCTGAACACCCCGCAGGATCGGCTGGCAGCCGAGGGCCGGGATTTCGACTCCCCATCCTAGATAGTTAGTGGGTGGGTTTCCGGTTTGCCCGTGACACGACCAGAATCCGGACCACCCTCCTCGTCGTGAGTGCTATCGCCTGATTTCGTCAACTATCCTGACTAAGGTAACTTGGTCGCTGCGTTGAGAGCAAAGTAGCATGGTGTTTACGTGCGACGCATTTATCCTGATCTTTCATCGAAAGGCCCCAAGGAAGAATGTCATCCACGCTTGGAAACGTTCCCGTAGGCCCTGCTGCCGAACCAGTCACACCTCGGACCGAGAATCATTCCTCCCGTGACCGCGCAATCGGCCTTCATGTTGGCTTCATTCTGCTCGCTGGCCTATTGGCCCGCATCCCTTTCTATCTCGCTTTCCGGCCAATCGCGTCGGGAGACAGTTCGGGATATTCCGTGTTTTACTACCTGTGGAGACATCACATCTTCTATCTCGGAGAACGGACCCCCGTTTATCCGCTTTTTCTCGGGGCCGCACAATGGCTGGCAGGGGGTCCTCCCGAGCCATTTCTGACCCAGCGGACGGCTTACGCTGCAACCCTGCTGCAGTCCACTTTGGATGTTCTTGCGGCTGTTTTCTTTTACTACACTCTGCGCTCCTTGCGAATACGCAGGAGCATCGCCTTCGGCGCATCCCTTTTCCTCGCCACGATTCCGGCTGTCTGCCTTTATGAAGTGAACATCCTGAACATGTCGTTGGCTTTTTTCTCTCTAGTTCTCGTCATCAGGCTCTTCGTCCCTACCGTGCAGCGGCTCCGCACAGGCAAAGACATTAGAATTGCGGCAATGGCAACCGGTGCGGCCCTCGCTGTCACGGTCCTGAATCGTCCCGACCTTTTGATCTTCTCCGTGCTCCTGCTGCTGATCACAGCCTGCCTGCCCCTTAAGCCGCGCCTGCCCGGGTCTGTCTCGATATTCTCAGCACGGCCCCTGGGAGCGGCAACATGGATGACCTTTCCTTTGGCTTCCGCGCTTTTTGCCTGGATGCTTCTCATGTACGTAGGCATCGGCGAGTTCCGCATCACAACTTTAGATGGATGGAACCGGACCCGAACGGTTTACAACATGTTTCATCGGGTGGATGCGGAAGATGCGGCGATCGGCGAAATCATGGCTCGAACCTACCAGCGGCAAGCCGCCCGTGCCGCCAGCGTAAACCTCCGGGAAATCATATGGCCGGCATATGACGAACTCCTCCTCAACTATGATCGTTACCCCATCACCGACCCCACCCGCGACCCCAGTCCCTTCCATCTGCAGATGGCCCGCGTCGCCCACAACGTCCTCGGATTGGTCGAGATTCCCTGCGAAGTGCATCCGAGCGGCTATTGCTGGCAATTCATGCGAAAACAGATCAATACCGGCGATTATCTCGGAAGGGTATCGTGGAAACTGGCACGCAAAAACCCCGGAGACTGGCTTCACAACCTCGCCGCCAACTTTTTCGAGGAGAGCTTCACCTTCAGGTACTCGGATGCAAAGCCCGCCATCGCGGGCTATGAAGCCCATTCCGCCGACGGCAGCCCACTTGTCAGAAATAGCTCCATCGCGGCACTTACAACTGCGGCAGCGAACGCTCAGTCACCTTTACTGACGCTCATGTACGTAGTGACGCTTGGGTACTGCATTTTCTTTTTCTTTTCTGCCATCTTTTCCCGGGAACAGGATGACCATTGGTTGCCCGATGTAACCGTCGCTGCCCTTGCCGTGGCTTCCGTTGGAACGATCGTCGGGACTTGCGTGCTGGCCGGTTTGAACCGGGTCTACAGTCTGCCCCATCTCGTCGTATTCACCATTTGTACGGCATACGCTTTAGAAAACCATTCTCGTATCGTGTCCGTCTTCCGAACAGCCCGCTCTCTGCGAACCCCAGTTAGCGCGAATGTGTGGGAGTGAGCGCGTCAGGGCAAGGTGGAAACGCTGCTCGCATCATAGTCGTTTTGCTTCTAGCTGTTGCAAAATCTCCATAGCACTCACAACCCCGGAATCGGCTCGTCACTGGGCGGTTTGCCGGCTACTCGGAAACTGGCCCACTACGCCTAGGTACGTAGCGCTTGAGCCGCGCTGCCCTTTCATGCCATGCTGATAGCCATGGCTGCTGCGGAGACACTATCTCCCTACATCGAGTTCAACGACGTCTCCAAGGCATTTGGAGATCGGGTCGTTCTCCAGGACGTCAGCTTCGACGTGTTGCCGGGGGAGATGGTCTGCATTCTAGGGCGCAGCGGCGTCGGAAAATCGGTGGCGCTCCACAACATCATGGGCTTCCTGAAGCCGGATTCCGGCCGGGTCATTGTCGCCGGTCAGGACATCACCGACTACAACGAGGTCCAACTCGAAGAGATCCACAAGAAAGTCACCATGGTGTTCCAGAATGGAGCGCTCTTCGATTCCTTATCGGTCGGCGAAAATGTCGCCTTCCCCCTGCGCGAAAAAAGAGAGCTGTCCGAAGAGCAGATTTATCAGGTGGTCGATGGCCTCCTCGAAATGGTCGGAGTCAAGGAGATGCGCGACCTGCTGCCTTCTGATCTTTCTACCGGCATGAAGCGTTCCGTCGCCATCGCGCGGGCTCTGTCCGCTCAACCTGAGTGCGTGCTCTACGACGAGCCGACTACGATGGTCGATCCGCTGATGGGGAATCTGCTCGGCGATCTCATCGCCCGGCTCAAACTGCAATTGCACCTGACCTCGGTCGTGGTCACGCACGACATGCGCCTGGCCAAAAAACTGGCCGACCGTATCGTCTTCCTGCACGAAGCCCGAGCGATCTTCTTTGGGCCCTACAAGGACATGGAGAAATCCACCGAGCCCATCATTCGCGAGTTCCTGGAACTGGATGAGTTGAAGCTGGAAGCGTAGCGGCAGTTCCCAGTTCTCAGTAAAACCCGGCGGCACTCACTGAGAACTGAGAACTGCCTCTAAAACCCTTGCCTCACCAACTCTTCCACGGTGATCGAACTCTGCGCCGACTCGCCTTTCATCAGCTTCTCGACGTACTTTGCGATCACGTCGGCTTCCAGGTTCACGGGGTCTCCCGGTTTCAGCGAGCCAAGATTCGTCAGCTCGACCGTATGCGGAATGATCGCGATCGTGCAGCGGTTCCCTTCGAGCTTGGCGACCGTAAGGCTGATGCCCTCGATCGAGATCGACCCCTTGTACACCGTGTACTTCTCGATCTCCGGCGGGATTTCAATGTGCAGCCACCAGTTCTCGGAATCGGCGATGCGCTCGAACTCGATCAGCTTGCCCACGCCATCCACGTGCCCCTGGACGATGTGGCCATCGAAGCGCCCGTCGGCCTTCATGGGCAACTCCAGGTTCACCAGTGCGCCCTCGTGAATTCGTGAGAATGAAGTTCGCACCCACGTTTCCGGCGCCAGGTCCGCGCAGAATGATTTTGCTTTGATATCAAGCGCCGTCAGGCAAACGCCGCTTACCGAGATGCTGTGGCCGGTTCCCAATTGTTTCGGTGTACTCGCAGCCTCGATGGTGATCCGGAGGTTCTCACCGCGCTGCGCGATCTTTACGACTTTCCCCACTTCCTCGACAATTCCGGTAAACATAAAGAGCTATGCCTCCTAAATCCAAATTGTCATCCTGACCCTGAGCGCAGCCGAAGGGGAAGGACCTCTGCATTCCAGCGCCGCCGGCAAAATGCATAGGTCTTTCGCTGCGCTCAAGATGACACAACTATGTCACGAGTACGGGTCGCGGAGATAACCTTCCAGCGCGAAGTCTTCGCCGAAGCGGCGCAATTCGAAATGTTGCACGCACTGTGGTTTCCCGCGCAGGTCTTCACCGGCAATGAAGGGAACCGCGCCCCCGCCAAGAATCTTCGGCGCGTAGTAGAGGAACACCTTGTCCACCTCACCCGACGCCAGGGCCGCACCGTTCACCAGCGCTCCACCTTCGAGAAGCACGCTGCTGATCTCCATTTCTCCCAGCGTCTGGACAATCGCTCGGAAGTCGGGCCGTCCCTCCGCATTTGCCCCGGATATTTGCATTACGCGAATCCCCTTCGCTTCGAGCGCCTGCCTGGTCTCGTCCTCCGTCGTGGAACACAGGACCAGAACATCGCTCTCCGCCGTCTGGATCACTCGCGACGTTGGAGGAATGCGCAAGTAAGAATCCAGGATCACGCGCAGCAGCTTGCGCCGCCGCGGCAGGCCACTCCGGTCGGTCAGCAGCGGATCATCCGCCATCACCGTCCCAACCCCCGCCAGGATCGCGTCATTCTGATGGCGCAGCTGCTGTACATGCGCGCGCGCCACCTCGCCCGTGATCCAGTGGTATCCGCTGCGCGCGCCCTCCGTCGCCGGCGTGGCCGAGCCAGGCTCCGTCCCTGGTTTCGTGGCGTCAGCGATTTTCCCGTCAAGAGTCATCGCCGATTTCAGCGTGACCAGCGGCTTGCCCAGCCGGATGTACTTGGCAAAACTTTCATTCAGCTTCTTTGCCTCCGCCTGGAATAAGCCGACCTCTACTTTAATTCCTGACGCGCGGAGCTTGGCAAATCCCTGACCCGCCACGCGTGGATTCGGATCTCCCATGGGGCAGATCACGCGGCCGATTCCAGCCGCGATCACGGCATCGGCACACGGCCCGGTCCGTCCCTGATGCGAGCATGGCTCCAGATTCAGGTAGAGAGTTCCGCCGCGGGCCGCATCGCCCGCTTGCTCCAGTGCAAGAACCTCAGCGTGCTTCACGCCGTCATACGTGTGCGTGCCCGCCCCAACTTCCCGGCCCGACGCGTCCACCACCACCGCGCCCACCGCCGGATTGGGCGACACCAGCCCAACGCCCGCGCGCGCCAACTCCAGCGCCCTCCGCATGTGTTGTTCGTCGATGGTCATGAGACAAGCTCTTAGCTATTAGCTGTTAGCCTTTAGCTAAAAGCCAAGAGCTAAAAGCTAAAAGCCGGACTTCACGCAAACAACGACTCCACAAACTCCTTCGCATCAAACGGCAGCAGATCCCCAGCCTTCTCCCCGACGCCCACATACCGAACCGGCAGTCCCAACTCTCGCGAAATTGCGACCACGACGCCGCCTTTGGCCGTGCCATCAAGCTTGGCCAGCACGATCCCCGTGACGCCGGACGATTGCGTGAACTGCCGCGCCTGTTGCAATCCATTCTGACCGGTGGTGGCATCCATCACCAGCAAAGTCTCGTGCGGCGCGCCCGGCACGATGCGTTGCGCCGTACGCCTCATCTTTTCTAGTTCGAGCATCAGGTTTTGCTTGGTGTGCAGCCGCCCGGCCGTATCCACGATCACGTAATCGGTCTTGCGCGCGGTTGCCGACTGTAGCGCGTCGAACAACACGGCGGATGGATCGCCCCCGGCTTTCGTCTTGATCACTTCCGTTCCCGTGCGCTGTCCCCAAATTTCGAGTTGCTCGATCGCCGCCGCGCGGAACGTATCCGCCGCGCACAGCAGCACCGTCTTTCCTTGCGCACGAAACACCTGCGCCAATTTTCCGATCGTCGTCGTCTTGCCCGTGCCGTTCACGCCCACCACCATGATCACTTCCGGCGTGCCCTCCACCTTGCTCACGGGCCGGGAACCGGCCGACGTCAGAATCGCCAGCAATTCCTCTTTTAGCAGCCGTTTGAGTTCATTCACATCCTTGATCTGCTTCCGGTCGGCCTTGTCGCGCAGCTTTTCCAGAACCTCATGGGTGGTAGTGGTGCCGAGGTCGGCGCTAATCAGCGTGGCTTCCAGATCGTCCAGCGTAGAGCGGTCGATCTCCTTGCCGATGGAGACGACGTCTTCGATGCGCTCGGCCAGGTTCTCGCGCGTACGCGAGACGGCCTCCTTCATGCGCTCAATAAAACTTGGTTTCTTCTCTTCGTCCAGACTGCCAAAAAGGGTTTGAATCATGAGGTGTAACGATTATAGGAGAATCCAGCGGGAGAAAATTGGTAATTTGTAATTGGTGATTTGTAATTGGTAATTTGAAACGCACTTGGCCTTGTTTGAGATCACCAATTACAAATTACCAATTACCAATTGCCTCAGGTGCGCGTGGTTTCGACCGTCAGAGGATCGCCGGGTTCGAGCCGTGCCGGAACGAAGGCGGCCGATTCGAGGGTGATCGTCTGCGTCAGTTGTTTCTGAATGCGAATTTCTCCGCGCTCAAACACCGCCAGCAGCGCGGCCACGGCCTTGGGGTCAAGGCGCTTTCCCGAGACGCCCTGAATGATGCGCAGAGCTTCCTCCGGATCGTGCGCCTGCTGATAAGGACGGTTCGTGGTCAGAGCGTCAAAGGTGTCTGCGACCGCAATCACGCGCGCCAGCAGGGGAATATCGTCGTCCTTTAGACCGTAAGGATATCCGCGCCCGTTGAGCGCCTCATGATGCAGTTCGATGCCGGGCAGCATCTCGCGCAACTGCGGCACCGGACGCAGGATGTTCGCGCCTTTGGTGGTGTGCGTCTTCATGATCTCGAATTCTTCCGGAGTCAGAGCGCCCGGCTTTTTCAGGATGCCGTCTTCAATGCCGATCTTGCCGACATCGTGCAGCTGCGCCGAGACGCGCAGGATCTCCAGAAATCCCGGATCCAGCCCCATCTCTTGCGCGATCATCAGCGAGTATTTCGTTACCCGGTCGGAATGGCCGCGCGTGTAAGGGTCTTTTTCGTCGACCGCGCCGGCCAGCATCTGGATCGACCCCATGAACAGCGCCTTGTTTTCATCGGCGGCGCGCTTCAGATCCTCGACGAACTGTTCCAGTTCTTCCGACATCGTGTTGAACGTCGTCGCCAGTTCGCCGATCTCGGTGCGGGTTTTCAGGTGCACGCGCTGGGAAAAATCGCCGCGCGCAATGGCTTGGCTGGACTGCGCCAGCACCTGCAGCGGGCTGGTGATCCGCCGTGCCGACAGAATACTCAGACCCACACTCACAAACACCGCCAGCCACGCCAGCAAGCGCCCCGTGCGCTGCATCTCGTAGATTCCGCGATACGCATCTTCGCGCGGCTTCTGCACCACTACCGCCCATTCCAGCGAGGTCACCGGACTGTACGTCCCCAACATCTCGGTCGTGTCTTTGCCATCGCGAATCGTGAACTCGCGGGTCGCCGCCAACTGCGCTTTCGCGCCTTCGCCCACAAAACTGCGGACGATCTCGAAGTGGCTCATGTCCTGCCCGGTAGCATATTGGCCAGTCGCGGCCGCCACCAGCCTTCCCTGGCGGTCCACGACGTACGGCATCAATCCGCTCAGACTGACTTGCTGCAGCCGCCGGATCAGGTAGTCCATGTCTACCACCGACCCGATCATCCCCAGAAAGCGTCCGCCATACATGATCGGCGAGCTCACCAACATGACAGTTCGCGCCGATTTCCCGCTGCCCACCATCAACGGCTGCCCGCTGTAGACGCGTCCTTCGCGGGCGGCTTGATAGGCTCGCTCCAGTTCCCGTTGCAGAAAGGCGTCGGGCTCCATACGCCCGGCGGAAACTCCTCTGGCATCGGCATTCAGCAGCGTGGCATAGGCAATGTCGTTCGACGAAGAAACAAAATTCTCCAGCATGGCCCGCAGTTCGGGCGTCAGAAATTTCTGCGCGCTAAGGTCGCTCCCGCTCGGATTGGCCAGCATCATTACCTGAATCGACGACGACAAATTGGCCAGCATCATGCGCAGCGTTTCCTGGTGCTGGGAAATGTCGTCGGCCAGCGAACGCGTGACCGTGTTTTGCAGCAGCATTTCGTTGGTTTTCAGGCGCTCCCGATTCATGGTCTCGATCTGCGCCGAGTAGAAGTACATGGG
>Ga0116223_10002004_pt1 | contig 19756 bp, 19 predicted proteins | sample Sb_taG_3_FD_90092 | JGI IMG/M metagenome (GOLD analysis project Ga0116223, IMG submission 90092) | Peat soil microbial communities from Weissenstadt, Germany - Sb_50d_a_PC metaG | ecosystem: Environmental > Terrestrial > Soil > Wetlands > Peat | place: Germany: Weissenstadt | collected 2010-09-21 | reverse complement strand
CAGGTCCACGGCTCGATTCAACTGCTTGCGCGCGAGAAGCTCGTCAGAGACAGCCTTGCGATAGGCGTCGAAGCCGCCCGCCACATCGTCGCTTCGAATAGTTAGTAACACCTGGCCTTTTTGCACCGTGTCGCCGAGTCGCGCGTGAATGGCCACGACGCGCCCAGAGGCGAGTGAGACGACCGGGACGTTGCGGGAGACATCAGGGGTGACTGTCCCCGTGACGACTAACTCGGACGTCGTGGGCTGCGCGGTAGCTTCAGCGAGCGGGAATTGCTCCGGGTGGTCGACAGTGAAAAGGCTGACATCCACGCCGGGAACGATGTTAGCAGGAGGCGGCGCTTCCGCCGCCGCATCAACATTCGCTCTGCTGCAACCCCAGAGAGTTAGCAGCAAAGGGATAGAGAGCAAAACAGGAACAAATACCCAACCTCTGCTTTTCATAAGTGTGTCCACATTCGCCACCCGCCGGAGTCGGAACCAGATCCGGAACGCTGCCCCCATTTCGTTTCGCGCGCATCGTTGTCTCCGCACCAGGAAAACCCATAGCATCTCAACTCCACCGAAATACGCGAGCGACGCGTACACGCCGCTTGTCACGTACGTTGCGACTCTTTCGAGGTCACTTACCGACAGATGGACGCACCCGCACTCGTGATTGCGTTAATTCTTTAACGTCCAGCTGTCCCTTATGGTCCGTGTCCAACCTGTCGAACTCTGTTTCCATAAACTTCATCCATTCTTCCTTGGAGACCTTGCCAACTCTTGTCCGTGTCCATCACGAGCAACAGTTGCTTAGCCGCTTCCGTTGCGGCGGCAAGCTTCCTTGCTTTTTCGGTTTTTTCGGCCGCCGGCGTTGGAGTGACTACCGTTGATTTCTCGCCTTGGGTATCTGCGGCATTCACTACCATAGTTCCCGCTAAGAACACCGCTGCAATGATGGCGAAAACAATCAGCCAGGGCCTAAACATGATTCCACCTCCATTTGAAATCGCTTGACCACGTGAAGCAGGCTTCCCCTTGAGGAATCCTGAATTCAACGCTAGAACTTGACCATGATGGCCATCCTGATACTGGGTTCATCCTTTCGTAGGTCCGGTGTCCAGAGGCCGCCGTGCGTAGTCGCACTCGCACTGCAGGCCGCTTGCGCGCTGCCGAGGTTGGCGCCGTTTGGGTCGGTGGGGTTGGAGGGGTTTACCGCCCACCCAATCCCAGTCGAAGTTCCGTCCATGCAAAGATAGGATCCGGGCGAACCATTGTTGCCGTTCGGCGGAGTAATTCCGCCTCGACCCGTGAAATACGGCACATTCGCGTGCCGATAGCCGAACTCCCAGAGAAAAGTAATGTACTGTCTGGGCATGTAATCGAAGGTGACGGAATTGTCCCAAGCTTTGTACACGAGGCCAGGATTCGTCGGGAAGTATGGCGACCCGGTGACCGCGGTCGCTCCATCGATAGGGGGAAGCAGCGTCAGATAGCGCCCCGGATTGTCCAATACGCCACCGCCAAGCGTCAATCCGTACAGATCCTTTTTGAACCACCAGCGGTTGTACAACATCCACCCCGCGAAGACTTGCTTGTAGGCAGTGATCTGGCCCGCGGACCTTTTATCTCCAAAGCAAGCCGCTCCTCCACCATATTCGCATCCCAGATCGCCGGTGAGCGAGAACGCCATCTTGTCGAGGGTCTTCTCTGGATGGTCGTAGTACTTGATCTCGACGCTGTCATCCGTGTGGATGCGTGAGCGGGCGCCGTTAAGGCCCAGCGTATCTTCACCCATTCCGTAGTTGTTGAAGACCAGCGAGAGCCACGGCTTCGGACGGTACAAAATCTGTCCTCCCAGGCCGGGCCGGTTGGCGTACCTGGCATAGGATTGCCATCCGTTGATGAACCACGGCTCAATCTTCAGTTTGTCGGTGGGAAACCACTGGACCCGGACACCATTGAAAAACCAGGGCGTGTTAGACGACACATAGGACGGCTGGTACGTCCAGTTATCGAAGTTGTAGTAGCTGAAGAGACCGATGTAGGACACGAAGATTCCCGCGTCGACGTTGAGACCATGGTTCACGTTGAAGTGGTACCCGCCGTAGGCTTCAGAAAAATATTTGTACGCACCAGTGAGGTCCCATTGGCCGCGTCCAACGCTGCCATCGTTGCGCGGTGTCGTAACCCCGAACATTCCGCCCATGGTCAAGACCCGGCCGCGAACGTTTTGCCAGTGGAAGTCACCCCCGAAGCTGATCTGCTCTATCTGGACTTCGTTCGACCGGAAAATCTCGGTCGAGCCACCCAGCGAGTCATCCTTCGGATGGTTCATGCTGCTTATGTAGTCAGTGTCAAATCTGATTTCAGGAGTGAAGAACTTCGAATCCCACACCGCGTCTTTATTGCGTGGGTTGCCGTTCAGCCAGGTCCAATCGGCATACGCAAAAGGCTCCGCCGGCGGTTGTTTTTCGGGCTTCGCGGCCGGAGCTGCAGATGTGGACTGGTCCTGCGGCTGCGCCGGTCCAGCCGGTACCACCGCCAGCGCCGGATCAGTTTCTTTTGCCAGAGCCCCAGCCACGGCCGTGGATGGCTGTACTGGCGCGGCATTTCCCTTCAGTTGCAATTCGAGTTGCTCAATGCGCGCTTTCATAGCCGCGAGCTCGCTTGCAACATCTGCGGGCACAGCCGGATTTGGCGCGGCCGCCGGCCGGGCGGGTGAGTCGCTGGTCGTCGATCCCACATCTGCAGGGCCCCCCGACGAAAGTTCCCCTGACTCGTGCAACTTCGCCATCTTTGCCTGAGCCTGTGGTTGCGCCTGGGCTTGCGCGTAACAACGCGAACCTTGAGCAAATGTCAGGCACAAAGCAAACATCGAAAGGAACATCGCACCTGCAGCGGCTGTGCGCAGCAGAGGTCTCATAGTTTTCACGTCTCCATCCCCTCCGGGTTCGGAATCGCTCTTTGCTTCACTGCATGACCACCGCTTACTGAAAGCATTCGTCATTTCACTTGCTCCCCTTCTGCTTAGCTCCGTTTTCCACCGATGCCGTTCATCGCCGCGTTTTATCCACGTGTAATCGGCAATCAGAGTCTTCATAAACTAAGTGCTGTCAGACGCCACCGTCCAATAGTAATTCTTCTTAGGACTATTACTTATTGACCAAAAGGAATAACTAATAAGCACCGGGCGTGTCATAACATAACTCTTGGCCTACCGGACAGCGAGCCACGGTCACGCACCTTGCTTCTGACTGTGATTATCGTTATTGCTTCTCTGGATCTGGCACGATCTTATTCGATACCTAAGCGCGCAAAGATCTCGTAAAGAGCGCATAAAATATTCATTAAGAATTGAGAGGCTAAATTGTGGGGTTGCCAATTCGGCACGGGACGAACTCACTAACCGAGAGTCAGCAGGCATGATATTTCCTGCGCGATGTAGACCAAGATAAGCTCACGCACCGTAAGCCGCGCAACCTAGCCAAAGGCAGACCGAGGCGTGTTCTATAGCTTAAAGCGGTGCACCACCCAACTCCTGCAAACCGCTAGCGCCCGGAAGACTGTTCTCGTCCGACGGCGATCCCTGCGCTTCCGCAGAATGCGCCAGCCGGTTGCCGCTTGCCGCTTGGATCGAAGTTGCCAATGCCGTTTCCATCAGAGCCCGGGCTTTGGTGGATGCAGTTGGGCTGCGAAACAGTCCGAATCGAACCTCGGAAAGCACAGGCAGCCTGGCGTACTTGACCCCACCGATCCCCGTATCGCGGACAGTTTCCGGTAGCAGCGCTGACACCCCCAGACCGGAGTCGAGCGCTGCCAAGGTCGCATCCAAGCTGGCGCTTTCGAACACCACACGCCACTCCCACCCGGCTTTGCGTAAGGAAGAAAGTATCTTGTCGCGCCACCAGCTCGTACTTTCACACAGTACGAGCGGCAGGATCTTGGGCGGATCGATAGAAAAGTCTGTGCTGGCAAACCAGGCTAAACGCGATCCCCACTCTATGACGGGCAGGCCTTTAATCCGCGTGGGATCGGCGATGACAAAATCCAGTTCTCCCTGCGTGAGCAGGAACTCGAGCTTTGCAGGCGCAGCTACCATAAGTTTCAACTCAACACCAGGTTGGGTCCTCTGGAACTGCTTGAGCACCGGCGTCAGTCCGGCAAGCCCCGTTTGCTCGCTGACGCCGAGGCGCACTGGCCCAGAGGCGGATTCTTCGCGTAGCCGCGCCAGCGCCTCTTCGTTGAGATCGATGGCGCGATTGGCGTACGCTACCAATAGTTCGCCGTGGCTGGTTAGTTTCACGCCATTTCGGCTTCGGTAGAAGAGCTTCCGGCCAATGATCTTTTCTAGCCGCAACATCTGTTGGCTCACAGCCGGTTGAGTCTTCGCAACCGCCGCTGCAGTCCGTCCCATACTCCCATGCTGAACTACGGCAAGAAACGTGCGCAGAAGGCTGAGCTCCAAATCCTCTCGATCGGTCGTCATCGCCATGTGGAATACCTTGCTCGCTAGCTGACTTTGTAAACTCCCAACAGCTTGAACGGTAGAATGCAGACCATGAAGAATTCGTGAAGAATCTTCATTAAAACTTTGACTGGACTAAATAAAACTTTTGATTATCTGAAACGTGTTTTGGGGGCCTGACATGCGCTGTTTGTGTTCATAGCGGACCGGCAAGATGCGGAGCTAGAGGGAAATTTAACGAGGGTTCTTCGCAGGAACCCTCGTTGGCGTGCTTGCTGGCGTCATTCTCTTGCACGTCTACGCAGCCTGAACTCTCGCCGTTTCAAAGATTTGGTAAGCGTACGAGCCGCCCCAAGAATAGCCCCACCAGTCGTCGAGCTATGCTTGGCATGCTGGCACGTTTAGACCGCTCCGCTCTGAACTACTTGTTCTTCACGGCGCGCCCGATCGTTTCCACCGCCAAAGTGTTTCCGTCCAGACGTCCGGTCACTGTTACCTTTCTGGCATACATGAATTTCAAGAGTCGGTCTTTATCGCCCTGCAGCTTGTACTCTTTGTCCTTAACAACCAGCACAATATCGTCACCATGGTCGACGGAATAGAGAGCCCAACGATACTGCGTCCACGCCTTTGGCAGCAGGACGCCCTGGCAATGTGCGCAACTCACCGACCCGGTAAGCGTGACCTCGGTTGTCGCGGCGCGGGCTGGCCGAACAGCGGCGGCCAGGCTCAAGGCGGCAATGCTCGCAACGACAGCAACTCGACAAATTACTGATGCACTCATGTTCATCTCCCGTGAAGCCCAAGCGCACTGATTGCTTGCGCTTCCTCGTGAAAGAACATAGAAGAGTGAGGATGGAAAAACCGTGAAGATTTCCACAAACTTTCATAAAGGTTTTGACTGCATCGCATCGAAGTTCATGGTGACGGAAGTACCCAATCGCAACGGAACTCAACAGATAGCTCGTCCCGCGGCCAGCAACGGTTCAAAGGGATTCGTCTTCCGCTGCCGATGACCGCGAGTCCGACGGATCGCAGAATCGGTAGCCAACCCAGGGCTCTGTCAGGATGTACTTCGGACGTGTGGCATCGTCTTCGATTTTCTTGCGAAGGCTTCTGACATAGGATCGCAGGTATTCGAGTTCCGTGCCGTACTCCGGCCCCCAGATCGTACGCAACAATTTGGCGTGAGTCACAGGAATGCCCTGGTTCCGCATCAGTAACGCCAGTAACTCGAATTCTGTCGGTGTCAGGTGAATCAGATCCCCATCTTTTCGCAGACAATGGCCTTCAATATCCATCTCTAGGGCGGCTACTCGAATCACTGCCGGTTGGGTTGCACTCTCCGCTTCGAGCCTGCGAAGCACGGCCCGCATTCGGGCCACGAGTTCGCGAAAACGAACCGGTTTGGTGACGTAGTCGTCGGCACCCGCCTCCAGCGCCCGCACCATGTCATTCTCCGCATCTCGCACAGTGACCATCAGGATCCCAATTTTGGGTGCCAGGGCGCGAATCTCACGGCAGGCTTCCACTCCACCGATTCCCGGCATGTTGATGTCGAGCAGTACCAGATCAAAAGTGTGTTGGAGAAGGATGTCAACGGCTTCTTCTCCGCTACGTGCCTCCTCGATCACAAAACCGCTGGCAGCCAGGGAAGTCCGCAACACTTTGCGCAAGGCTGGTTCATCATCGACAACCAGAACATGAGGTGGGAGCGATGCCATCGTCATGCTCCGCCCTGCCATTGCCTGCATTGCCGAGAGCACAGCATTTTGACTACCGACGCCGGTGCGGGCCGAGCACGCCTGCAAGCGTTCGTGAGAGTTTCGAGCGCGATGTAAACCGATGCCATACCCTCGCGAGAGAATCGATTGCTACTTCGGTAGAAGCGCCTACGCCAGGTGCACGGTGCGAGGCCTTCTCAACCGAGCCTTCTTTTGGGAGGATAGAGCCGCAGGCATGAAAAACCCGTAAGGATTTCCTAAAAAGTTTGAGCGGGTAGATAGTAGGCCGCGAGTGCGGCCCGGCGACCAAGGTTTGTCGGCACAACTCAGGGCTAAGCTGTCTTGCCGACGTGATCAGAATCATTTTTTGCAATTGGGATGGTGAGGCGGAAAGAGGTTCCCTCACCGTCAAGTGCATCGCCGCTCTCAAGATCGAGGTTTCCGCCATGCGCCTGGGCTATTTTTCGGGCAACATATAGACCGAGACCCGACCCCGGCGCCACGTGGCGTGCTTCAGTGCCACGATAAAAGCGCTCGAAGATCCTGGCGCGTTCATTCGGCGCAATAGGGCTTCCACTGTTCCATACTCGAACGGCCACTAATTCATGCTGTGATTCGATGCCGATCTTGATGGCGGAGCCCGAATGGGAATACTTGCAGGCGTTGTCCAGCAATTGAAGCATAGCAAGCCGTAGCAACTCAGCGTCGGCGAGGACCTCAGCGGATGTTACGTCTCTGGTCAAAGATAACTTTCGGTCGGTCCAGCGTTCCGTGTATTCATCGGCCAGATGTGTAACCAGTTCGACAATGTCCGTTAGCTCCAGTTGCGGCTTGACCTCTTCTCTGTCTAGCCGGGCGATTCGGAGCAATCGCGAGGTTAACCGGCCCAGCCTTGAAGCCTCCATTTCCGCCGTTTCGGCCAGTTCCAATTGTTCGGGACGTAGCCCGCTCGTTTCACGGAGGCCACCGGCGGCGGTAACGATGGCGGCCAGAGGAGTCTTGAACTCGTGGGCCAGTGCATCGAGGATGGCTCCGCGGAACACCTCTGCCTGAGCGGCCGCGGCGGCGTGGCTTGCATCGCGAAATACACGCGCTCTTTCCAGCATAGCGGTCGCCAGTGCCGTAAGCGGGCCTGCGGTCAGTTCCCCATCACGCAAGCCATCGAATCCAATCGTTCCTGTTGTTTGCCCGGGTGCCCGCAGACACCGGATGAAAACTCCAGAGACGTTATCATCGGCGTCTTGGCGTGAGATATACGCTGCCCGAGTCCGCTCCGCGAGACCGTTTCGAGATTCTCCGTCGCTGTAGAGTTCCGTGTTAGCCCCGTCGTAGAGGCAGACAGCCTGGACCCGGAAGACTTCGCGAAACAGTCCGACCGCCTTTGCCATCAATAGGTCGTCCGGATCCAGCGCGAGCAAGCGTTGCGTCAATTCGTACAACAACTTCATCTCGTGGCGCTGAAGCTCCGATGTCTCCGCCTCCTGGCGCACTTGAGTCATGAGGCGAGTGATGACCAACCCCGTGATCAAGAAAGCGATCAACGCCCAAATGTCTGAGGAATCGCTTACCCTGAACGAGAAAATCGGGGGAACAAAGAAGAAATTCAAGCAAAGATCCGCGATGATGGAAACAACGGCAGAGGAGACGAAGTCGCCGAGCAGGGATTGCAATACCACAATAATCAGATAAAGGAAGCCGGTTGCCGTGAGATTCAGCCCCAACCCGTAGCAGATGAAAGTTACCAGGCCTACCAGAAGAGTGCCGGGGACAGCCCGAATGCCGGAACGCCAGAACCTATGGATCTTGACTCTCTGCATACGGAGTACTCTCTTGGCCCACTCAGGCCTCGCTGACACCGCTATCAATCCTACGCCAGGCATTCTGCAAAACAGTTTCTTGAATGCGCCTTCCCATTCCCCATGCGGGAAGATTGCGAAGGCATCACCCAGACAACTGCCAGCCTGGCGCGGTACGAGAAGCAGAAACGAGCCCACGACGGGACTGACGGTGTACGCAGCCTTCAGAGTTGTGCGGAGCGACTGGTCGACCGTACGAGCACCGAACCGATCAAGATGTATTCACGGGCGGGTTGCAGCATGGCGAAAAGAGAGACAGGTACTACGCTGCAATCAGAAGCGTGCGCCTCGAATCAGAAATAGTGGAGCACAACTGCGGGATAGGCGTTGCTGAATCCATGTACGCAATGCAGATAGGTACAGAAGAAACTATTCCGTGGGTGCGTAATAGCCCTTCTTGGCATACAGCCGGAAGGATGCTTGAGATGCCGAGCCTGTGAGGCGAACTTTAAGCCTGCGCCATTTGCCGTCTCGGCTGCGATTGCTCGGGTAATAACCAAGAACGTACTGATTGCGCAATTCGTGGCTGATCTGGGTCACAGCGCGGAAAAGTTCTACCGAGTCATGAACAGAGAACACGCGGCCTCCGGTAACCGATGTGACTTCGGCGAGCTGAAGTGGCCCTTTCCTTTCTTCGAGTCTGGTTGCGTATCGGTCGAACATGCCGATCGCGTACACCTCTACATCAGCTTCTTCCAGGAGAGACTCTAGTTCCGACTCGGTGTACCGGCTGTGGTTGTCACCACCATCGGAAACCAGACTTCGGGGGATTGCGTAGCTTCGTAAGTGATGGGTGCGCACCTTTACCAACAATTTATGAATCTTTTATTCGATATTTACGGACTCTCGTATCCAATGATCTCGGTTGAGTAATTCCGGCAACGGTTCAGGTGCTGGGCCAAGCCTGAAGGCTGAAATGTTCGTCACAACGGTAATGACGGTGCTGTGCACGGCGGGTATCGCATTTTACGTACGATTCCTAGTCGCGCTATGCAAGGAGTGCAAACCTCGTTTGATTGGTTATTGGGTGCGTTTGCGACTCGGCTCCGGCGAAAACGCTATAGCTGAACTGCAGGAGCGGGAAAAACCAGCGACGCGCGCTGCGTGAAAACGGGTTGAAACCAAACACCGTAGGAGTCAAGTACGTTGCGGCGAACGAACATTGCGCCCGCAGCGCTCAGCGTCGCCTTGTCGAAACTTGTTCCCTTCCAACCACACCGAGGCGGCACTAGAATGTTTAGGGGGCAATAGAGCGCTTGGTGCGTTCTGAGTCCCAGCAAACTTCGCGCTTTGATAAACGATGTCACAATGAAGAACCGGAGTGAAAACCGGGCAGAGGATGTTTTATAAGCGTGTGACGACGCCTCGGTCGGCCTTCTTCTGAGTAGGGCTGGTGGATCTCTACAGCGCAATTCAATGCGTGTTGTTTGTGGCCGTCGTTACCATCCTGGTGAAGCCCTTGGGCGGGTACATGGAACGGGTCTTTTCCAGGAAGCGGACCGTACTTGATCGTTTATGTCTTCCGGTTGAGCGGCTCATCTATCGCATGACTGCGGTTGATCCTAGTGTGGAAATGACGGGCAAGGAGTATGCGACGTGTTTCGTGCTCTTTGGTTTTGCCGGCACGCTCCTGTTGTATGGCATTCTCAGAGTCCAGCAGTTTCTTCCCTGGTTCTTTCCCCAGTACCACACGACGCCGTTATCCCCAGATTTGGCTCTGAATACGGCGATCAGCTTCTCGACGACCACTACTTGGCAAGCCTACGCTGGCGAGAACACGATGAGCTATTTCAGCCAGATGGTGGGACTCTGCGCGCAGAATTTCCTGGCTGGCGCTGCGGGGTTAGCCTTGGGTGTTGCCTTCGTCCGCGGTCTTGCGAGGCAACTCTCAGGAACGCTCGGCAACTTTTGGGTTGATCTGACCCGCGCCCTGCTCTGGATCCTGTTGCCCGGAGCATTGCTGGGCGCCGCGCTTCTAGTCTGGCAGGGCGTTCCGATGAACTTCCGTCCCTATGCGGTTGCCACCACCGTCGAGGGTGCCCAGCAGGTCATACCGCAGGGTCCTGTAGCCGCACTGGAGATCATCAAAAATCTCGGGACGAATGGCGGCGGTTTCTTCAACGCGAATGGAGCTCATCCGTATGAGAACCCCACGCCACTTACAAACTTTCTCGAAATGTTGGCGATCGTGCTCCTGCCGGCGGCATTTACGAACACCTTCGGCAGGATGGTTGGTCAGCCTCGACAGGGCTGGCTTTTCTACTGGGTGATGGTGCTCCTCTTCGGCTCCGGACTGGTCTTCGTGCATCACTTTGAACAAGGAGGGGATCCCCGTCTCAGGAGTGTGGATTTCCGAAATAGTCGCGTCCAGTCTGGCGGAAACATGGAAGGGAAGGAGGCCCGCTTCGGCATCGGCGGTTCGACCCTCACAGCTGTCGTTACCTCCAACACGGCCACGGGATCAAACAACTCCATGCACGACAGCTACACCTCGCTCGGTGGCATGGTTCTGCTGGTGAACATGCTGCTCGGCGAGCTCATATTCGGAGGCCTGGGAACTGGTCTTTACAGCATGGTTATGACCGCCGCGATCGCTGTGTTTCTCGCGGGATTGATGGTGGGGCGTACGCCTGAATACCTTGGAAAGAAGATAGGGCCGGCGGAGAACAAAATGATCATGCTGTACTCCTTAGCCGCGCCCCTGGTCGTCCTCCCACTCACCGCCATTGCCGTCAGCACCAGGGCGGGACTGTCCGGGTTGACGGTCAACGGCGGCCCGCATGGCTTCACGGGGATTCTGTTTGCTTACACATCCTGCTTCGCCAACAACGGCCAAAGCTTTGCAGGCCTAAGCGCGAACACCCCGTTCTACAACCTGACAACAGCACTAGCGATGATGGTGGGTAGGTTCGGCTTGGCGATTCCTGCCTTGGCATTCGCAGATCTATTTGGCCGTCAGCGAAGTACCCCTTCTTCGTCGGGAACTCTTCCGACCTATTCTTTTTCATTCGGAGTTCTGCTTACCACCTGTTTGATAACGATGGTGGCCCTGAGCTATCTTCCGGCCTTGGCACTCGGTCCTCTACTGGAACGATTGCTTTTCGGAAGATAGAGCGTGTGCGAAGAGGGCTCGCAGCAACCGTAAGCTGACGGCCACGTCCGTCTTCGAATACATGCGGATCTGCTCAAAGGCTGCGTCCAGCAGGCGCTCGAAGTGGATCCATCCAATGCTGGCGCGAACGATGCCCGGCGGGTCGTAGAGCAAATCCTGCGGCGGCTCTCGGGATGCGAAGCGGATTAGAATGCGGCTCAACTGATCGATACAGTTGATCGCGGTGGTGGGGTCGTTAACGGCGGGCGAGATCGCCTTCAACGCAACATCGACAATCTGCAGGACGCCAAACACTCCACGTCCTGTTGCAACGTTCTAGTTGGGCCGAAGTCGAACGCGGTAAGCAACTCGTCGGTTTCCTTGGGGGTACACGTTCCCCCTTGAAGACCATCATCAACGGGATTCCGGTCGGAACGAAGTGGCCGACCCGACGCAGAAGCGGATAGCGACGTGATAGTGCTTCGCAAGGGCTACCAGACAGTCAGGGTCGACCGCACCGGAGGGATAGGCCAAGTGGCTTGGATGTCGATGAGTAGCGGCGCTGAGTGGTCCAGGCGTTAGGAGTAAGTTCTGGAAGGCGCTGGATTGTGACATCGGCCAGTCCGGGGAGCACCGCTGCCAGATAGTCGCGCACGGAGATTCTCAGCCGTCGGCAGCTTTCCACGACCGAGAGAATCGCCGCAACCTTCGGTCCCGCCTGTGGGCTGCCTATGTGGATCCAATTCCTTCGACCAAGAGCTACCGGACGCATTGAATTCTCCGCCAAGTTATTACTAAGCTCCAGTTCGGGGTACTCCAGGACTCGCGTGAGTTTCTTCCAAAGCGTGAGCGCGTACTGGCAGGCCTTGCTGAGTGCGCTGGCAGGCAATGCGACGGACTGCGCTGCTTCGATCTTGCTGCGGATATCATCTAGGAGAGGCTTGGCTCTTTCCTGACGCAGAGCATGACGGCCAGTGAGATCAATTCGCCTGCGCCGAGCTTCGGCGTCGACGGCAAACAGCTCGTCCATCCGTGCCACAATCGGAGTTGCAACCGGGTCTCGGGGATTCAGCTGCACCGCTTCAAAGAACTGTCTTCTCGCGTGAGCCCAGCACCCGACGTGAACCATTCTCGGTCCGCCGATCTGGTCATAAGCCGCGTATCCGTCTGTTTGGAGAATGCCTTCGAACTGTCCCAGAAACTGCCTTGGCCCATCGCGTCCACGACCTAAGCGAAAGTCGAACACCACGGTTTCTCCGGGCCGACTGTATTGCCAGAGATAAGCTTTGTGGTTCTTCCCGCGGCCCTCGTGCATCTGCACATCTACTGGCGTTTCATCCGCCTGTATGTAACTTCCGCGAATCAACTCTCGTCTCATCGCGGCGACCATAGGGATCAGGAGCTCGCCGACTTTGAGGACCCAGCCGTCCAGCGTCGCGCGGCTGATTTCCAAGCCGATGTCCCTTTCCAGAATCACACTCTGCCGATACAGAGGCGCATGATTGCAATATTTGCTGACCACCGTATCGATGACGACCCGGTCGCTGGCCAGGCACTTCTCGATAATCCGTGGCGGCAGCGGTGCCGCGAGCACTCCAAGTTCCTCACACGACCGGCAAGCCCGTTTCTCTCGTTTCGTGACCAGCACAAAGTACTTCGCCGGTTCCACATCCAACTGCGAACTCTCTTCGTAGCCGATCACCACCGTTGCTTTGCCGCAGCGTTTGCACAATCGCTGATCCAGGGTGCAGGGCATAATCCGCTCTACGCGAGCAAGATTCGGAGGCAATTCCTGACGGCCTGGATGTTTACAGGATCTCGTCGCCGAGCGATGCACGGGCGCCTGCTCACCCTCCCCCTGCACTGTCACTTCGCTGACGACGGGCTCAAGTTCGAACAGCTCCATTTGCGCGCGGGAGAGCTTTTCGCCGCCCGCTCCATACTTCTCGATCCGCATCAGCCGCAAACGCTCTTCCAGCACACGAATCCTCAGCTCCGCGTACTGCAGCCGGCTCTTCAGTTGTGCGATGAGTTCCAGATCGGCTGGTGCTGAAGGAATGGGAGCTACACTCACAATGGCTTACTGATTTACCAGAGTCGATCCCAACGTTCAAGCAGTTTATGCAACAGCATGCCCTTCTGGTGGAGCCTTCCGGTACCAGTGCTTCCTCTTGGTCTTGGCCAGATCGATCCCACCCAACACCAAGGACAGCTCTTCGTGACTCAGGACGACCTTGCCTTGTGCATCACCCGATTGCGGCCAACTCAAGCGCCCTTTCTCTAACCTTTTCGCACAAACCCAAAGCCCGGTCCCGTCCCAGACGAGTACTTTCAATCGGTTTCGCTGGGCATTGCAGAACAGGAACAAGTGCCCACTGAGCGGGTCGCACAACAATCGATCCCGGATCAGACCGTACAGACCCTCGAACCCCTTGCGCATGTCGGTGACTCCGGCGGCCAGGTAGATCCGTGTGGCTGGACCCAATCCAAACACGGTTTACACCCGCTCCAGTGCACTCACCAAGCGCTCGAACGTATTTGTATCAAAATCAGGATGTACCTCGATCCGGTGCCCGCCCGCCAGCACCACGGCCAGTCCGCAACTCGGTTCGTGCTGCGTCGGCGATTTCTCGGCGGCCAACTCCACCGGCACCAACCGGCCGGCCCCAGAAGCTGCTCTACTCCTCCTCTTCCAGCGTTGCTTCTTCAGGTGCCGATTCAGCGTGCCGAAGCTCAAACCCCGACTCCGGCAAAACTCGCTGCGTCGCATGCCGCTGCTCACAAACTCCGCCACCAACTGCTGAACTTCCGCTCGCGTACGTCGCTTGGGCGCTACCACCTTCTTTTCTGTGGTCATCGAGCTACTTCAACACAGACACGTCTCCGCGAACAGGTGTGTTGGTCAAACGCTTACGGTGTAAACGCGATATTACAACAACAATCGATACTCTATTACGCGCTAGCGGATTGCTGGCACATCGGTGAAATGCGTCCGCATCAGGCCGGGATGATCGCCTGTCCCCGCCCCATTTGTTGCCGAAAATATTTATTTTCGACCCGGTTTTCCTGCTGTGTCCTCATACGTCCACAGGCGGCAAGGGTGCATAATGCACGTGCTTAGCGTAGCGACGTCATCGGCAGGAAGTTTTGAACGTCGCTGGTAAAATCGCGATCCTACAACCAGTGGCTGGTGGGCACTACCTCAGCGAAGCACAGAGAAATTACCTTGGTCATATTCCGAGTTAGGGAAATCCGGTCTAATTTCAGCATAGTCTGCACATTGGGGAGGGAGCATGAAATCAGCGGATCTGGCAAGAAAATTGTGGCGAAGCGAGGAGGGTCAGGACATCGCCGAGTATGCGGTGATGCTCGCGGTGATCCTGGTGATCGTCATTGGAACCGTCCGTCTGATCGGCGGGAATGCGAATAATGTGTTCTCCACGGTTAGCAGCAGCATCTCGCAATAAGCGCTGGTGCCATTTGGCATATCAAGCAGTTTGGCGAACCTGTTGCCTCAATTAAATGAGGCGATGTAACGCCACCCAAAGGTCATTCGCTAGGCTTTTCACAAGCTTCGCAGGAATGGGAATCTTCCGCTCTTTGTAAGCCGGTGACCGATTACCTCAGTTATCAGGGCTAACCTTGGCGGAGTCGAAAGACACACACTGCCCTTGTGGCCCTTGAGGCCCCTGCGACACCGGTGCCAAGATCCCGTTCAACGGTAACGCACCATAAGAGGGCGCCCCGGCTTGAGGTAGGTCCTTGAGCGCTAACGTCATCACCTACTGAAAGGACCAACAGCGTGTCCGCGGTGCCAGGTGGGAGCTTGGTGAAAGCTTCGTTGATGGGTGCGAGTTTTCGCTTTTACTCGCCTACGCCGACGATCACAGGCGTTCCACGCGGAGATTCGTGCGAGCCGCTCTCGGGTTCTAGCGTAACCGCAAAGTTCTTGGCTTCGACACCCTCCGGCAGCGGAAGATTCACGACCGTCGCGCTGCCACGAGCATCGGGCTTGAACAGGCCCGCCGCGATGGCGGCATCCGCCCGTCAACGAATGACGGGGGTAGTACGCATTGAGGGCAAATTGCTACACCCCCCACACCGCAGGCCAGGCCGGGGCCCGTGCGCGAGTGGGGCGGGCGGGCGGTCGGGAATTGAATGGGCGAGCGAGCGTGCGGTCAGATGCGCATTAGGGGTAAACAATTCCAGCTCTTGCGTCAATCGATATGCTCGCCCTCTTCAAACTGGCCGTCCGCAGATGGGAGCACATCTCGCTCGCCAGCCATCCAGACGTATAGAGTTGGCAGCAAGAAGATGCTCATCACCAGGTCCGCAATCAATCCGCCCACGATGACGATGGCAAAGGGGCGCTGAGAATCGGAACCAATCGCGTGCGAAAGAGCCGCCGGTAGTAGCCCCAGAGTTGCCACCAGCATCGTCATCATGATGGGCCGCAGTCGCAGCACAGCTCCCTCAACTGCGGCGTCCTCTATGGTATAGCGCCGCGCTCGAAGCTGATTGATATATTCCAGCATGATGACTCCGGTTTGCACGGACACGCCAAACAGCGCCAGGAAGCCCACGCCGGAGGAAACACTAAAATTGGTACCAGTAATCAGAAGGGCCAGCAGACCCCCGATGCGTGCCATGGCAACATTCGCCAGGATCAGCAACGCCCATTTAAAGGATTTGAACATCGTGTACAGAATGATGAAGATCAGGAGAATCGTGATGGGGAGCACGATCAGCAGACGCTCGTCCGCTCTCTTCTGACTCTCGTATTCTCCCTCCCAATCGATGTGATATCCGGGCGGCAGTTTGACCTGATCGTTGACCTTCTTCATAGACTCTTCCACCGCGCCGCCCAGATCACGAGCACGGACACTGTACTTGATGGCAACATAACGCTGATTGCCTTCACGATAAATTTCGGAACCGCCATCCCTCACGCTGATCTTGCAGAGCTGTGCGAGCGATACCCGTTCACCGGAAGGCGATAGCAGACGAATGTTCTCGATTGCCTCCTTCGTGTCGCGGTAGTGCGGGAGATAGCGCAGCGTAAGGTCGAAGCGGGCCTCGCCCTGGAGGACCTGGGTGAGTGCGTTTCCCCCCACCGCGGTCTGAATTGCATCCTGCACATCCGCAACATTGATCTGGTAACGAGCCGCCGCGTCGCGGTCCACCGTCACGTTCATGTTGGGCTGGCCGAGCACATGAAGGACTCCCAGGTCCTCGATTCCCTTGATACCCCGCATGATGTTGGCGATCTGGTCACTTTTTTCTTCCAATACTTTCAAGTCGTCGCCATAGACTTTGGTGGCAAGCTCGCCCTTCACTCCACTGACCGCCTCCTCCATGTTGTCTTCGATGGGCTGCGAAAAACCCCATACCACGCCGGGGATTTTATTGAGTTCGCGATTCATGGAGGCGATTAATTCGTCTTTGTTTTCGTGGAAAACAGGCCGCCACTGTTCTTTCGGTTTGAGATCGACGAAGTACTCCGTATTGAAAAAGCTGGTTGTATCCGTGCCGTCATCCGGCCGCCCCGTTTGACTGGTGCATTGCGGGACCTCGGGAAAAGAGCACAGGATGATTCGGGCCTGGTTCGAGAGCCGGATCCCCTCATCCGGTCCGGTGCTGGGCGCAAGTGTGCCACGTACCCAAAGCGCACCTTCATCCAAGTGGGGCAGAAATTCGGAACCGATGACGCCGCTGAAGGCGAGGTAAACTGCTATGAAAAGACCGAGCACCCCGACACCCACCGTGAGCACACGCCGCCGAATGGCCCACCGAACCGCTGTGCGGTAGTGCTTGATCGAGAACTCCATGGCTGGATTACGCCATTCCTTCGCTCCCTTCGCGAAGGCGAAACTTGCCAGCACGGGCGCGATCACAATCGAGAAGAGCAATGCCCCGAGCAGTGCAAAGGCTACGGTCCAAGCCATGGGATGAAAAAGCCGGCCCTCGACGCGTTCCAGCGTAAAGATAGGCAAATAAGCGGTAATGATGATGGCGATGGCATAGAAAACAGGACGTTGGACTTCGTGCGAGGCGTCACTGATTCGCTCGCTTGCCGTTTTGGAGTCCCCGTTCTTGTGGCTTAAGTGCCGCACGATGTTTTCGATCATCACTACCGCGCCATCCACCACCATGCCAAAATCCAACGCGCCGAGCGACAGGAGGTTGGCGGGAATGTGCCTCAGGTCCAAACAAACGGACGCAAACAACAGCGAAAACGGAATCGTTGCCGCGACGATCAGCGCGCCCCGGACATTGCCGAGGAATATAAGAAGAATGATCGATACCAGGACCATTCCTTCCGCAAGGTTGTGAAGCACCGTGTGCGTGGTGAAGTGAACAAGATCACTGCGATCGATGAAGGGAACAACCTTCACGCCCGGAGGCAGAATGTGATCGTTCAGTTCCTTCACCTTTTTTTCGATGCCCTGCAGCGCCGTATCCGCCGCAGCGCCTTTTCGCAACAGCACGATGCCTGACACCACATCGTCGTTATCAACAATCTTTCCGTCCTCGCGGTGAATGGCTCTGGCAAACTGGCCGAGCCGAATCTTTGGACCTTGCGAAACGACCGCAATATCCTTCACCCGCAGCGGCGTGCCATTCCTGGTCATGATGACCGTGCGTTCGATGTCCTGGGCACGGTCGACCAATCCGACGGAACGCACGTTGATCTGCTGCAGACCCTCTTGTATGAAACTTCCGCCTGCGTTCACGTTGTTGTTGGTGAGTTGTTGCTCGACCTGGGCCAGGCTCAGGCCGTAGGCGACCAGTTTGTTGGGGTCGACCCGAACCTGGTATTCACGGGTGGGGCCGCCGAAGCTGGCAACGTCGACAATGTTCGGCACAGATTTGAAATTCTTTTCGATGATCCAGTCTTCAATGGACTTCAGTTCCATCGGGTCATAGGCCGGATTGGTGCTGTGCAGGGTGAAGAAATAGATCTGGCCGACTGGGCTCCAGTCCGTGCCCATTTGCGGTACTACGTTTGGTGGCAGGGTAACTTGGCTCAGCCGTTCCAGAACCCGCTCGCGGTTCCAGTCGTTGTCTGCTTCGTCGTCGAAAATCAGCTTCATGTCGGAGAGTCCGAAGAGCGAAAACGACCGCAGATGCACGACATGCGGGATGCCGTTCATAACGATTTCGAGTGGAATCGTGACCTGCTGTTCGATCTGTTCCGCCGAAATCCCCGGCCATTGCGTAATGATCTCGACGTAGTTGTCGGCTACGTCGGGATACGCCTCGATGGGAAGGTCATGGAATGCAACCATTCCCCCCGCGAAAAGCAGCAGTGCGAAAGCCAACACGAGCAGGCGGTTGTTAAGAGCAAAATCGACGACTCGACGAATCATTCATTGCTCCCGTTTATTGCTCCAAGGTGTTTTGCAATACCAGGGCATTCAACACCACTTGATCTCCGGGTTTGATGCCGGAAACAACTTCCTGCAGGTTGCCGGGGAGCATGTTTCCCGCGATCACTTCCAGGCGCTTGAAATGTCCCGCGATCACAGGCGTGTAGACCCACTCGCGATCGTGCAAGTGCAGAATGGCGGTGGCGGGAACCGCGGCCCGTGTTTCCGGCTGCTTACCGTAGAAGGTTGCAGTGGCGAACATTCCCACCCGCATCATTCCGGGGTTGGCGACTTCGAGTCGAACCTTCGCAGTGCGGAGACTGGGATCGAGAACCGGCAGGATGTTATCGATCCGGCCTTTCAACACCCTGTTGGGATAGGCATTCAGGCGGATATCCGCGAATTCACCCACCTGCACGGCGTCGAGATCGTTTTCGTAAACGTCGCAGATGATCCAGACATAAGAAAGATCAGAGATAGTGAAGGGATTGGGGCCAGACAAACCCTGCACTCCCGCTGCGTTGGTGACCTGTTGGTCCGTGATTACACCCGATATAGGGGCGGTAACGTCGACGATTCCCGATGGATGGTCCTTGTCCACGCCCAGCAGTCGCAACTGTTCGGCTGCGGTATCCAGATCAACCTTGGCGTCCTGTTCAGTGTCTTCCGCTTGTTCAAGAGCGCTCTTGGCGATAGCGCCCTTCTCGTAAAGAATCTGCGCTCGTTCGAGCTGTATACGCGCCAGCCGCTCATCGTTCACCGCCTTTAGATAGAACTGGTAAGCTCCCGAGACATCGTTGCTCCGGACCCTCAACAGCAACTGGCCCTTTTTCACGGTGTCGCCTAGCCTGGCCTTAATTTCCACAACTCGTCCTGAGGCGAGCGAGATCACGGGCACCGCGCGGGCAATGTCGGGCTGCACCACGCCGGTGACATTCAGCGCCGGTGCCACTTTATGCTCGACCGCCGTGACCAATGGAAACTGGTCGGGATGGTCCACTTTGAAGTTGTTGGCGTCCAGGTCAGGCTCGACGGTTGCCAGAGGCGGGGCCTCGGCCTTCGGGTCCACTTTGGTTTCGCCGCAACCAAGGAGGAGCAAACTCAAGGGCAAACAAAGAGTTGCTACTAGGACCAGGCCGGCAAATCTGGTTTTCATGGGATAACCTCCCGACCGACGGCCATATTCAATTGGGCCGCAGCCGTCAAGTAAGAACCAAGCAAGTTCACGTAGCTGAGTTCCACGGTGCGATACTCACTTTGCGCGT
>Ga0116223_10001997_pt1 | contig 19826 bp, 19 predicted proteins | sample Sb_taG_3_FD_90092 | JGI IMG/M metagenome (GOLD analysis project Ga0116223, IMG submission 90092) | Peat soil microbial communities from Weissenstadt, Germany - Sb_50d_a_PC metaG | ecosystem: Environmental > Terrestrial > Soil > Wetlands > Peat | place: Germany: Weissenstadt | collected 2010-09-21 | reverse complement strand
TATCTGGAGGCGCCCGGCATCGTTGGCGGCGGACGCGACAAGGCTGAAGCTCAGGCACAGAAACTCGCCGTGATCGATCCGGTCAGAGCGGGCTGGGTCAAGGGGCGCCTCGCGGAAAAGAAAAAGGATTTAACGTCAGCCGAAAACGAATATCGCACAGCTACTGAATCCAGCCACGGAACTGCGCTGGCCTGGTTGAATTTGGCTTACTTCTACCGGCATACGGGGCGCATAGATGCGATGCAAGATGCGATCCAGCATGCCAGTTCAGCCCCGATGGACCAGCCCGAAGTGCTCATGGAGTGCGCCGAGATGCTGCTTCGTTCCAAACGCGATCTTCCAAAAGCCACTCAGCTGCTTCGCACGTATCTGTCGTCAAGTTCCACCGTGGAAGCGGCCCCCGCATTCAAAGCGCATTACCTGCTGGGAACCGCGCTCGAACAAGAGGGCGACAAGCCGGCAGCCTCTCGGGAATACCGCGCGTCCATTGCGCTGGCGAAGAGCTTCACTCTCGCCCAAACCGCCTTGGACCGCCTGAACAACCAGGTAGCGGACGCAGCAAATCGAAACTAGATGCTCGTGTAGTGCAGACACGCAATCGTCACGCAGTGCCCTGACTCTGAAAAAAGAGTTGAACTCCGTTCCCGCTCACGAAAACCAATCAGGGAAAATCAGTTCTACAAGGCCGGGAGCCCAGTAGGAATAAAATCGCTCGTCACAGATTTTGTACTTTCCATACTGCTTCCTCGAATACTTGCCCCAGTCCGGACGCGTGCCGTCGAGATCGGTAAATCCGTACTCCCGCGCCAGCGCCCATGAACTGAAGACGCGTCCGCTCTTGTTTTTCGCTTTCGGATCCGTCGCCAGTGCGACCACGGCCCGCCCTATGTAGCGTGGCGATTCCGAGACCATGAAGTCACTGGGCGCGTCGTTCTGGTCTGCGCTATTCTTGCCTTTCTTTTTCCCTGCATCCTTCCAATTCGCCTCACTGACTCCAAAATGATCAAGCACGGCTTCAGAACGCAAAAAGCCCGGAGTCAACGCCACCGAAACAATGTTTCGTTTACGCAGCTCGCGGTCCATGGCAAAAGCCAGCCGTATAACCGAAATCTTCACCAAGTCGTAAAAAAGGTTGCCGCGATAGTAGAAAGCATCGCCATCGGTAATCTCGAAGATCATTCCTTTTTTTCGACCCAGCATGAGTGGAACCGCATAGTGAGAGGTAATGATGTGCGAATGGATTGCCTGCTTCAGCATGCGCAGGCCGTTCTCGAGGTTGACCGTCCAAAAGCCCTTGCCCCATTCCGTGAGCGCGTCGCCGCCCCAGACGTCGTTGACGAGGATGTCGAGGCCTTTGTGGCGCCGTTTGATCGCCGCAACCAGTTTCTTCACTTGCGCAGGTTCAGTATGGTCCACCCTTATGGCAATACCGTGGCCGCCGGCGGCTGTTACCAGTTCCGCAGTTTCTTCGATGGTTTCAGGCCGGCCAGAAGTAGCGGGCCGTCGTCCGCGTGAACTTCGTCCCGTGCAGTAAACGGTGGCCCCCGCTTCGCCCAGTGCAATGGCAATCCCGCGACCGGCTCCGCGGGTCGCTCCCGCAACCAGTGCGACCTTGCTTCGTAACACTTGATTCGCCATTTTCCACTCCCCTCAGCGCCTAAGCCTTAGCGCTGCTGCTCCTGCTAGGCGCGCTTCGCGCTCATTGTGAGCTGCAGACGGCCTACCCCGCCAGAACTATCGCAGCCGCTAGGGCCGCAGATTTGTGATCCTTGGTCCAGGGCGGGCCGATGGAACTTCCCAAGCTTGCGATCCTGCGCAGCATTCGACCAGCCGCAGTCCCAAAAGCCATTTTCGCCCGCTCCTCGAGCTCGCGCTCTCGAATCGCCGTGACAGGGATTTTCAAACTTTCGCAGGCCTGGCTGATGGCATGGCGAAAGAATTCGCCTTCCGCAGTGTGAATCAGCGGGTGCGCCGCGAGAATCTTTGAAAGCGACGGCAGCGGGCGCCCTGACGCCAGGAGAACAGCAGAACCGACTACGCGATAGTTGCGGCCGTCCAGTTCCCGGACCACCTCCCCGACGGCCGCCAAGGACAGGCGTCCGGAAGCGGCTGCGCAAGCGGCGAGGTGTCTTTCCGACTCCGCGAGCGTCATCGCAGTCAGCCCCAGGCTGGCGGCATAGTGATAGGGCTGGGCGGCCCCGGCGATTGCCGGATCGATGATAGCGATCCGCCTCCGGTCCATGATTTCGACCGAATGGGCGGCTCCGGAAACTGCCACCAGCACTCCCCAGCCGGAATGCATTCGAATCCCCAGGGCTGCGCGCTTCATGGTTGAGTTTCCGAGGAGCGTGGCGGCTTAGTTTCCACTGCGATTCGGCTGTAGCGAATCATCCACGGCGCACGGCCTCATCGACTTTTAGTAAAAAATTCTAGGTAGACCAACACACACACCACCCACGCCACTACGACAATTGCGACCTTCTTCAACATAGCCATGAACGTTTGCTCCGTTTTTCCCTTGCAGTACGACCTCGACCACGCTCATCGGTGATCGCCCCGAGATCGTACCATCCGACAGGAGTTGGGAAGAATCTGCGTTGGCAAATGTAGCCCACCTACGCCTCATTTACAATCACGTTTCCGGGTTCGTAAAGGTTTTGAGGAGGAAGACATGAAAGCTGTTTCCCGCAACGCATCACGCCCTTCGATTCTGTTCTGTCTTGGTATCTTCCTGGTTTCTTTCTGCGGAACTCTCGCAGCCGAGCAACTGCCGCTCAAGCGCGCCGTGGAACTGGCTCTGGCGCACAGCACCACGATGCAGGCTTCGCATATCGATGAGCAACGTGCCTTTGCCTCGTACCATGAAGCCCGCAATCAGTACTTGCCGCAGTTGACAGTGGGTTCTGGATTGGGCAAGTCTTACGGCTATCCCCTTAGCCTGGAAGGATCGGCGCCTTCGATCGTCAATACCACGGCGCAATTTGCGCTCATCAATCCCGCTTTGCGCGACTTTGAGCGCGCCGCGCGCACGGAATATCAGGAAACCACCGTCCAAACCAAGGACCAGCGCAACCAGGTGATTCAAGACACGGTCTTGAGTTACGCCGAACTCAGCAAGTGGGAAACTCTGATGACCCACTTGAGTCACGACTACGAGGACGCGCTCAAGATGGAGCAGACCGTCAATGAGCGCGTCCTGGCGGGCGTGGATAATCCGATGATCCGGAACCAAGCGCGGCTCAACGCCGCTCGGGTTTACTTGCACATCTCGCAAGCTCAAGGTGCAATCGATGTCCTCCGCAACCGGCTTTCCCAAATGACCGGCTTACCTGCGTCGGCAATCGAGACTGTGCCCGAATCGATTCCGGCGTTGCCCGAGGTGAAGCAAGAGGACAATCTTGCGGCCAGGGCCGCGCAGGAAAACCCTCTGATTCAGATCGCCGACATTCGCGCCACCAGCCTTGCCTTGCGTGCCCGCGGCGAACATCGGGCAATGTGGCCAAGCATCGATTTTGCCGCCCAGTATGCCCTGCTGGCCACTTTCAACAACTATCAGAAATATTTTCAGCCACACACCTTCCAGCCGAACAATGCTACGGTCGGAGTGGAGATGCGATTTCCTTTCTTGAATCCTTCTCAACACGCTCAGGCGGAAGCCGCTGACGCAACCGCATTGCATGCCCGGAAGGATGTGGAAGCAACCAGGAATCAGGTCTCGGAACAAACTCTGAAGCTGCAACGCTCGGTCGCGCAACTCGGCGCCGCGCAGCAGGTCGTCGACCTCGAGTATCAGGTCGCCAAGTCCAACCTCGACGCCACACAAACCCGCGTCGACTCGGGCAGCGCAACACTGCATGATTTAGACGATGCTCGCAATCAGGTGAACGAGCGTTACGACGCGCTACAGGACACGAACTTTGAACTTGAGCGTGCCCGCATCAGCCTCCTTCGTGCGACAGGCGAACTGGAAGCATGGGTCGGCGTAGGCAAATAGCATCACCACCTGCTCCTTTGTGAACCTTTGTGGTTAAAAGGGGTTGATTCGCCTTGGCCGCTCACCTGGCTCATTTCAAAGCCCAGATTCCCTATTAGACGCATCAAATCCCCCATTCACCGTAAGCGCTTTGCGGAAACGGCATTCAGCCTATTAGACTGTGTTGCATATACTTATCAGGAATTGCGTTCGCCGGGACGGCTTGCTGCCGGCCGGCGCTGCTCGGTACTCGAAGTGTTCCCACGCACGCTCAAAAGACGCGGTGAAATGTTAGAATTGGGTTACCCAAAACTATGCCTTTAAAAACTTTGTTTCTGAATCCGCCGTCGTTCGAGAATTTCGACGGAGGCGCCGGGTCGCGTTGGCCGGCGACTCGCGAAATTGAAAGCTATTGGTACCCGGTTTGGCTCGCTTATCCCGCCGGAATGCTCGAGGGTTCGCGTCTGCTGGATGCCCCTTCGCATCACGTGTCGGCGGAAGACACCATCAACATCGCCCGCGATTACGAATTTCTAGTGCTCTTCACCAGCACTCCGGGTTTCCCCGGCGACATTCGCCTGGTGAAAAAGATGCGGGAAGTAAATCCCAAGATCAAGATCGCCTTTGTGGGGCCGCACGTCAGCGTGTTGCCCGAAAGGTCGTTAAAAGATTGTCCAGAAATTGATTTCGTAGTGCGTAAGGAATTCGACTACGCCGTTTACGAGTTTGCCCATGGCAAATCGCAGGAAGAAATCCTGGGCATCTCCTACCTGAAGAATGGCTCGGTCGTCCACACCCCGGACCGTCCCGAAATTCAGGATCTCGATTCCCTGCCCCACGTCACCCAAGTCTACCGCCGCGATTTGGACGTAACGAAATACAACGTCCCGTTTCTGCTTTACCCGTACGTCTCTCTCTACACCACCCGTGGCTGCCCCGCGCAATGCACCTTCTGCCTGTGGCCGCAGACTCTGAGCGGACATCCGTGGCGCAAGCGCTCCACCGACGACGTGGCCCGCGAGATGGCCGACGCCAAAACGTATTGGCCGAATGTAAGAGAGTTTTTCTTCGACGATGACACCTTTAACATCCAGAAGCCACGGACCATCGAGCTCTGCGCCAAGTTGAAGCCGCTGAAGCTTACCTGGTCCTGCACTTCGAGAGTCACAACCGACTACGAAACGCTGAAGGCGATGAAAGAGGCGGGCTGCCGTCTCTTGATCGTGGGATACGAGTCCGGCGACCAGCAAATTCTGAAGAACATCAAGAAGGGCGCAACCATCGAGCGCGCGCGCCAGTTCACCAAGGATTGCCACAAACTGGGCCTGGTCGTTCATGGCGACTTCATCCTCGGCCTGCCCGGCGAAACTCACGAAACCATCAACACCACCATCGCATTCGCGAAAGAGCTCGACGTCGAAACCATCCAGGTTTCCGTGGCCCATGCTTATCCCGGCACCGAACTCTACGACTACGCGGTGAAAAACGGCTTCATGGTCGGCGACAACAAAATGGTGGACGAGGGCGGCCACCAACTCGCCCACATTCAGTATCCCGGCCTGCCGGCGGAAGAGATTCTTGAATCCGTGCACCGCTTTTACGACGAATATTATTTCCGGCCGAAGGCTGTTTTCCGCATCCTGCGAAAGGCCGCCTTCCACCATGCCGACCGCAAGCGCCTGTATCATGAGGCCAAGACCTTCCTGAAAGTCCGCGCGATGCGGACCAAGTGGGTCAAGGACAAACGCGAGAAGGACGATTCCACCGCCGCAGTCGCTCCGGCAAAGGCATGACACATGTAGGCGCGGGCGTCGACGCCCGTGCGGCGGTCCAGGGAATCGTGTGACCTTCCGCAAGTATCTGGTCCTCGCCGGCGTTACGCTCTGTGCCTCCATCGGCGATTCGCTGCTCTCCCGAGGCATGAAGCAGATTGGCAACATTTCCCTCAATCATTTGCCCGACGTAATCCTCGCAGTGCTGAATCCCTCCGTCGCCTTGGGCATTCTGCTTCTGCTCGGCTTCTTCGCCTCCTACATGACCGCCCTTTCCTGGGCCGACCTGACCTATGTTCTTCCCGCAACCTCGCTCGGGTACGTGCTGCTCACGCTGATTGCGAAGTTTTATCTGCACGAAGCGGTAACCACCTCGCGCTGGCTTGGCGTTCTTCTAATCTCAGCCGGCGTGGGATTCGTTACGCAAGGTCCCGCCTTGACGCACCACCCGCCAAAAGCTCAGCCGCACGAACAAGAATACGAACCGGCCGCAGCGAGGAATCAGCGATGAAGCAAGCCTACACATGGAGCGCGATCGCCGTTATCGTGTTGGCTTCGACCACCGGCGACGTACTGCTCTCCCGTGCGATGAAGCAAGTAGGAGACGTGGGCGCGCTCTGGCGCAAGAGCGGGCCGTGGACTGTGCTGGCACGGGTCCTCCGCAATCCAAACTTCCTGCTGGGCGTGCTCGCCATGACCACCGCCTTCTACAGCCTGCTGTTCGGACTCTCCTGGGGCGACGTCAGCCTGATCGCTCCCGCATCGGCGTCTCTAACCTTTGTGACCAACGCCATCGCCGCCAAGATTTTTCTCCACGAACGCGTAGACCACCGCCGCTGGATGGCCGCCATCCTGGTCGCCGGCGGAGTGGTACTGCTGGCCGCTTAGACTTAATCGCCCCGGCATTGTCTGCTCCCAAACACCCGTGTACGATGACCACACACATGACCTTTTCCGATCTCTCACTCTCCCGACGCCTGGAGCGCGCCGAAGGCGGCGCCTGCGTTGAGTTTGCCGACGCCCAACGCCGCCTGTACCCTGACAGCGGCGCCGCCTGGATCGAATGCGCCGGAACCTACGCCGCCTTCAACGGCGTCGATTCTCCCGTCACACAAAGTTTCGGGCTCGGCATCTTCGAAGAACTAACCCCAGCCACGCTCGACACGATCGAGCGCTTCTTTCTCGACCGCGGCGCGCCCGTGCTTCATGAGGTAAGCCCGTTCGCGGGTGTCAACGCCCTGGACCTGCTCTGTAGACGCAACTACCGCCCCATCGAGATCAGCAACGTCCTCTACCGCCCGGTCGAGCAGCCCGCAACTGAACCCGAGAGTCAAATCCGCGTGCGCGTCATCGAACCGGAAGAAGCCCACGTCTGGACCGATGTAAGCACACGAGGCTGGGCGCACGAACTTCCGGAGCTTCGGGAAACGCTGTTACAACTCGGCGCTATCTGCGCCGCGCGCCGCCAGAGCCCCTGCTTCCTCGCCGAAATTGACGGCCAACCCGGCGCCGCCGGCGTCCTCGGCGTACACGACAAAGTTGCGCTCTTCGGAGGCGCTTCGACCGTCCCCGAACTGCGCCGTCGCGGCCTGCAAGCCGCGCTCGTCCAGGAACGCATGCGCTACGCCTTCGATCACGGATGCGATCTCGCCATGATGGTCGCCGTCCCCGGCAGCAATTCCCAGCGCAACGCCGAGCGCAAAGGCTTCCGCATCGCCTACACCCGCACCAAGTGGAAGCTGTACTCGTAGAGCGTGTCTAGCTCTCTCGGCGAGGACAAGTCTTCACAGGTTTTGGGAAGGGCCCGACTTCAGTCGGGCCACTAACTCCGAAATAGACGCATGAATCCGGAAGAGGGCAGGTTCGGCACCAGGAACGACGCATCCCGAATTCCCGCGACTCGCGCCACGCATTCCGCAGCCATGTATCCGCTGCGCACCGCGCCTTCCATGGTGGCGGGCCATCCGGTCGCAGTCCAGTCCCCGGCGAGAAACACTCTTGGCCAGACCGTCTCCGGGCGGGGACGGTAGGCATCCACTCTGGGTAGCGGCGAATACGTGGCGTGAACTTCCTTGATTACGGTCGATTTCACGAGATTAGCGCCCCGTGCGCCGGGAAAAAACTCGCGTAACTCGGCTAGCGCCAGGTCGATGATTTCCGCTCGAGACTTCTCGACCAAAGTCTTCGAAGAGCTCACGACCAATTCTACGTAGCTGCCGTTCGCATCCTGATTTCGTCCGAGCAGTTTCGATTTGTGGAACATCCACTGAATGGTTCGGTCCAGCAAGACAGCATGATCGAGATCCGTGATCTGGCGATCGAACCATAGATGAATGCCAGTAATGGGCGAAGTCTCGAATCGCGCGAGGTTCCGCCGCAACGGCTCTGCGGCCACGGTTTGCGGCAGTATTCGAGACAATACGTCGAAGGGAACAGCGAATATTACGAAATCAAAGCCAGTTTCCTCGCCCGAAACCAACAGTTTCACCGCGTCGGTATCGGTCAGGAACGAATCAACGCTCGACCGGCAACGAATTTCGCCGCCATGCGCAGCAATGTAGTCGCCGGCCACGCTATACAGTTCGGATAAAGGCACAGTGGGCACGCCCATGCGTCCGGCCGCAGCCGACCTTAGAAACGATTCGCGCACCACCTGCGCCGCATACGGCACCGACATACGTTCCAGATCTTCGTTCAAAGCACTGACGAGGACCGGCTTCCAAAAGCGCTCGATGGCCCGCTTCGTCTGTCCGTGCCGGCGAAGCCACGCATGAAAGGATTTTCCATCGTCTCGCGGCATCGCGGGCGCAAGCGCCGCCATCGCCATGCCAATGCCAAGCTTGTCGGACAAGTCCAGACAGGCGGCGCGGAGAAAAGCAATCGTGTTGTGAAACGGCGCAGGCAGCATCGATGGCGAAATTACTGAGGCACGTCCGCCCGGCTCCAGAAAAGTCAGCCGGTCGTACCAGCGGATCTTGTTTTCGACGCCCAGCCGTTCGTAGAACTGGATGAGGTTGGTGCAGCATCCGAGCAGCACGTGCTGGCAGTTGTCCACCACTTCGCCGGTGCCAGGGTGCTGATAAGAAGAAGCGCGTCCGCCGAGATAAGGCCGGCGCTCGAACAGAGTCACCTGAAAGCCGCTGCTGGCAAGGGCGCAACCAGCGGCAAGCCCCGCCAGACCACCTCCCACCACAGCTACTCGGGAGTTTTGTACCGGGCGCTCGTTCATCAGGACAAGCGTTTCAGGAAGCCCTTGGCCAGAATGACCAGCTTCTCGCGCACATTGAGGCTGACCTTCTCCTTGCCAGTGAAAACGTCATATTGCCGCAGCGCAATTTTGTCGAGCAGGCGCTGATAGATGGTCATGAGCACCCAAAGCGCGGGCTGGCTGTCTTCTTCGACCAGCGGAATGAGTTCCTCGCCGGCGCGGTAATACTCGCGGGCCCGGTCGGCCTCCATTGCCAAAAGCGGACGAAAAAGCGCGGGATCAGAAACAGAGGTCAATGCCGAAAGCGAAATCCCGAACTTGTCCAGATCCTCTTCCGGCAAATAAACGCGGCCCACGCTCGCATCTTCTTTTACATCTCGAATAATGTTGGTGAGTTGGAAGGCCAGCCCCAGGCGCTCGGCCAGCGGTTCGGCAGCAGGATCGCGATAGCCGAACACATGAATGCACACCAAACCCACAACCGAAGCCACTCGATAACAATACTGATAGAGGTCGTCAAAAGTTCGGTACCGAACGCTAAGCGCGTGTGGCGCGGGCGCACTCGCCGGCGAACCGCCGTCGGTGCCCGGACCTTCCTCAAGATCCATCGCCGTGCCGTAAGCCAACTGATCGAGGAGTCCAACGCGAATGTTGTAGCGGCGCTGCGCGTCGGTCAGTGCCAGCAGCACGGGCTCATCGCTGGGTTCGCCAGACTGCGCACGATGAAAAGCATCCAGCCACGCCGCAAGTTTCTGCCGCCGGTCGAACTGTGACAAAGACTCGTCATCCGCGATGTCGTCGCACCGCCGCATGAATGCATAGACAGCGCAGAGCGCCTGACGCTTGGCCCGCGGCAACACCAGAAAGGCGTAATAGAAGTTCTTAGCGGCTGTACGCGTAATGCTGCGGCAGACCGAATACGCAACCGCGAGTTGCGATTCGGTGGGCGCGTAGGGTGTGGGAGCCGGTTGCACCGCTGTACTCATGCTCGCTTTCCCCACAGCAATTTTCCCCAGGCCACGCGCGCCACCAGCGCCAGCTTGCGTGACTTCGAAATCGCCGGACGCCTGCCCAGCACGTTATATCCCTGGGCTTCGATGGCGTTCAGGATTTCCTGCCCACCCCGGCTGAACAGCTCGATATCGATGCCCAAGTCGCGGTCCACTTTCTCGATTAGCGGCAAACCCCGAGCGAACCAGTCGCGGGCGCGCTCCACCTCGAAGCGCATCATGTCGCAAAACGCCGATGTATTGCGCTGCGACGCAATGTCATCTTCGGTGACACCGAAGCGGCGCAAGTCTTCGAGAGGAATATAAACGCGACCGTTGGCATAGTCCACGCTTACATCCTGCCAAAAATTCGCCAGTTGCAGGGCGGTACAGGTAAAGTCGGAAAGTGCCTGGCGCTCGGCATCGTGATAGCCGCACAGGCACAGCACCAGATGTCCCACGGGATTGGCGGAGTAGCGGCAATAGCCAACAACATCGTCGAAGGTGGAATAACGGGAGACACGTTGATCCCGGCGAAACGCGGTCAATAGATCGACGAAAGTCTGCTTCGGAATCTCACACTTGCGAACCGTTTCAGCCAACGCCACGAATACCGGATGCCGCGGGCTGCCGTCGTAACAAGCATCAAGCTCGGCTTCCCACTGATCCAGTAATTGCAGGGAAGCATTGGGATCGCCGACTTCATCCCCCAGGTCGTCGGAAATCCGGCAATAGGCATAAACATTGAAGAAATCCTGACGCAGCTGCCGGGGAAGAAACCAGCTCGCCACCGAAAAATTCTCATAGTGGGTGCGAGCCAGGCGACGGCAATATTCTTGAGCGTCGGCTTGAGTCGGGGCTTTCTCAGGAATGGCGTACTCGAGCGGAAGGCTGCCCCACCCCGGCAAAGCAGGGGGAATGGTTGCAGTCCGGGAGTCGCTGGCAATGGATGACATGGTCAGTTCCGTCCCCGAGTGAACCCGCCTCAGTGCCCGGGAATAATGGCGGTCTTGATATCGCCGTTGCGGTTCAGCATGTGATGGAAAACCTGCTTCAGCGAGGAAAGCGGCGCTTCGCCTGTGATGTAATCGGTCGAACGGATTTTCTTCTCGGCAATCAGGGCGAAGGCCCGGCGCACGGTTTCCGGCGTGTGATGGAAGGTCGCCTTCAGCGTGACCTCCGAGTAGTGCAGCCGGTTAGTGTCGAGCTGTACTTTGGTGCCGCTGGCACAGCCCCCAAAAAAATTCACCGTCCCGCCTTTGCGCACCATGTCGATGGCCATCTCCCAGGCATCAGGCCGCCCCACCGCCTCGATGACCACGTCGCTGCCTCGGGTTTCAGGCGACAGTCTGCGAACTGCTTCGATGGGATCCTTCACTTTAGTGATCTGCACTACTTCATGCGCGCCCATGTGCTTCGCCGCCTGCACTTGAGCATCGCGCTTCACCACGGAAAGCACATTGCAGCCCACGGCTTTGGCCACCTGCACGAACATCAACCCGATCGGACCCGCTCCGATCACGGTGACCGTATCGCCAATCTCTACACCGGTCTCGTGCAGACCGCGCAGCACGCAGGCTAAAGGCTCAACCATGGCGGCTTCTTCATAGCTCACATCCGGCGGAATGGCCAGCATGTTGATCTCGACGATTCGCCGCGGAATGCGAATGTATTCCGCATAAGCCCCGTTATTGAACAACAGATCCTCGCAAAGATTGGCCTGATGTTTCGAGCAATAAAAGCACATCTGGCAGGGCGCGGAGTTCAATGCCACCACCCGCATCCCCTTCTTAAATCCGCGTACGCCCGGGCCAACTTCTTCGATCACTCCAGCCAGTTCGTGTCCAAACAACGCGGGAGGAACGATCATGCGCGCGTGATAACCGCGCTGGTACACCTTCAAGTCGGTCCCGCAAGTCAGGGCGACCTGCACTTTCACCAACACTTCGCCATCACCCACGCGGGGGATGGGAACTCTCTCGATTTTCACGTCCTCTTTACCGTAGAGGACGGCCGCTGTCATCTTTCCATTCACTCTGTGCTTCCTTCCCACGAACTGCCCGCTTGAATCACGATCTTCATCGAATCCGGCTGTGGATGGGCCGCCAACTGCAAAGCCTCCACACTGTCCGACAAAGAAAAGCGGTGACTGATCAACCCTTCCAAATCCATCTCGCGGCTCATCACGAACCGCACCGACGCTTCCTGCAGTTCAACCGACGCGCTATACGAACCCAACAATCTCTTCTCGTCCACGCAGATCGCGGCCGGATCAATCGTAGCCTCGCCGCGCACCGTCTGCGCAAACAATAAAACCCGGCCGCCCGGCCGCACCGCATCCATCGCGGTCCGAATCAGGACATTGCCACCCACTGCAACAATCGCTGCGTCGACGCCCCGACCTTCAGTCTGCTCGCGCACCGTTTTCACCGTGTCGGTGTGCGAAGCATCTATCACATTCGTTAGTCCGTACGTTTTAGATATTGTAAGCCTCTGGGGATACAAATCGGAAGTTACTACTGTAGCGCCCGACCGCTTGGCCAAAGTACTCAAGATGATCCCAATCGGCCCCTGTCCAATAACGAGAACACTTTCCCCAAGCAGAAGTTGCAGGGTTTCGATCCCCTTCATGCAGGTGTTCACCGGTTCGACGAAGCATGCCTGCTCGAACGAAACGTCATCAGGGATGCGGACCGTACCGTGGTTGACGATCCAATCCATTACTCGAACATACTCGGCGAATCCCCCGCCCGACGGCTCGAAGCCCGCAGTGCAGCCAACTTTCTTGTAAGTCTCGCATTGGGCAAAAGTTTTGTGGCGACAGTAGAAGCACTCGCCGCACGGAATGTGGTGGAACACAACGACGCGATCACCTCGCTGAAACTGGCTCACTCCCTGCCCCACCGCTGCAACCACGCCCGATGTCTCGTGCCCGAAAATGCGCGGTGCTGAGTGCGAACCGCTTGAAATTTTCTTGAGATCCGTTCCACAAATACCGCAGGTGTGCACCCGAACCAGCAATTCGCCCGCGCCAATTTTCGGCACCGGCGCGGTTTCCACGCGAACGTCGTTCACGCCGCGGTAAACGGCCGCATGCATGGTGGCGGGGATCGAGCGCCTCGTTTCCTCGATCGTGAATTGTCCCGCGATGGCCATGAACTAATTGCCTGCCTTTGTGATTGGATGCATCTCTGCCTGCAAACCTTCTATTTTCTTCGGGCCCTCGAGATAGCGGTCCAGCTCCGCGCAGAGCGCCTTGGATGCTTTCGCACTGTTCCTGGAAAGCCAGATTACCCGCAGCCAAAGCCATGGACGCAGCACAGCAAAAATCGCAAACCTTTCAGTCTGAAATTCGCCGGCCCTCCCGACGAAGTGATCCATTTCCGGCATAGTGAAATCGCGCTCATCTGAAATTGCTTTCACCGCCATGAAGCGCGCACCTCGCGCCTGCGCGCCGCGGGCTACTGCGGCTGCCTCCATATCGACTGCTTGCGCGGCGTAGGACTCGGCAAGTTTCCTTTTCTGTTCGGCACCGGCAATAGTGGCAGCGCTCACCAGCACGCCTCGCCCTGTGCCTGTCTCTACGTTGCTGCCGTCGCTGGCGTCAATCACGCGGCTCGGCGAAAAAATCTCGCCCACTTTCAAACCCGGCTCGAGCGCCCCCGCGAAGCCCACCGACATTACAAACTGCGGCGAGTACAGTGCGATTGCAGCCTCGGTCGCCCGGCGAGCGGCCTCTGCGCCGATACCACCGACCACCAGCACGGCCTGCCCGCTCTCGAAAAACTGGCAACGCCGGCCCTCGTGTTCACGCTCAACTCTGCGCCAGTTCTTGACCAGCGGGCGCACCTCTCGCTCCAGAGCGGCAACCATCGCGACTTTGACTGGGCCTGGCATCTTCAATCTTTCGTCGCGTATCCGTTCGCCTGAAACCACTCCGCTGCACGCCGCAGCGCGCCATCGACAGGAACTATCTTCCATCCCAACTCACGCTCTGCCTTCGCGCACGATACGAACATCTTCTTGCGTCCCATGCGCACCGCATCGATAGTTGCCCGCGGCTCCCGGCCCAGAATGCGTCCAGTCACAACTTCATCCACGACGCCAGTGGCCAGCGCCAGCACGTAAGGAACCCTCACCTTGGGCGACGGCAATCCGGTAATCGCCGCCAGCTTATCAAGAATCTGCTTCAACGTCAGATTCTCGCCGCCCAGAATGTAGCGCTCGCCGCTTCTGCCGTTCTCGAGCGCAGCCACATGTCCGCGCGCGCATTCCCTAACATCCACCAGATTTAAACCGGTATCGACGTACGCGGGAAACCTCTTTTTCAGGAAGTCTACGACAATGCGCCCTGTCGGAGTGGGCTTAATGTCCCGCTCGCCGACCGGAGTGCTGGGATTGACAACGACCACGTCCATTCCGTTGCGTCCCGCCGCCAGCGCCACTTCCTCGGCCATAAATTTCGATCGCTTGTAGTGGCCAATCATGCCGTCGAGCGAAACCGGAGAATCCTCGTCTGCCGGATGCCCGTTTGAAGTGAATCCCATAGTCGCGACGCTCGACGTATAGACCACGCGCCGTACACGATTCTTCCGCGCGGCTTCAAGAATCGCCCGCGTTCCTTCTACATTGGCACGATACATCTGTTCCGGATCGCGCACCCAGAGCCGGTAGTCGGCCGCAACATGAAAGGCCACGTCGCAGCCTGCCATTGCCTTCCCAATCGATGCCGGATCGCGCAGATCGCCGATAACCCGATCCGCATTCAGTCCGTCGATATTTCTCAGATCGCTGCTGGAACGAATCAGGAGTCGCAGGTCAGCGCCCTGCTCGGACAATGCTCGGGCCACGTGACTGCCCACGAATCCGGTTGCGCCAGTGACGAAAGCCAGCATTTAGCAATTGGCAATTACCCAGGCTGCTTTTGCGCGGCGAATCGCCTTTGGGAGGACATGACTTCAGTCATGCCGCAAGTGCGCTCTTTATTTTCGGCTTCAGCCGCTGAGGGACGATTCGAGAACGACCCGCGCCGTACTCATGCAAAAGCTCCCGTCGCGATGCCAGCGCAGGCCAAATGCTAAGTGCCAATTGCTAGCTGCTGCTATTCCAGCTTCTCCGGTTGCAGCGAAATATCTTTCTCGCCTGCCGCTTTTTTCTCCCAGTAGTGACGCACCCAGTTTTCCCAACTCTTGCCCGCAGCCATGTCGCGCCCGCTAAAAACCAGCGAGGCAATCTCCAAGTAGGAAATCTTTATCTTGGGAGAACCATCTTTCGGCAGCAAACGCACGAAGCTGTCGGAGAGCCCGCTCCCGCTGCTTCGATCAAAAACATAGCCTTCAATTCGAGCGCCGTCCTTCCGCGTGATCGAAACATCGCCGCGGTAATCGAATGCCTGCTCCAGCGCGTTGCGAAGCTCTTCCTCGCTCGCCAGCGATGGAACCGAACCCTCCAGCTTTTCGTGAGCGGTTCCCGGGGCGACTTCCATTAAATCCGGATCCACGGAGGCCGATGGTCCGTGCCCGGATTCCCGCCCGCTCAAACCCTCGTCTCCTCGCCCGCCCGCTCGCCCGCCGAAGCCTCGATCTGCACCAGCGGATTGAACGCATGCACCGGCTTGGCAGGCTCGTCCAGCAGCCTGAGCGCGGAGGCGTCTTCATACCCGCCAAACATGCGCGCCTTCACCTCCTGCCACATGCCGTGGACCGACCCAAACAAATCGTTCACCGCGGACGCCTCATATCCGCTGTGCACCATGCAATTCGCGCACTTCGGATTGCCCGACTCCGTCCCGTAATTTTCCCACGCCGTCGTCTCCAGCAATTCGGAAAAGCTGTCGGCGTAACCGTCCTGCAAGAGATAGCAGGGCTTCTGCCATCCGAAAACGTTGTATGTAGGCATGCCCCATGGCGTGCAGGCGTACTCGCGCTTGCCCATCAGGAATTCGAGAAACAGCGCCGACTGGTTGAAGCGCCACTTCTTGCTGCGATTGGAAAGCATGGCGCGAAACAGTCTGCGTGTGCGTGCCCGCCCCATAAAGTGCTGCTGATCGGGCGCCTTGTCGTAAGAGTAGGCCGGAGAAAGCATCATGCCTTCGACACCCAGCTCCATCATTTCATCGAAGAAAGCGCGGACGCTCTTGGGGTCGGCTCCGTCAAACAAAGTGGTATTCGTCGTTACCCGGAAGCCCCCGTCTAGCGCGGCTTTGATTCCCTCGATTGCCTTGTCATATCCGCCGTCCAGGCAAACCGAAAAGTCGTGGTGCTCGCGCTGGCCATCCATGTGGACGGAAAAAGTCAGGTACTTGCTGGGTTTGAATAAGTGGAGTTTCTCTTTGAGCAGCAGCGCGTTGGTGCAGAGATAAATATATTTCTTGCGCGCCACCAGCCCTTCGACGATTTCGCCAATCTGCGGATGCAGCAGGGGCTCGCCACCCGGAATCGAAACCGTCGGCGCACCGCACTCATCGACCGCGCGGAAACATTCCTCGGGCGTGAGCTGAGACTTCAGCACGTGCGCAGGATATTGAATCTTCCCGCAACCCGCGCAAGCCAGATTGCAGCGGAACAGCGGCTCCAGCATCAGCACCAGCGGATACTGCTTGCGCCCCTTGATTTTCTGCTTGAGGACGTAAGTCGCCGTCGTCCACATTTGAGAAATTGGTACTCCCATTCGCCCTCTCTCCAGTACCGCTGTAAATCTTATCGACCCGTCCTGTCATTCCGAGGAGCGAAGCGACGAGGAATCTGGGTTCCTGCAGACCGAGCGAAAAACCTAGATCCCTCGCTTCGCTCGGGATGACAACAACTCAGACAGTTGCACACCCTAACCAATTCGCCGTACGCCGGTTCCCTGCGCGGCACCGGCCATTGCCTTGGCGTAGGTCGTCAGCGCGATCAGCGGGAAATATTGCCGGTACAACGTGTAAACCAGATAAAACACGCGCGGAAATCCCGTACCCGTGGTCTGCGGCTCATCCCAGGCGCCGCTTTTCTTTTGCGTCCGCAGCAAATAGGCAATTCCCCGCGCCACCGAATCGCTGCGCGTATCGTTCGCCGCCAGCAACCCCATCACTCCCCAGGCGGTCTGCGAGGGGGTGCTTGGACCCACGCCACGCGTGTTCGGATCGTCGTATGAACCGCAAGTCTCGCCCCAGCCGCCATCGGGATTCTGCACCATGCGCAGCCACTCCGCACCCTGCTGTACATACGGCTCGTGATGGTCGATGCCGATCGCTTCCAGCCCGCGCAGCACCTGCATGGTGCCATAAATGTAATTCACGCCCCAGCGCCCGAACCACGAGCCATCCGGTTCCTGCTCTTCGCGAATGAACTTGAGCGCCTTCTTCACCCGCGGATCATTCTGGCCGTATCCGTACGAGGCCAGCATTTCCAAAATCCTTCCGGTGATGTCAACCGTCGGCGGGTCGAGCATGGCGTTGTGGTCAGCAAACGGAATGTACTGAAACACCATGCGAGTGTTGTCCTTGTCGAACGACCCCCACCCACCGTTCTTACATTGCATGGAGAAAATCCAATCAATGGCCCTCTGCACCGACTCCCGCTGATAGCGCCCATTGGGGTGGTCCACTTGAGCCAGAGCCAGGCAAACCATGGCGCTGTCGTCCACGTCCGGATAAAACTCGTTGTTAAACTCGAAGTACCAGCCGCCAGGTTGCCCCGCTTTGTTCTTCACCTTCCAATCGCCGACGGTGCGAACCTGCTTCTGCAGAATCCAGTCGGCGCACTTGATCATCCGCGGATCATTGGCCGGGACGCCCGCTTCGCCCATTGCGAACAGGGCATACGCCGTGTCCCAAACCGGAGACATGCAGGGCTGCATCCGGAAAGTATCGCCTTCTTCGATTCCGAGCTTCTCGAGTTCATCCATGGCGCGGATGAATTGCGGATCATCGAATGAGTAGCCCAGGCAGCGCAGCGCGATAATCGCGTTCAGCATCGAAGGATAGATCGCGCCCAAACCATCGCTCATTTCGAAGCGTTCCAGCATCCATTGTTCCGCCCGCTTCAGCGCCAGCCAGCGCAGTGGGCGGACGTGTACCATCTCAAACCAGTGCGTCAGACGGTCGAAAACCAGAAAGAAATTGCGCCACGAGATGAGCTTATCGCTCCAGTGCAGGCGCATGCGCGACTTATCGCGCCCGCCGACGAACAGTTCGTCGACGCCTTGTTCATCAGGAATTTTCTTCAGCGGTTTCTTCGCGTAGCAGATCGACAGCGGCACCAGAATCGCCCGCGACCACGAAGAAATTTCGTAGATGTTGAACCAGAACCACTTGGGAAACAGCACGATCTCGGGCGGAATCGCCGGCACTGCGTCGTAATCGTACTGCCCCAGAAAACACAAATAAATCTTGGTGAAAGTATTGACCTTGGTGACCCCTCCCATCTCCAGGATTCGCTTGCGCGCCCGCACCAACGCCGGGTGTTCAGGGCTATAGCCGGTCAGCTTCAGCGCAAAGTAAGCTTTTACGCTCGCAGAAATGTTGGAGGGCGCGTCGACGTAAATTCCCCAGCCACCGTCTTCGTTTTGATGCTGGAGGATCCAGTTGCAGCATTTCTGGAAACGCTCGGGATTGCCTGTGCCGAGCAGCGTATGCAGCAGAATGTAGTCGGACTCCAGCGTGGTGTCAGCGACTAACTCGCCGCACCAGTAGCCTTCCTTGTGCTGCTGGGAGAAAAGGAATTTACGCGCGCCGTCGACGGCAGCGGCGACCCGGCCGGCCAGGTCGTCTATTTTTCCGAAGCGCAACTCCGGCGCGCTCGAGGCCGAAAACGAGGAGGGAGTCTCGTCCATATTGAATTCTCTACTCCGCACTGACTGCGCTGGGGGCGCTGGCAATCGCTTCCACAATTTCGGGAGGCAAGCCAAAGCGCACGTTCTCGGGCATTACTTCCACTTCGTGCACATTGCCAAAACCTTTGCTGCCCAGGAATTTCACCACTTCTTCCACCAGGCATTCCGGGGCCGAGGCACCTGCGGTCAAGGCAATGGTCTTTACGCCTTCCAGCCACTCCGGTCGAATATTCAGGAAGCTATCGATGAGATGCGAACTGGTGCCCAGGTTACGCGCCACTTCCACCAACCGATTGGAATTAGAGCTGTTGTCCGAACCCACCACCAGCAGCAGATCCGCATCCGAGGCCACGTGCTTCACCGCGACCTGCCGGTTCTCGGTCGCATAGCAAATGTCCTGCGCCGCCGGCCCTTTGATATTCGGGAATTTCTCGCGCAGCGCGGCAATAATGTCTTTGGTCTCGTCGAGACTCAGCGTGGTCTGGGTCAGATAAGCCACGCGGTCGGGATCCGGCACGGTCAGTGACTTCACTTGCTCCGGCGAGCCCACGACCTGAGTCACGACCGGAGCCTCACCGAGCGTACCAATCACTTCATCGTGATCGTGGTGGCCAATAAGAATGAGCGAATAGCCTTCTTTGGCAAACTTGACTGCCTCGACGTGAACCTTCGTGACCAGCGGACAGGTCGCATCAATCACCCGCAGATTGCGTGCCTGGCTGGCCTCGCGCACCTCCGGCGAAACTCCGTGCGCGCTGTAAATCACGCGTTCGCCATGCGGAACTTCGTCCACGTTGTCCACGAAAATCGCGCCCTTGCCTTGCAACTCCTCGACCACAAAGCGGTTGTGTACGATTTCCTTGCGGACGTAAATTGGCGGCCCAAAAGCCTCCAGGGCAATCCGGACGATATCAATCGCCCGCACCACCCCCGCGCAGAACCCCCGAGGCTTCAATAAAAGCAGCGTCTTGCCATTGCTATTAGGCACAATAAGGTTCCTGTAAGGGTACACTTCCCCACTATGGTTTTATCTATTTAAGCTACCTGAAAGAACCAATTTGGTCAACGTA
>Ga0116223_10001992_pt1 | contig 19841 bp, 17 predicted proteins | sample Sb_taG_3_FD_90092 | JGI IMG/M metagenome (GOLD analysis project Ga0116223, IMG submission 90092) | Peat soil microbial communities from Weissenstadt, Germany - Sb_50d_a_PC metaG | ecosystem: Environmental > Terrestrial > Soil > Wetlands > Peat | place: Germany: Weissenstadt | collected 2010-09-21 | reverse complement strand
CCGCGGCAATCCCGCCCGATCCGTCTGCTGCCTAATGACCCTCGACGATTTCAACCCCGTCGCCGGACTCGCTACGCTCTGGACGCGCGACCAGCTCACCCCGGAAAATCTCGAATGGCTTCGCTCGCTGCCGCAGGGTCCCGTCCATATCGACGAACTTCCCGGCATCCAGTTCGTCCACGGCTCCTCGCTCGACGAAGATGAATACACGGTCAGCGCCAGCGACGCCATCGCACCACTCATCACCAACCCCGCCCCCATCACGTTCTTCGGACACACTCACCTGCAGGGCGGCTTCGTGCTCTCGGGCGCGGTCAGCGAGGCCTACCGCCCCGGTTATCGCACCGTAGGCCAGCCCGAGACCTCCGACTGGCCGCTCCGCAAAAATCGCCGCTATCTCATCAATCCCGGCTCCGTCGGCCAGCCCCGCGATGGCGACTGGCGCGCGGCCTTCGCCCTGTTCGATTCCGACTCCTGGATCGTGACTTTCCATCGCGTGCCCTACAACCTCCGAATAGCCCAGGAAAAGATCATCGCCGCCAACCTGCCGTCGCGCCTAGCCACCAGGCTCGCCGCAGGGAGATAGGACAAAGTTGTTTTGGCAAGGAGAGTGACGGACGGTGGACAAATGATGAGCCTGCCTGACAACCGGGCGAAAGTCGCGACCGCGAGAGTGGCGTTGCTCTTTTGCATTTTTTTTCTGATTGCGTGCGGCCTGGGCTACCCGGTCCTCAACCGATTCGACCCGCGCCAGACGCCGGGGCTCTCCGACGTAAAAAACTATGCATCGCTCGTGACCGGAACGGCTATGGTTGACGCCGGAGACATGCGCTTCCGCCGCTTCCGCGTGCTGGTCCCGTGGCTCGCCAGGCCTTTCTACTGGCTCGCGCGTGGACGATTCGGAACCTGGGATCCGGTGATGTTCGGACTTCTCGTTGCCGACTCTCTGTTCGTTGCCGGAACCGCCGTGCTCATTGTCATTCTTGGGAACCGGCAGCTGGGTAGTTCCGCAGCAGGCCTGGTGGGTGCATTGCTCTATCTGGTCAACTTCGCCGTCCCGAATCTTCGCCTGGTTGGGCTGGTGGACGCCGGTGAAGGCTTCTTCCTGCTGGCACTTCTCTGGAGTTTGTCGGAGTTTGAACTGTGGGTCTTGCCCGTGATCGCCGTGCTGGGAGCACTGACGAAAGAATCGTTCATCCCCTTCAGCATCGTGTTCATGTCAGCGTGGTGGGTTTCAACCCGGCCCGACCGAAATGACAATCGAAAACATTTCCCGGACGCAGCCTGGATCCTGGTCAGTTGGGTGCTAAGTTTTGCCGCAATGATCGGCCTGCAATGGTCGATCACCGGAAGGTATGTAAGTCCGCTGCAGTTTGGTTTCGCTCTTCATCGCGGCGGCGGCTACCACTTCGCAGTTTCCCTGCATGATCGAAATCTCTGGTACATCTTTTTGTGGCTATTGCCCACCGCAATCCCGAACCTGAAGCGCTTTCCAAAATCGTGGCTCATTCCAGTCGGCGCGACCTGCGCCATGGCATTTGTGCTGGATGCGTATTTTGGGGGAGCGCCGGCAGCCGGGTCGGCTTGGGGCCGAGCGCTCTTCAGCATCGCCGGTCCGGTGCTCAGCCTGTCGTCCGCCTTACTCCTGCTGCGGATGCCGGCCGAATCCGCTTTCCGATCATAGTTTTTCCGATCATAGTTCGTGATTGCCTACGATAGCGGCGCAAATGCCTCCGAGACGAGGCGCCCGCAGTCCGTCGCTGCGGCTTTGAAAATATTTTTGTTCCGCTGCCTCCGAGCTCAAGAACGAGATTGCCGAAAACCCCAGCGCGCGAAGATCACTCAGGAGCGCCTGAGGGTCGAAGTGCGTCTGCCAAGGTTCACCCAAGGAGCCCGCCCTGTTCGCTAAAGCTGCGCGGTGTTCGGCATCAATGCCGGAGAGCGAGGATTCCGGCAGGGAAAAACTAAAAACAATCTCGCTGCTCGCGGGGGAAGCCGCGACCATCTGGAAGACTGCGCCCGCCGCTTCCCGAGTCAGGTAAAGCAACACGCCAAGGCAGGAAAAGAAAGCGGGCTCGGAGAAGTTGAGAGTGCTGGTTTGTAACCCTTCGCGCAACGAGACCAATTCGAAATCAATGGCCACGAATTCCAGATTCGCAGGAATGGGAATACCAGCCGACTGTAATCTCTGGCGCTTGTCCTCTTGTGTGGCTCGATGATCGACTTCGTAAATACGCAAGCTGCGCGCCCAGCCGGGCTGGCGATACGCAAATGTATCGAACCCCGCACCGAGGATCACGCACTGACGCACGCCCCGTTCTACTGCCTGGGCCATGCGTTCTTCCGCATAGCGGCTTCGCAGAACCACGTGGGAGCGCAATCCTCTAGCCAAGGGATCGTGAGTGCGCGCAGGATTCGATTGAATCTGCTGGAGCGCATCCGCGTCCAGCAAGCGGGCGGCTATCGGATCGTCAAGTATCTTGGGTTCGCCGTCCATAAGTTGGTGAACTGCTCGAGATGCGACGACACTAAGAGCAGTCCGGCTGGGGTTACGTTGTGGTCCGGCATGGTTTGAGTTTATGGGCAACGCGCGTCACTTTCAATACTTCCACTAACTTCCACTCTATACTTCCGCCGACTCCCGTTCCTGGCGCGCGTTCCACAGCGGCGCAAGAATACTCGATTTCAGAACTTCCGACTCGGCCCTCACCCAGTCTTCCAGCTCTTGTCCTTCGACCTGTCCGCGCTCATCGTAAAGCTGGCGCGCGCGCAGCCGTATTTTTCTCTCCAGCAATTCCATCATCAGTTTCTGCCGTTCGCGAGTTCTGGTTACGCTGTCCACTGCTAACACCCCACAATTCATTAGTCTACAAATATTGTAAGCGGCGAACTGTTAAAGGGTCATGAAGAGGGAGGTTACTAAAGGGACGTTACATTGGCCGTGTCTTGCCCTGCCGCTGATTCCATGTGCTCTCCACAATTGTGCAAACAATTGCCCCTACCCCCCGCCAAGCCCCGTAAGCCGCCATTTCACACCGGCAAAGTTTGGTACCGGGCTTGCTCTTATTCTGTTTGGAGGAGCCCACATCCGCAGCCTCGACCGCGGATGATCCCTCGCTTTCTCCGCAATCGGGAGATACTGCGATGAAAAAAATACTGTTCGTACTCTGCCTGCTTTCCACCGCCGCGGCATTTGCGCAGAATAACATCGGCGCGAACAGTCTCAGCAATCAAACACAGGTCTACCAGTTTCAGAGTCATACGGAACACGCAGGTTATGTGCCCATGTCTCAGGAACGGAGCGTCCTCGCCGCCACGAGTTACACTTCCGCCCAGGGAGAGCGGCGGGCTTCGGATTTCCCGCAGGCAGAGACCGTTTCTCTCGGCGCCTTTGCCCGCGAATTCAGGCAGCAGCACGCCCACGTGAGAAAAGCCCGCGTCGTGTGGATAAACCAGTAGTGGGTGGCGCGAAGACTATTGTCCGCGTGATCTCGAGCTGCAATCTCAAAGTGAAAAGCCCGCCGTTTTATGCGCGGGCTTGGCGCGACGCCGAAAAACTTCGCGCCCCGCTACCTGCGAAACATCAGTTCCCATCGGACCTTCTGGTAGCGTCCGGCCGGCAGCAAGTCAACCTGCAAACGGATGAGACCGGACGCTTCCGCTAACATCCCGCAGCATTGCACAGCGCCACGATGTTGCCGGATGTGAACCGTGGCCCGTTGAACGTCTTCCCGAAAGTCCCCGTACAGCTTTGACTGTCGTAGCCATGCACCGTCGCATCCACCCAGTCACCGCCCCGGTAGCTCATAACCCACGGCCCGCCGCTCGACCCGTAGGTCATCGAGCAGCCCATGTTCAGCACGTCGTCGCCGCCGCAGGAACTGTCCGGGCTGAAAGTCTCCGCCGTGCACAGCTCAAGCGTCTGCGCGTTCCCCAGGTTCCCGGGATACCCCATCGCATGCAGTTCCTCGTCGCTTCCCCAATCCCACGCTCGGCCCAGCCAGCCCGTGTAGTAGGTGACGCCGTGACCCGCCGAATCGTTTTGCAGGTTGATAAGGCACACATCCGACGGAATGTCGCCGTTATTGACCCAACTGGTCAGGGTGGTGGCAGCGCTCCAGTCGAAGGTGCCGAAGGGCGCGTTCCCGTTGTCATACGCCGGCACGAAACTCCAGCCGCCAATCCAGTTGTTGTTGGTGCGGTCATAGCAGCAATGCCCCGCGGTCACGATCACATTGTTGCCGCTGATCACCGAGGCGGTACACGATCCCTCATTGTTAAACAACCGCCCAATGGCTGCCGAAGGGGCGTCCGGGTTAACGCTCGGACAACTCTCGCAGTACTGCGTGAACACGTCCGGCGACCCGGCCGTGAGCACCAGTTTCCCGTTCAGGTCCTCCCGTAGCATACCCATCGTGTGGCGGGTAGCGGGTTCGCTGATGCGTTTCCAATCTTCCGGATGCAGTCTCTGCGCCTCCCGCTTCGCGTTCGGGTTCCGAGGCCCACCCTTGGCAGACTTCGGCTCCCTCTTCTTAGCCAACTCTTCTTCCTCTTTGCTCACTTTTGCCCGCGGCGTGGGTTTCCCGATAGTCGCGTTCCAATCCAGCGGTTTCGCCTGCAGACGTCCTTCACGCGTCTTGAACTTCTGGGCGTCTTTGTCGGCTTGCGCCTTCACCGATTCCCGGCGCAAGGAGGTTGTCACCCCTGGGTTCTTTTCTGATTCCTGGGCAAGGCCATAGACCGTGGTCAGCGCTCCCACAGCGACCACCAGCCACCACTCGAACCAGCGTCTGCAGCTATGCAACTTGATCTTGTTTTCGAAAGCCATTGTGAACTCCTTTTCTTGGATGCATTCGGCACGCCCTGAGGCGCTGCGGCGGCGTTTCGGTGCATTGGCCGGAGGCAGGCCCTGCAGCATTCCTCATCCCATCCGTAAGCATAGTGATATCCGGGCAGTTTTCGTTACAGGCTGCGCGCCCGCATGGAGCGGGGAGCTTGAAATGTGGAAACTTGAAATAGATTCCGCCCCTCACAAACGATTGCACTCCGATCCTCTCAAGAAAAAGTAAAGCCACAAAATGCTAACCTATGAGAAATTCAATGACCGTCCTGGAATTCACCGCCGTCGTCGCGATCGTCTCCTTCGTCGCGGGACTTCTCGGATCGCTCACCGGCCTCGGTGGTGGCGTCGTGCTCGTGCCCTTGCTCACCATCCTCTTCCACGTGGATATCCGCTACGCCATCGGAGCCTCGCTCGTCTCCGTGATCGCGACATCCTCCGGCGCCGCCGCTTCGTATGTGAAAGAAGGATTCTCCAACATTCGCATCGGCATGTTCTTGGAAATCGCGACCACCTTCGGCGCGTTGCTCGGAGCCTTCCTGGCCACCCGCATCCCGACCAGCATCCTGGCCATCATCTTCGGCGCCGTCCTGCTCTACTCAGCGTATCTTTCCCGCAAGCCGCGCCCGTTGGACCAGCGCAGCCTGCCACCAGATCCGCTCGCCACCCGTCTGCGGATGAACGGCAGTTTCCCCGACCTGGAAGGCCCGCGCAGTTACAACGTCCAGCACGTCCCCACCGGCTTCAGCCTCATGTTCGGCGCCGGCGCGCTCTCCGGATTGCTCGGCATCGGCTCCGGAGCCGTCAAAGTGCTGGCCATGGATCAGGCCATGCGGATTCCCTTCAAAGTTTCCACCACCACCAGCAACTTCATGATCGGTGTAACTGCCGCCGCCAGCGCCGGTGTTTACCTCAGCCGCGGATACGTCGATCCCGGCCTCGCTATGCCTGTCATGCTATGGGTCCTGGCCGGCTCCTTGCTCGGTACCCGCATCCTGGTCAAAGCTGAAACCAAATCGCTCCGCCTCGTTTTCAGCGTGGTGATTCTCGTTCTAGGCCTGCAAATGCTCTACAAAGGATTCTGGGGAAAAATCTGATGCCCACTGCCCAAGCACCCGCTCCACAGCCGCACCAGCCGCAACCGTGGGACGATCACCGCATCGAAGTCATCCTCGGCAACCTGCTTCGCTCCGGAGTCCTGCTCTCGGCCGCCGTCGTTCTCTGGGGAGCGTGTGTCTACCTTTCCCGTCATGCGCACGAGCCCGCCGATTACCGCATCTTTCGCGGCGAGCCTTCCGAATTCCGCACCATCCCCGGAGTCATCCACAGCGTCATCAACGGCCGAGGCCGAGGCTTAATTCAACTCGGATTGCTGCTCCTCATCGCCACCCCCATCGCCCGGGTAGCCTTCTCCATCGTGGGATTCGCCATCGAACGCGATCGCATGTACGTAGCCTTCACCCTGATCGTGCTCGCCATTTTGCTCTACAGCCTCCTCGGCTCCGGCTTGGGCGTGTAAGTCCGCGCCGTTGGCCCAAGTCCTCTCGGTGGGGAGGACGACTTCTCCTCTGGGTACCCAATTGCGGCACCCACCCATGGTGTGACATCGGCAAGGCGGAGGAGTCCTCACGTGAGAATCGAGTCGTCGAGTCGCTTGCGGCGGAAATCGGCGACGTGCTGCACGAACGCGATAATCAGCGGATGCGGGTTGTCCTCGCGCGACGAAAGTTGCGGTTGGAACAACGTTGCGATGTAAAACAAGTGTGCGGGAGATTCGATGGCCCGGCATTCCTCCTTGGAGCCGCGGGCCACGACCGGGAATCCCGCTTCCATAGCCATCCATTCGAACTCAGGGTTCAGTTCATAGTTGCAGAAGAATTCTTCCTCGATTATTTCCTTTCCATAAAACGCCGCGAGGTAGGAGCCGGGACGGAGGCGGATCTGATTAACTTTTCCGGAGAGCTTAGGCGCGTTCGGGTCGGGGTTAGGAACCGCGCAGGCGACGGGATAGATGACGATGTTCTTGGCGTGCGGATCTTCTTCGGCGGTGGTGGCGTCGTGGACGCCGAGCACGTTGCGAGCGCACTCGATGAGCGCGTACTGAAATCCTGCGCAGGTGCCGAGAAATGGCCGGTCGTGGACGCGGGCGAACTCGATGCCTTTGAGCATGCCGTCGAAACTTTTGTAGGGGCTGCCCGCCGAGGCCCACAGGCCATCGAAGGAATCGAGCGTGGCGGCGGCTCCGGGCTCGAGGAGCGAAGGCGTCGGAAGCCAGGCCGATTCCACTTTGAGTTGGAGCTTCCGGGCCGCGTGCTGGAGCGAATCGTCGGTCGCGTGATGGGAGCGGAATTCGGGATTGAAGTCGCCGAGAATCCCGATCCGGATGGGTTCGGTCACAAGGGACATTCTAAATTAGCGGTTCACACCTGGCGTTGAGCAGTTAGCTACTGGCTTGTGATCACGCCGTTTCGTTTTGACTTGTCGTCTTAACTCCCTGGCTGCTTGCCCTTCTTGTTTCTTCGTTTTCGTGATGGATTTTCGCGAAAAGAATTGGGGGCGAGCGATGCTCGCCCCCGGGTGGCGTTAGGCTGCGGTTCTTTTGGATCTGCCAGTCCGCGCGGATGTGGTTGCCTGTGCAGCAGGCGTTCCGGTAAGCGCTGCCTCTAACGGGACTCCATCCGGACTGCCAAGTCCGGTGCATGGATCCCATCCCGCGGCCGCGCTAAAGGCGCCGTTGTTGCCTTGAGTTATGTCGTGAAATCCCGAGGCTTCGACGGCTTGCGCGTAGATTAACGGGTTCAGGAAACCGATCGGTTTCCCGATCTGTTGATTGATTCGCGCTACCAGCGCGGCCCATAAAGGAGCTACCGCACTGGTGCCACCAACGACTTCGTTCTCGCCATCGACGAGAATGTTATAGCCGGTGTTGGGGTCGGCATCGCCGGAGACGTCCGGTACGCCTCGTCCGCCACCCTGAACTGTGGGTGCCGGGACATCGAAGCCGTTTTGCCAAGTTGGAAGCGGGAAAACATTGCTCACCCCGCCGCCAGTCGCTCCTCCATTCGGTTGGTCGTTCCAGACTGTTTCGTTGACAATTTGTTCGTTCGAAGCTTGCAGTGTGGTGCCACCGCAGCCAAGTGCGAACGAACTGGAAGCCGGGAAATCAACGTGGTTGTTGCCGTCGTTGACTCCGTCCGAAGAACCATTGTCACCGGAGGCGACGCAGACGGTTACACCCATGGCCGCGGCCGCTTGAAAGGCCTCGTCGAAGTTGGTGAGGGCCTGAGATGTCCATTGCGACTCGGCAGCGCCCCAGCTTATCGAAATGACCGAGGGCTGATTGGTGCTGTCGTGTACGGCGGTGGTGATGGCGTCAAGAAAACCCTGATCTGTGTTCGGGGCAAAATAGACGACGATCTTCGCCGCCGGAGCAATCGCGCCGGCCACTTCAATGTCGAGCATCACCTCGCCGTCCGCGCTGTCCGGAGTGGTGGGGCTATTGGTGCCTCCATCGACGGACACGGAGATGACTTGCGGCTCGTTGATATTGAGTGAGCTGAAATAGTTGCTCAGGTCATCCAGCTGAAAGCCTCCTCCTAACTCAATGATCCCGATACACTGGCCCGTTCCGTCGCCGGCCGGACAGTCATAGATTTGCGCCACTTCATTGGGATCATGCGAGGCGGTGGCGCTGTGAGCCTTAATTCCGGTAGTCGGCGGCAAGCGTCTGAAATGCGGCTCTGCCTGAGGCCGGTTGTCGAGACCAAACACTCCGGTGATGATGTCCGCATAGTCGGCCGGCACGCTGATGGCGCCGACACGGCCGCGGAAATTTCCCTTCGGGTGGCTGTACTCTTTGAGTTCCACGTTGAAGGCTTTTTGGAGATTGCTTACGGTTCCTGACAGCATTACGGTCCGGCGCGCAAGTTCGGTGCCGGTTTCGTGCACCTTGAGGCCGAATTCCTGGGCGAACTTCTTGATTTTCTCGAGATCGGCAGGATCGGCGCCGTGGGTATTCCCGAACTCGGCGCGCGACATGTGCTTGAAACCGGGTTTTTCGAGGGCACTTCTTAATTCTTTATGCTTCGCCTCCGATTTCGGGCGAAGTCGTATGGAGACTTCAATAGTTTGGTCCGGATGCGAATTGTGGATCAAGCGGGCACCACGGACGGGCTGGCGTTCAGTGCCTGAAAGGATGTTGAATTTTCGAGTGGAAGTCACAGATGCTCCTTCGTTCGGGGGAACAGAGCGGCCAGGAACTGATCGCGACAGGAAGTCGCACGGATAGGGAAGTTCAGGGGTCGTCCCGCCGCTCAGATGGGACCCGAAACTCGATCAGCATATCAGAAGGATGAGAGTTATCAATGCAGAATCGGGCAAATAACTCGGAATGGCGGGTGCGATCTTTCCCGATTTGGAACTATCGGGCGCCCCCTTGGTCGAATGCAAGATGATGCCAGCTTTCTCCAACAACCGTCGCGAAGACTGGGAGCGAGCCGATCGCATGACTTTAGTAATCGCGGAGCGGGGGAACCGCGTTGCTGGTGCGGAGGGTGAATCCTAGAATCAAGGCGGGACTCTCTGTCCTAAGACCGCCCATGCCGGAAAATCCTAATCGTGCCGAGGTAGCCCGCCGCGTAGAAAAGGCGGAGAAGCTCTTACAGAAGGGGAAAACGGCCGACGCGCTGGCGGAATACCTGCAAATCCTGGAAACCGATCCGCAAAACGACAATGTGCGGCAGATGGCGGCGGACCTGTGTCTCTCTTTAAATAGGGGGGCGCAGGCGGTGCGGCTGCTGGGAGAGTTGTTTGAGCGGCAGGTGGCGGCGACGGATGCGACGCGAGCGAGCCTAACCTATAAGAAGCTGGCGCGGTATGCCAACCCGACATGGGAACAGAAAGTGCACTTTGGACAACTGCTGGAGCATTCGAACAAAAAGCTGGCGATCGGGACGTATGAAAATGCGCTGGAGGATTTGCAGCGGCAGGGACGAAAAGAAGAGGGGTTGCTGGTTTTGCGGCAGATTGTGAGCCTGGAACCAACGCAGCAAAACCATTTGCGGGTGGCGGAATTGGCGGCGGTACTGGGCGAGCACGTGTTGGCCTCGCAGTCATTCTTGCAATTGGCGGAACTGATGGAAATCGCGGGTGGAAACGCCAGCCCCTGGTTCGAGCGGGCCTACACGGAGAATCCGACGGATTCGAAAATCGCGTTGGCCTATGGCAAGAGCCTGCTGTCGCGGGGCGAGGCGGGGGCAGCGATTTTTATTTTCGAGCCGCTGGTGCATTCCGGAGATGCATCGCTGGAGCTGCGCGACCTGTATGCGCAGGCGCTGCTGGCCGCGGACCGGTGCCTGGATGGCGAGCCGCTGATCTGGCAGATGTTCGAGCAGAACCCGGCGCGCATGCACCAGGTGGTCAGCCTGATCGGAAAGATGATCGATTCCGAACTGGATGCGGAGGCGGTGGCGCTGGCGCGGAAGCTGGAAGCTTTCCAGCGGCGGCGTGGGGAACGACGATCGTTCATCACGACCATGCAGGAACTATTGGCATCGCACCGTCCGTCGGCGGAAATGCTGGAGTTTCTGGCGGAGCTGTTCAATGCGTCGAACCGTGAAACCGACTACGCGCAGGCGCTGCTGAAGCTGTTTGATCTGTATTGCGCGAAGCACGATTACCAGAAAGCGGGCGAGTGTCTGGACCGGGCGGCGGAAGTGGACCCGTACGAGCCGGGACATCAGAGACGGCTGGAGGCGCTGCGGGGCAAGATCGACGACCAGCGCTTCAAGGTGATCGCCTCGCGGTTCACACCGGTGAAGAAAGAAGAGCAGGAAGTTAAGGTCCAGGAACCGACGTTGGGAGCGGCCGCGCTGCAGGATCTGATGCTGCAAGCCGAGATCCTGGTGCAGTACGGGATGCGCTCGAAGGCCATGGAGCGTTTGCAGCGCATTCAGGAACTGTTTCCGCGGGAGGAAGAGCGCAACCAGGAGCTGCAGAAGTTATACATTGCGGCCGGCATCGAACCGCAGTATGCAAAGTCAACGCCGCCGCCCGCGCCGGCCGCGACCTCTGCGCCGAGTGGCGATCAGGTAGCACCGGCGCTGGCCGCTGCGACGTCAACTGCGGCGGCGGCGAGCGAGGCGGCTGACGTCAGCAGTCTGGCGAAAGTGGCTGAAATCACGCGCAAGCTCTACCACCAGGGAAACGCGGAAGGAGTTTTGAAAACGGCGGCCAACGAAATCGGCGCGAACTGGCGGACGGCGCGTTGCATTGCGGCCTTGCGCAAACCGGGTCTGCCGCCCTCGAGCGTGCAGGAATATCACATGGAGGGGCTGATTCCGGCGAGTTCGGCGGCGCTGGTGAGCCTGGTGGAAACGCTGCAGGATCTGGCGGTGGCGCGAGGCACGGTGACGATCGGCGATGCGAAAAACGCTCCGGAGTTAATGGACGTGCGCAGCGCGGTCGAAGAGTTGCAGATCGAATCGCTGCTGGCTCTGCCGTTGACCGAGGGCAATAACAATGACAATAACAAAGACCAGATCGGAGTGCTCGTCCTGACCCAGAACACCGGCCGGGTGTGGCAGCCTACGGAGGTGCTGGTGATCCGGACGTTGAGCGACCAGGTGTTGATCGCGCTCAACAACGCCGGGCTGCGGCGGCTGGTGAAAAATCTTTCCGTGACGGACGAGAAATCGGGGCTGCTGAAGCGGGCTTCGTATCTGGATCTTCTGCAGGCGGAAACCCGGCGCGGGTTGCAGCAGGGGACGGCGGTGACGGTGTTGCTGATGCAGTTTGGACGGCGGAGCGCGCTGATCAAGGAGTATGGCGAGCAGGCGGTGACGGCGGTGATGGAGCAGATCGGGCAGCTGTTTTCGGCGAACATCCGGACCAACGATTTGGCGTTCCGCTATGAAGCGACGACGGTCGCGCTGGTGCTCGGCGACACGGGCGAAAAAGAAGCGCTGCTGGCGGTGGAGAAATTGCGGCGGCTGCTGGCGGAAGTACGTTTCCCGGGTAAGGACAAGGCAGTCGAGTTCAGCGCCGGGCTGGCGCAGGCGGTGATGCGGCAGCATTTCGATCCGGTGGACATTGTGACCGAAGTGGCCAACCGCGCCGATCACGCGCTGGAGCAGGCGGTGACGCACGGCGCGGGGAAGATTGTGAGTCAGGCGCCGCAGTTCGCCGCGTCCGCGGCGGTGGCGTAGCTTTTCACCGCCGAGACGCCGAGAACGCCGATAGAATCTGGAACTTCAACCGCAGAGAGCGCTGAGTGCGCGGAGTGGAACAACCCTTCCTATCCCCACCGTAATCCACAGAATCGTCGGCGTCACTAGCGCGACCCAGATCCGGATAAATGTCCACCATGCCCACTCCGGCACCTGCACGGAGCCATAAAATAGAATATGCCAAGAAACGATACAGAAACAGCGCGTTCCGTCTGATACGAGCAACTGGCTCACGCCGGAGGTTATGGAGAGAACAGCGCCTGAAAGGGAGGTCGTAATGATCGCTGCCTTCGTCAGCGCGTTCGTGCCCCAGCCGCACGTTTCCTTGCTGAATTCTACGTGCCTCTGTGTCTCCGCGGTGAAACGGTTTCCGATGTACGTGGGGCTTGCGCGGCTTCCCTACTTCCCCGCCAGTTTCTTCGCAATCTCTTCCACGATCTTCGGGCGAAGATCGGCCATTACGCTGTCCACGATGCGGGCAATCGTGCTGGCGTCCGTTGCAAACGCAGACGCAGACGACGAACCCTCTGCCGCCGCCGCTGCTGCTGCCATGGCCTTTGGAGCCTCTTCGGCTGCGTGTTCCGCCTGTTTTGCCGCTTCCACCACGTCACTGTTCGCGGCGGCGCTGGTGGGCGCGGTGCGGATCTGATGCCAGTTCGATTTCCCCGATTTCGCTTTCACGGCCTTGCCCATCGATTCCCGACCCCCAACATCTGAACTCGAATCCTGATTCTCTTCCGCCACCGCAGTCGCCGTCCCGCTGACGGGCTCCCTATTCTGTTCCCCCGTAACCTCGATCTCGTCCTTGCCCACCGCATCCGCGAAGGTCGCTGCCGCGACCTCTTGCGCAGGTGCTTCCTCCGCAACTTCCGCCGGGGAATCTTTCTGCTCCGCTTCGATCTTCTCTGGTTCGATCTCTTGTTCGATCTCTGATGCGATCTTCTCTGGTGCGATCCCGTCCAACAAGGGACTCGCAGCGTTCGAAGCCGCCGCCATCACTTCTGCCGGTGCTTCCACGGCCGATGCTTCTGCGGCCCTGCGCTCTGAAGAATGCTCGGGCCCTCGTTCTGCCCAACTGGTCGAAGTGGCCGCCAACCCTGCTTCCGCCAGTCTGTTCTCAACCGCAGCCGCAATCGCTGAAACTCTGGGGATCCGTACCGGTTCAATTTCGCCGCCGGGCGCTGCGGCGGGCATTGCGGCGAAAGTGCGGAACATTTCCGCTTCCAGCGAAATTGCCGCTTCCTCCGGACTCAACGCCACTGGCTCCGCTACCCACCTCGGACGGGATGCCGCAATGTGTGCCGCTTCTTCCGCCAGCAACTGGCCGGCTGCCACCAAGGTTCCGTGCGACGGAGCCGTCAAGACATCCGCGTAACCAGTAGCGGGCGTCAGCAAGCGCAACGCTTCGGCCAGCTCCGCATCGCTCGGCACCGGCTCCTCCGCCTCCGTCGTCTCTGGCACGCTCGCCGCAACCGGGACCGGTTGCTTAATCTTCTCCGCCTTCAACTCCCCGCCGTTCAACTCTTCGGCCTTCGATTCTTCGGGCTTGGATTCCAGGCCCTTCGCATCATCTGCTTCCGCCAGCGTGCTCGCCCCGGCCGCCTCGCTATTGGCGACGGCTTCGGCCGGCTTCGCTTCAATCTTTTGTTCGGCCTTGTCTTCTGCCGCCTTTTCTTCCGCGGCCTGACCAATCGCGCTCGCAGCCCAAGCGAACATCGGCTCGTCGGTTCTGTCCACGGGCGCGGGTTCCTGCACAAGGTAGGCAGTATTCACCACGACAGCGACCACTCCAGCCGCCGTTTCGGGATCTTGGCTTTCGGGATGCTGGGTTTCTGGACGCTCGGTTTCTTGCTGATGTATCTCGACCGCAGCCGAATCGGCAACTACCGCAGCGCCTTCGCTCGCCGGCTCCACGCGCTCGACCGGAATTTCGACTTCACTCTTTCCTTCGACGGCTGACGCCGGGGCCTCAACGGCTGCCTCCGCGGGCGCAACGACCGGCGCCGGATTTTCAACTTCTTTCTTCGATTCCGCCGCCGCGGCAGGATCTTCCACTTCAGTCTTTGCCACCGCCAACGCCGCCCCCGGAGCCTCAACCGGGCCCATCTTTTCCGCCAGCGGCGCAATATTCTCAGCCGCCGGAATCGGTCCATCGAGTTTTGCGGCCAACGCACTGAGTGCGTCCAACTCTTCCGGCGTGATGTCGCGCGGAATATCCGGGACCAGCCCTGGCTCCTGTCCCGGCGGCGGCGCCGCCTTCACCGTGAACGCCGCGCTCGCGCCCGTCTTTCCCTTCCCCTTCCGGAAATCCCGGAAGGTCGCTCCCGCCGTGACATCTTCTGGTTCTGGTTCTGGTTCTTCTTTCTTGTTCTTCGACGGAAAACCCAGCCGGCTCTTCCATCCGGCATCGGCCTCCGTGTTTCTTTCCGTTTTCCTGCCGCTGCCCTCGCCGCCGAACCTCTCCATGCCCGAAACCGACGCGCTAAAGCGCCCGCCCTCGGATGGCTGTGGCACCATGCGGTCTTCCAGTCGCGTGATCGCAGTCAGCAACTCGCTGGCTTCAAATGGCTTCACGATGTGAGCGTCGGCCCTGACCCGGCGCGCTTCTTCCGCCTTGAAAGGTTCCAGCTTGCCCACCGTCAGCAGCACGGGAATGTGCGCCGTCTCGGCCGAATCCTTCAGCCGTTGGCAGACTTCCAGCCCGCTGTAGCCAGGCATGTACACATCGAGCACGATCAAATCGGGCTTGAGTTCGGTGATTTTCTTCAGGGCGGCAGATCCGTTATTGACCGTGACCACGTCATACCCGGCATCAGCAAGGATCTTTCGCCCCATGTTCTGGGCCGTCACACTGTCATCGGCGAGCAGTATTTTCCGCGCCAAGCGTCATCCTTCGCAAAAAAAGGAGAGATAACGCGAAACTATCCTGTCCCTTAACCTAAGTCAACGATTCCCGCACGGGTAACAGGTTACGACTGTTCCTAGTCTGTTGGGGAGGGGTGGAAGAGGTCAGATTGAGGAAGTGAGAGGCAAGACTTGAAGAGTTGAGGGGCGGATTGCAGAAGTCGGCTGACAAAACCGGTAGAAACCTCTGCAATCTGCCCTCTTAACTCTGACCTCTCTAGAACGGGTTCAGCTTCAACAATCCCCTCTTCTTTTTCTTCTTGCTCGAAGAAATATCCGCCATCTCTTCGGGTTTCGCCGTCGCACTCAAAGAGACGGCGCTCGTTGCTCCACCACTGCTGTCCATTTGATTGCTCTGCTGTAGTGGGGGAAGCGCGTTCGGGTCGGGCTCAACGTTCGGCTTCAGTTCATTCGGATCCGCCACACTTGGCTTCAACTGGGCTGCCGCAGCCGGAGCCGCTGCCGCCGGGACTGCCGCTGCTGCTGTAGCATCCGAACGCGGCGCCTCCTGGTTCGGCGGCACAGCCCCGTTCAAAGTCTCCACCTTCAGTTTGCTGTTCCCGCCGCCCAATGAATTGGTCAGCTCTTTCACCACGCCCGTTGCCGTCACCGGCTCCGGATCCACCATCGTCGGCTCGCCCACGCGTGAGGTCCTGGACACGTCGGGAAACTTCTCGAAGTTCCCCAGCCCCTTCGACAGCATGCCCGTTTGCCGTCGACTCGCCTCTTCCTTCTTGTTATTATCGAGCGCCGCCCGCGTCGGCCGCGGCACCGGTTGATGCAGCCCCTCCAGCCGCGATTTGGCATCCACCGCCCGGCCCATTGCCGGATACCGCTTGATGATCCTCCCGTACGCCTCCGCCGCACCCTTCGTCAGATCCTCGATCATCCTGCTCTTGTTCACTTCGTTCAAGCGCGGATTCTTCCGGACCGCATTGATCTCGCCTTCGTACGATTGCCCCAGTAGATACAGCGCCTCGTCCGCACCGCTATATAACGGATAGCGGTCCACCAGCGTTTTCAGCCGCGCAATCGCCGCCGGATACGCCAGCCGCAGATAATAGAACCGTCCGATCGCGAACTCCCGGTCCGCCAGCACTTCCTGCACTTCCCGCAACCGCTGTTTCGCCTGCGGCACCAGCTTGCTGTCCGGATACTCCAGGATCAGCGACCGGTATTCCTCCTCTGCCCGCATCGCGTGCGTGTAGTCGCGGTCCGGCTTTTCCATCTCCTGATAGTGGATGTTCGCCACCTTCAGCTGCGCCTCGGCCGCCTCCGGCATATTGGGAAAGAATGTGCGGAAATCCTTGTATTCGATCTCGGCCTGCTGCATCGCCGTCGTACCGCCCTCGGCGTACCACGAATCCGCCACCGCCAGCTTCGCCCGCGCGATATACTCCGAATCCGGATACGTGTTGATCAGCGTCTGTAGCGTCATCCGCGCCACGTCGAAGTGGTTGTGCTTCATGGCGTCCATGGCCCGGTCAAACAGCACTTTGTCGGGCTGTTTCGACCCGACGTTGGCCAGCGGATTCACCGATTTCTTGTTCGTGCATGCCACCGTCAACGTCAGCAGCAACGCAAGAAGTACGAAGATAGAATTTCGACGCATAGAAGACCTCAGAATCCGTCACGACGGCTGCTAGCTACTGGCTTCTGGCCACTAGCAACCAAACCTGGCTTGCCAGTGTGTTTGCTAGAAGCTAGCAGCTAGTAGCCATCTCACACTCGCTGCAAACTCGCGCTCCGCGCCGCTTCCAGCAGCGCCTGCGCGTTCAACTTGGCATCGCCCTTGCCGAACACCGCATTCCCCGCCACCAGAATTTCCGCCCCGGCGCGCACCACTTCCGCCACTGTGTCCATTCCGACGCCACCATCTACTTCGATGCGGTATTGGTATCCCCGCGCCGCGCGAATCTCCGCCAACTTCCTCATTTTGTGCAGCGTTGCCGGGATAAACTTCTGCCCCCCAAACCCCGGATTCACGCTCATCACCAGCACATAATCCACAATGTCGAGCACTTCGCCGAGCGTCTCCACCGGCGTCGCCGGATTAATCACCACTCCCGCAAGGCATTCATGCTGCTTAATAAGGTGCAGCGTCCGATTCAAATGCCGGCACGCCTCCTGATGCACCGAAATCCAGTCCGCCCCCGCTTCCGCAAAATCCGCAATGTACTGGTCTGGGTTTTCAATCATCAGATGGCAGTCCAGCGGAAGCCGAGTGGCCCGGCGCAAGGATTTCACCACCGGGGGCCCGATGGTTAGATTGGGCACAAAATGCCCGTCCATGACGTCGACATGAACCACGCTGCCGCCGCCCGCCGTCGCCCGCTCCACCTGGTCCGCCAGGTGGGCGAAATCCGCCGAGAGTATCGAGGGTGCAAGGTCGATCAAAATAGGGTCCAGGGAGTAGGGTCTAACCCTGTGGAAATTCTAGCACGGTGGGGCGGCAGGGGAGGGCGGCGGCACAATCGAAGTTCGGTTAGAGATCGGTTCTGAGTGTAAACGCCTGCTTACATCAACGATCGGTAAACAGCAAGCAACGAAGAAGGACTTTTTCCAGCTATTGCATCTTCGCATACTCCGACTTGGCTTGCCTCAGAACTGGAATGTCGGGGTCGGCGTCTTTCCAGAGGGTGAGGAAACCTTGACACGTCTTACGGTTTGGACTCTTCCAGGAGCACAACGGAGGTCGAGGATTGTACTAGAGAAGTTTGTTCGGATTTCGTAACGGGGACTCGCTGCCACGACCAGCAGAACAGAACGCATATTACCATCCCTCTTTTCGGAGCGATGGATATGTATCAGGAGCACCTGCGACGGCTGGTTGACGTTCTCAGGCGAGCCCTGCGGATGAAGCAGCGGTTAACCCCTGAAGGACTACGCCGACTTGCAGAGGCGATCCCTGATTACGGGCGAATGATAGGGCATGAGAGGTTGTCATGAAAAAGGGACACAATCTCTCGCAGTCCGAAGTGATTGGTGAGATTCCACGGGCCGGCGCCAATGAACTGGCAGCGGTCGAGTTTCTTGAGAAGCAACGTTGGGGCGATACTCCGGCCTGTATCCGCTGCGGCAGCGTGGACGTATACAAGATGGCAGATGCGAAGACTGGCAAGCGCAACGAGCGCTTCCTTTGGCGCTGCCGGGACTGTAAAGGGCAATATACGGTCCGCATCGGCACGGTTTATGAGGAATCCCGCATTGAGCTTCGCCACTGGTGCTATGCGTTCTGGCGGGCTTGCACGTCGAAAGGTGTCGCCGCTCTGGAAATCAAGCGGCGCTGTCAGATCAACCACAAGTCAGCATTGTTCTTAATGGCTAGGATTCGCTTCGCAATGCCGTTTTTCTCCTCACACGTTTCGGTGTTCAACACACTTAAACTGCAAGGTGACTGGCGGGATGCCGTTAAGAAATCACTGCGGACAAAGAAACCAGCGAGTGGCTGCCGTAAAGTAACGGCCCGTTGGGAAGTTTGACGGTGAGCATAGAGATACGGCCTTCCCCTTTGGGGCAGTCCTGTCGCAACGCCAGCTTGCGCTTTCGGTTGCCTGAGGACGCGGTTCTTGACTGGATGAACGACTCATGGCCATAATTGTCGTCCCCTCGCTAATTTAATCCCGACTCCGACACCTGCACCGCGCACCCGCCTGTGCCCGTCGTTCCACAACCCCTATTTTTGAGCCCCGAATAATAGATCTCTGATCCCGCCGGCGTGTCAGCTACGATCCCGCTCGAACCCCCGCTCGCCCACAGAGGCTTGACCGCGGTGCCCGTAGGGAGCGCTCCGCCAGAAGTTGTGGGCACAGAGAAGTTCATCAGACATCCCGTGGTGGTCGGACAGTTCACTGGGCTAGCTTGGTTACTGTGTGATTCCACGCTGAGGAAGATCCAGTCGTTGGTGCCGTCATACACTTCCGTCACAGGAGAGCAGGTGGTGCCGGCGGTAGAAAGGGCCAGTACGCTGGTACCGCTCAGGGCCATGGTATTGGTTGTAATCCCAACCTGATAGAGCGTCGCGTCACCCGCTGTGTTGCCGCAGACATACAGATTGCCGCTCGGGCTGCTGCCGGACGAGGTGAAGTAGAGATTGTCGAAGCTACCCGCGAAAACCGGAACTCCCGTAGTCGAGCCCCCGCCAATCGTCGATTCCGTTCCGCAATCCTGATATGAGAATTCCGTCGAATTGACTGTCGTCGGAAACTGGTACACAGCGCTGTTGCCATTGCCGTCATTCCCTAGAAAGGCGTAGACCATGCCGGCGACGGGATCGACAATCGGACCATCCAGACGCAGAGCAATCCCCATTCCCGAAGTTCCATTTGAACACACGCCGGTAGTGTCCGGACCCAGAGGGCCAGACGACGTCACCGTTCCAATCGTCACGGGATTATGGCCGTTGCTGACCCCGGCGCACGTGGAGGCCGCACACACCGCTGACAGCTTTCCGCCGTTATTGCCTGCGGTGTAGGAAAGTGTCACGAAGACGTTCCCGGACGTCGGATCGTAAACCGGACTGCTCAGCTTTGCCTCGCCCACCTGTACGGGCCAGGGAGCTGTTGTGGTTTCCGCAGGCGTTGTCCCCTCAAACACCCCCGTGAACTGGTGGAGGTAGCCGGCGTCGTCACCGACGTAAAGCGTATCGGACCCGGAGAAGTCATAAAAGGGGGCGGAATACGTATCGGTCGGACTGCCATTTAAGTTGATGGTCGTCATGCACGGCGCAGTGCAGCCTCGGTAGCTACCAATGGTCTCGCTGGTGGGAGTTGTCGGAGCTGTGGCGGATCCGCCGGAGGAAGCCCATGTCAGCAACACGAGTGTCGCAACGCCACCCTGGTCTTGCACGAAAGCCAGTTGCGAACCGTCGG
>Ga0116223_10001989_pt1 | contig 19876 bp, 14 predicted proteins | sample Sb_taG_3_FD_90092 | JGI IMG/M metagenome (GOLD analysis project Ga0116223, IMG submission 90092) | Peat soil microbial communities from Weissenstadt, Germany - Sb_50d_a_PC metaG | ecosystem: Environmental > Terrestrial > Soil > Wetlands > Peat | place: Germany: Weissenstadt | collected 2010-09-21 | reverse complement strand
TCCCCCCTTCCTGTAGCCGCGAACGTGAATTCTCCACGGCACAAGGCCGTGGCATCCCGCACTGTAGCCGCGAACGTGAATTCTCCACGGCACAAGGCCGTGGCATCCCGCACTGTAGCCGCGAACGTGAATTCTCCACGGCACAAGGCCGTGGCATCGCTCCGCTACATCACCTCTTCGTCCAAAAGCGTCTCGCGCACCACTTCCTCGATGGTGGTCTGTCCCTTGAAGATGCCGCGCATGCCGGACTCGCGCAGTGTCGTCATGCCCATCTTCTTGCAAGCGATGCGCAGCTGGTCGGTCGAGGCCCCCGCCGAGATCAGGTCGCGCAGCTCGTCGTTCATGACGATCAGCTCGAACAGGCCCATGCGGCCGCGGTGGCCGGTGTTGTTGCAGCGATCGCAGCCGCGGCCGTAGTAGAACTTGCGGCCCTTGGCGTCGCCCGGCCGCATGTTCAGCTCCATCAGCATGTCGGGGCTGGGGTCGAACTCGGTGCGGCAGTCCTCGCAGATGCGCCGCACCAGCCGCTGCGCCAGGATGCCCTCCAGCGTGGCCGTGATCAGGAACGGCTCCACCCCCATGTCGCGCAAGCGCGTAATCGTGCTCGGCGCGTCGTTGGTGTGCAGCGTGCTGAACACCATGTGCCCGGTCAGCGAAGCCTGAATGGCGATTTGCGCCGTTTCCAGGTCGCGGACCTCGCCCACCAGGATGATGTCGGGATCCTGCCGCAGGATCGACCGCAGCGCCGAGGCGAAGGTCAGGCCGATCTCGTGGTTGATCGGGCACTGCACGATGCCGTCGATGTCGTACTCGACCGGGTCCTCCGTGGTGATGATCTTGTCGCTGATCTCGTTCAGCTCGTTCAGGGCCGAGTAGAGCGTCGTCGTCTTGCCGGCGCCGGTCGGGCCGGTCACCAGCACGATGCCGTTGGGCTTGTGGATGAGGCCGCGAAACAGCTCGAGCAGCTCGGGCTGCATGCCGACCTTGTTCAGGTCCAGCGACACCACGGTGCGGTCCAGCACGCGGATGACGATGCTCTCGCCGAACATGGTCGGCAGGACGCTAACGCGCATGTCCACCGCGTTGCCGCCGACGTTCAACTCGATGCGGCCGTCCTGGGGCAGGCGGCGCTCAGTGATGTCGAGGTTGGACATGACCTTGATGCGGCTGCTGATGGCGTTGGCCAGGTGGCGCGGCGGCGGCACCATCTCGTAGAGGATGCCGTCGCAACGCATGCGGATCTTGTACTCGTCCTCGAACGGCTCGAAATGGATGTCCGACGCCTTGTCCTTGATGCCCATCAGGAAGATCATGTTGATGAGCTTGCGGACGGGCGCCTCGTTGGCCATTTCCAACACGCCGTCGAGGTCGATGCTCATCTCGCGGCCGGCCCCGCCGCGCGCCGCCAGCTTCGGGTCGGTCTCGATCGCCTGCAGCACGTCGAGGATGCTTTCCTCCTTACCGGCGTAAATTTTCTTCAGGTACTCCTCGATGATCTTGGGCGAGGTGAGCTGGGCCACCACCTCGTTGACGCTGAGGAGGTTGCGCAGGTCGTCCACGGCGGTCATGTTGGCCGGGTCGCCGATGCCGATGGTCAGCACCTTGTCCTTGACCGACAGCGGCAGCACCTTGTAGACGCTGGCCATCGTCTCGGGGACGAGCTGCAGGACTTCCGGCGTCGGCTTGATCTCTTCGACGTTGAGGACGCGCAGGCCGTGCTGCTCGGCCAGCGCTTGCAGGAGCTGCTCCTCGGTGATGAGACCGCGGCTGACCGCGACCTGGCCGGTCGGCTGCAGGTTGGTCTTGGCCTCTTCGAGGATCGACCAGAGCTGGTCCTCGTCGATGTAGCCGAGGTCAATAAGGACCTGACCGATGCGGCGTCGGCCGCCGGTGTCGCGTTCTTTCTTGGCGGCGGGGGCCGGCTTCTTCGCCGGGGCCGGTTTGCCCGCGGCGGGGGGGGCCTTGCCGGCCGGGGCCGGCGACTTGGGGCCGGGCGGCGCCGGCTTCGCCCCGGGGGCGGCGGGCTTGGCGCCGGGGAGCCCCGGTCGGATCCCGCTGTTGCCGGCTGGGGCCGGCGGCCTGGCAGCCGCGGCCGGCCTCGGCGGCACCTTGCCGGGGGGGACAGGCTTCTTCTGCGGGGCCGGGGTCGGGTCGTTCGGAGTCGCCATGTCTGTGATCCTGGTGGGGGCCGCTTGCGGCTTCGCAGGGCATGCGAAGCCGCAAGCGGCGAAAAATCAATCCTCGCGACGTTGCCGGCGCTTCTTCATCTTGGCGTCGTAATCGTCCTCGTCTTCCTCGTCCTCATCCTCGTCCTCATCCTCGTCCTCGTCCTCGTCGTACTCTTCATCTTCGAGGACGCCCTTCTCGGCCTGGCTGATCTTGAAGGCGAGTTCGGCCGGCTTGGCGGCGCGCTGCAGCACCTCTTCCTTCTCGACGACACCCTCCTTCCAGAGCTTGAAGAGGCTCTCGTCGAGCAGGAACATGCCGTGCTTGCGGCCGGTCTGGATGCTGGAATCGATGCGGTAGACCTTGTTCTCGCGGATCAGGTTGGCGATGGCCGGCGTGACCACCATCATCTCGTAGGCGGCCACCAGCCCTTCCGGCTTCTTGGGCAAGAGCGCCTGCGACAGCACGCCGATGAGGGCGGTCGAGAGCTGGGTGCGGATCTGGTCCTGCTGGTCCTTGGGAAAGACGTCGATGATACGGTTGATGGTGCTGGCGGCGCCGTTGGTGTGCAGGGTGGCGAAGACGACGTGGCCGGTTTCGGCCGCCTCGATGGCCGCGTGGATCGTGGCCAGGTCGCGCATTTCGCCGACGAGGATGATGTCGGGGTCCATACGCAGGGCCCGGCGGATGCCCTCCTTGAAGTCCGGCACGTCCACGCCGATCTCGCGCTGGTTGACCGTACACTTCTTGTGCTTGTGGTAGTACTCGATCGGGTCCTCCAGCGTGATCATGTGCCGGTCGTAGTTCTGATTCAGGAAGTCCATCATGCTGGCCAGGCTGGTGGTCTTGCCGGAGCCGGTGGGGCCGGTGACCAACAACAGGCCGCGCGGGCGGGTGATCAGCCGGCGGACGGCCTCGGGCATGCCGATCTGTTCAAACGTCAGGAACTGGCTTGGGATGCGCCGCAGCACCATGCCGATGCTGCCCTTCTGCTTGAAGATGGCCACGCGGAAGCGGTAGCCGTCGGTGAACTCGATGGCGAAGTCGGCCCCGCCCACCGACTGCAGCTCCTGCTGGCAGCGGTCGGGGGTGATCGACTTCATGAGTCCCACCGTGTCGTCGTTGTCGAGGACCTTGGTGTCGAGCCGGCGCATGCGGCCGTGGTGCCGGATCACCGGCGGTTGGCCGACGCTGATGTGCAGGTCGCTGGCCTTGAGCTGGATTACGGTGGCCAGCAGCTTGTCAATCTGGACGGTGGTTGCCACGATGCCTCCCGAACACGCTGACCCCGGACGCCTGATAACCTGGACAGTCGCTCAATACCGAGCCGAGTATGGGACATCTCCCGTCACAGCATTATTCCGCGACCCGGGGAGTAAACCAAAAGATGGGACAAAAAAATGGAAATATTGCGCCGCCACAAACGAAGCAGGAAAAAGGGCCCACGTCGGCAAAGGGCGGCGCCGTTGACCCCTGGAGAGGAATGACGGGGCGCCTCGGACGCGGCGGCGCCCATCCTGCCGCTTGCGGCTTCGCGTTCGGAGCATCAGGGTCTGAGGGATGCAGTCTGACCCTGATGCTCCGAACGCTAAGCCGCAAGCGGCAAGCGCCCCCGCGGCGATCAACCGCCGTCGCCGGCGCTGTGGCAGTTGGTGAGCACTTCTTCCAGGGTTGTCAGTCCCTTAAGTGCTTTAATCACACCATCTTCGAGCAGGTTGTGCATACCGAGAACGCGGGCCTGGCGGCGAATCGACTGGGTGGGTTCGCGGGCGAAGGTCATCTCGCGGATGGGCCCGGTCATCTTCATCATCTCGAAGATGCCCTTGCGGCCGCGGTAGCCGGTGTGGTTGCAGTGGTTGCAGCCGCGGCCGCGCATGAAGGTGGCCCCGGCCACCTGCTCTGGTGTCAGCCCAGCGGCCCGGATCTCGTGGGCCGGCGGTTGGTCCGGCTCCTTGCATTTGGGGCAGACAATGCGCACCAATCGCTGGGCCATGATGGCGATGACAGACGACGCCACCAGGAACGGCTGCACGCCGATGTCCACCATGCGTGTAATAGCGCTGGGCGCATCGTTCGTGTGGAGCGTACTGAAAACCAGGTGTCCTGTCAAAGAAGCCTGGATGGCGATCTCGGCCGTCTCCTTGTCGCGGATTTCGCCGACGAGGATGATGTTGGGCGCCTGGCGGAGCATGGCGCGGATGATGCGCTGGAAGTCGAGTCCGATCTGGTGTTTGACCTCCACCTGGTTGACGCCGGGCAGGTAGTATTCGACGGGATCCTCGGCCGTGATGATCTTGCGATCGGGCCGGTTCAGCTCGTTGAGGGCGGCGTAGAGGGTGGTCGTCTTGCCGGAGCCGGTCGGGCCGGTGACGAGGAAGATGCCGTTGGGGCGCTTGATGAGGCCCTGGAAGCGCTGGTAGTCCTCTTCGCTGAAGCCGAGGTCCTTGATGCTGACCGTGATGCTGCCGCGGTCGAGGATGCGCATGACGGCCGACTGACCGTGTGTGCTGGGCAACATGCTGACGCGCAGGTCGTAGTGCCGGCCATTGATCGGCATCTTGATGCGTCCGTCCTGGGGACGGCGCTTCTCGGAGATGTCGATGCTGCCCATGATCTTGAGACGGCTGAGCATGGGGGCCAGGAGGCGGCGCGGCGGACTGTCGCGCTCGACCAGGACGCCGTCGATGCGGTAGCGCACCCGGACGCGGTCGGCGAACGGCTCGATGTGAATGTCGCTGGCGCGCAGGCTGACCGCTTCCGCGATGATGAGGTTGCACAGTTTCACCACCGGCGCGTCGCTCTCCTCCATGCCGACGCCCATCGCCTGCTCCGTTTCGGTGAAGTCGATGGCCGTATCTGTAAATTCGGCCAGCATGGAGTCCACCGACTCGGTTTCGGTCTGACCGTAATGACGGTTGATGGCCTCGATGATCTGTTCGCGGGCGGCGATCACCGGGGCTATATCTTTGTTCAGAATGAACTGAAGTTTCTGGACGGTGTCGAAGTCGGACGGGTCGGCCATGATGATCTTGAGGACGTTGCCTTCCTGGGAGAGGGGAAGGACGACGTTCTCGCGGGCCACCGATTCGGGAACCAACTCGATGACGGAAGCCGGGATGGTCAGATCGGCGGTCAGGTCGAGGAACTGCAGGCCGCCGTGCTCGGCGACGGCGGTGATGACCTGTTCCTGGGTGGCGTAGCCGAGCTTGATGAGGGTGTCCTGCAGCTTGGCGCCGGTCTGCTGCGCCATGCCCCGCGCTTCGGTGAGCTGGTCGGGGCTGAGGATGCCCTTCTGAAGGAGGACGTCGGTAAAGTCGCCTCGCGTCTTGGCCATGAGGACGGTCTCCGGAGCGAGAGGTACGTGCGAAACAGCGGACGGGTGCGGGACTTGTGTGTTCGGGCTGATCTCTTCAGCGTAAAGCAGCGGCGCGCGCTTCGCAAGAGAAAAGTGCGAAAGTTGAATGCCGGAGTTGAATGCCGGAGTTGAATGCCGGAATAGACCACGGATTCGACGGATGAGACGGATTTCCACGGATCTGATCCGTGAAAATCCGTCTCATCCGTCGAATCCGTGGTCTATTCTTGGGGCTCGGGATTAGCCGCCGCCCTCGGGGCGGCGCGGATTCATCGTTTCGCGAACCGATAAATCGAGGGCGGCCGCTAAACGGCGATCATTCCTCCTCCTCGCGCAGCCGGGCGAGGATGCTATAGTCCTCCAGCGTCGTCGTGTCGCCGACGGTCTGCCGGCCCGCGGCGATGTCGCGCAGCAGCCGCCGCATGATCTTCCCCGAGCGCGTTTTGGGCAGCGAGTCCGTGAAGCGGATCTCGTCGGGCCGGGCCAGGGCGCCGATCTCGTGGGCGACGTGCTCGCGCAGCTCGTGCTTCAGCGCCTCCGTCGCCGTGCTGCCGCCGACCAGCGTCACGAAGCAGGAGATGCCTTCGCCCTTGATCTCGTCCGGCTTGCCGACGACGGCGGCCTCGGCCACCTTGGGGTGATGCACCAGGGCGCTCTCGACTTCCATCGTGCTCAGGCGGTGGCCGGCCACGTTCAGCACGTCATCGACGCGGCCCATGATCCAGAAGTAGCCGTCCTCGTCGCGGCGGGCGCCGTCGGCCGTGAAGTAGACGTGCGGCACGTGGCCCCAGTACTGCTGCTTGTAGCGCTCGTCGTCGCCGTAGATCGTCCGCATCATCGCCGGCCACGGCTGGCGGATGACCAGGAAGCCGCCCTGGTTGGGCGGCACCGACCGCCCTTCACGATCCACAATATCGGCGACCACGCCGGGCAGCGGTTTGGTGGCACTGCCGGGCTTGGTCGGGATGGCGCCGGGCAGCGGCGCGATGAGGATCATGCCCGTCTCGGTCTGCCACCAGGTATCGACGATGGGGCAGCGCTCGCCGCCGATGACGCGGTGATACCACATCCACGCCTCGGGGTTGATCGGCTCGCCGACGGTGCCGAGCAGGCGCAGGCTCGACAGGTCGTGCCCGTTCGGCCACTGGTCGCCCCACTTGACGAAGGCGCGGATGGCCGTCGGGGCGGTGTAGAAGGTGTTGACGCGGTACTTCTCGATGAGGCTCCAGAAGCGGTCCTCGCGCGGGTGGTTGGGGGCGCCCTCGTACATCACCGTGGTGGCCCCATTGCAGAGCGGGCCGTAGACGATGTAGCTGTGGCCGGTCACCCAGCCGAGGTCGGCGGTACACCAGTAGGTATCGTCCTCGCGCAGGTCGAAGACCCACTTGTGAGTGAGCGAAACGCCCAGGAGGTAGCCGGCCGTGGTGTGCAGCACGCCCTTGGGCGTCCCGGTCGAGCCGCTGGTGTAGAGGATGAAAAGCGGGTGCTCGCTGTCCAGCGGCTCGGCAGGACAGTCGGCCGAGGCGTTGGCCATCAATTCGTGCCACCAGAAATCCCGGCCGGGCTTCATCTCGATCGGCTGGTTCGCGCGATTCAGCACGATGCACTTCTCGACCGTGGCCGACCGCGTAAGGGCGGCATCGACGTTGTGCTTGAGCGGCACCACCTTGCCGCGCCGCCAGCCGCCGTCGGCGGTGATGATCAGCCGGGCCTTGGCGTCGTTGTTGCGGTCGGCGACGGCGTCGGCGCTGAAGCCGCCGAAGACGATGCTGTGCGGGGCGCCGATGCGGGCACAGGCGAGCATGGCGACGGCCAACTCGGGCACCATCGGCATGTAGATGGTGACGCGATCGCCGGCCTTGATGCCGAGCCCCTTGAGGACGTTGGCGAACTTGCAGACCTCGCGGTGCAGGTCCTGGTAGCGGAGCACGCGGCTGTCGCCGGGCTCGCCTTCCCAGACGATGGCGGCCTTGTTCTTACGGCCGGCGAGCAGGTGACGGTCGAGGCAGTTGTAGCTGGCGTTGGTCTTGCCGCCGGCGAACCACTGGGCGTGCGGCTCCTTCCAGACGAGGACTCGGTCCCAGCGCTGGAACCAGTGCAGCGACTCGGCCTGTTCGCCCCAGAAGCCCTCCGGGTCGTCCTTGGCGCGCCGCCAGAGCAGGTCGTACTCGGCCGGGCCCTTGACGAAGGCGTTGGCGGCGAAGGCTGCCGGCGGCGGAAAGACGCGGGTCTCCTTGAGCAGGTTGTCGATGTTCTTGTGCTGGGACATCGGGAGAGTCTCCTGGGAAGGCCGAGTGAGGGCGGGCGGTGGCATTCTAAATCGGCGGGAGGGGGAAGGGAAGGAGTTGCCATCCGCGCCGGCCGCTCCAGCCCGTTGACAAGGTTGGGGCGGCGATGTTAACCTGAATGGTTGAGCCGGCCCTCCCCCGCTGCGAGTTATCATGCCACAAGAATTGACGATGCGATACGAAGCCGAAGTCCTCGAGGAGTGCCAGGAGGCCATCGGCTACCGCTTCCGCCAGCCCGACCTGCTCAAGGCGGCGCTGACCCACGCCTCGGGGGCCAACACCCGCCTGTCCTCCAACGAGCGCCTCGAGTTCCTCGGCGACTCGGTCCTCGGCGTCATCTGCTGCGAACAGCTCTACGTCCGCTTCCCGGAATTCCAGGAAGGCGACCTGACCAAGATCAAGTCAGCGGTCGTCAGCCGCCGCACCTGCGCCCGCATGAGCAAGGAGTACGGGCTGGGCGACTACCTGTTCCTGGGCAAGGGGATGCACCTGCACACGGCGGTGCCGCCCAACATGCTCGCCGACGTCTACGAGTCGATCGTCGGGGCCATTTACCTCGACGGCGGGCTGGACGCGGCGAAGACCTTTGTCCTGAAGTACCTGGAGCCCGAGATCGAGTTGGTGGCGGAGGGGGCGCACGGCAACCACAAGTCGGTCTTGCAGCAGGAGTCCCAGCGCCGCTTCGGGGCCACGCCGCAGTACGTGGTGCTCGACGAACAGGGCCCCGATCATAGCAAGTGCTTCAAGGTGGCCGCCGAGATCGACCGCCGCCGCTACCACGGCGCCTGGGGCAAGAACAAGAAGGAGGCGGAGCAGCGCGCCGCCCTCAACGCCCTGGCCGAAATCCGCGGCGAAGAAGTGCCCTACCCGTCCGAGTGATGCCGTCACGTAGGTCAGGCTTTCCAGCCTGACTTCCTCGCGTCAGGCTTTCCAGCCTGACTTCCTTGCGTCAGGCTGGAAAGCCTGACTTCCTCGCGTCAGGCTGGAAAGCCTGACTTCCTCGCATCAGGCTGGAAAGCCTGACCTACGCCATGATGCCCCCCTATCCGCTCCTGTGTTACACGCGCGACTGCGGGCGGCCGGCGCTCTACAAGATCGCGGCCCGCTGGAGCGACGGCGTCACCGAAGAACTGAAGACCTACGCGCTGTGCTGCCCGGAGTGCCTGGCGGCCTGGTTCCGCCGCAGCTGTGAGAAGCAGGCCGCCTGCCGCCGCGCCCCCGGCGAGATCCTGGAACCGCCCGGCATCTACGAACTGGCCCACGGCCGGCGCGACCGCGCCCTCGTGCGCCGGCTCGACCTCGAACGGCACATGACTCCCGAGGCGTAAACCGCCATGCCTGTCCTCCTGATCGGCACGCTCGACACCAAGGGCGCCGAGTACGCCTTCGTCCGCGACCTGCTGCGCGCCGGCGGCGTGTCGCCGCTGGTCATCGACGCTGGCGTGACGGGGCCGCCGTTTTTCGAGCCGGACGTGCCGCGCGAGCGGCTCTACGCCGCCGCCGGCACGTCCCTGGAAGCGGTTCGCCGGGCCAACGATCGCGGCAAGGCCATCGAGGCGGCGGCCCTCGGCGCCGCCCGGATCGTCAACGAGTACGCCAACCAGGCGGAAGGCATCCTCGCCCTGGGCGGGTCGGCCGGGACGACGATCGGCACGGCCGCGATGCGGGCGCTGCCGTTCGGCATCCCGAAATTGATGGTCAGCACTCTCGCCAGCGGCCAGGTCAAGCAGTACGTCGGCGTCCGCGACGTCCTCATGATGCATTCCGTCGTGGATATCAGCGGTCTGAATCGGATCAGCCGCGTGGTCCTGACCAACGCCGCCAACGCGATGATCGGCATGGCCAAGGGACAAGCCCACCGGTCGCAACCGCTGGGGTTGACGGAGAAACCGCTCGTCACGGCGACGATGTTCGGCGTGACGACGCCGTGCGTCGAGGCGGCGCGGCGCCTGCTGGAGGCGAGCGACTACGAGGTGCTGGTCTTTCACGCGACCGGCACCGGCGGCCTGACGATGGAGTCCTTCGTCCGCGACGGCCTCATTCGCGGCGTCCTCGACCTCACGACGACGGAGTTGGCCGACGAACTGGTCGGCGGCGTCCTGACGGCGGGGCCGGACCGGCTGACGGCGGCGGGGCTGTGCGGCGTGCCGCAGGTCATCTCGCTGGGGGCGCTGGACATGGTCAACTTCGGCCCGCCCGACACCGTCCCCGAGAAGTTCCGCGGGCGGCGCTTCTACCAGCACAACCCGACGGTCACGCTGATGCGGACCACGCCGGAGGAAAACGATCGCCTGGGGAAGGAGATTGCCCAGAAGGCGAGTGCCGCGCGCGGGCCGACGGCGGTGCTGCTGCCGCTGCGCGGCGTGTCGGCCATCGACCGCGCGGGGCAGCCGTTCTGGTGGCCGGAGGCCGACCAGGCCCTTTTCCAGAGCCTGCGCAACTGGATGAGCCCCCACGTCCGGCTGCTTGAGCTAGATTTGCACGTCAACGACGCGGAGTTCGCGGGCGCCGCGGCGCGTACGTTGCTGGATTTCCTGAGCGGGTGAGCCAGGCCGCACTCTGGCCGCTTGCGGCTTAGCGTTCGCGCGAACGCGAAGCCGCAAGCGGCTACCGGGCGCCGGCCTTCTGGGACGACACGGCGGTGCCCGGGTCGCTCTTTGCGGTGTGGCCCTGGGTGGCCTCCTTGAGATCGCGTTTGAGCGCCTGTTCCGCGCTCAGGACGTCGTGGCCGATCTTCTTCCCGTCGATATCGACGTTGACGGTCTCGTGTCCCGGGGTGGAACTTGGGGCGGCCTCGAGCTTGTACCAGCCGAGATACCAGCCGAGGCCGGCGAAGGTGACGACGGCGGCACCGACCAGTGCCAGCAGGTTTCGCATGGATAGTCTCTCCTGAATCGCCCGGGCGCGGCGCGGCGGGGGGTCTACCAGAGGCCGGGCGCAATGTCCAGCCGGACCGGCGGCCGGCGCCAGCCAGGTGTCCGGCGGCGGGGTTATCGTAGGGGGGCGCAGGGCCGGGCGTCCGGGAAACCGGTCTTGACACCCCCCCCGTTGGAAAGCGTATGCTGCTACAGGCGGTAAAAGGGTCAAACTCGGCGGAGCCTTCCCCGGTCCGCCGGACGAAAGTGGCCGCGCCGCGGACGTAGAACGGGGAAGGAGAGGGCTCGGGCGGCGGGGCGGTTTGACCCGGGTGCCGTAGCTGCGGTACAATTGACAAGTGGCCGCGCGAGAGCAAGAAGGGGCTGGGGTGACGCCACCCCCCGACAAAGCTAACTGGTTGTCAGGCCGCGATCGTCTCCCCAACGACCTCCCTTACCCAACACCAGAACCTTTCGCACCCCACGCACCCGGGGTTCACCCCCCACGGGCCGCCCTCGGCGCCCCTCCCACCGGCCGCGCCCGCCGGGCGTCCTGACAACCGAAGACTCTGTCCTCGGCGCCCCCCGCGGCGCCGCTTTAAGGAGGCGACAATGATGTCTAAAGGTAAGGCGATCCTCGCCACCCTGCGCCAGGAGCTGAACCTCGGTGACTATCGCAAGAAGCACTGGGAAGGCAGCTTCGACGAGTACCTGGACATCGTCAGCGAGCACCCCGAGGTCACGCGCAGCGCGTACCAACGGCTGTACGACATGATCCTCTCCCACGGCACCGAGGAGGTGTACGAGCAGAAGGAGAAGGTCACCCGCTACAAGTTCTTCAGCGAGTTCGCCGCCCGGCACGGCGACGGCATTTTCGGCCTGGACCGCACCCTGATCCACCTGGTCAACGCCTTCAAGTCGGCGGCCAAGGGCTACGGCACCGAAAAACGCGTGCTGCTGCTGCACGGCCCGGTCGGCTCCTCCAAGAGCACCATCGCCCGCCTGCTCAAGAAGGGCATCGAGGAGTACTCGCGCTGCGACGGCGGCATGCTCTTCTCCTACAAGTGGAAGGGCGACGGCGAGCAGTGGCCCAAGTGCCCCATGCACGAGGATCCGCTGCACCTCGTGCCGATGGACTTGCGGCCGTCGATGGTCGCCCGGCTCAACGAGGGCCGGGCCCCGAACGATTTCCACATCGTCATCCAGGGCGAGATGTGCCCGTTCTGCCGGCAGATGTACAACGAACGCCTCGCCAAGCACGACGGCGACTGGGGCCGTATGCTCGAGGAGGTCCGCGTCTACCGCCTGATCCTCTCCGAGCAGGACCGCATCGGCATCGGCACCTTCCAGCCCAAGGACGAGAAGAACCAGGACTCGACCGAGCTCACCGGCGACATCAACTACCGCAAGATCGCCGAATACGGCACCGACAGTGACCCGAGGTGCGTCGCCGCCGACACGGTGATCGCCACCGGCGAAGGGTTCCGCCCGATGGGCGCTCTGCTCCCCTGCGAGCTGCCGCCGGACACCTTCGTCCCCCGCCCGCTGCCGGTCAGCAGCATTGGCCAGGCGCGGGTGGCCCAGGCCGACAGTGTTTACTGTGGGGCGGCGCAGGCGCTGCGCACCGTCAGCACGCGCCTCGGCTACCGGCTGACCGGCTCGCCCAACCACATGATTCTGACGCTGACCCCGGAAGGCGAGCCCGCCTGGAAGGAACTGCGGCTGTTGCAGGAGGGCGACTATGTGGCCCTCGGCCGCGGCGTGCATACCTGGTCGGCGGAAGACGCGGCCTTCCCGGCGTGGGAACACTGCTACTACGGCAACGAACGGCAGCAGCCTCACTTCCCCGCCCGGCTGACGCCGGAGTTGGCCTACTTCATCGGCCTGTGGGTGGGCGACGGCCACTTCTACGAGAATGAGGCCGGCCATCAGTACGAACTGGGCTGGACGCAGAAGGAGCCCGAACGCCGCGAGCGCTTCGCCGGCCTGCTCCGCGACCTGTTTGGCGTCCAGCCGCGCATCACGGAGCCCCGCGACCACGCCGGCGCTGTCCTGGTCGGCAGCCGAGCGCTCATCCGCTGGCTGAAGGACGTGGTCGGACTGGCGGGCGGCGCCCGCAACAAGGCCATCCCCGACTGTGTCCTCCGCTCCACGCGCGAGAGCGTCCGGGCCTGCCTGCAAGGGCTGTGGGAGACCGACGGGACGATCCGCGAGAACGGCTCGAACTGGGCCATGTTCGCCACCTGCTCGGAAACGCTCGCCCGCCAGGTCCACATGCTGCTGCTGGCCTTCGGCATCGTCTCCTCGCTGAAGCGCTGCCCTTCCGACTGGGAGGTGCGCGTCTACGGGGGGAACGTCAACCTGCTGGTCGAACTGCTGCCCTCGCTCCGCGCCCGCTTCACGGTCGGCGCCGAGTTGAAGACCACCGCGCTCCCCAACGTGGACGTGATCCCGTTCGTCAAGCCGAAAATGCGCGCCCTCTACCTGCGGGCCGAGAACCGCGACGCCCTGAAGGCACGCTACAGTGGCAACCTGCACGATGCCCGCAAGCCGAACGTGTCCTACCGCCTGCTGGCGGACTTCCTGCGCGACGTGCGCGTCGGAGATGCCGAGTCGCTCAAGTGGCACGCCGAGTTGAGCCACCTGCTGGAGCAGCGCCACGTCTGGCTGCCGGTCGAGAGCGTCGAGCCGGCCGCCGAGGCGCGCGTGTACGACGTGTCGGTGGCCGGCACGCACGCCTACTGGGCCAACGGCTTCGTCAGCCATAATTGCTTCAACTTCGACGGCGAGCTGAACATCGCCAACCGCGGCCTGGTCGAGTTCATCGAGGTGCTGAAGCTGGACGTGGCGTTCCTCTACGACCTTCTGGGAGCGTCGCAGGAGCACAAGATCAAGCCGAAGAAGTTCGCCCAGACCGACATCGACGAAGTAATTCTCGGACATACTAACGAGCCAGAATATCGCAGATTGCAAAACAACGAATTCATGGAGGCCCTCCGCGACCGCACAGTGAAGATCGACGTGCCCTACGTCACGCGCCTCCGCGACGAGATCCGGATCTACGAGAAGGACTTCAACTCGCAGCGGGTCAAGGGCAAGCACATCGCCCCGCACACGGTGGAGATCGCCGCCATGTGGGCGGTGCTGACGCGGCTGGTGCAGCCCAAGCACGCCAACCTGACACTGCTGCAAAAGCTGAAGCTGTACAACGGCAAGACGCTGCCGGGCTTCACCGAGGACAACGTCATCGAGTTGAAGCGCGAGGCGGTCACCGAGGGGATGCACGGCATCAGCCCGCGCTACATCCAGGACAAGATCAGCAACGCCCTGGTGGCGCACCCGGAGGAGAACTGCGTCAACCCGTTCATGGTGCTGCACGAGCTGGAGGCCGGCCTGCGCCACCACTCGCTCATCACCAGCCAGGAGCAGCTGCAGCACTTCCGCGAGTTGCTCTCGGTGGTCAAGGAGGAGTACGAGGACATCGTCAAGAACGAGGTGCAGCGGGCCATCGCGGCCGACGAGGACGCCCTGACGCGGCTGTGCTCCAACTACATCGACAACGTCAAGGCGTACACGCAGCGCGAGAAGGTGCGCAACCGCTACACCGGCAACTACGAGGAGCCGGACGAGCGCCTCATGCGCTCCGTCGAGGAGAAGATCGACATCCCGGAGGGGCGCAAGGACGACTTCCGCCGCGAGATCATGAACTACATCGGCGCCCTGGCCATCGACGGCAAGAAGTTCGACTACAAGACCAACGAGCGGCTGCAGAAGGCGCTGGAGCTGAAGCTGTTCGAGGACCAGAAGGACACGATCAAGCTGACGAGCCTGGTCAGCAGCGTGGTCGATAAGGCGACGCAGGAGAAGATCGACGTCGTCAAGAGCCGCCTGATCCGCAACTACGGCTACTGCGACGTGTGCTCGACCGACGTGCTAAGCTTCGTGGCCAGCATTTTCGCCCGCGGCCACACGAAGAAGTAAAGCCGCGAAACCGACCTCCGGAGGAGGTAGGGGCATGGTCGAGTTTCGGCTGCTTCTGCCGGACAACGTCGGCGGCATCCTTGGCGAGGTGGATGAAAAAGGGGTACTGACCTTTGTTGTGTCCGCAAAGGCAGAATCCCCGATTCGCGGCACGGAATTATTCGACCTGATGCTGCGTGCTTTCGCAGGCCGGGTTCGGGCCGTGCTGGGCGTATGGCGCCGGGGTTTTGCAGGCGCTCCCAGCGTGAACCTGGATAAAGTGAATGAACGGACTGCGGCAGGAATGTCCCTGATGGACGCCGTGCGCCAGACGTGGACTTTCACCCGCGCGGCCCGTTGGGGCTTTACCAGAATTACACGGATCGTCGTGGAGGGCACGCCGGGGAGTTACAGCAAGGTCGATGTGCTGCTGGAGAAAGCCGAGGACCCACAATGAGTAAATTCGAGGGCGGAGAGGTGCGTGCCGAGTTGATCCGGGAGTTACGCGCCCTGGCAGAGCGGGGCGCCGACGTTCCGGAATTGGTGGAACTCCTCCAGCATCGCCTGGAACTCGACGACAGCGATGCGGTCCTTCCCGCTATCGTCTATTTTCGGGCGGCCTTCGATCTCTCCTTGCGGGAGGCGATGCCCTTGCGCGAATGGCTGGGGGGCAGGGATCGGTCCGAGGTGGACTCCCTCTTGATTCCGGCGATGCGGCGCTCGAAGGGTCGCTGGCAGGCGTGGGAAGCGCTGCCGGCTTGACCTTCCCCTCTTGGGGCCACCGACTGAGGAGACAAAGGCCGTGGGACAGAAAATCGAACGCGATCACCAGCGCTTCCGCAAGATCGTGCGCGGCAAGGTGAAGAGCAACTTGCAAAAGTACATCAGCCGCGGCGAGATGATCGGCAAGAAGGGGAAGGACCTGGTGAGCATCCCCCTGCCGTCGATCGACATCCCGCAGTTCCGCTACGGGCAGAAGAACTCGGGCGGGGCCGGCCAGGGCGACGGCGACGTCGGTCAGCCGCTCGGCCCGCCGCAGGGCGACGCCGCCGGCGGCGCCGGCGACCAGCCGGGCGGCCACATCCTCGAAGTCGATCTGACGATGGAGGAGATGGCCGAAATCCTCGGCGAGGAGCTGGCCCTGCCGCGCATCGAGCCGCGCGGCAAGAAGAACATCGTCACCACCCGCGACAAGTACACCGGCATCCGCCAGGCCGGCCCCGAGTCGCTGCGCCACTTCAAGCGCACCTTCAAGCGCGCCCTGCGCCGCCAGATCGCCTCGGGCAGCTACGACCCCACCAAGCCGATGGTCGTCCCCATCCGCGAGGACAAGCAGTACCGCTCGTGGAAGGAGGTCCAGAAGCCCGACAGCGTCGCCGTCATCGTCTACATGATGGACGTGTCCGGGTCGATGACCGACGAGCAGAAGGAGATCGTCCGCATCGAGGCGTTCTGGATCGACACCTGGATCAAGGCCCACTACAAGGGCGTCGAGACGGTGTACATCATCCACGACGCGGTCGCCAAGGAGGTGGACGAGCACACCTTCTACCACACGCGCGAGAGCGGCGGCACGAAGATCAGCTCGGCCTACGAGCTGTGCGAGAAGATCGTCAACAAGCGCTACCCGCCGGACCAGTGGAACGTCTACGCCTTCCACTTCTCCGACGGCGACAACTGGGGCGACGACATCCCGCACTGCATCGAGGTCCTGACGGAGAAGCTGCTGCCGAAGGTGAACCTGTTCGGCTACGGGCAGGTGGAGAGCCCCTACGGCAGCGGCGAGTTTTACGAGTACATCCACGAGATGCTCGGCGAGCGCGACAACGTGGTGTGCAGCCGCATCCCCGACCGCGACGCCATCCTGGGCTCGATCAAGGAATTCCTGGGGACCGGGAGATAACGATTTATCGTTTCGCGAAACGACGAATCAGGGAATGACCCATGCCGAACACGCCGTACAACACCAACCTGCCGGCCGACCTGCGCGCCCTGAAGGAGGAGATCGAGGCGCACGCGCGCTCGTACGGGTTGGACTTCTACGAGACGATCTTCGAGGTGGTGGACGCCGACGACCTCAACGAGATCGCGGCCTACGGCGGCTTCCCGACGCGCTACCCGCACTGGTCGTTCGGCATGTCCTACGAGGAGCTGCGCAAGGGCTACGATTACGGGTTGTCGAAGATCTACGAAATGGTCATCAACAACGACCCGTGCTACGCCTACCTGATGCGCTGCAACCACGTCGTCGATCAAAAGCTAGTCATGGCGCACGTGTACGGGCACTGCCTGGCGCCGGAGACGCTGGTGGAGGTGCGTTCGGGGGTCAAGCCGATCCAGGATGTCTACGTCGGCGAAGAGGTGTTAACCCACACCGGCGTCTACCGCAAAGTGCGTGTCGTTGCCAAGCGCTGGTTCAAGGGCAAGATCCACCGACTGTCCGTTTCCGGCAGCAGTGAGAAGGTTCGCATCACGGGGGAACACCCTGTCTACGTCTTGAGGCCAGCCCCTTGCGTCCTCGCCGGCCGGCAAAGAGTTCCGTGTCGCCCGACCTGCAAGACGCAGCACAAGTGTTCCGCTCCGCGGCCCTACGAGACTTACCAACTGGTCTGGGTCCCGGCCGAAGAGGTGAAGCCGGGTGACTTCGTCGCGCTGCCGCGGCGACGGTTCGCGCCCGCGGCGACCCCCGAGTTCGTTCACGTTCCCGTCGATAAGGTACTGCACCGGCAGCGGATCGTCGGGACCCGCCGACTTCCGCTGAACAAATCGCTGGCGAAGTTCATCGGCTATTTCATCGCGGAGGGCAACGCGCAGAAGCGTGGGCTCGTCGGCTTTGGGTTCCACCAGGACGAGGTTGCGTATCACGGAGAAATCGGAGCGTTAGTTCGCGAACTCCTCGGCGCCAACGTCGGCGAAGATCATCGCCCGGAGAATCACGCGACCATCATCCGATTTAACTCGATTGAAATGGCACATTGGTTGCGCGAGCAGGTCGGGGTCGGTGCGGCGGACAAGAAAATCCCCGAATTCCTTTTTGACCACCCCGACGACGACTGTCTGCTCGGCTGTCTGCAAGGACTCTTCAACGGCGACGGAACCTACACCGTGGCTAGCGGTCGCCGCTCCGGAACCCTCTCGCTGACCACCGTCTCGCGCCAGTTGGCGTATCAACTCCGGCACGTCTGTGCGCGCTGGAGCATTCAGACCGGCGTTTATTCGCGGCAGCGGGCCGGCCGGCAGCGGTGCTACGACGTCGTCTGGAGTGGGGCGTCCGCCCACAAGCTGAGTGCCCTGTTGCTGGGCGAGGATGTCATCGAAGGCAATCGCTCGTTCGAGCGCAGCTGGTCGGACGAAAACTACATCTACCGGCAGGTGCAAGAGGTCGAGACCGAAGACTACGATGGCCTCGTTTACAACTTTTCCGTCGAGGAGGACGAAAGCTACACCCTGGCCGCCGGTTTCGTCGTCCACAACTGCGACTTCTTCAAGAACAACGCCTACTTCGCGCACACCAGCCGCAAGATGATGGACGAGATGGCCAACCACGGCATGCGCATCCGCCGCTACGCCGAGAAGCACGGCGAGGACGAGGTGGAAACCTTCCTCGACAAGTGCATGTCGATCGACGACCTGATCGACATGCACTCCGTCGCCATCCGCCGCCGCGAGGAGGTGTCGCGCTACGACTTCGCCCCCAAGGAGGAGGAGGAAAACAAGGGGACGCGCTTCAAGAGCAAGGACTACATGGACGACTACATCAACCCGCGCCAGGCCCTTAAGGCGGAGGAAGAGGAGCGGAAGAAGCTGCAGGAGCAGGCGGCGCGCAACTTCCCGGAACGACCCGAGAAGGACGTGCTGCTGTTTTTGATCGAGCACGCCCCGCTCAAGCCGTGGCAGCGCGACGTGTTGTCGATCGTCCGCGACGAGGCGTACTATTTTGCCCCTCAAGCGATGACAAAGATAACGAATGAAGGATGGGCGTCATATTGGCATAGTACAATTATGACTCAAAAGACGCTGCAACCGTGGGAGTGCATCGACTACGCCGACCACCACTCCGGCACGATGGCCAGCTACGGCCCCCGGCTCAACCCCTACAAGCTGGGCATCGAGCTTCTTCGGGATATCGAGCACCGCTGGAACACCGGCAAGTTCGGCAAGGAGTGGGAGGAGTGTGACGACCTTGACAAGCGCCGCTCCTGGGACAGAAAATTAGGGCTAGGTAGGCAGAAAATCTTCGAGGTGCGCCGCGTCCATAACGATATAACCTTCATAGATACCTTCCTGACGCCGGACTTCTGCCGCGAGCACAAGCTGTTCAGCTTCGCCTTCCAGGACCAGGCGGGGCAGTACGTCATCGAGTCGCGCGAGTTCGACAAGATCAAGAAGCGGCTGCTGTTCAGCCTGACGAACTTCGGCAAGCCGTGGATTTACGTCGTGGACGGCAACTTCAAGAACCGCGGCGAACTGCTGCTGCGGCACGAGCATAATGGAGTGGACCTGCGCCAGGACCAGGCGAAAGACACGCTGGCCAACCTTCAGTTCATCTGGAGTCGGCCGGTTCACCTGCAAACGGTCGTCGAGGGCAAGCCGACCACGCTCTCCTTCGACGGCACTGAACACAGCTCCAAAACCGGAGGCGACGCCGATGACGCTAAACGAAACCCTGCTGGGAAAACTCGCTGAATGGAGGCCCGGCCGCGGCCGGCAGACACTCAACGTACACGACCAAGGGGCCGGGTGGACGGTGTCGCTCACCGCCGACCGGGCCGACGAACTCGGTTGCCTGGTGTGGGAAATGACCCTGCGCCGCTCCGCTCCGCTGGCCGGCGCCGACGCGCAGGCGCTCCGCGCCTGGGCCGACCGCGCCGCCGGACGTGCCCGCGGGCTGCTGGAGACGCTCAAGGTCGTCGAGGTGGACGCCGAGCGCGACGAGGCGATCCTGCGCAGCGACACTCCCAGCGCGAAGGGCGAGGACCGCTTCTACTACGAAGTGCATTTGAAGGGCACCGGCGTCGTCGTCGTGCGCCGCTACCGCGGCTCGCTGGCTGGTAGCAACCCGAAGCGCGAGCAGGTGGCCTACGCGCTGACGCACGAAGCCCTGGCCCGCCTGGCCGCCGACCTCACCGCCGAGAAATGATTTCGCCCGCCGGCCCAGCCGCCCTTCGGCTGGGCCGGAATGGCGAAGCCTCCCTCCTGTCCTCTCTCCCACTCCCCTGCGAACCGGCTTGACCCCTCGCGGCGCCTCGACT